>ERZ1370068.5820-contig-4827_pt1 | contig 76683 bp, 87 predicted proteins | sample MGYA00561227_ERZ1370068 | MGnify/ENA primary metagenome ERZ1370068 (study PRJEB38410, sample SAMEA6850437) | metagenome | study: Metagenomic assessment of the ecological functions of the soil: analysis of the soil microbiota associated with the... | reverse complement strand
GCTTACAGGCCTTCTGGCGCTTTTCTTTCTACTCGCATACCGAGAACGGGCGCGGCAGGTGCTGGGGCGCTTCACCCGTTTCTGATGCTTCATCGGATTATCCGTCCATAACCCCTTCTTCCATGCCCCACTTCGCGAACTCGTTGATCGCCGCCATCTTCCGATGCAGCGTCGAGTGCCCTCGCGGCCAGCCGGATGGATCATCGGCGGAGTTCGAATCAGGTAGGGCACGGACATGCTTGCGGATCGTTCCGATCGGGCCCCGCAACCGCCGCAGGGACGAGGGGTCGGCGCGAGTGCTCGCTGACCCCTTCGTCGTCTGCGCCCATGTGCGCCTGCTGCACCCGAGCCACTGCCGGCTCCCGCTCGCGGAGCCCCGACTGCTCTCAGTGGTCCCCGCCGTGGGCCTTGAACGCCTTCCATCCCTTCATCAGCGGGGCGTCGCGCGGGGCGCTGACCGAGGATCTGGTGCGCTACCTGCGGCGTCAGAGCGGCATCTGGTTCACGACCTGCGAGGAGGGTCGCGGTGGCACGAGAAGCAGCGGCATGAGTACGTCACTAATCCCATCTCGTCGTACATCGCCGCCGCGGTCGTCAGGTGCTCACTCGGCCGGCTCGACTTCCCCAGACCGCAAACCACATAACCAGCGCGAGGCAGAAGCCGCGTCATCGCGTAACGATCAACCTCGCGCGCCGGTGAGGTCCGCGATGACCGTGGCGTCGGTGGGGAAGGCGAGTGGGGAGGCGTCCGAAGGGGAAAGTATGCAACTCGATCGAGGTCGTCTCCCGCTTCGAGGACTCCGCCGACCGGGCGCCCATGAAACCAGACTCCGACCGTCTGGTTCGATCGGTCGAAAGTTGGAATGAACCGCACAGACGCCGCCGATCTCGACAATCAGACCGGTCTCTTCCTTCATCTCCCGGCGCGCCGCCTCGCGGATGTCCTCACCCCAGTCGACGTGGCCGCACGGAATGCACCACCGGCCCGACCAGGGCCCGCGTGTTGCGCCGACCGAGCAGGATGGAGTCTCCCCAGGAGGACCACCGCCACGCCCACCGTGGGTTTCGGTAGCTGATCCGCCCGCAGCTCAGACACCGCCCGATGCAGCCCGGCCGTCGAGGGCTCGAGTCGACCCCCACATCGAGCACAATGGTCACAGACCAGTCGGAAGGTTGCACGCCCCGAGGCCCGTCAGCGCCCGGGTGGTAGGCCCCGCCGCCGAGGGCGCCGATGCACTCTCGCGGATCCGCCACACGTCGTCGAGGCTGCGCCCTTGCACGGCCTCCGTGCGGGTGATCCAGTCGCGGAGAGAACCTCCGGTGGAGGTCGTCTCTTGTACGCGCCGATCTGATCGGACGGTGATGGGCTCCTCATGCGAGAAAGCGCTCGATGGGCGCCGCGCCCGGGGGCACCCGGTCACGTCGATCGCTCGCCCCGGCACCGCAGGTAGCAGTGGGCCTCGGGAATGTACGATAGCCCGTGCGCGGTCAGCACGCGACCAACGCCCGGCGTATTCCGCTCGCTCATCTCGTAGATCCCGAGCATCAACTGGACGTCGATGTCTTGCTCACGGGCGAGCCGGCCAGAGTAGCATGCTTGGTCGTGCACGTCCCGCGACCCTCTTCGAGCACGAGCCAGAACCGGCTCCGGTCCGTGATTCGCCCATAGGGCAGCCGCGGCAGTGGACATGAAGGGCCGCCGCGGGGAAATCGCGCGCCCCCGCAGCGCGAAACATCCGGGTGATCCGGCCATCGGCGGTCAGGGGCCTGTTGATGGAGTCGGCCGACTATACTCGACATGGCGCGCCTCCCTTCCAGACCGTCGGGAGCGAGTGTATCAACACTCCCGACCCCACCCATCGCTGGAACAGAATCTCGTCGAGCTAACGTTGCGCCGACACAGAACCTTTCCGCGTATCCATACCTTTCACCACGGCTTACAGCCCTTCTCTGGCGCTCTTACGCCACTTCCCCGGTGTCGCGAAGCTCACATTCTGCTCGTGGGCGTCGGGCGACTTGACTTACCGACAGCCGAAGCCGAGAGTAGGGCCAGCAGAGGGGTCGTCGCGATGAGTATGTGGCGCAAGGTATGCCCGTGGGACTGTCGCGGAGCCGAAGGAGAGATCGACGTCGTCCGCTCGGAGCGCGCCCTGGTGCCGGACGTGCCCGCCGGGGCGGCGGTGATGCGCTGTGGAACCTGTCACGGCATCTCCCTGGCGAGCATGGAGACCATGCCGCTCGGCCGATGGGCCGCACGAGGTCGAGTGTCGGACACCGCTGGGCCGGTTCGCGGGAACGCGTATGGGTGCCGGCCTCGAACTACGTCAGCCGGATCGTCGTCGCTCGGCCCAAAGGGGTCCGCGCAAGCGGTCGTGGGCAGAGGCGACGGTAGGCCGCAGACCTCATCGCGAGAGCTCCCTGAGCCGCTGATCCGTCTCGCCCGCCGCCCGCCAGGACACCGCAGTCCGGGTCGACATCGAAGGTAAGCGCATCGATCGGAGGCGCCCATGTCACTCCTCATTCGCGGTGGCCGGATCCTGAGCGGAGCGTCGCCGGCGCTCACGCGCGCCGACGTCCTCATCGACGGCGACCGCATCACGGCGGTGGGCCCGGCGCTCACCGCGCCCGAGGGCGCGGGCGTGATCGACGCCGGTCGTCCACATCGTGCTCCCCGGCCTCGCCAACGCTCACACCCATGCCGGGAGCCACCTCGTGCGCGGCCGTGCCGGGAACTGGACGCTCGAGGATCTGCTGACCCATACCCCGGCGAACTACGCGTTCCGCACGCCGGAGGACGAGTACCTGTCGGCGGCCATCGGCGCCATCGAGATGCTCAAGACCGGCTGCACCGCGGCGTACGATCTCTTCATCGCCTTGCCCGCCGTCACCGACGAGACGTTCGAGGCGGTGGCCCGCGCGTACGGCGACGTCGGGGCGCGCGTCGTCCTGGCCCCGGCGGTCGCCGACATCGTCTTCCACGAGACCGTGCCGGGACTGCTCGACCTGTTGCCGCCGGACCTGCGACGCACCGTGGAGGACATCGCGCCGGCTCCCACGAAGGGCCTGCTCGACCTCACCGCGCGGCTCATCAAGCGCTGGCACGGCACGGCCGAGGGCCGCGTGCGCATCGCCGCGTCGCCGACCATCCCGAACCAGGCCACCGACGAGCTGCTCGACGGCTTCGTCCGGCTCGCGCGCGAGCACGGGGTCGGCATCCACACGCACCTCGCCGAGTCCAAGGTCCAGGTGATCGAGAGCCGGCGCCGCCATGGCCGGTCGATCGTCGCGCGCCTCGCCGAGCACGGCGTGCTCGGCCGGGCTTCGTCGGCGCCCACGGGGTCTGGCTCGGCGACGACGACATCCGCATGCTCGCCGATGCCGGCGCCGCCGTCGCCCACAACCCGGGCAGCAATCTCCGGCTCGGCTGCGGCATCGCGCCGGTGCGCGAGCTGCTCGACCGCGGCGTGGCGGTGGGGCTGGGCACGGACGGCTCGGTGTGCGCCGACAACCAGAACCTCTTCGAAGCGCTGCGCATCGCCTCGGTCATCAGCACGATCCGCTTCCCCACGAGACGAGCCGCTGGCTCGACGCCGCCACCGTGTGGGCAGATGGCGACGGCGGGCAGTGCCCGCGTGCTCGGGCTCTGCCGGAGACCTGGGCGCGGTCGCGCCGGGCAAGCTGGCGGACCTCGTCCTGCTGCGCGCGGACTCGGTCTTCCTCCAGCCGCTCGCCGATCCGGTCACTGCGCTCGTCTACGCCGAGACCGGCGCCGGCGTGGACACCGTGCTGGTCGGCGGCCGCGTGGTCGTGGAGCGGGGCCGCGTCACCACGGTGGACGAGGACCGGATCTACGCCCGCGCGCAAGCGGCGGCGGACCGCCAGCGCGCGCAGAGCGCCCAGGCCTGGGCGCTCGCCGGACAGCTCGCGCCGTACGTGGGCGCGGCGTGCCGGGCGGCGGTCGCCACCCCGCTCGACTTCAACCGGTACGCGGCGCCCATCCCGACGCGCGGCGTGAGCGCGCCCGACAATCTCGGCGACCTGTTCGACGGGTCCGCCGACCCCGAGAAGATCGCCCTCATCGATCTCGCCGAGCCGTCGGCGCCGCGCGAGTGGACCCACGGCGAGATCGACCGGGCGGCGCGGGCGGTGGCGCGCGGCCTGGTGCGCGCGCGGACATCGGCGCGGCGACCGCATCGCCATCCTCTCCGCCAATCGCGCGGAGTACCTCGCGGCCTATCTCGGCATCATGCGCGCGGGCATGGTCGCGGTGCCGGTGAGCTTCAAGCTGCCGCGCGACACGGTCCACTACGTCCTCGAGGACGCCGAGCGTCCGCCTCGTCTTCGCCGATGCCGAGCGGCGGGCGACCTGTCCACGCCGGCCTGCCGGTGGTGGAGCTGGACGGAGCCGGCTTCGCGGAGTTCCTCGATCCCGGCCCGTTCGACACGGTGCGGCCCGTCGAGGACGAGGTCGCGATGTTCCTCTACACCTCGGGCTCGACCGGCCGGCCCAAGGGCGTGCCGCTCTCGCACGCGGGCCAGCTCTGGGCCGTCATGCACCGCGTGCGTACCGCCGCCGACCTCGCCCGGCACCGGTTCCTGGTGGCGGCGCCGCTCTATCACATGAATGCCCTCGGCACGGCCAAGACGGTCCTGGCCTCCCACGCGAGCATGGTGCTGCTGCCGCAGTTCCGCGCGGCCGCCTACATCGAGGCCATCGCGCGCTACCGGGGCACCTGGCTCTCCGGCGTGCCCACCATGCTCGCCCTGGTGGCGCGGGAGACCGACCTGCTGGCCCGGAGCGATCTCAGCTCGGTCGAGCGCGTGGGCGTGGGCTCGGCGCCGCTCACCCAGGCGCTGATCGACACGGTGAAGCGCATCTTCCCGGGCGCCGCTCGTCAGCAATGGCTATGGCACGACCGAGACCGGCCCGATCGCCTTCGGCCCCGGGCATCCCCGCGGCCTCCCGCGCCCGGACATCGCGCTCGGGTACCCCGTGGAGGACATCCGCGCGCGGCTCGTCCGCGACGGCGACCGCGGCGCCGACGAGGGCGAGCTCGAGCTCTGGACCCCGGCCCTCATGCAGGGCTATCATCACCTGCCCGCCAAGACCGCCGGCGTGATGACGGAAGACGGCTACTACCGCACCGGCGACGTCATGCGGCGCGACGAGCACGGGTTCTACTACTTCGTGGGACGGGCCGACGACATGTTCGTGTGCGGCGGGGAGAACATCTATCCGGGCGAGGTCGAGCGCATGCTCGAGCGCCATCCCGGGATCCAGCAGGCCGCGGTGGTGCCGGTGCCGGACGAGGTGCGCGGTCAGAAGCCGGTGGCCTTCGTCGTGGCGGCGCCCGGCGCGACCGTCACGGCCGGGATGGTGAAGGATTTCGCGCTCGCGCCACGGCCCGGCCTATGCGCACCCGCGTCACGTGGAGCTGGTCGCCGAGCTGCCGCTCGCCGGCACGGGCAAGGTCGACCGCCGGCTCCTGATCGAGCGCGCGGAGGCCTCGCCGGCGGAGCGCCGGCCGCGGAGAAAGGCGAATCGCGATGAGAGCGGCGGTCATCCACGAGCACGGCGGCCCCGAGCGGCTGGTCCTCGAGGAGCACTTCCCTGACTCCCGTGCCGGGACCGGGCGAGGTGATCGTGCGCGTCCGCGCCACGTCGCTGAACTATCACGACGTCTTCACGCGGCGGGGCATGCCGGGATCAGCATCGCGATGCCGATGATCATGGGCCTCGACATCGCGGGCGAGATCGACGAGCTCGGCCCCGGCGTCGCCGGCTGGGCGATCGGCGACCGCGTCCTCGTGGACCCGATCGATCGGGCCCGCGGCGGCCTGATGGGCGAGACCGTGCACGGCGGGCTCGCGGAGCGCTGCCGCGTGAGCGCGCCGCAGCTCATCCGCATCCCCGACCGCGTCAGCTTCGAGGAGGCCGCCGCGCTGCCGGTGGCCTACGGCACGGCCTACCGCATGATGCTGACCCAGGGCCACGTCGAGGCCGGGGAGAAGGTCCTGATCCTCGGCGCGGCGGGCGGCGTGGGCACATGCTGCGTCTTCCTCGCCAAGATCGCGGGGCCCAGGTGATCGCCTGCGCGAGCAGCGCCGAGAAGCTCCGGCGCCTCGCCGACTTCGGCGCCGATCACGTCATCGACTACACGCAGGCTGACTTCGCGCGAGAGATCCATCGCCTCTTCGGCAAGCCGCACGCGCCGCGCCTATACCGGCGGCGTCGACGTGGTCATCAACTACACCGGCGGCGACACGTGGGTCCCGTCGCTCAAGTGCCTCCGCCGCGGCGGGCGCCTCCTCACCTGCGGCGCCACCGCCGGCTTCGACCCCAAGACCGACATCCGCTACATCTGGACCTATGAGCTGCAGGTCCTGGGCTCGAACGGCTGGATGCGCGAGGACATCGAGGCGCTCCTGGCGCTGGTGGACGGCGGCAAGCTCCACCCGGTCATCGATCGCGTCCTGCCGCTCGCCCAGGCCCGCGAGGCCCTGCGCCTCATCGAAGATCGCGAGGTAATCGGCAAAGTCATCGTCTTCTGCCGCTAGAGCGATGATAAGGGCCCATCTGCTTCTGTTGGCGCCCTCGACAGCCGGCTCAACGTACAGAAAGTACGCCTCGCCGGCTGCCTTCGGGCGCCGCCTCGCAGCTGGACCCTTCTCATCGCTCTAGCCGGCATTCTCCGAAGGCTGCCAGGCGAAGGGAGGCTCTTATGGCGTCGGCGGAACGGGGCGACTGGTTCGAGAAGCAGACCCTGGGCTCGCTGCCCGAGCGGGCGGCGCGGCGCTGGGGCGCGCGCGAGGCGCTCTGCTTCAAGGGCAACGCCTCACGTTCGCCGACCTCGCCGCCGGCGTCGACCGCGCGGCCAAGGGGCTGATCGCCCTCGGCATCCGCCCCGGCGACAAGGTCGCGCTCTGGCTCCTCAATCGCCCGGAGTGGATCGAGGCCGCCTTCGCGGTGATGAAGATCGGCGCGGTGCTCGTGCCGATCAACACGCGGCTGCGCACCGAGGACGTCGCGTACATCGCCGACCAGTCGGACGCGACGGCGCTGATCCTGGCCGAGCGCTCCGGCCCCATCGACTACCTGGCCATGGTGCGCGAGCTGGTGCCGCCCGGGGTCGCGTCCGCGGCCACGCGGCTGCCCAAGCTCCGGCACATCGTGCTCTTCGGGGACGAGCCCCGTCCGGACACCGTCGCGTGGAGCGCGCTGCTCGCCGGCGGCGCCGCCGTCGATGACGCGGCCCTCGCCGCGCGCGCCGACGCCGTCGATCCCGAGGACCTCGCCTTTCTCATGTACACCTCGGGCACCACCGGCTTCCCCAAGGGCGCGATGCACTGCCATCGCATCATCCGCAATGTCACCGACCGCGCCTTCCGCCTCGCCATCACCGAGCGCGACGTCATCATGATGTACCTCCCGCTCTTTCACCTCTTCGCCTTCTCGGAAGGGCTGCTCACCTCGATGGTGAGCGGGGCGCGCCAGGTGCTCACCGAGGGCTTCGACCCGGCGGAGAGCCTCGACCTGATGGCGCGCGAGCGGGCCACCGTGCTCCACGGCTTCGACACGCACTACAAGGAGCTGATGGAGGCCCAGGAGCGCGACCCGCGCGACATCGGCAGATCCGCACGGGCATCGCCGCCGCCGGCATGCAGAGCTCGACGGCCATCGCCCGGCGGGCGCGCAAGGTCTTCGGGCCGCTCGTCTCCGGCTTCGGCATGAGCGAGATCGGCGTCGGCGTGGCGATCGGCGCGCTCGACTCCACCGAGGAGCAGTGCTGCGAGGCCTCGGGCTTCCCGCTCCGGGCTACGAGGTCCGCATCGTCGATCCGGAGACGGGGCGCGACCAGCCCACGGAAGTCCCCGGTGAGATCCTCGCGCGCGGCTACACGCTGATGCGCGGCTACTACGAAAAGCCCGAGGCCACGGCCGCCGCGATCGACGCCGACGGGTGGCTGCACACCGGCGACATGGGCCTGCTCCGCGCCGACGGCCACCTGCGCTTCATGGGCCGCTACAAGGACATGCTCAAGATCGGCGGCGAGAACGTCGACCCCATGGAGGTCGAGGCGTTCCTGATGACCCATCCCGCCGTCAACCTGGTCGCCGTGGTGAGCTTCCCCGACGCACGGCTGAGCGAGGTGGGCGTGGCGTTCGTGCGCTCGGAGCCGGGCCAGCGCCCTGACCGAGGACGACGTCCTCGCCCATTGCCGCGGCCGCATCGCGAGCTTCAAGATCCCCCGCCGCGTCATCTTCGTCGACGATTTCCCGATGACCAGCTCGGGCAAGATCCAGAAGGTGCACCTACGCGCCGAAGCCCTCCGCCTCGGCAGGAGGCCGATAAAGGCCCATCTGCTTCGTTGGCGCCCTCGGCCGCACGCTCAACGTACAGAGAGTACGCCTCGCGTGCTGCCGTCGGGCGCCGCCTCGCAGCTGGACCTTTCTCAGCCATCCTGCGGCGTCTTGGCAACCGGTTGAATCGAGTTCGAGTCAGGGGCCGTCGCCGCGGATGTGGCGTCCTGCTCGCCATGGCCGCGTGATGAGCCGTGCGCCTCGCTTGAAGGTGACGATACGCCCACGCCCAGTTGACGAGGACCACGAAGCGATTCCTGAACTCGATCAGGTAGAGGATGTGCACGAAGAGCCAGGCGAGCCACGCGATGCCACCGGACAGCCGCAAGGGACCGATCTGCGCGACGGCCGCGGCGCGGCCGATCGTGGCCATCTGGCCCTTGTCGCGATAGTGGAAGGGCCGCGTGGGCGTGCCGCTGACGCGCCGCCAGGCATTGTCGGCGGCCAGGCGGCCCTGCTGCATGGCCACCGGCGCCACGCCGGGAAGCGGCGCTCCGGTCTGATGGATGAACGTGCCGAGGTCTCCGATCACGAAGACATCGGGATGGCCGGGCACCGAGAGATCCGGCTCGACGGGCACGCGGCCGGCGCGATCCAGGGGGACGCCGAGGGATCGGGCCAGCGGCGACGCCTCGACCCCGGCTGCCCAGAGCACGGTGCGGCAGCGGATCTGATCGCCGCCGACCCACACGGCGTCGGACGTGATGTTCGTGACCGTTGCGCCGGTGCGCACCTCGACACCACTGCGCGAGAGCGCCGCCGCCGCCTTCGCCGAGAGCGCTTCAGCGAAGGCCGGCAGGACGCGCGGCCCTCCCTCGAGGAGGACGATCCGGGCCTGGCTCGGGTCGATGACCCGGAAGTCGCGCGCCATGCTCTGCCGGGCGATCTCGGCTAGCGCCCCGGACAGCTCCACACCCGTGGGGCCGCCGCCGATCACCACGAAGGTGAGGAGGGCGCGGCGCTCCGCCCCGTCCACGCATCGCTCCGCGGCTTCGTAGGCCAGCAGCACGCGCCGCCGGATCTCGAGCGCGTCTTCCAGCGTCTTGAGACCGGGGGCGAGCAGCTCCCAGTCATCGTGGCCGAAGTAGGAGTGGCTCGCGCCGGTGGCGAGGATGAGGGCATCGTAGGCGAGCTCGCCGTCCTCGAGGAGGATCCGCCGGCCGGTCAGGTCCACCCGTTCGGCCTCCGCCAGGAGGACCGCGACGTTTCGCGCATCGCGCAGGATCGAGCGGAGCGGGCTCGCGATGTCCGCCGGCGACAGCCCCGCCGTGGCCACCTGGTAGAGGAGCGGCTGGAACAGATGGTGGTTTCGGCGGTCCACGACGGTGACGCGGACGGGATGGCGGGCCAGCCGGCGCGCCGCGTACAAACCGCCGAAGCCGCCCCCGACGATCACGACGTGCGGCGCGGCGACGATCCGGTCAGCGCTCGTCGGTCTCCCCCTGATCGTGCGGCCGGCATTCTGGATCGCCCCCGGGCCAACAGTATCAGCGCGTGAGGCGGAGCGGCCCGGCGATCTGCCGGATCGGCGGTGGCCATGGTGGGGACACCGACGACTGGCTCTGGCGCGCGCGGAGCGCCCTCGACGGACCTTCGTCCCTCACCGGGCGCGCCGGCCGATCCCCGTGGTGAGCACGACCCCGGCCAGGACCAGGATGCCGCCCGCGATCTGCCAGGCGCCCACTCCTCGCCGAGCAGCACCGCGGCCAGCGCGAGGCCGACCACCGTCTGCAGGTTCATGAAGACCGAGGCCAGGCTGGGGCCCACCACGTCGACGGCCCGGTACCACCACACGTGCGCCACGGCGCCGAGGATGGCTTGATAGACAATCACCACCCAGGCGATGCCCGAGCCGAGGCGCGGCGCCGGGAAGAGCGGCGCGCTGACGACGGCGAGCGGGATCAGGACGACGGTGCCGAGGACATAGGCCGCCGTGGTCGCGAGCGCCGGCGAGTACGTCCGCAAGACCCGCTTGCCGTACACGGTATAGGAGCTCCAGCACACCATCGAGGCGATGTTGATCAAGTCGCCGAGCTGGAGCTGCCCCGGCCGAAGGTTCGCGAGCTGCCCCCGGGTGATGATGAGCAGGACGCCGGCGATCGATAGCCAGACACCGATCCACTGCGGCCGCGACAGGCGCTCGCCGAGATACACGCGCGCGCCGAGCGCCACCATGACGGGCGTCGCCACCTGGAGGAGCACGACATTGGTGGCGGTGGTGTAGTAGAGGCTCAGGTAGGTGAGCTGCATCGAGCCGACCACGCCGGTCATGGCCAGCACGGCGAAGGCCCGGAGCGCGGCCGGCGTGATCTCGTTCACGGCGCCCGCGCCCGACCGCGCCAGCATCGCGACGAGGAACGCCGAGGCGACCACACCGCGCAGCGCGACCAGGATCACCGGCGGCACGTCGTGAAGGGCCAGCTTCGCCAGGGCCGGATAGCTGCCCCACAAGGCGACGATCAGGAGCAGCGCCCCGTACGCGCGCGCGTGACTCAGGCCGGGCACCCGGCCATCATACGCGGACCACTGCCGGCACCCCACGGGCCGCGGTGATCACCTCGTGTCAGGCGAAGGTGCCTCGGCGAGGACATACCAGTTGCATGACGCCGTAGTCGCGACCGTTGAGCCGGTTCGAGCGCCGCCAAAGGCCGGTACACCTTGCCCTGAGATCCATCGGCCAGGCTCTTCCGAGCGTCGCCGGCCGGCTCGAGCGCCGTCATCGACATCACGTCGGGAGAAATCCGAGCGCGCGGCCGCACGAGACGCACGTCACGCTCTCGAAGAACACGAGGGCGCCGCAGCCGTCACAGTAAAAGGTCACCATTGAAAACTCTCTCGCTTGCAGCGATGCTGGAGTATCGTAACTTCACTTTACCAGCGCCTCCTACGGCGCACCGATATCCCCAACCTAAGGAGCAGCGATGGCGAATTCGGCGGGGTACCACGAGTCCTGGACAAGCTGAGGCCGGAGACCCTGGACAACCACCGCGCGCTCACCTCCATGCAGGAAGAGCTGGAGGCGGCCGACTGGTACGATCAGCGCGTCGACGCGGCGACCGATCAGGATCTGAAGGACATCCTGGCCCACAACCGCGACGAGGAGAAAGAACACTTCGCCATGCTGCTCGAGTGGTACCGGCGGCGCGACGCCAAGATGGACGCGCATCTCAAGGAGTATCTCTTCACGACGCGGCTCGCTCATCGCCCGGGAGCAGGCCAGCGCCGGTGGAGGGGCGGGTCCGCTGACGCCTCGGGCGGCGGAGGCTCGCTGGGCATCGGCAGCCTGAAGGGGGACATCAGGGACTATGAACAACCTGAAGCGCGAGCTCGCGCCCATCTCGACCGCGGCGTGGAAGGAGATCGACGCCGAGGCCACCCGCGTCCTCAAGCTGAAGCTCGCCGGCCGGAAGCTCGTCGACTTCGACGGCCCGCTCGGCCCTACCGCCGGCCGCCGTGAATACCGGGCGCCGCGAGTCGCTCAACACCGGGCCCGTCCCCGACGTCGAGGCGACCCGCCGCCAGGTGCTGCCCCTCGTCGAGCTGCGCGCATACTTCGAGCTGTCGCGCGAGGAGATGGACGCCGTCGAGCGCGGTGCGGAGGACCCGGAGCTTCAGCCGCTGATCGACGCCGCCACCCGCATCGCCTATGCCGAGGACACCGCGATCTTCCACGGCTACGCGGCGGGCGGCATCAAGGGGATCGACCAGGCGTCCGCCCACCCCATCCTGCCGATCCCCGACGACTACCAGGCGTATCCGCACAGCATCGCCGAGGCGACCCGGCTGCTGCGCCTGGCCGGCGTCGACGGCCCGTACGCCATCGCCCTCGGTCCGCGCTACTACACCGGCCTCACCCAGGCGGTGGGCGACGGCGGCTATCCCGTGCTGAACGTCGTCAGGAAGCTGGTCGACGGCCCGCTCGTGTGGGCGCCCGCGGTCAACGGCGCGGTGGTGCTGAGCCTCCGCGGCGGCGACTTCGAGCTGACCATCGGCCGCGACATGTCGATCGCCTACCAGAGCCATACCGACACGTCGGTGCGGCTCTACCTGGTCGAGACCATGGCCTTCCGCGTGCTCATGCCCGAGGCCGCGGTGGCGCTCGCCCACAAGGACGACAAGCCCGCGAAGAAGAGCTGACCGGAGCACTGGGCCAACTTGACCCAGTGCCGGTGGCCAAACTGACCCAGTGCTCGAGCCCGTCTCGTGTGGAGGCCCTCGGTCGTTCACGGCACAATGACTCCGATGCGACGCCGCAGCGCAAAGCTCGGGCTCGCCCTCGTCATCGTCGTCGCCGCGCTGGTGGGCGTCGGCTGCTGGTATCGCGGCTACCTCGCCGCGCATCCTGCCGAGCGCAGCGGCCGAGATGGGCGACATCTCGCTGCCGCCGGGCTTTCAGATCTCCGTCTATGCGCCCGATGTCCCCAATGCGCGCCAGATGGCCCTCGGTCCTCCGGGCGTGGTGTTCGTGGGCTCGCGCGCCGAGGGCAAGGTGTACGCGGTGGTCGACCGGGACGGCGATCACCGGGCGGATCAGGTCCACGTGCTGGCGAGCGGGCTCGACCTGCCGAGCGGGCTCGCCTTCCGCGACGGCACCTTGTACGTCGCCGAGGTGAGCCGCATCCTGCGATTCCGCGACGTGGCCCGCGACCTCTCGCGACCGCCGAAGCCCGAGGTCCTGAGCGACGCCTTCCCGTCCGACAAGCACCACGGCTGGAAGTTCATCGCCTTCGGCCCTGACGGCCGGCTCTACGTGCCGGTCGGCGCGCCGTGCAATGTCTGCGAGCCGCCGGGGCCGCTGCACGCGACGATCACCCGGATCGACCTCGCCGGCGGGCGGCCGGAGGTCGTCGCCCGCGGTGTGCGCAATTCCGTCGGGTTCGACTTCCATCCGGAGACCGGCGAGCTGTGGTTCACGGACAATGGCCGCGATTGGCTCGGCGACGATCAGCCGCCCGACGAGCTGAACCGGGTGATGCGCGCCGGCGCGCACTTCGGCTTCCCCTACTGCCACGGCGACGGCCTCCGCGATCCCGATTTCAACAAGGGGCGCGCCTGCGACCAGTTCACGGCGCCCGCCCGCCTCCTGGGGCCGCACGTCGCCGCCCTCGGCATGCGCTTCTATACCGGACGGATGTTTCCCGAGAAGTACCGGAACGGCATCTTCATCGCCGAGCACGGCTCGTGGAACCGCTCGACCCCGTCGGCTATCGCGTGACGTTCGTGAAGATCGAGGGCGGGCGCGCCGTCTCCTATGAGCCCTTCGCGCAGGGCTGGCTCAAGGGCAGCATCGCCGCGGGGCGCCCCGCCGACGTCCTCGTGATGCAGGACGGCTCCCTCCTCGTCGCGGACGACAAGGCCGGCCGCATCTACCGCATCACCTACACCGCGGGCGGCTAGAGCGATGAGAAGGGCCCATCTGCTTCGTTGGCGCCCTCGACAGCCGGCTCAACGTACAGAAAGTACGCCTCGCCGGCTGCCTTCGGGCGCCGCCTCGCAGCTGGACCCTTCTCATCGCTCTAGCCGGGTTTCTCCGTACCATCCTGGCCCTCGCCGCGGCTCGCACGCCACATGCGCGCTCAGTTCATGAGTAACGCGGGCTAGCGCGACGCCGTATCAGCCGAGGACCACGCGGATGCGGTGAGTCGCGCCGTCGTCCGTCAGCTTCACGGTCGCGCTGCCTGATGGCAGGCGTGTGCCATCGACCTCCATGCTCGAGACTCCGCGCGACACGCCGCCCGGATTCAGGACGACGATCTCGTAGCGTGACCCGTGATAGCGGAAGGCGATCTCGAAGCCGCGCCACGCGCGCGGGACGCACGGATCGATGGAGAGGATCGCGCCCCGGAGACGAAACCCCAGCAGCCACTCGATGCCGGCGCGGTACATCCAGCCCGCGGAGCCGGTGTACCAGGTCCATCCACCGCGGCCGACGTGCGGGGACTCGGCATAGACGTCGGCGGGCGCCACATAGGGCTCGACCTTGTAGCGGTGGACGCCCGCGCGCGTGCTCGCGCGGTTGATCGGGTTCAGGATCGAGAAGAGCTCGTTCGCCTTGTCGCCATCACCCAGGGCGGCGAACGCCATCACGGACCAGAGGGCGGCATGCGTGTACTGACCACCGTTTTCGCGGATACCCGGCGGGTAGCCCGTGATGTACCCGGGATCGGGTCCGCGGCCGTCGAAGGGCGGCGTGAACAGGAGGACCAGCTCCTGGCCCCGCCGCACCAGGTACTCCTCGACGGCGGCCATGGCGCGCGCCGCACGGGACGGCTCGCCGGCGCCCGAGATCACCGCCCACGACTGGGCGATCGAGTCGATTCGACATTCCGCGTTGACGGCGGAGCCGAGCGGCGTCCCGTCGTCGAAATAGGCGCGGCGATACCAGTCCCCATCCCACCCGTTCTGCTCGAGCGCGGTCTTGAGGGCGGCCACGTGCGCGCGCCATGTCTCGGCGCGCGCGTGCTCGCCGCGGGCCTCCGCCAGGCGCGCGAGCTCCCACAGCGTCGTGTGAAGAAACCACCCGAGCCAGACGCTCTCCCCGCGGCCCTTGTGGCCGACCCGGTTCATGCCATCGTTCCAGTCCCCCGCGCCGATCAGGGAAGGCCGTGCGCGCCGACGGCGAGGCTCCGGTCCAGGGCGCGGGCGCAGTGCTCGAAGAGCGTGCCGCGCTCCGAGGAGACCGTCGGCTGGAAATAGGCGTCGTCCTGACCCTCCGCGAGGGCCGGGCCCGGCGAGGAAGGGGACGACCTCGTCGAGCACCGCCGCGTCGCCGGTGACTTCCACGTAGTGCGCGACGGCGTACGGCAGCCAGACGCAGTCGTCGGCGATGCGGGTCCGCACGCCGCGCCCGGAGGGAGGATGCCACCAGTGCTGGACGTCGCCCTCCGCGAACTGCCGGGCCGCGGCTCGGAGGAGGTGCTCGCGTGCGAGCCCGCGCGCGGCCACCGTCAGGGCCATCACGTCCTGGAGCTGGTCGCGGAATCCATAGGCGCCCCCGCCTGGTAGAAGGCGGATCGCGCCCACACGCGACAGGCCAGCGTCTGGTACAGGAGCCAGCGATTGAGCATCAGGTCCATGGAGCGGTCGGGCGTCTTGACCTGGACCGCGCCGGCGATGTCGTCCCACTGGGTCGTGACGGCCTTGAAGGCGAGGTCGAGGTCGAGGTCGCGAGAGCGGGTCACGAGCGCACGCGCCTCGTCGACCGTCGCCGCCTGGCCGAGGAAGAACACGACCTCGGCGCGGCCGCCCGGCGGCAGCTCGATCCTCGTCTGAAGGGCCGCGCAGGGATCGAGGCCGGCGCCGACCCGGCCCGACGGACGGTCCCCGCGCTCGAGCAGGGCCGGATGGTCCGGCGTGCCGTTCTTGCCCAGGAATTCCGTGCGGTCCCCGGTCCACGCGGTCTGGTGGCCCCCGAGGTCCGCGAAGGCGACGCGATCGCCGAAGTCTGGATTCCAGGCGTTCCTGGCCAAGAGCGCCCCCGTGGGCAAGTCGACCTCGGTGACGATGAACGGCGCGCTCGCGTCGCGCGCGACGCCGAGGACCCACTCGACGTAGGCCGTCACGGAGAGGCGGCGGGACCTGCCGGACCTGTTCTCGATCGTGAGCCGGGAGATCTTCACCGCGTCCTGGACCGGCACGAATTGCAGGAGGTGCAGGGCGATGCCGTGCGACGTATGCTCGAATCGGCTGTAGCCCTGACCGTGCCGGACGACGTAGGTCGAGGTGTCCTCCCGGATCGGCAGCGCGGTCGGCCCCCAGAGCGCGCCGGTGTCCTCGTCGCGGACGTAGATCGTCTCGCCCGGAGCATCGGTGACCGGATCGTTGGACCAGGGCGTGAGCTTGTTCTCCCGGCTATTGACCGACCACGTGTATCCGGCGCCGGACTCCGACACCTGGAACCCGAGCGCTGGATTGGCGACGACATTGATCCAGGGCGCGGGAGTCCATTGCCCCTCCCCAGGACCGTCACGTACTCACGGCCGTCGTCGACAAAGCCGCCCAGGCCGTTGAAGAACTCGAGCTCGGGGCGGCGAGGCGGGGCGTCGGTCGGGGGCTCCGCTCTCGCCGGGCGGCGTGGAGGCGGGACCGCTCTCGACTGGGCGGGGTGGGCGCGCGCGAGCTGCTCGGCCAGTGTGCCTTGTCGGCTCAGGAGGATGGCCCGGGCCGCCGCCTGGAGGGCATCGCGCGCCTCGCTCGGAGAGGAGATCCCTTCTCAGGATGAAGACCTTGCCCTGGGCTCCGGGCCGGTCCTGCCGCAGTGCCGACTGGCTCGTCCGGACCAGTGTCTCCAGTGACGTCTGGAGATCCGCCACGTAGGAGTGTGCCTTCTCGTTGAGGATGACGAGGTCCACCGGCAGTCCCTTCATGCGCCAGTACTCGTGCGCGCGGAGGAGCTGGCGGACGATGTCCCGGTCCTCGGGCTCGTCGATCCGGACCAGGATGATCGGGAGATCACCGGAGATTCCGTAGGGCCAGAGCGCGGCGGCCCCCGATCTGTTGCGCTTCAGCGTGTCGGCGGACGGCCTGAGCGTGGGGTCGGAGTAGAGGATCCGGCCCGCGAGATCCTGGAACAGGTGGGCCTCGTTCGGGTCGATTCCGAGATGGTGCAACTGCACCTGCGCTTGCGTCCACGCCAGGGTGACCGTGCGATCGAAGGTCGCCGGGTCGCGATACTTGTCGGCGAGCGCCACGGCGGCGTCCCGCGAGGAGGTGACGAGCGTCGAGAAGACCAGGTGGGCACTTTCGCCGGGCCGGAGGCGCACGCGGCGTCTGAGGCTCACGATCGGATCGAGCACGGAGCCCGTGGTGTTCGACAGGGGCCGGCCGTCGATCACCGACATCGGGGTGCGGATGCTTCGTCCGCGCCCGAGGAATCGCGCGCGGTCCGTCTCGAACTGCGCGCCTCCGCCGGACTCGCCCTCCACCACGACCACGTGGGCCGCCCAGACCGACGGCTCCTCGGGCGATCGGACTCGACGGGTCGCGAGGAGGGCCTCGAGCCGGGGCAGCGATTCCGTCTGGACGAAGAGCTTGGAGAACGCCGGATGCGCGGCGTCGGCGGCCGCCGATGTCAGGACGAGCTCGGCGTAGGATGTCAGCTCGAGCTCTCGATCCTGGACGTCGAAGTTCGTGATCGAGACGCGGCGCACCTCGGCATCGTCTTCCGGCGAGACCAGCACCTCGAGCGCGGTCGTGATGGCGCCGTCGCGTCGAAAGAACTCGGCGTGGTCCTCGAAGAACGTCACGCGATACGCGTCCGGCTCGACCCCGGTGGGTTGATACCCGGTCGACCACACCGCACCGCTGACGACGTCCCGGACAAAGATGTACGTCCCCCAGTGGTCGCGCGTGACGTCCTCGCGCCATCGGGTCACCTCGAGGCCGCCGCAGCGGCTGTATCCTGAGCCCGCCGCCGTCAGCATCACCGAATAGCGCCCGTTGGAGAGCAGATGCGTCCGGCGAATCGGATCGTGGGGAGACGTGAATTGACGAAACACCGGCGCTTTGAAGTCCCGGGCGTGGGCGGGCGCCTCGACTTCCTCGACCCGCGGCCGGGCGACGGCGACGTCCCGGGGCGCGCGCTCCTGCAGGAGCAGCTCGGTGGCCTGGATGATGGGCTCCGCGTGGAACCACGCGCGCATCCCGCCCTCCCGCAGCACGTTCGACAGCGCGACGAGGGTCATTCCCTGATGGTGCGCCATGTAGGCGCGCACGATGGCCACCGTCGCGCCTTCGGGGAGGCGCGATCCCGTATAGTCGAGCGCCTCGTAGAAGCCATACGATCCGCGGGCCCCCACGTCCGCGAGACGCCGCAAGTTTTCCGCGGCGGCCGCGGGCTCGACCATCGCGGCGAGGGCGGTCGCATAGGGTGCGATGACGAGGTCGTCGCTGAGACCACGCTCGAGCCCGAGGCCGGGAACCCCGAAGTTCGAGTACTGGTAGGTCAGATCGAGGTCGCGCACGTTGTAGGCCGACTCGGAGATCCCCCAGGGAACCCCCTGCTCCGCGCCATAGCTCATCTGGCGGCGGACGACGAGGCGATACGTCTGGTACAGCAGGCTGCCCGACGGCGAGCGCATGACGAGCGCCGGCATCAGGTACTCGAACATCGAGCCGGACCAGGAGAGCGAGGGCGGCTCCGTGCGCGACCGGCGTCATGGGACGGCCGAGGTGGAACCAGTGCGAGACGGCGACGTCGCCCTTGGCGATCGCGATGAAGCTGGTCAGCCGCGCCTCGGAGGCGAGGAGGTCGTACCCGCTGGGATCGGGACTGCCGTCCGTGATGCGGTAGCCGATCGAGAAGATCTTGCGCGTGGCATCGAAGAGGAAGCCGAACTGCATCTCGCCGAACATCGTTTTCGTGAGCGTGGTCACGGCCGCGAGGCGATCGACGAGCGCCTGGCACGCGACGGAGGACGCCGTGAGCGCCGCGATGGTCTCGTCGACGAGCGCGGTGTCGACCCCTTGCGACGAGCTTTCGCGCAGGCGCGCATCGCGCAGCGCGGCGAGCTCGCCGGCGGCGACCTCGCCGTGGTCGGCCAGCTCGGCCGGGCCGGGAGATGACGACAGCAAGTCCCCGATGGCCTTGATGGCCTCCGGAGGTGCCGTGGCGAACGGGGACAGCGCGGCCGCGAGGTGGGGTGCCCAGGGCATGAGCGTCAAGAGCACGCGCTCGTGGCTGGCGATGGCGGCGCGCGTGGCCTCGGCCCAGGCCAGGAGGTCGGCGTGCTCTCCGTCCCCTCGCTCCGCGGTCAGCGTGCGCGCAATGTCCACGAGGGTGTCGGCGAGGACGGCGAGCTGACGGAGGCGGGCCGCCCAGGCCGCCGGGCTCGTCGGGGGCTCGCGAAGCGCGGCGGCCAGCGCCTGGCGGCTCTCGTCGAGCTGGCCGAGCGTGACCGTCTGGGTGGATCGGCCGGCGCCGAGGGCGCTCGCGGCTTCCCCGACGAGCACGAGCGCGTCCTCGATGCCGGCGAAGGCGTCGGGATCGAGCAGCGGCCGGTGGATCGCGCTCGCGCAGGCGTTGCCGAGGACGAGCAGATGACCGGCGAGGTTCCCGCTGTCCACGGTGGACACGTAGCGGGGCTCGAGCGGGCGGAGGTCGCTCGTGTCATACCAGTTGTAGAAGTGGCCCCGGAAGCGCTCGAGGCGCCCCATCGTCTCGAGGGTGGCCTCGAGCCGTGCGAGCATGTCCAGGCTGCTGAGCCAGCCGAAGTCGCGCGCGGCGACCGTCGACAGCAGGTAGAGCCCGATATTCGTGGGCGACGTGCGATGCGCGACGACGGGCTTCGGATCCTCCTGGAAGTTGTCCGGTGGCAGGTCATGGTCGGCGGGACCCACGAAGGCCTCGAAGAACCGCCACGTGCGGCGCGCCGTGGAGCGGAGGGTCCGGCATGTCCGAGGGCGACGGCTGTGGTGTCGGCGACAGGCGAGGCGGCCGACTCACCGATCGGACCACGAGAGGCGAGAGGACCCACAGCACGAGGAACGGCGCGGCGACCATGGCGCTGTCCGGCCGCGCCAGCGCCACCAGCGCCCCGCCCGCGACGGCGAGGATCGGCGCGCCGCGCATGCGCCGGTACACGCCGGTGATCTCGCGGGACATGTCCGACTTGGCCTGCGCCGCCGTCGTCCATTCGAGCAGCCGCCGGTGGGTCAGATACAGGCGGCCGAGCGTGCGCCCGATCGCATCGCTCATCAGCCACGCCTGATGCGCGAGGAAGGTGACGCCGAGGCGCGATCTGGGCACAGGCGATGCGCGAAGCTCTGTCCGACGGCGCGCACGTGAGCCCGCTTGGAGATTCCCGGACGGTCGGGGATCAGGTCGGCGAGCGTGGACAGCAGGGCGGGCAGCGCGATGGTGACGAGCACGAAGACCGTCCACACGAGCGGCCGGGTGTGGGGAGTGTCCAGCCGGCGATGAGGGTCAGCCAGGCGGCCGGAGCCGACAGCGTCCTCCGAAGATTGTCGAGCATCTTCCACCGGCCGATGAGGGGATCCGATCCGCGCAGCTTCGAGTCGGCGGCTCCTTCGAAGATGAAGGGAAGCAGTTGCCAGTCTCCGCGCGCCCACCGGTGCTGCCGGGCGGCGGCGACCTCGTAGTCGGCCGGGAACTCCTCGAACAGCTCGACGTCGGTGACGAGTCCGGCCCTGGCGAAGATTCCCTCGATGAGATCGTGGCTCAGGAGCGAGTTCTCCGGGACGCGGCCCGCCAGAGCGGCGGTGAACGCGTCCACGTCGTAGATGCCCTTGCCGGTGTACGAGCCCTCGCCGAAGAGATCCTGGTACACGTCGGAGACCGCGGCGGCATAGGGATCGAGCCCGGCTGGACCGGCGTGAGTCCGCTCGAAGAGCGACTGGTCGCGATCCGCAGGCATCGTGGGCGTGATCCGCGGCTGAAGCACGCCGTATCCCTCGACGACGCGGCCCAGCGCGGGGTCGAACACCGGCTGGTTGAGGGGATGGGCCATGGTGCCGACCAGACGGTTGACGACGCCTCTGGGCAGATGCGTGTCGGCGTCGAGGGTGATCACGTATCGGACGGCGGCGGGCACGTCGGGCCGCCGGCCCCGCGGCGAGAGGAACGTCGTGTCGTTCGCCCCCGCAGGAGGTGGTTCAGCTCCTCGAGCTTCCCGCGCTTGCGCTCCCATCCCATCCACTTGCCTTCCGCCTGATTCCAGACGCGCCGGCGATGGAGCAGGAGGAAGCGCTCGCCACCGTCGGGCGCGCGACCGTGGCGGCGGTTGAGGCGCGCGACCCCGTCGACGGCGGCCGCGAGGAGCCGATCATCCTCCGGCATGGTCTCGGTGGGCGCGTCGGTCCAGTCGGACAGGAGCGCGAAGTGGACGTCACCGTCCGGATTGGCGAGGTAGTGGATCTCGAGACGACCGACATGCTCCTCGATCTCGGCCTCGCCGGTCAGCAGGGTGGGCATCACGACGAGCGTTCGCAAGCGCGGCGGGACGCCGTCGCGCAGCTCGAGGCGCGGCAGCGGCCTCGGGCCGAGCTGATCGGCCACGGAGCGATTGACGAGCGCGACCGCGAGGTCGGAGGCCGGGATGAGGGCGACGAGACCGAGCAGGGCGAGCGCGAGCGGACTCATCCCCCCGCGTGGGCGAGGAGCAGAGGGAGCGCCAGGAGGAGCGCGGTGACGATGCCGAGGGTCCCGAGGTAGCCCGGCGTCGCCCACGAGACGTAGGCGCGCAGAAGCCGCTGCTTGAGCGGGACGCGGTAGCCGATCGCCTTCTCGAGGAGCAATAGCCCGTCCGAGATGAGGTAGTACGCCGGGATCCTCGGCGCGGCCTCCGGGAGGCGCGCCGGGCGGCCGTGCCGCCGCGGCCCCTTCGCATGGGCGATCACCTCCCGCGTCACCTCGAGCTCGGATCGGCGGGAGCCCCGCGCGAGCTCCTCGATGGCGTGACGGTAGCGGTCGCGGGTCGCGAAGTCCATGGCGCCGAAGTCACTGTCGGCTCGCAGCGCCTCGTCGATGAGGCTGACGCCTTCGAAGAACTCGGCCCAGTCGAACGCGGCCATCGTCCGCATGCTGGTGATCACGTTGCGCACCGTCACGTTCGTGGCGGCCTGGTTCTGGAGCTCGACTCGCACGAGCTCGTCGGCCGACGTTCCCGAGGCCGCGAGCTGCTCGTCGAGCCAGGCGAGCGCTGGCACGGACTCGGGATCCTGGTCACGCAGGCGCTGGACGAGCTGGACGGTGAACGCCGTCGGCAATGCGGCCGCGTGAAGGGCTCGGAACGCGAGGGGCCGGGCCGGCTCTCCGGCGAGACCGAGGAGCTCGTCCGCCAGGGCGTCGGCCTCCTGGCGGGCGGCACGTCCTCGACGATCCGCTCGGCGAGCCGCCGCAGGTTCTCCACGAGCACGATCCTGAGGGCGATGGGCACGGCCCACAGCTCCCCGATGGTCAGCGGCTGCACGCGCTGGAATCGGCGGACGAAGCGCTCCAGCGTATCGCGATCGAAGCGGCTGTCGGTGTGTCCGACGAACGCCCAGGCCAGGCCGAGCACGCGTGGATACCCTTGCAGCGGACCTTCGGCAAGCTTGGGAAGCTGGCGGTAGAACCCGGGCGGGAGATCCTCCCGGATCTGCCGGACGACCTCGTCCACGATGTGGAAGTTGTCGACGAGCCATTCCGCCGCCGGCATGATCGGGCCTTCCTCCCGGATCACCCCGGCGAGCGTGCGATAGCACTGGAGCAGGACACGCCCGCTGTCCCGAACGCGTGGCGACAGGGGGCGGCCGATCCCGACTTCGAGCAGGGTCCGCTGGCGCGCGATCCGCTCTGCGTGCTCCTCGAGTCGTTCCGCGCTGAGCAGCTCGTCCCGGATGGGATCTCTGGAGTCGAGAATGGACGCGGTGGAGGCAGGCACTCGAAAGCCCCGCAAGAGTCTATCGGCGAATGATCGATGAACGGCCAAGCGCCCAGCCTAGCAACCCCCGTGGAGGGGCCTAGTGGACCTTGGTCCATGAGCGCGGGGCATGCCTGCGCGCGTGGTCGTTTCACGATCGGAACGGCCTGTTCCGTGCCGAAACGTGATCGGCCGTGGGCGAGCAAATAGATTCGCGGGCATACACATGGCATGGAGGTTGACATAGGCGGGTAGAATTACTGGAGGAGCGTTGTGCCCATGCCCATGGCATCCGCGCTGACGTTTGCGTCGGCGCTCACGCTGACGTTGCAGTTCGCGATCTTCGCGTACCTGTATTCGTTCCACCGCGCGCGGTTCTTCCACTACCTGCTGCTGGCCTGGGGCCTCATGAGCCTGGCCAAGGGCCTGGTACCTGGCTCGGGCCTTCGTTCCGGACCTCGAAATCCTGAGCGCGCTGATCAATGCCACCTTCTTTGTCGCCACGCTCCTGGTGCTGGCCGGCGGCCTGGCCTTTCGCACCGACTACCGGATCGGGCCGAGGGACATGCTGATCGGCGTGCTGGCGGGATTGGCCGCCGCCGGGATCGGAGATCTCTCCGACGCGAGCGTCGCCGCGCGGAGCTTCGTGGGGGTGCCCGCTCGGAGCGTGGTGGGAGTGATCACCGGCGGAATCCTCATCGTGGCCGGGCTGCAGTTCTGGCCCCGGCGGGCGAAGACGCTGGGCTACCGGGGACCCCGATTCCTGGCGGTGGCGCTCACGCTGTGGGGACTGCACCGCATGGTGTCGCCGCTCATCGATAGCGGGCCGGGGACAGGTCCGCACGTGATGATGCACGCCGCGTTCATGGTCTTCTACTTCCTCTGTACCTTCGCGATCATCATCGTGGTGCTGGACCGGGCCCGCAGCGAGACCGCGACGCTCAAGGAATTCAACGAGCGCCTGGTGGACGGCCTCGGCGAGGGCCTCCAGCTCGTCGACGGCAACTTCCGGATCCGCCACGCCAACCGGTGGATGCACGCACAGCTCGGCGCGATCTCCGACCGTCGCTGTTACGAGGTCGGTGGGGCTCACACCCATCCCTGCCCCGGCTGTCCGCTCGAGCGCCGTCAGGAGATGGGCGAGGCGGAGCGCATCGAGGTGGGCGGCGCGAACGGGCGGCGCTTCTCGCTGAGCTGCGCCCCGGTACGCCAGCCCGACGGCCAGGTCTTTCTCCTCGAGCTGGTCACCGACGTGACGGAGCGCGAACGGCTGCAGGCGCGGCTCACCGAGGCCGAGCGCCTGGCCGCGGCGGGCGAGCTCGCCGCGGGCGTGGCCCACGAGATCAGGAATCCCTTGGCCGCCATCGTCAACGCGACGACGCTCCTCGGCGTGGAGGAAACCCTGACCGGCGAGGAGCGCGCCCACACGCTGGGCGTCGTGAAGAAAGAGGCGCGACGGCTGAACCGCATCCTCTCGGACTTCCTCATCTTCGCCCGGCCGCGCGAGCCCAAGCGGCTCGCGGGCGACATCCGGGAGATCGTCGATCACGTCGGGGCCCTGATCCGGGAGGACCCCGGCCGGGCGCACGACGTGGAGCTCTCCGTGCGCGTCGATCCCGCCGTGCCGTCGTTTCCGTTCGACGCCGACCAGATCACCCAGGTGGTGTGGAACATCGCGCTGAACGGCGTCGAGGCGATGGATGGGCGCGGGCGGCTCGGCATCGCGGTCAACCTCAGCGGGACGCAGGTCGCCATCGCCATCAGCGATACTGGCCGCGGCATGCCCGCGGAGGAGCGGCGCCGGGTCTTCGAACCCTTCTATTCCCGAAAGCCCGCCGGCACCGGCCTCGGCCTCACCATCGCCCGGCGCATCGTGGCAGCGCACGGCGGCCGGATCGAGATCGAGTCGACGCTCGGGCTCGGCGCCTGCTTCACCATTCTCCTCCCGCTCGGTGGAAAGGATGACGATGGCGACCATTCTCATCGTCGATGACGAGCCGTCCGCGCGGACCACGCTCGGCCTCCTCCTGAAGAAGCGGAGTCACCGGGTCACCGAGGTGGCGGGCGTGGCCGCCGCCCTCAAGGCGCTCACCGACGACGCGTTCGACGTGATCGTCACGGATCTCCGCATGCCGGACGGCGACGGCCTCGACGTCCTGCGGGCCGCCAGGGCGCACTGTCCGGACGCCGACGTGATCCTGCTCACCGCGTATGCGGGCTGGGAGTCGGCCAAGGAAGCGATCCAGCTCGGTGCCTGCGACTACTTCGAGAAGGGGCGCGAGCCGGACGAATTGCTCCACCGCATCGACAAGGCGCTCGCCGAGAAGGCGCTGCGGCGCGAGAACGCAAACCTCCGCGCCCAGGTGCGGGATCGCTACGCGCTGCCGGGGCTGGTGACGGGGTCCGCGCAGATGGCCCAGGTGCTGGATCTCGTCCGGCGCGTGGCGCCCACCGATGCGACCGTGCTCATCCACGGCGAGTCGGGATCGGGCAAAGAGGTGATCGCCAAGGCGATCCACCACGCGAGCCAGCGCGCGCGCGGGTCCTTCGTCGCCATCAACTGCGCGGCGCTCCCGAGACGCTCCTCGAGTCGGAGCTCTTCGGCCACGTCAAGGGGGCCTTCACGGGCGCGGCCACGAACAAGAAGGGGCTGTTCGAGGAAGCCCATGGCGGGACGCTCTTGCTCGACGAGATCGGCGAGATGCCGCCGAGCCTGCAGGCCAAGCTCCTGCGCACGCTCCAGAGCGGCGAGATCCGGCCCGTCGGCTCGACGCAGGCGCATCACCATCGACGCGCGCGTCGTCGCCGCCACGAACCGCGATCTCGCGCAGATGATCCGCCAGGGCGGCTTCCGCGAAGACCTCTTCTACCGGCTCAACGTGATCCCGGTGACGCTGCCGCCGCTCCGCGAGCGCCGCGAGGACATTCCGCTCCTGGCCGGGCACTTCCTGGCCCGCTTCGCCGAGCGGCAGGGCCGCGTCCTGCGCCTGAGCCCCGCCGCGATGGAGCGCCTGCTCCGCTACCCGTGGCCCGGCAATGTCCGCGAGCTCGAAAATGCCATGGAGCGGAGCGCCATCCTCGCCCAGGCCGACACGATCGAGCCGGGCGACCTGCCTCCCCACGTCGCCGCGGGCCTCGCACTCGGCCCCGCGCCGAGCCTCGGATCGCCTCAGACCCTGGCCGAGACCGAGCGGATCCTCATCATGCAGGCGCTCGAGCGCTCGGGCTGGAATCACTCCGGACGGCCGAGTCCCTCGGGATCGGGCGCACCGACCCTCTGGCGCAAGCTGAAGGAGTACGGGATCGACAGGTAGCCGCTTCCGAAATGGACGACACGAGTGCCTCCTCCGCACCATCTCAGCTCCCGCATTTCAGAACGGAACCCGGGTGTCCCGTCCTGGAACACGACATGCTCGGTGCGGCCTCCCAAGCTCCTGCTCTTCCGGACTTCGATGCTGGCACCGAATGTGAACCTTCGAGGACGTATGGCCGCCATCCTGGTCGTGGACGACGAGTCTTCCGCCCGATCGACCCTCGCGCTCTTGCTGAGACATCGCGGCCATCTCGTCCGGGAGGCCGACGGCGTCATGGCGGCCATCCGCGAGCTCCGCGCCGACCCGTTCGACGTGATCGTCACCGACCTGCGCATGCCGGACGGTGTGGGCCTCGAGGTCTTGCACGCGGCGAAGACGCACTGCCCCGATGCGAACGTGATCTTGCTCACGGCGTATCCGGCCTGGGAATCGGCCAAGGAGGCGATGCGGCTCGGCGCGTTCGACTATTTCGAGAAGGGTCAGGAGCCCGAGGGGCTCTTCCTGAGGATTGACAGCGCGCTCGAGGAGCAGGCCTCGCGCGGGCGCATCGGGCTCGCCTCCGCGCCAACCTATCCCGCACCGCCGGCGTCGTCCGAGGGCGAGCACTGCTATCTCACCGTCCTGTTCGCGGACATGCGCGGCTCGACGGAGCTCCTGGCGGACCGCGACCTCGACGAGGCGAGAGAGATCCTCGACGGCGTGATCGAGCGATTGATGGCCGCCGCGCACGAGGCCGGCGGCACCGTGAATCAGGTGATGGGTGACGGCATCATGGCGATGTTCGGCGCGCCCGTCGCCCGGCCCGATCACGCCGCCCGCGCCTGCCGGGCCGCGCTCCGCATGCAGGAGACGGTGGCGGCCTACGCACGCGCGTGCGCGGCAGCCATCGCGCCGACGTGCAGATCCGGGTCGGCATCAACTCCGGCGAGGTGATCGTCCGCTCCGTGGCCAGCGATCTGCGCTGGGACTATACCGCGGTGGGAATGCCGACCCACGTCGCCGCCCGGATGGAGCAGCTCGCGACACCCGGCTCGATCGTGATCACCGCGGAAACCCTGGCCCATGTCGAGTCCCTGGTCGACGTGCGTCCGCTCGGCCGCGTGGTGGTGAAGGGGCTGGCCGAGGGCGTAGAGGCCTACGAGGTGTTGGGGCTCCGATCCGCGTGTCTCGAAGACGCGATCTCAGCGCCCGGCCGATCGCCGCGCGTAGCCCATCCACCCAGGCGACGAGCTCCGGTGGCGACGTGGGGACGCCGGGTGAACCGAGCATGCAGATCTTGTAGTCCGGTCTGCTCCACCAGCCTCTTCTCGTTGAGCACCCAGAGCCGACGACGGCACGCGAGGACGTGAGCCGTCTCGATGACGGCCTTGGCGGCCTGCCCGACGGCGCCGGCGATGTCGCCACGCTCGGCGCGCATCCGCGCGTTGCGTGAGGCTGAAGGCGGCGTGGCCGACCAGCGGCGTCCACCGACTCGCGACAGCGCATCCGGGAACTGCCCGCATCACGGGCAGACGGCCCTGCACGGCGCGGCTCAGTGCGAGCTCCGCCATGAGGCTGTACGTCGGGGCTCCCGCGAGGTAGCCCAGCAGCGCGTCGACCTCGTACTCGCCCGAGCTGAGCGCGGCCGGACCAGTACATCGCGACGTCGAGATCGCGCAGCAGCACGTCGACCTTCGTCCCATCGAGGCTGAGCCATGCGCCGCCGTTCATGATCCGGCCCCATGAGCCCGGCGGGTGCACCTCTCCGAAGCAGGCGAGCGGCCGCGACATCGATGCGCCCCCGGTAGTACACACCCACGTCCCAATCACTGCCGTTCGTCAGCGGTGCCGACGGCGCGAGAACCACCGATGGTCACGGCCTCCACGCCCTCGACGGCACCGAGGATCGCGCACAGCTCGGCAACCCGGTCGGGCAGCTCGTCCACGGTGATCGACGATATCACCGTGGGAAGGCGCCGCGGGCCGCGTGAGGAAGTCGGGTTAGAATGGCCGCCTGAACCACCCGCATCAGTCGTCACCAGCCCGTGTCAGGCGCAGGAGGATGCCATGTCCTGGACCCGCCGTGACGTGCTCGCCCTCGGAAGCCTGGCGCTCGCCGGCGCCGCGCTCGGACCGTCCCGCGTCGCCGCGCAGACACCCAAGCGCGGGGGAACGCTCACCATCCGCGGCTGGGACCCGCCGCTGTTCGACCCGATGCTCACCACCGCCTACCGCGTGCACGTGCCGCTGAGCTTGACGCATAGCCGGCTCGTGCGGCACAGGGCGGGGCCGTCGGTTCCTCCGGGGACGTTCCCGATCGAGGGCGACCTCGCCGAGTCGTGGACGCAGCCGAACGAGACGACGTACGTCTTCAAGCTCCGCCGCGGTGTTCGCTGGCACCCGAAGCCGCCCGTGAACGGGCGCGAGCTGACCTCGGCCGATGTGAAGTACTCGGTCGAGCGCTTCCTCACCGTCAAGGGCAACCCGAGCGCCTACATGCTGCGGGCGATCGACCGCGTCGAGACGCCGGACGCCTACACGGTGCGGATCGTGCTCAAGGAAGTGAACGCCTGGTTCCTCGAGATGCTCGCCAACCCGATGTCGATGGCCATCGTGGCCCGTGAGGCGGTCGAAAAGTTCGGCGATCTCAAGAAGGCCGAGTCCGTCGTCGGCACCGGCCCGTGGATGCTGGACAGCCACCGCCCGAACGTCGGCCTGACGTTCGTGCGGCATCCGCAGTACTACCAGGCCGGTCTGCCGTACATCGACCGCATCGAGATGGCCGTCGACGAGGACAATGCCTCGCGCATGTCCGCCTTCCTCGCCGGCAAGTACGATCTCGGCTGGGACCTCGCGGGCGCCATCGGGCGCACGGACTGGGTGCAGATCAAGGATCGGCTCATGCAGCGGCGGCCCGGCCTGCGCACGGCCGAGTTCGTGTCGAACGTCGAGACCCACATCTCGATGCGCACCGATCAGAAGCCGTGGAGCGACGTGCGCGTGCGCCAGGCCGTGTCGATGGCCGTCGACCGCCAGGGCATCCTCGACGCGACGGCCGAGGGCGTCGGCATCTTCAATCCCGCCGTCCCCGCCGCGTTCAAGGACTGGAGCGTGCCCATCGCGGAGCTCGGCGAGGGCGCCCGATACTTCAAGTACGATCCCGCGGAGGCCAAGCGTCTGCTCACCGCCGCCGGCTATCCGAACGGCTTTGCCGCGAGCCTCTGCTTCACCAGCTACGGCTCCACGACGTTCGTGGACACCGCGCAGCTCCTGCTCAAGTATCTGAAGGACGTCGGGATCGGCACGACGCTCGACCAGCGGGAATACGGCGCCTTCATCGCGAGCTGCTACTTCGGCAAGTTCGACTCGCTGACCTACGGCCCGCAGACGCCCTTCGTCGACCCCGACAACTACGTGTACGGCATGCACTACCCGGAGGAGCTGAAGAACCAGAGCCACGTCAACGACCCGGTGGTGACCGACCTCCTCGTGCGTCAGCGCCGCACGGTCGACCCCGTCCGGCGGCGCGAGATCCTCGCCGAGCTGCAGCGCCACCTCGCCCGCCAGCAGTACTACGTGCAGCTCCCGTCGTCCGTGATCATCGCCGTGTGGGAGGGCGCGCTGAAGAACTACGGACCGAACCTCGGCTACGACTACGGCGGCCGCCTCGTGGCCGCATGGCTCGATCGGTAGGACACCGAGGAAGGCCAGGACCCGAGCGCCTGCGCCTACTCCGCCGTCTCGCGTCCCACCATCCGGACGGCAGCCCGGGCGCTTGGGAGCACCGCGGGGAGAACCATGACCGCCAGCGCCACCCCGATGAAGGCGGTGGCGAGCGGCCGCGTCAATAAGATTTCGAAGCTGCCGCGCGACATGAGCAGGGACTGGCGAATCGACTCCTCGGCCATCCGCCCCAGCACGAACGCCAGCACGAGCGGCGCGGCCTCGTAGCCGAACTTCTTCATGAGGTAACCCAGCACCGCGAAGACGAGCATCACCACGATGTCCCACACATTGCCCGCCTCGCTGTACACGCCGATCACGCAGAAGAGCAGGATGAGCGGGAACAGGATCCCGTAGGGCACGCGCAGGAGCTGGACCCAGAGCCCGATCAGCGGCAGGTTCAGCACGAGCAAGATCACGTTGCCGACGTACATGCTCGCCACCACGCCCCAGAACATGTCCGGCCGCTCGCGGATCATGAGCGGGCCCGGCTGCACGCCGTGGATGAGGAAGGCGCCCAGCAAGACCGCCATCACGGCGTTGGGCGCGATGCCAAGCGTGAGCAACGGGATCATCGCCCCGCCGGTGGCGGCATTGTTGGCGGACTCGGGCCCGGCCACGCCCTCGATCATGCCGGTGCCGAACTTCTCCGGATGTCGCGACAGGCGGCGCTCGAGCGCATACGAGATGAAGGTCGGGATGATGGAGCCGATGCCCGGCAGGATGCCGAGGAGGAAGCCGAGCACGCTGCCGCGGGCGATGGGCCATGCCGAGCGCCGCCAGTCCTGGCGGGTGGGCCAGAGGCCGCGGACCTGCGTGATGAACACGTCCTGCTTGATGCCCTTCTCGATATTGAGCAGCACCTCGCTGATCCCGAAGAGCCCCATGATCAAGGGGACGAGCCCGACGCCGTCGGCCAGGGTGAGGCTGCCGTACGTGAAGCGCGGCGTGGCCGTGATGGGATCGAGTCCGATGGTGCCCAGGAGCATGCCCGCGAGCGCCATCGCCACCGCGCGCAGCTTCGACCCCGCGGTGAGATACGTGACCATGGTGAAGCCGAGCAGCAAGAGGCCGAAGATCTCGGGCGGCCCGAAGGACAGCGCCACCTTCGTGAGCGGCGGGGCGAGCAGCATGATGCCGAGCACGCTCGCGGTGCCCGCGATGAACGATCCGAACGCGGCGATGCCCAGCGCGGGGCCGGCCCGCCCCTGCAATGCCATCTGGTAGCCGTCGAGACATGTCACCACCGAAGCCGCTTCGCCCGGCAGGTTCACGAGGATCGACGTGGTGGAACCGCCGTACATCGCCCCGTAGTAGATGCCCGCCAACATGATGACCGACGCGGTCGGCGACATGGCATAGGTGACGGGCAGGAGCAGCGACATGGTCGCCACCGGACCGATCCCGGGGAGCACCCCGATGAGCGTGCCGACGAAGACCCCGACGAAGCAGGCGAGGAGGTTGCCGGGGGCCAGGGCGACGCCCAGGCCGTAGAGGAGACTCCCCGCGATGTCCGTCATGGCCGCTCAGAGCCCCCACGGCCCGGGCGGCAATCGGACGTAGAGCCACACCTTGAAGATGACGTAGGTCACGACCGAGGTGAGGGCCGAGGCCGCGACGGCCACGGTCCATCGCATGCCCTCGAGCGCGCGGAAGAAGAAGTAGAGCAGACCGCACGTGGCCACGACGAAACCGAGCGGCTCCAGCACGAAGGCGTAGGCGAGCATCACGCCGAGCGTGGCCAGCACTTTCCACCTGATGCCGCCGTCGCCGGCGCCACCGGACTCGGCGGACGCCGCGTCGGCGGGCGCGCGGAGCGCCGCGACGAGCAAGATCAGGCGAGACCAGCGTGAAGCCGACCGCCAGTACCAGCGGGAAGAGGCCGGGGCCGGGCACGGTCACGGCGCCGAAGCGGAGGCGGCGGGCCTCGTTCACGGCCACAAGGCCGGCGACCGTGAGCAGCGCCGGCGGCCAGGCCTCGCGATTCACCTACTTCGCGGGGCCGAGCTTCTTCGCCATTCGCGTGACCGTCTCCCACTCCCGATCGATCAGCTTCTTCGTCGACTCGGGATCGTGATACTCCGCCACGAGCCCGGCCTTGTCGATGGCCGCCAGCACCGCCGGATCCTTCATGGTCTTGTCGAGCGCCTGCGAGAGCCGCTCGATCACGGCGGCGGGCGCCTTGGCCGGCGCGTAGATCTCCATCCAGGTGGAGAGCGACGCCTCCGGATGACCCTTCTCCGTCATCGTGGGGACGCCGGGCAAGGAGGCGAGGCGCTTGGACGCGCTGGTGACGAGGATGGCGATGTCGCCCGACTTCACCACCGAGAGCATGGGGCTCTGCGAGGCCGCACCGAGCTGGACGTGGCCGCCGAGCACGGCGTTCTTCACCGGGCCCGAGCCGCCGAACGGCACGTGCGTCATGTCGATGTTGTAGGCCTGCTTCAAGAGCTCCATGTTGAAGAAGCTATTGGTGCCGAGGCCCGCCGTGCCGTAGGTCAGCTTGCCGGGGTTCTTTCGCGCGTGGTCGACGAGCTCTTCCAGCGTCTTCCACGGCGCGTCGCGCTTGACGAGGATCACGCCGGAGTCGAAGGCATAGGCCCCGACGGGAATGAAGTCCGCCGGCTTGTAGGACACATCGGCTTGCGTGGCCGGCAGGATGGTGATGGTCGACCGCACCGTCGCGGCCAGCGTATAGCCGTCGGGCTTGGCCTTGGCGACCTGGTCCATGCCGATGGCGCCGCCGCCGCCCGCCTTGTTGACGAGGACGACGGGCACGCCGAGATTCGCCGAGAGCTGGGGCTGGATGAGGCGGATGGCGATGTCGGTGGGGCCGCCCGGCGCGAAGGGGATGACGAGCTCGATGGACCGGCTCGGGTAGGCCTGAGCCACGACGAGAGCGGGAACGGTGAGCGCGGCGCCGAGGATCAGCGCGAGCAATCGGGCGATGATCATGCAACTGCTCCTTGTGTCACGGGTTGGTCAACGGAAAGGACCACGGGCTCATCTGCTCGGCGGTACGCTCGAGCGGGTCCCATTCAGCCAGGCGCCCCCAGACTTCCTCCCCTGCGTCCTGCGCCGCCCGCCGAAGCGCGGCGACATCGACGTCGGGGATCACGCGGTCGCGCATGCGGACGGCGCCGTCCACGATGACGGTCTCCACGTCGTCGCCGATCCCGCACTCGACCAGGCTCTTCACGGGATCACGCACGGGGCCATAGCGGAGCGTGCCGCCGCCCGTGAGATCGATCACGATGATGTCGGCGCAGGCGCCGGGCGCGAGCCGCCCGAGGTCGTCGCGCCCGAGCGCGCGGGCACCGCCGAGCGTGGCTGCTTCGAAGACCTCGGCGCGCGGAGGCGGCCGAGAGATCGCGGCTCGTCACCTTGCCGAAATAGGACGCCGTGCGCATCTGCATGATCAGGTCGCGCGGATACGTGTCGGTGCCGAGCGCCAGGTTGACGCCGGCCGACCGGTAGCGCGCCCAGGAGTCGAGCGTGCGGGCGCGCCGCGCGATGTTCACCGGACAGTGCGAGACGGTGACGCCGTGGCGGCCCATGATCTCCACGTCGTGGCCGCTACCGGAGTACGGCAGACGCGGATTCTCCGCGACCAGGTTGCCGTGGCCGATGGTGAGGTCCGGGCCCAGGAGCCCCAGCGACTCGAGCAGCTCGATGGGCGTCATCCGGTGCTCGGCGAGGATCTCGTAGAACTCGATGACGCTGTACGCGGCGTGGGTGACGATGGGCATCCGGAGCTCGTCGGCGGCCCGGCGGGTGGCGCGGAGGAGCTCGAGGCTGCACGTCTCCACCTCGCGGGGTGCCAGGAGGCCGCGCACGCGGCCGCCGGCGGTGCCGTCCACGCTCTTGACGAAGTCGAGCGCCGCGTCGAGCTCGCGCCGGCCGGCCGCCTCGTCGACGACGCGCTTGAGCCGTCCCCCTTGCCGCCCACCCAGCGGCCGGAGTCGTAGCCCGCGCCCAGATAGGCGCGGATGCCCAGGCGCTCGACCTCCGGCACGAGCGCCTCCTGCACGCGCCGCTGGCTGCCGAATTCCATGAACGTGGTGACGCCGTTGCGCAAGAGCTCGGCCACCGTGAACGTGGCGGAAAGAAGCGTGCCGCTCTCGGCGCCCGGCGCGTCGGGGCGGAGGTACCGCGGGTCGCCGCCGACTCGCGTGCCTTCGCGCGGCACGCTGATGTCGAGGAAGGGCTGGCCGAAGTAGTCCGGCCGCCCGGTGTCCGCGATCAGCCGGTGGGACGCGCGGTGGCCGGAGTGCACGTGCGTGTCGATGAAGCCGGGCGCGACGAGCTTGCCGGGCGCGTCGATCACCAGGTCGGCGGTGCCGTCGAAGCGCGGGCCGACGTGCACGATGCGCCCGTCTTCCCACACCACGACGCCGTCGCGGATCAGCGTGTGTGCGGCCGCCGAACCCGACGACCCAGCCGCCCCGAATCAATCCGCGCACGGTACCTGCCTAGCCCGTCGGAGAACCCGGCTAGAGCGATGAGAAGGGTCCAGCTGCGAGGCGGCGCCCGATGGCCGCACGCGAGGCGTACTCCTGTACGTTGAGCGTGCGGTCGAGGGCGCCAACGAAGCAGATGGGCCCTTATCATCGCTCTAGCCGAGCTTCGCGTAGCCGGCGGCCTCGGCCGCCCGCTCGCGTTCCAGGAAGATCTCGAAGACCTCGGGCGCTACGCGGACGAAGCGCGCGAGCAAGAGCTCGTCGAGCGTTGTCGTCATGGCGGGCGCCTCGTGGACGGACAGGAGCGCGGCGGTGACGCGCTCGCGCGTGGCGACGTCGATGCCCGGCGAGGCGACGAGCGGCGGCGCGGGCGCCGGCAGCGTGGTGGCGATGATGCGCAAGCGCGCCACCATCTCCGGCTCGTGGCGGCGGAGCAGGTCGAGGCCGTAGCCGTCGACCGCGGCCACGTCGGCGCGGCCGTCGAGGACCGCCTCGATGACGGGCCGCTGCCGGATGAAGGGACCCAGCACGGTCGAGTAGAGCTGGGGACGCGCCGCCGTGCGGTGAGGCAATAGATGGAAGCGCGGCGCATTGTAGCCCGAGTGCGAGTGCTCGGTGGAATATGCGATGGTGCCGCCGAACGTGTCCGTCAGATCCCTGAACCCGCTGTCGGCGCGCACGATGAAGTCGGACACGTAGTCGGGCCGACCTCCGAAGCGCGGCGGCGACGGCACCGGCGCGGCAAGCAGATGCGGCCGGCTCTCTCGGAGCGCCCACGGGTAGCCGCACATGAACACGCAGGCCATGTCGGGGCGCGCCCAGAGATCGTCGAGCGACGCGGGCTCGGCCGACGGGTCCAGCACGTCGAACCGCGCGCCCGAGCGCTCGCCCACCCACTGGAGCAATCGTCGCCAGGCCGCGAGGAGCGACGGAGACCAGGAATACATCCGCGCCGACGCGATCATCGCAACGTCACCCATGCGCGAGCGCGACACTGTCACTTGCTCCCCAGGAACGCCTTTGCCTGGGCCAGCTCCGGACGCTGGGTGTCGGCGGAGGCCGCCACCCCCACCAGCCGGACGTAATAGCTCTTCGCCGTCTCCCGGTCACCCGCCAGCTCGGCGGCGCGCCCGGCTCCGTGAAGCGCCTTGAAGCGCGCGGGGGCGAGCTTGAGCGACGCCTCGTATTCGCGCACGGCCTGCGCCGGCTGGCCGAGGTCCATCAGGAGGTCGCCGTAGAGCTCGCGCGCCGTGGCGATCGGCCCTGGCGTGATGTTGTGCTTCTCGGTGGCCTCCTCCAGCTCGGCGGCCGAGCGCATCAGGCGAAGCGCCTCGTCGTTCTTGCCCTCGGCGCGGGCGACCCACGCCGCCGCCGCCCGCCGCTGGATCTCCACCTGCTCGGCCCAGTACGTGTTCTTCGCCTGCTGAAGCGCATCGCGAAGCGCCGCGATCTTGTCGGCATCGATCCGGGCCTGCGCGGCCTTGCCCGTGCGCGCCGCGCCGATGGCGCGCGCGAAGTAGATCATCGACTCGGTGTGGGCAAAGCGGTTCGGGCGCGGCTCGATGCTGGCCGCCTCCTGCCACTGCCCGCGCTCCATCGCCCAGCGCGCTTCCATCGCCGCGATGGCGAAGTGTCCCGTGGGCCGACCGGATTCGACCTTTCGGGCGGCCAGGTCGGCCATGATGGCCCGGCCCTCCGCGAGCACCTTCTTGGCCTCCACGTCCTGGCCCTGCTGCAGGTACGCGTAGACCAGATAGTCGAGCGCGTGCATGTGGTCGTCGGGATTGCCGCGGCTCTTCTCGGCCGCCGCCGCGGTGATATTGCCCTGGATCGTCTCCGGCCACATGCCGAGCAGCACGTAGATGTGCGAGGGCATGTGCAGCGCATGCGGCACCGCCGGCGCGAACTTGTCGTAGCGGCGCGCGGCGTCGAGGCCCCGCTGGGCCAGCGCCGGGTAGTCGTAGCCGTGGATGATGTAGTGCGCGGCGCCGGGATGATCCGGCTCGGCGGCCATGACCTTCTCGGCCAGCTCAGCCGATTTCTTCTGCTTGGCGTAGGTCTTGTCGTGCGGCTCCGCGGTGGCCTGCAGCGCGAGCGCGTAGAAGGCCATCGCCTCGCGGTCTTGCGGATAGCGAGCGTACACCTCGGCCATCGCCTTCTCGTAGGCGAGCGCTCGTGTCTTGTGGTCGAGCTTGTCCCCGTCCTTGTAGAAGGCCTCCGCGGCGGCGACCCAATCGCGCTCGCGCTGCGTCTTGGTCGGCGCGGCCTTGGCCTTCTCGACCGCTTCCCACCCGCGCTTGAGGTTCGCCGGGCTCGGAGGCGACCAGATCTGATTCCACAAGCTCATGGCGATGCCCCAGTAACCCATCGCGCAGTCCGGGTCCGCCTGGGTGACGGCGGTGAACGCCTTCACCGACTCGAGATACCAGAACGAGTGCAAGAGCGCGACCCCGCGCTCGAACGGCTTCTGCACCGCCGGATTACAGGAGATGGGAAACGACACCTGCCCGATCTTCTCACCCGCCGTCTGCGCCGACGCCGTCGAGATCATAAGAAGAGTGACAACCGCCAGACTCGCCCCGATGAGGTGCCTCATGCCTGTCTCCCTTCGCGCGCAGAAGGTCGCTGCTTCCACGTCCGTCAATGGCGGGATACTGCCCCGGCGAAGGGACGCCGTCAAGGAGTCATCGGACGTTCCGTTTCGAGTGCCGCTCAGCGGCACAATCCCAGACGGGACAATCGGGTAAATTCGTTCTGACTCGAGGAAGATCAGCGCATGCGCAAATCTTGTCACCTGCGTCACGATCCGCGATTACCGGCCATTAGGGCGGGAGGCCTGCGCCTCGCCTCCGAGCGGGCGAGGCACACAACTTGCTGGCTCTCGGAACGTCTGCTAGACATTGACGCGTGCCGAGGAGGGACTCCGTGACGACACCCGAATCCTTGCTCCTGAAAAGGATCGAGGAAGAGCTGATCGTGATCTCCGAGGCTCAGCATGCGCAGGCCAGGCAGGCGGCAGTCTTGAGGAAGGCGCGAACGCTCCTTCACGTCGGATGCTCGACCATCGAGGTGAACGCGATGCTGGCCGAGCACCTGCGGAAGGAACGGGCGCAGGGAACCTCGTCCGCCCGGACACGGCCGGTACGAAAGCTGCAACTCGCTCCCACGCGCAGCTCTCCCGGGAGATCCCAACAGTCGTCCGCTCCAGCTCGGCCGGTGGCAAGCAGCTGACTGAATCAGCGAACAGAGGATAGGCTCGAGGCCTCCCGCCGTCGCCGCGTCTCATCCTCGATCCGCTGGATCGCGAGGAGCAGACGCCAGCTCCATGATGTGGGTACAGTCTGCCGCCCGGCCGGACGGCTGAAAGCCGATCGCTTCGTACACCCGGGCCGCCTCGGGATTCCCGGTGCGCAGTCGGAGCGCGCCGAACCGGCCTCGGGCAGCCTCGATGACCGCGGCGATCAAGCGCCGGCCTACTCCGCGCCGCCGGAACGCTGACAGGACATAGAGGTGCCGCACCCGGCCCACACGCTCTTCGGCGGTATACGGATCGACGTTGAGCCCGCAAACACCGACCACCCGTCCATCGACCCACGCCCCGAACAGCTCTTCGCCGGGTCGATCGAAGCGATTCACGCCACTGGCCCACTCCTCGACGAGCCGACGGACAAACCGCAGTCCGGCCTGCTCACTTTCGGCGATCAGGGCGCCGAGGTCCAGGTCCGGTCTCCGGAGTGGGGAGATCGCTGGCGTCGTCACGTGTCCCGCCGCTGTCGGGCCCGGGATCACGAGCGCATGGTTGGGCAAGCTGATCCGCCCGTCAGCGATGCGCGCCAACACGTCCACCAGGAGCGCGCGCTCCCGCTCCTGCACGCGCGCCCCGAGCCGATCCGGCGTATCTCCTCGAGGACCGCCACTTCGGCCTGGGCGATGACAGGCCCGGTGTCGTAGTCCTCATCGACGAGATGGACCGACGCCCCGCTCTTCGCCTCGCCGGCCGCGAGCACGGCCTCGTGAACCCGGACACCATACATCCCCTTGCCGCCGAACTTCGGAAGGAGTGCCGGATGAGTGTTGAGGACTCGGCCGCGAAAGCGGACGAGCGTCTGGGGCCCGAGCTTCTTCATGTAGCCGGCGAGGACGACGACGTCGACTTCATCCTCGACCAGGGCTTGACAGATCGCGGCATCCAGCGCCTCACCCTCCGAGTGCGTGCGGCTGGACAGATGGTGGACCCTGATGCCCGCGGCCCGCGCTCGGTGCAGAGCGCCGGCGTCACGGTTGTTGCTGATGACGGTGACGACCGTCGCTGCCAGCGCGCCCGCGGTGCAGGCATCGATGATCGCCTGGAGCGTAGTCCCTTCGTGGGACGCCAGCACGCCGATCCTCATGCGCATCTCCAGACCCATCTCGATGACACGACACTCGCAAAGATAGCTCCGCGAGGATCTTCACGATATCACTTGCTAGCGCTTCTTCCGGCGACGCTGCTGGCTCCGAGCATCGCTCAACCACCGAGGCGACTCTGACTCCATGCGCGACGGCAGGTCGCCTGCGATCCGCAGCCCCGACGGATCGCCCGGCGCACAGGAGCAGGCCGCCTGCAGACCGCGAGGTCTGACGGTCACGCGGCGTGGTGATCGATCTACGAACCCGGCTGCCACGCTAGTCTGACGAGAACAGACGCGTCGAACGGTGTGGCACCCGCCTGGATGTCCAAGCAGCTCGCGCGTGCGTTAATCGGCCACACCGAAGAAGGAGGACCTCGCAAATGACGACCAGGACCTGAGACCCCGCGCCTGGCAACCGCGCCGACCTCGTGCGCCGTGACCTCGACAACGTGATCCATCCCATCGTGCCCCACAAGCAGCTCGAGGAGCGCCAGCTCGTCATCGCCTCCGCGAAGGACTCGACCGTCGTCGATGCCGACGGCCGCGAGTACCTCGACGGCATGGCCGGCCTCTGGTGCGTGAACATCGGCTATGGCCGGACGGAGCTCGCGGAGGTCGCGTCGCAGCAGATGCAGAAGCTCTCGTACTACCCGCACACCGCGATGAACGCGCCGGCCGCCGCGCTCGCCGAGAAGGTCAACGGCCTCCTCGGCGGCGACAACCACGTCTACCTCGTCAGCTCGGGCTCGGAGGCCAACGAGGCGGCGATCAAGTTCGCCCGCCAGTACGCCGTGCACGAGTCCCCAGGCCAGCCGCGCTACAAGTCCATCAGCCGCTACTACGGCTATCACGGCACGACGCTGGCCACGCTGGCCGCGGGCGGCATGGGCGATCGGAAGATGAAGTTCGAGCCGCTGTCCGGCAACGAGTTCGTCCACGTCGCGCCGCCGTACTGCTACCGCTGTCCCTTCGGCCTGGTCCCGGATAGCTGCGGCCTCGCCTGCGTCAAGAACATGGAGACCACCATCCAGGGCGAGGGCCCCGAGACGGTGGCGGAGATCATCATCGAGCCCGTGATGAGCGGCGTGGGCGTCGCGGTGCCGCCCGACGACTATCTCCCCGCGGTGGCCGACCTCTGCAAGCAGTACGGCATCCTGCTCCACGTGGACGAGGTCATCAACGGCTTCGGCCGCACGGGCAAGCTCTTCGGGCACCAGCACTACGGCGTGAAGCCCGACATCATCGCGCTCGCCAAGGGCATCTCGAGCGCGTACCTGCCCATGGCCGCGACCGTGATCAGCAACCGCGTCTTCCAGTCGTTCGTGGGCGACGCCGCGGACAACCGCCAGGTGAACCAGGTCAATACCTATGGCGGGCACCCGGTGGCCGCGGCGGTGGCGGCCCGCAATATCGAGATCCTGCTCGAGGAAAAGCTCACCGAGCGCTCGGCCGAGAACGGCGCCTATCTCCTCGACGCGCTGGGGACGCTGAAGGCGCGCCACCGGTGGATCGGCGACGTCCGCGGCAAGGGCCTCTACGCGGGCGTCGAGCTCGTCACCGACCGCGCGACCAAGGCCGTCGTGCCCGCCGCGCAGATCAAGCAGATCGTCGAGCGCTGCCAGGAGCGCGGCGTCATCGTCGGGCGCTCGGGCGGCGGCCGCCACCTGGGCAATACCATCATCCTGGCGCCGCCGCTCGTCCTGACGCGCCCGGAGATCGACCGGATCGTGACCGTGCTGGACCAAACCATCCCCGAGGTGTGCGGGCGGCCGCATGACAGACCTGCCTCAGTGCGCCTCGGCCTTGACATGCCGGGTGCGCGCGGGGCTATGTGTTCGAGTGCGCGCCGTCGCGAGAATCGCGCGGCGCATCGAGGAGAGCCTGCAGGCGATCGGGCGCGCGGACGCGTCCCGACCAGGAGGACGAGATGAAAGCTGCCATGTTCCACGGGCCCCATCAGCCGCTCACGATCGAGAACGTCGACATCGACAAGCCCATCGGGCCGCGAGGTGCTCGTGCGCGTCGTCGCCTCCGGCGTCTGCCACAGCGACCTGCACTTCGTCGACGGCTTCTACCCGTTCCCCACGCCCGCCATCCTCGGCCACGAGGCGGCGGGGATCGTCGAGGCGGTCGGACTGCAGGTGTCGGAGTTCGCGCCGGGCGACCACGTCATCGCCTGCCTCTCCGTCTTCTGCGGCCACTGCGACTACTGCCTCACCGGCAAGACGCACCTCTGCCAGACCCGGCCCGTCCGCGGCAAGAACGAGCCGCCCAAGCTGTCGTGGAAGGGCCAGCCCGTCAACCAGTTCGCCAATCTCTCGGCCTATGCCGAGAAGATGCTCGTGCACGAGAACGCCCTCGTGAAGATCGACGACACGATGCCGCTCGACCGCGCCGCGCTGATCGGCTGCGGCGTGACCACGGGCGTGGGCGCGGTGCTCAACACGGCGCGGATCGAGGCCGGCTCCGCCGTCGCCGTCTTCGGCGCGGGCGGCGTGGGGCTGGCGGCGATCCAGGGCGCGCGCATCGGCGGGGCGCGGATGATCATCGCGGTGGACGTCGTCGATGGCAAGCTCGCCACCGCGAAGGAGCTGGGCGCGACCCACACGGTCAATGCGTCGGCGGGCGATCCGGTCAAGGCCATCCGCGAGCTGACCAATGGCGGCGTCGACTACTCGTTCGAGGCGATCGGCCTCAAGAAGGCGGCCGAGCAGTGCTTCGACTGCATCCGCGCCCGGCGGCACCGCGACCATCGTCGGCATGATCCCGATGGGCCAGAAGATCGAGCTCGACGGCCGCATGTTCCTGCGCGAGAAGAAGGTCCAGGGCTGCAGCATGGGCTCGAACCGCTTCAAGGTGGACATGCCCCGCTACATCGACTACTACCGCCAGGGCCGCCTCAAGCTCGACGAGATGATCACGCGGCGCGGCCGCCTCGAGGACGTCAACGAGGCGTTCCGCGCGATGAAGGCCGGGCGAGGTCGCCCGCACGGTCCTGATGTTCGACTAGCGCTGATCGCTTCGGCACATCACTCAGGGCCAGGGCGCGCGTGAGATTCACGCGCGCCCTGGCCCTCGATATCCCACGTCAGCCCGGCACCGTACGTCGGTACGCGCGGTTCGACGTCTCCCGGTGGCGCTTGTGCCACAATGGCCACGGAGAACGGCGTCCCGTGCCCAGTGACAGCTCAACTCGACGCGCATCAAAGAGCATCTCGACGGCCGTTTCGGCCTCGACGCCCTCTGGCTGTTCGGGTCGGAGGCGATCGGGCTCGGCCGGGCCCTTCTCCGATATCGATCTGGCCGGCCTCTTCCGTAGCCGGCCTACGGTCGCTGGACCTACTCGAAGCGCCGGGACGCCCTCGGCGCACTGCTCGGACGGGACGTCGACCTCGTGGACTTGGACCACGCCTCCCCCATCGTCGCGATGCAGGTGTTTCGGCATGGCCGCCTGCTCGTCGATGCCGAATCCAAGGCGGCGCCACCAGGCCGTCAGTGGCACGGCAAGCCGTTACGAGGACCTGCGGATCGTGCGGCGAGAGGCCGAGCGCGCCATGCTCGCGAGGATCCGGAATGGTCGATCGTGACGTCGTGACCGCGAAGGTCGCCACGATCGACCGCTGCCTTCAACGGATATCCGAAACGCGTGGTGAGCGCAGCGCCGTGCTGCTGCCCGTCGAGGTCGAGGATATCGTCGTCCTGAATCTCCAGCGAGCCGTCCAAGCGGCTATCGACCTGGCGACACACGTCGTGTCGGCCGAAGGGTATGCGCTTCCCGATTCTGTGGCCGCGTTCTTCTCCGTGCTGGAGGGACATGGCATCCTGGAACCTCCGCTGGCGGAGCGCCTGCGCCGGATGGTCGGGTTCCGGAACGTCGCGATCCACGACTATCAGGACGCTCGATGCTGGCATCGTGGAGGCAATTGTCAGCCGGCACCTCACCGACCTTCGCTTGTTCGCCACCCGGGTGGTAGACCGCTTCGGAATCTGAGTCGCCACCTCACCGCAGCCGAGCGCGACCGGTTCCTACGTCCTGCAAGATAGGCCGTCAGGCGAGCGGTGAGGTGGCTGCCCGGCGTCACCACCATGCGCGACATGGCCCCGTCGAACCAGCTCTCGCCCGGCTTCAGCACGACGGAGGCCGACCGCACGAGGAATGACCGCGGGTCACCGGCGGGCGCCGGCGTGCCCTGATCCCGCAGCGCGCGGGCCGCCGCCATGAGGCGCCGGCGCACCTGGATGATGGCGGTGTCGCTCGTGCCCAATCGCTCGCGCGTGCGGTCGACGATGTCCCCTTGGCTCTCCTGGATGGCCTGGTCCTGCACGCCGAAGCCCGGAATGCCGCAGAACATGCGCGTGCGGTGCGCCTCCCAGTCCATCCAGTAGTCGTTGTCCCGGTTGGCCGCCGTGCGGATGTCGCCGTAGGGCTCCGAGGTGGCGGGCAAGTAGTCGCAGACGTGCGCGCCCTTGCCCTGGACGTTCAGCGCGATCTCCTCGTCGGTGAGCGCGCGCTCGGGATGCCAGGTCACCATCCAGTTCACCAGGTGGGTGTCGTCCATCGGCACCCAGATGTGGGACTGGACGATCTTCTCGTCCGACGTCGGTGGGCGGCATCGTGTAGAAGGGCATCAGGAACTGGGTGATGCGCCAGTACCAGCGCCCGTCGGGCTGGGCGCGCCGCGCCCCGATGGCCACGCCGTACTCGGTGTCCGCGACCGTCGAAGCGCGGGGCGCGGTCGCCGGTCTCGACGGCCGCCCCCACGCCGAAGCTCGCGCGATCGATGCCGCGCGTCACCTCGGCGTCGCGGTGATCGATCGGCGCGTGGAGGAACGAGATGTGGCTCGAGTCGATGCCGCCCTCCATCGCCTGGAACCAGTTGCAGTCCTGGACGCGCTTGGAGATGAAGACGTTCGCCTCCGGCAGGAGCGTGAACTCGAGATCGGGCAGCGGGGGCGGCGGGCTCGCGGGCCCCATGTAGGCCCAGATGATCCCGCCCCGCTCCTCGCACGGGTAGGCCGTGTGCTTCACCTTGCTGGCGAAGCCGGACTCGGGCGGCTCGCTCGGCATCTCCAGGCACTGGCCGTCGAGGCCGTACTTCCACCCGTGATAGACGCAGCGCATGCCCGCTTCCTCGACCCGGCCGAAGTAGAGCGAGGCGAGCCGGTGCGGACAGAACTCGCCGATGAGCCCCGGCCGGCCGCTCGTGCCGCGGAAGGCCACGAGCCGCTCCCCGAGCAGCATGACCCGCTTGACGCGGCCGCCCGGCTCGACCTCCTGGACTGCACCACGGGAATCCAGTACCGGCGGATCAGGGCCCCCATGGCCGTCCCCGGTCCCGTCTTCGTCAGGAGCTCGTTCTCGTCGTGGCTCAGCATCGGGTCGTCCCCCTTGTCATCGGTATCGCGGGCAATGGCGAGAGCCTAACACGCGCGGCCCGCGCCTCGAGCTATGAGGCCCTCGCGACCAGGTACCTATCCTGCCACCCACCGCTCGGAGCCGCATCCCCTTACTCGTCAACCCGAATGCTACGGTAGTGCTCGATGGGACGGCGTTCCGCGCTTCTCGCCGGTCTGGTCGCCATGGCTCTCGCTGCGATCGCCGCCTGGCGATGGGGCGTCGCCCTCACCTTGTCCCTCGCCCCGGCTGCGCCTGCCGCTGATTCCTGGATCGCGCGAGTCCGCCCGTCTCCTCTCCGCGAGGAGATCTCGATCCCCGCCGAATCCGGCCCTCTCACCGCCGACCTCTACCGCCCGGCCCGCCATCGGGGCGCCTTGCTTCTCGTCCACGGTCTCTCGCGGGCGGGCCGGCGGCAGCCGGACATGGCGCGGCTCGCGTCCCTGCTGGGACAGCACGGCGTCCTCGTCGTGGTGCCGCAGTTCGAGGGGCTGGCCGCGTTCAATCTGAGTGGGCGGGAGGTTGCCGACATCCGGTCGGCGCTTCGTTACACCGCGGGCTTGAGCCCGTCGTCGGGCGTTGCCGGTTTCAGCTTCGGGGCGGGGCCGGCGCTTCTCGCCGCCGCCGATGTGCCCGGTCTCCGCGTGGTCGCCAGCTTCGGGGCTACGCCGATCTCACCCACGTGATCCGCTTCGTCACGACGGGCGAGCACTCGGACGGGGGCCAGCGATATGTCCAGCGACAAGAGGAGTACAACCGCTGGAAGCTGCTCGCCCTTCTCGCGGGCCTCGTCGACGACAGCGGGGATCGGAAGCGCCTCGAGGAGATCGGACGGCGGAAGCTCGCGTGGCCGGGAGACGATACGCGAGCCGTCGAGCAGGAGCTGGGCCCCGAGGGAGGCGCGGTGCTCGCCCTGGTCGTGAACCGGCGGGAGGACGCGGTAGCTCCCCTGCTCGCCCGGCTTCCGCGCGCCGCCCGCGAGCAGCTCCAGCGACTCTCACCGCTCGTGGCGATACCGCGCGTTCAGGCGCGTATGCTGCTCGCCCACGGGACGGCCGACGACTCGATCCCCTTCACCGAAAGCGTGCGGCTGGCCGAGGCTGCCGGCCCGCACGCGCGGCTCGCTCTCTTTCACACCTTTCACCACACCGGTCCGGCGCCCTTCTGGGCCTCGCTCCGGATGCAACTGGGCGACGGCTGGCAGCTGGTCGGGCTGGTGGACGAACTTCTCCCGCTAGAGCGACGATAAGGGCCCATCTGCTTCGTTGGCGCCCTCGACAGCCGGCTCAACGTACAGAAAGTACGCCTCGCCGGCTGCCTTCGGGCGCCGCCTCGCAGCTGGACCCTTCTCCTCGCTCTAGCCGGGTTTCTCCAACAGACTCCCAGCCCCCGGGGCCGCCCGCGCGATGACCGGTGTGCTAGGCTGGCCCATTGCCGCGCGCGCTTCGATCACCCCGGACGCGGCGACGGAGGAGGCGATCCGCGATGAGCACCACGATGATCGATCGGCACATCGAGTCGCCCGCCGCCTGGACGCGCTCGACCGTGAGCCTGGACGAGGGCCGACTCCTGCTCGGGCCGGAATGCGTGACCGAGATCGAGGCGGTGGTGGACACGCTTCGCGCCAATCCCCTGCCCGTGCTCGCGCTGCGCCCCGCCGACTTCGAGCTCGCCCATTGCCGCCGCGCGGCGGCGCGCCTCAAGACCATGCTCGACGACGGCCCGGGCTTCGCCATCGTGGACCGCCTGCCGCTCGATCGGCTGCGGCGCGAGGAGGCCGTCGCGGTCTTCTGGCTCCTGTCCTCGCTCATCGCCCGGCCCGTCGCGCAGAAGTGGGACGGCACCATGGTCTATGACGTGCGCGATCTCGGGCGGCCGCCCGGCAATGGGGTGCGGCCGGACATCACCAATGCCGAGCAGAGCTTCCACACGGACAATAGCTATAACCTCTGCCCACCCGAGCACGTGGGCCTCCTCTGCCTGCACCCGGCGATGGAGGGTGGCGTGAGCCGCATCGTGAGCCTCCTCGAAGCGCACAACGAGATGCGGCGGCGGCATCCCGATCTCCTCCCCGCCTCTACCAGCCGTTCTACTTCGACCGGCAGCGCGAGCATGCCCCGGGCGACGTGATGGTGATCGACCATCCCATCTTCGAGCGGGACGAGGACCGGCTCACCGGCCGGCTGTCGCGCTTTCAGGTCAAGAACGGACAGGCGCTGGCCGGCGTGGCGCTCGACGACGCGGGCGAGGCGGCGCTCGAGGCGCTCGACGCCGTCATGAGCCGCGAGGACATGACGGTGGATTTCCACTTCGAGGCGGGGCAGATGCAATTCCTGAACAACCGGCGGATCGCCCACAAGCGGAGCGGCTTCCGCGACTGGCCGGAGCCGGAGCGCAAGCGGCACCTCGTGCGGCTCTGGCTGCGCGATCGCGGGCGCGCGTTCTACAACGGGTGAGCGTGGGCGGCCGCCTCGGAGTGTGCCGACAATGCGCCGGGCGGCGCCGTGAGCAGGTGTCCTGTCACCGCCCGAGCTTCCAGGCGGGCGACGAGGTTTGTCGATGACTCTCGTTCTCGCCAATGCAAATCTGATCGACTGCGTGCGTCCCGGTGTCACGGCGGGCGTGAGCGTGACGATCGAGGAGGGGCGCATCGTGGAGGTCGCGGCGCGCGGGGGACGGGTCCGCGGGCGCGCAGGTGATCGATCTCGGCGGGGCGTATCTGCTGCCGGGCTTGTGGGACGTGCACGTGCATCTCGAGTGGCCGCGGATCGCGGCGGCGGCGGTGGCCGAGCTGACCGTGCAGTATGCGGCGAATGCCGCGCAGGGGCTGCTACGAGTCGGGCGTGACGTCCATTCGCACCGCGGGGACGCCGCACTTCATCGACGTGGCGCTCAAGCGCGCCTATGCGACGGGTCGGCTGGTCGGCCCGCGGATCTTCGCGGGCGGCTGGTTCCTGACGACGACGGCGGGGCACGCGCTCGGGACGGGGTTCGCCAGGACCTGCGACGGGCCGACGGGCTTCGTGCGCGCCATCCGCGAGCAGATGGAAAACGGCGTGGACCACGTCAAGCTGAACCTGTCGGGCGGGGTCTTCGGCCCGTCGTGGGACCGGCACTGGCACTCCTTCCTGCTCACCGAGGAGCTGGAGGCGGCCTTCGCCATCTGCCGCCAGCGCGGCTACCCGGTGATGGCGCACGCCACCAACCCCGACGCCGTGAAGGCGGCGGTCCGGCTCGGCGCGCACAGCGTCGAGCACGGCTACATCATGGACGACGAGTGCCTCACGCTGTTCCGCGAGCACGGGACGTGGTACGTGCCCACGCTCGGCATCACGCACCTGACGCCGGCCCAGTCGGCCACGTCGTTCGAATCGTGCTGGGTAGAGCAGCGCGGGCTCACGCCCGACATCGTCAAGCGCGCGGAGGACGCCGCCCCCGAGCACCGCGGCTGGTTCGCGAAAGCCCTCCGCTCGGGCGTCAAGATGGCGCTCGGCTCCGACCTGCGCCCCCTGCGCGACTCGGCGCTCCTCGAGATGGAGCTGTGGGTGAAGGACGGCGCGACGCCTCAGCAGACGATCGAGGCGGCGACCCGCCACGCCGCCGATCTCTGCGGCGCCGCCGCCGATCTCGGAACGGTCGAGGTCGGAAAGATCGCCGATCTCATCGTCGTCCGCGACAATCCGCTCGACGACATCCACCACCTGCGCTCGCTCCAGCTCGTCCTGAAGGACGGCCGCGTGGTCGCCGATCACCGGCAGAAAGCGCGCGCATGAGCCTCGTCATCACCGGCGTGCATCTCGTCGACGCGCTCCTGCCCGAGCCGCGCCGCGACGCGTGGGTGCTGTTGGACGGCCCCATCATCCGGGAGATCGGTCAGGGCTCGGCGCCCCGCGCCGAGGAGCGGCTCGATCTCGGCGGCGCCTGGCTCCTGCCCGGGCTCTGGGACGTGCACACGCACCTGCGCTCCACGACGTGGACCGGGCGCGATCCCGTCCAGACCTTTCCCGACATCGGTGCTCGAGCAGGGGCGGAACGCGATGGACGCGCTGTCGGCGGGCGTCACGTCGCTGCGCGTGGTGGGCGTGGCGGGATGGGCCGACGTGGCCTGGCGCGAGGCGTTCGCCGCCGGCCGGTTCGTCGGCCCGCGGCTCTTCTGCTGCGGCGATGCGATCCGCACCACCGCGGGGCACGACCCGTTCGGGGGCACGCGGCGCCATGGTCGCCGTCGACGGGCCCGACGCCTTCGTCCAGGCGGTGCGCGAGCAGATCCTGCACGGCGTGGACCAGATCAAGCTCATCACCACCGGCGGCATCATGGGCGGCGGCCACGACGTGATGTCCGCCGTGATGTTCCTCCGCGAGGAGCTGACCGCGGCCATGCGCATCGCGCGCCAGCGGGCCTGCCGGTGGCGGTGCACGCGACGGCGGCTCAGGCCGTGAAGTGGGCCGCGGAGGCGGGCGCCCACTCGATCGAGCACGGCTATCTCCTCGACGAGGAGGCCGCGGCGCTCATGGCGCGGCACGGCGTGTACTACGTCCCGACGCTCGCGCTCTCCCATCTGACGCGCGACCAGGCGCGGACGCCGGACGAGCACGCGTACTGCGCCGAGCACGTCCTGCCCGACGGCTTACCGCGAGCGCGCCAACCGCTTCGCGCCCGACCACGAGGACTCGTTCCGCATGGCGCGGGAGGCCGGCGTCAAGATCGCGAGCGGCTCCGACCAGGGCCCGCCGCGCGAAGCAGCGCTGCTCGAGATCGAATTCCTCGCGCGCGTCGGCCTCGGCGCCCACGGAGCCATCGTCGCCGCCACCCGCACGGCCGCCGAGGTCTGCCGCGCCGCCGACCGCCTCGGCACCATCGAGCCGGGCAAGCTCGCCGATCTGATCGCGGTGACGGCGAATCCGCTGGAGGACATCGCGCACCTGCGCCGGCTCGCCGTGGTCGTGAAGGACGGCCGCGTCGTGGTGGACCGGCGCCGGGAGCAATGACGCCAGCACCGGCGCCTCGTCGTCGAGGCCGATCCCCAGCTCGCCGAGGCGATCCGTGGCCTCGCGCGGCAGCGCATGGTGTTCTTCGCCGGGCTGCCCGGCACCGGCAAGAGCCTGCTCGTCCACCAGCTCACGCACCTCGCCGCGAGCGCCGGACGGAGCGTCCATCTCCTGCAATGGGACGTGGCGCGCCCGGCCTTCGAGGCGAGCGCGGCCGGGCGGCGATATCCGCTCGCCGACGGCGTCACCCACCCTGTCATCAGGAAGGCGGCCGGGCTCTGGGCGCGCCGCGCGCTCGTCGCCTGGGACGCGCGCCACCCGGATCCGCGTCACCTCCTGGTCGGTGAGACGCCCTTCGTCGGCAACCGGTTCGTCGAGCTCGCCCGCCGTCTCGACGATGCCGCCGAGGCCCTGCTGACAGGCCCGTCGTGCCGATTCGTGATCGCGGTGCCCTCGCGCGAGGTCCGCCGCTTTCTCGAGGCCGAGCGCGAGCGCCGGGCCGCGAGCCCGCTGCACCCGCGCGAGCGCGAGGACGCGCCGCCCCACGTGCTGCGCGCCCTGTGGCGCGATCTCCATGACGTCGCCACGGGAATGGGAATCGCGAAACCCGAACCCGACACTCCGGGTGAACACGGGCAATCGGGAGCCGCAGACGGACCACCGTACGACCCCGCCGTGTACCAGCGCGTCTACGAGACGGTGCTCCGGCATCGACATGTTCAGGCGCTTAGCCTTGAGCACCATCCTGCCGACCGAGACGCTCTCGGTCTACGACTTCGCCGTCGCCCCGCCCGACCTGGCGCCGACCGAGGCGGAGGCCGACGAGCTCATCCGCGACGTCGAGCGCCGCTACCCGGACGCGGCCGCCCTGCAGCGCGAGATCGCCCGCTGGCACGATAGCCGATGAGGTCAGACTGTGCCATCGGCCGAATCCCTGAGCACTCCCACGCCCGGAGCCAACGCGGTCGCTGGCCGTGGACATCTCGAACAGACGCGGGAACACGCCTCGACGCAGGACGGCAGGGTGTGGGTTCGGCGACCTCCGCGGACGCTATGCCGCAGTCCGCTTCCGCTTCCCGGCGCCGCCGTTGGGGACTATGTCGACCGTGAGCTTGGCTCCGAGTGCCGTCGCCCATCGACACAGCGTATGCAGCTCGATGTTCTTCGCGCGACCGGCCTCGAGCTTCGCGATGTGAGGCTGACTCACGCCAAGCCGCTCGGCGAGCTGGGCCTGCGTCATGCCACGCTGCTTACGCAGTGCCGCGAGCTGCTGTTCGATCATCATCTCGTTGAGGTACTCATCCACCTTCCGCTTGAGGTCGGCGTCGGTGTCGACCTGATGATCGATCCACTTCATGAAGTCGGTCTTTCGAGTCATCACCATCACCCCTTCTTCTCGGTCCTCGTTTTCTTCAACCGTTCCCGCGCGTCCTTTTGGTAGCCGCGCATTTGGGCGAGCACGTCGACCGGAATCCGGTCCTGCTTCTTCACCATGCCGCCCAGGAGCCGGATGATCTGGCCTGGCTCGAACATGTAGAAGAGCCGGACCTGGTTGCGACGCAACTCGAACAGCCCATCCTCGAGCGCCTTCGGGCGGCGACGACGACGCGATGAAGGCCCGCACTGGCGTTTCCCCAGCCGCAGTGCGGTACTCCTCGATCCGCCACGCCATGGCGCAGCATAACCCTAAAGATATATATGAGTCAAGGGTTATACTGCGATGAGTAGGCTCGCCGAGTACCGATCATGAGGCCCCGAACCCTCACGGCCCTGCGCAGCTCGGTATGAAGAGTCTCTGGCCCAAGCCCCGTTGACTACAAAGCGGCCTGCACGCGCCGGCGGAAGTCTTCCGCCCCGAGGCGCAGGAGTCCCAACGACGAAATCGTGACGAAGTTCGCTCCCAGCTTGATGAACTCGGCGATACCGGCTGCATCGGCAGGGGAGTTGCCACCCACGCCGACCAGCTTGCCCCCGGCCTTGATTCTGGGAACGACCTGGCGCATGAGCTGCCGTACTGCCGCCGCACCCGGATTGCCCATGCTCTGACCGAGATCCCCGGACGCGACGTGCAGCACGTCGACCCCGGACACCGTGAGAATCGCGTCCAGGTTGTCCACGGCTTCGGTCTCTTCGATCATGGGAATCACCAGGAGCTGGTCGTTGATCCAGCGCGTCGATTGTTCCCGTGAGACCCCGACGCCGTAATCGTGGGGCCGCCCACCCGCCACGCCCCGATGGCCATCCGGATGGTATCGGGCCGCTCTGGCCACCGCCTCGGCCGCTTCACGGGTGTTGATGTGCGGCACGATGATGCCCTGCACACCGCGGTCCAGGAAACGCAAGATCGTGGAGTCCTCATGGTTGGGAATGCGCGTGATCGGGGTGATGCCGAACACCTCGGCGGCCCGCACCATGTGTTCCACCTCGTCCAGGCTCATCGGGCCGTGCTCACAGTCGATCATCACGAAGTCATAGCCGATCGCCCCGAACAACTCCACCAGGTCCGGCGCATGGCGGCTGATGATGGCGCCGAACACCACCTTGCCCTCGGCCATCTTTGCCTTTGCCGTATTGGTCCGCATGGCTCTCCGTTTCTCTGATGTCAGACGAGCCCGAGCCCTCGATCGGACGCGCGAGGTGATCCCTCGTCCTCGGTGTTCACCATCCACATCGAGAAGGCGCGCAGGAACGCGCGGAAGCCGGGCAGGTGCTCCTCGGGAAGGCGTAGCGCTGGGGCGCGTCCGCGAGCACGCGCTCGAAGCACGCGAGCCACTCTTCACGCGCTCGCGGGGTGATGACGAAGGGCAGGTGCCGCGCGCGCATCATGGGATTGCCGAAGCGCTGCTGATAGAGCGGCGGGCCGCCGAGGAGCCCGACGAAGTACGCCGCGGACTTCTGGGAGGCCGCCACCATGTCCGCGGGAAAGAGGCCGCGCAGGGACGACTGCTCGAGCTCGCGGTAGAAGTCCTCCATCATGCGGAAGATGTTCGCCTCGCCCATGATCCCGTAGATCTCCCGGCTCGGCGGCGCGATCTGGGCGGGATTGACCCGCGGGACGTAGACCCGCCGGCTCATGCGCCGGCGCCGCCCGCGCCGTCGAGCCGATAGGCCCGCGCGGCCGTGTCGTGAAACAGCGCGGCCTTGTCCCCTGCCCCGAATCCCGCGGCGATCCGCTTGAACGAGTTCCACAGGACGTGATACGAGCAGCTCGCCTTGTCGACGGGGAAATTGCTCTCGAACATGCAGCGCGCGGGTCCGAAGCAGTCGATCGCGTGCAGATACCAGTCGCGGGTCGCATCGACCAGCTCGGCCGACGTCGCCGGCCGCTCGCCGCGGTGAAAGCCGAAGCCATTGAGGGGCATCACGAGACCGCCGAGCTTGGCGACCACGTTGGGGCAGCCCGCCAGCTCGCGGATCGCGCCGCGCCAGAAGGTGAAGACTTCCTTGCGCCGGTTCTCGTAGGGCCCGATGCCGAGGGGCCCCCGAAGTGATCGAGGATGATGGTCGTGTCGGGAAATGCCCGCGCCAGGCTCGTCAGCTCGGGGATCTGCGGGTGGTAGAGCCAGGCGTCGAAGGTCAGACCGCGGCGCGCGAGCTCGGCGAAGCCGCGGCGAAAGCGACCGTCACCGTAGAGGCCCGGCGGCGGATTCGTGTGGGAGTTGCGCACCTGGTCGCTGGCGTCCCAGCCGGCGGCGTGGCGGATGCCGCGAAAGCGCGGGCTCGCCGCGATGTGGGCGTCCAGCACGGGGCCGACGCCCTCGCCCAGCGTGAGGTCGGCGAAGCTCACGATGCCGGCGGCCACGCGCGTGGGCCCGTACCGCCCGCTCCGGCTCATCGCCGCCACGCCGCCGACGAACTCCGTCTCGCCGACCGGGCGCATGGCCGCGGGGCCGTCGGCGCGGTACATCGACATGCACTCGACGAACACCGTGGACGTCACGTTGTGCCCGCTGCCCGTGTCCGCGATCAGCTCGTCGATCAGGTAGCGGCGGCCGGGATGGTCCCACAGGTGATGGTGCGGGTCACAGATGGGCAGGTCCGGCTCGAGGATGTCCTCCTTCACCTGCGCGAGCCACTGATCGCGGTCCGTGGTCATCGCGCGATCCCGAAGGCGGCGGCCTTGTCGGCCGGGTCGGACGAGGCGTCGAGCCGGTCGCGCACCCGCCGCAGGAGCTGGCCCATCGCCGTCTCCGCCCAGAACCACCGCGTGATCTCGTCCCCGCCCGCTGCCGGTCGCATCGCCATGCCTCCCTCGAGATAGAGCGCCTTCAGATCGTCCGCGCACCAGCGGATGAAGCCCGCCCGCGGCACGCCGGCGGGGCGCTCGGCCATGTCGGCGTCCGCGCCGCTCGCAAATTCCTGGAGGAACCGGACCACGCCGCGGAAGCGCTCGGGCGGAATGCCGCTGAGGCCGACCGCGGTACGGCCGCCGTTCCTCGCCCGCCACTGCTCGTGATACTGCCGCATCTGCGTGGTCTCGAGCGCCGGGTCGTCGGGCACCGCGGCGGCCGGCGTGATGGTCGAGGCCTGCGCCGGCGCGCCCGGCTGATCGCCCGGCTCCGCATCGTCGGGAAAGTCGACGAGGACCGGCCCCGCCGGCGCGCTCAAGAGGTCGAGCGCGGCGCGCAGGACCCGGTGCTGCAGCTCGGGATCGTTCGGACGGCCCAGCGCGTGGCCGAACGGAAACGGCACGAAGAGCGCGCGCGGCGGCTTCACCTTCTCAGTATGCTCCCGCACCAGGCTGATCGACGTCGTGGCGATGCCCTGCGCCTCGAGCGCGCGGGCGAGCACACCCCCGGTGTGCGTGCAGAACGGTCACGTGGGCGTGACGAGGGCCGCGTCCACGCCCTCCTCGGCGAGCCGCCGGCCGACCTCCGGCCCGGTCTCGCTCTCGATGCGCGGCGCGTCGCGCAGCGCGCCCATGAACGAATACCCATTCGGCCCGAGCCCCCCAGCTCGCCGCGCGCGACCAGCTCGCGCAGGCGGTCGATCGGATACGAGATGTTCAGGTCGCGCATGATCGGCACCCGGTCGAAGCCGATGCTCGTGTGGCTCTGCAGGATGTCCGCCGCCGCGGCATCCGACGGGATCACGCGATACGTCTGATCCCCGGGCGAAAGGCTCGGTCGCCGCGGCAGTGAAGGCCGGCCGTGGTGACGATGGCCAGCCGCAATGCCGACAGCGGCCTGGACCGGGCGCGCGAACGGCGACGTGTCGTTGACCTGCGCGGGAAAGGCCAACAGGTTGTTCCGGTTGATCTGCGGCAAGCGATCGAGTCGGGGCATGCGGGGTGCGCCTCCACGCGCGGGTGCTCGGACGGCATCTTCGCCTGCCGCCTACGATCGCGCAAGCCTCCTTGACGAACGCGGCTGGTGGTCCACGAGTTAGGGGTCCAGGGCAGGCGCTTGCGGTAGTGACCACCGTGGAGCAGACTTCCGGTATGCGAAATACCGAGTTCGACTTCACGAAACTGTCCATTGCTGAGCGCATTCAGCTCGCCGAGGACCTCTGGGACAGCATCCCCCCGAGCGAGCGGACCTCCCCTTGACCGAGGCTCAGAAGGCGGAGCTCGATCGGCGCCTTGAGGATCTCGCACATGATCCTGATGCCTGGCGCTGCCTTCGACTCCGAGCCGCTGACCGCGCTCGATGCGAGACTCAGCAGCGTAGGCTCAGCTCAGGAGGTGGACGATGAGGTACGATATGATCGCGTTGCTCAAGACGGATGAGGGGTACAGCGTGTCGGTCCCCGGGTTGCCCGGCTGCTGGTCGCAGGGCATCACCGAGGAAGAGGCCCTCCAGAACATCCAGGACGCGATTCAAGAATACCTTAGCCGTCCGCGATGACCTTCTGGAGGGTGCGGTCGTCCGCGAAGTGGAGGTCACCCGGAAGATCGGTGCCGCGCATTCCGGGTGATCGAACCATCAGCGACGCCGTCTCGGGCTCTGCAGAAGGCGGGATTTCGGGTCAGCCGCGGCAGGGCAAGCACGATCGTGATGACCGACGGTATTCGGATCATCACCATTCCCAGGCACAATCCCGTCAACGCGTTCACGATGGGCGGCATCGTACGTGATGCTGGAGCTCAGTGAAGAAAGTTCTGGCGCTCCTGTAGCGTCTCGAACAGCTACCATGACGTTGCTGCTGGACGCCGCAAGCCTCCTTGACGAACCCCGCGCTACCGTCTAGCTTCGGGGAGTTGGGTGTCGCAGGCCGATCCGCACAAATCGACAACGAAGGGGAGAAGGACCATGGGCGAGATGCTGACATTGACGGCCGAGGACGGATTCCGGCTTTCCGCGTACAAGGCCATGCCGGCGGGCAAGCCGCGCGGCGCGGTCGTGGTCGTGCAGGAGATCTTCGGAGTGAACCACCACATCAAGGCCGTCACGGACGGCTTCGCCGCCGACGGCTACGTCTCGCTGGCCCCGGCGATCTTCGATCGGGTCGAGCCGGGCTTCGAGACGGGCTATGCGCCGGCGGACATCGAGCGCGGCCGCGCCGTCCGGATGAAGCTCAGCATGGACCAGATGGTCATGGACGTGAAGGCCGCGGTGCAAGAGCTGTCCAAGACCGGCCTCAAGGTCGGCGTGGTCGGCTATTGCCTGGGCGGCACCATGGCCTGGCTCGCCGCGACGCGGATCCCCGGCGTCGCCGCCGCCGTGGGTTACTACGGCGGGGGCATCGGGGACACCGCCTCCGAGCAGCCGAAATGCCCGGTGATGCTCCACTTCGGCGAGACGGATGCCTCGATCCCGCCCGAGCACTGGGACAAGGTCCGCGCGGCGCACCCGAAGCTGCCCGTCCACATCTACGCCGGCGCCGGCCACGGCTTCAGCTGTGACGAGCGCGGCAGCTTCCACAAGGCGAGCCACGAGCAGGCGCGCGAGCGGACGATCGCCTTCTTCCGCGAGCACCTCGGATAGCCGCGATCGAGGCCCTCGCCTCGTCGACCGGAGCCGGCGCGCACCGGCTCCGGTCGAGCTCGCCCTCCGCAATGCCCCACGATCCGCTGGCCATCCTGCTCGAGTCACTCGACCTCACCGGGCTCGACGACGACCGCTTCGAGGGCCGCAGTGCCGAGAGCACCCGGCCGCGCGCCTTCGGCGGCGAATTGCTGGCCCAGGCGCTGGTCGCCGCGGCCCGCACCACGGAAGAGCGGATCTGCCATTCCCTCCACGCGACGTTCCTCCTTCCCGGCGACCCCGCCCAGCCGATCCAGTACCGCGTGCGGCGCGTGCGGGACGGCCGGCGCTTCGCTCAGCGCCAGGTCACCGCCTGGCAGCGGGGCCGCGAGATCCTGCTCGCGACCGCGTCGTTCACCATGGCGACCGGCGAGACCGCCGAGCATCAGCACGAGCCCATGCCCGAGGTGACCGGCCCGGACGGCCTCCGGAGCGAGCTCGAACATCGGCACGACACGGCGGATCAGATACGCGACGAGGACCGGGGATGGCTCCTCACACCGCGCGCCGTCGAGGTGCGGCAGGTGAGCCCGGTCCCGATCGTCGACCCGCCGCCCGCCGACCCGGAGGCCCAGACGTGGCTGCGCGCGATCGGCCGCCTGCCGGACGATCACAACCTGCACTGCGCCGTGCTCGCCTATGCGTCGGACATGACCCTGCTCGACATCGCCTGCTACCCGCACGGCGTGAGCTGGATCGATCCCCGCGTGGAGCAGGCGAGCCTCGCTCACGCCATGTGGTTCCACCGGCCGTTCCGCTGCGACGAGTGGCTGCTCTACGCGCAGGCCGCGCCGGTTCAGGCCGGCGGCCGGGCCTTCGTCCGCGGCAGCGTCTTCACGCAGGCGGGCGCGCTGGTCGCCTCGGTCGCGCAGGAAGGGCTGTCGCGCTTCCGCCAGGGCGAGTGAGCCGCGCAAAGGAGACTGACGATGCCCTTCACGCCGGTGCGCCGACTGCTGGCCGCTCTCATGGTGCTGGGCCTGACGCTCGTCGCGCTGTCCGCGCCCTGGTCCGGCGTTCGTCGCGCCGACGCGCAGCGCGCCGCCATCAGCCGGGCGGGCACGCTTGGCGGCGCGAGCTACCGGATCGAGGTGCCGGCCGACTGGAAAGGCGGGCTCGTGGTCTTTGCCCACGGGATCCAGCGAGGTGTGGGGCCGGGCGACGTCGGCTCGCCTCCTCTCGCGACTCACATCCTCGGAGAAGGCCACGCCTGGGCGGCCTCCGGCTATCGCGCCCGCGAATACCAGCCTCACCTGTTCATCGAGGATCTGATCGCGCTGCGTGAGCTCTTCCTCCGCGAGATCGGCCATCCCCGCTGGGCGATCATCTACGGCCAGTCGCTGGGTGGGCACATCGTGGTGGCCACGCTCGAGCTGCACCCGGGCCTCTACCAGGGCGGTCTGGCCGAATGTGGGCTCGTCGACGGCATCGGGATCGCCGACTACCTGCTCGCGTACACCGCGGCCGCCGAGCTGATCTCCGGCGTCCGGCTGCTCGACGCGCCCGACAAGACCGCGTTCGCGCAGCTGCTCAATGACGGAGTGGTTCCGGCTCTCGGCACGCCCGGCGCCTACACCGCGCGGGGACGCCAGTTCGACAGCGTCGTGAAGTACCTGATGGGTGCCGATCTCTCGGGCCACGATCTGCCGCTGCGCCTCAAGGGGTTGCGCTCGCGCTACCTGCTGAACATGATCCACCGGCATCCGGACGTCGAGCAGGAGCCGATGCCGGGCGGGCGCGCGGCGAGCACGGTGCAGGTTCGCTACCGGATCGACCCCGGGCTCGGGCTGACCGAGGAGGATCTCAACAAGCGGGTGCGCCGAATCCACCCGGCGAAGGACGCGCGGTCGCCGAGCGCGAATCCGGTGTACGCGGAGCGCACCGGGCGCCTCACGGTGCCGCTGATGACGCTCCACGAGACCGGCGATGCGTGGGTTCCGCTGAGCCTCGAGCAGGCCTACCGGCGCAGAACGATCGCGGCCGGCACGGACCATCTGCTCGTCCAGCGCGTGGTGCGCGCGCCCAGCCACTGCGGCTTCGACGGGGAGACGCGCGAGCAGGCCTTCGACGACCTGGTCGCGTGGATCGAGCGCGGCGTGCGGCCCCAGGGGACGACGTCCTCGCGAGCGATCTCTCCCGCATCGGGATGAAGTGGACGCCGGTCCTGGACGCGGATGACCCGCTGGCACCCCGGCGCTGAGCTCCTGTCCACATCCGCGACCCGGGCGTCATCCGGAAAATCCTGGCTCCCCTGGCCCGCTCCCGGTCGGGCCGGAGTCCGGGCCCGCGCCGCCCGAGCCCGCCTTCAGCAGCAGCCGCCCGAGCCCGCGCCCGTGGGTAGCACGCGATCGGGCTCCCAGCCCCAGGGCCGCGGACCCCAGTCGGGCGTGAACACGCGGCCGCGCTTCACCGTCAGGGACGGGACCACCGCCCGATTCACGCGCAGCCCCGCGCCCAGGACGTCGAAGACCTCCCAGGCGCCATCGCGCAGCTCCAGCACCGAGATATCGGCCTGCCGCCCGACGCGCAGGCTGCCCAGCCGCTCGTCCGCGCCGATGGCCTTGGCCGGATTGGCCGTGGACATCGTCACCACCTGCGGCAGCGTGAAGCCGAGCCCGAGAAGCGCGTCATGATCTCCGTCATGCTGTGCACGGTCATGATGCCGGCCGGGCACGGTGAGGTCGGTGCTGATGCAGTGCGGGAGCAGCCCTGCTCGATGATGCGCCGCCCGACGTCGAAGCTGAAGTTCATCCGCCCGTGCGCCGTGTCGAACCACACGCCGCGATCCGCCGCCTCGCGCGCCTCGGGCACGAGCTTGCCGTTGGCGTCGAGCACGCCGCCGGGATTGGCGGTGAAGTAGTGCGTGAGGATATCGCCCTGCTCGAGGAGCGGCAGGAGCTTCCGGATCACCGTCGGGTCGTAGCGCTTCTCCGTGTCGCCGATGTGCACCATGAGCCGCGTGCCGCTCTCGCGCGCCGCCCGCCGCGCCAGCTTCGGCATCTCCATGCCCATGATCTCGAGGGCGGGCGAGACCATGCGCGCCTTGATGCCCGCGATGAGGCCCTTGTGCTGGTCGAGCACCTTCAGCGTGTCGCCCAGGTTGATGCTGCTCTCCGCGATGATGTCCGGCATCGTGGCGAGCCCTGTCTGGCAGATGTGGAGGAAGGGGACGATCTCGGTATGGCAGCTCGGCATGATGTGCCGGGGAAACGCGCCGAAGGTCGCCGAGCCCGCGCTCCCCGCGTCGACGATGGTCGTCACCCCGGCGAGGACGCCGCCGAGATCGGGATTGACGCCGGTGCGGTTGACGCCCTCGAACACGTGGGCGTGCAGGTCGATGAGGCCGGGCGTGACGATCTTCCCGTCACCGCGATGGTCCGCGCCGCCTCGGCCGCGGGAATATCCGGCGCGATGCGCGCGATCTGGCCGTGCTCCACGGCGATGTCGTGCACGCCGTCGAGCCCCGCGGATGGATCCACCACGGTGCCGCCCTTGAGCAAGAGATCGTACATGGCATTCCTCCTGAGGATTCGGGGCGCGAGGCTCCCCGCGCATCTTAGCCGAAGTCCTCTCGGCGCGCCCCCGCGGGCTTTCCGGAAACTGCACTACAATGGCCGGACCTCGACGAGAGAAAGGAGACCCGACCCCCATGCGCAGCATCGACGTCCACGCGCATCTGACTCCGCAGTGCTTCTGGCGGGCGACGGAAAATGGCGGCGACTGGCACACGCTCAAGCGCGAGACGGACGCGCGGGGCATGGAGTACGCGCTGGTCGGCGGTCGCCGGCAGGCGCTGCCCCGCGGGCCAAGTGGACACCGGAAGAGCGCCTCGCCGACATGGACTCCCTCGGCGTGGACGTCCACGTAGTCTCCCCTACGTGGGGTTCTACAACTACCACTTGCCCGTCGAGGTCGCCCGCGCCACGTCGGCTGCGACCAACGACGAGATCGCCGGCATGATCCGGGCGTGGCCCGAGCGCTTCGCGGGGCTCGGCACCCTGCCGATGCAGGACGTCAAGGCGGCGATCGCCGAGATGGAGCGGTGCATGACCCAGCTCGGCCTCAAGGGCGTCGAGATCAACGACCACGTCAACGGGCGGACGCTCGACGAGCCGGAGTTCCGGCCCTTCTGGAAGGCGGCGCAGGAGCTGGGCGCGCTCGTCTTCTTCCACCAGGGCGGCGACACCGTGGTGACGCCGCGGAGCGCCCGCTATCACCTGCCCAATACCATCGGCAACCTCGCGGACCGCGCGGTGACGTTCGCGACGCTGGTCTCCGGCGGCGTGATGGACGAGTTCCCCGACCTCAAGATCTGCCTCGGCCACGGCGGCGGCTACACGTGCTTTGGCATCGGGCGCATGGACCACGGCTGGCAGGTGCGCTCGGAGGCGCGCGTCCACATCACCCAGCCGCCGAGCGCGTATCTCGGGCGCTTCTACTACGACTGCATCGTGTACACCGAGCCCGCCCTGCGCTTCCTCATCGATTCCGTGGGCGCCGACCGCGTCGTGTTCGGGACGGACTGGCCCTACGACATGGCGCTCGACTGGCCCGTCGCCTGGGTGCTCGGCATGAAGGGCCTCTCGCAGGAGGAAAAGGAGGCCATCCTCTGGAAGAACCTCGAGCGCCTGCTCGGCCTCTGAGGCCGCCTGTGCTACGCTGTGGCACAGGCGGACAGTGACATGGCAACGCCCACAAAAACCATTCGATTGCGGCCCGGGCTGCGCGCCGAGATCGAGCGCCTCGCCCGCCGCACGCGGCGCTCGTTCTCCGAGGTCACCCAAACGCTCCTGGAGGAAGCGATTCTGGTTCAGGCGTGTCCGGGAATCTACTTCGCGGACGAGCCGGCGGGCCGCGTGGCGAAGATATCGGGCACGGGCCTCGCAGTCTGGGAAGTCATCCGTGATTACAAGGGCGTCAAACGCGACGAAAAGAAGCTCGGGAAGTGGTTACCTCACGTCTCATCGGCGCAGCTCAAGGCGGCGACCCTCTTCTATGCGAAGTGCCGGGATGAGATCGATGCAACGATCGCGGATGACACGGCGGCGCACGCCGAAGGCCGGGCCACGCAGAAGGCGTCTCTCCGCCGGGTGTGAGGTTCTACCTCGACGAGGATCTCGCGCCGGCCATTGCCGTCGGGCTCAGGAAGCGGGGTATCGATGCTGTCAGTGCCCACGAGGTCGGCAGGATCGGGCTCGGGGACACGGAACAGCTCGCCTTTGCCGCGGGACAACGCCGGTGCCTGGTGAGCAAGAATGCACGAGACTTTGGTCGGCTTGGCCATGCGGCGGTCGATCAAGGGCATCCACACGCGGGAATCGTTCTCTGCCCGCCGAGGATGGGCGGCGGCAATGTCGGGGTGATCATCGGCGCCTTGATGGCGATCGCCGGGCGGTATCCGGCGGGTCTCGGCGAGTACGACGTCCTCTACCTGTAGTCACCCGCGGAGCCTCCTGGTTGTCTGATGGATCTAACGTGGTAAAGACCCCAGCAAGGAGGATGTTCATGCCGAAGAGTGTGATTTCTGCCATCGTCGCCGCCGCCGTCCTGCTCCTCTCCGCTCCGCTCCCCGTTCATGCGCAGACCACGGCGAAGGACGTCGGTCAGAAGATGGCGGACACCGGCGAAGCCATCAAGGACTACACGGTGGACAAGAAGAACGAGGCCGTCGCCCACGCCAAGAAGCTCGGGAGAGACATCGACGTCAAGATCAAGGAGCTGGACGCCCACGCCTCGAAGCAAACGGGCGAGGCCAAGGCGAAGTCGAAGGAGATGATCACGGATCTGACGGCCAAGCGGGCCAAGGTCTCCGCGAAGCTCAGCGAGCTGTCCAAGGCCACGAAGGCCTCGTGGGACGATACGAAAAAAGCCTTCGGCGATGCCTGGCAGGATCTGGCGGTCTCCTACGACAAGGCCGTGGCCGAGATCAAGAAGTAGCCGCTCGCGGCACCCGACGGGCGCCGACTGCCGAGACCCGGTCGTCGGCGCCCGTTCACAATTCCGAGAGGTCCAGGGGCTGCCATGGCACCTATGGAGTGAAGGAGTTCAGTACACGCCCAGGTGCTGCCGCAGGTCGACACCGCTCTGCTGAACCGCCGACGCCGTCCCCTCCACGACGACACGGCCGCTGTTGAGGATGGCGATGTCGTCCGCGACGTCGAAGACGAGCTTGACGTTCTGCTCGACGAGCAAGATCGACAGCCCCTGCTCCTTCAGGCGGCGGATGGTCGCCATGACCTCCGCGACGATCTGCGGCGCCAGGCCCTCCGACGGCTCGTCCATCAGGAGCACGCGCGGGTTCGACATCAGCGCGCGGCCGATCGCGAGCATCTGCTGCTCTCCGCCCGAGAGCGAGCCGGCGATCTGGCCGTGGCGCTCGCGCAGGCGCGGGAAGAGGGCGGACACGGTCTCGAACGTCCACGGCGCCGGCATGCCGCGCCGGCGGCGGCCGGCCACCGCGAGGTTCTCGCGCACCGTGAGGCTCCGGAAGACGCGGCGCCCCTGCGGCACCAGCGCGACGCCCTCGGCGGCGACGGCCTCGGGAGCGCGGCCGGTGACAACGTTGCCGTGCACCGTCACCGCGCCGCGACGAGGCGGCAGGAGGCCCACGGTCACGTGCATCGTGGTGGACTTTCCCGCGCCGTTCCGGCCGAGGAGCCCGAGCAGGCGGCCCTCGCCGAGCCGCAGCGAGACCCCGTGCAGCACGTGGCTGTCGCCGTAGCAGCGCGTCGATGTCGCTCAGCACCAGCGCATCAGTCGCCAAGGTAGATCTCCCGGGTGCGCGGGTGCGCGACGACCTCGGCGCGGCTGCCCTCGACGACCACCTCGCCGAAGTGGAGCACGGTGATGCGCTCGGCGAAGTCGAGCGCCACGTCCATGTCGTGCTCGATCATCACGATGGTGACATCGCGCGGTATGGCGCCGACGAGCTGGAGGACGTCGCGACGCTCCTCGATCGACAGCCCGGCGAACGGCTCGTCGAGCAGCAGGAGCCGGGGCTGCTGGGCCAGCGCCATGGCGATCTCGACCCGGCGGCGCTCGCCGTAGGCAGTCTGGGCGAGGGGCCGATCGGCGAGATGGCCCAGGCCCACGCGGTCGAGCGCCGCCCGCGCCTCGGCGATCAGCGCCTGCTGCCGGTCGAGCCGGACGAACGGATTCCAGCGCAAGCGCCGGAGCCCCAGCAGGGACAGCGTCACGTTGCGCAGCAGGGTCTCTCCGGAGAAGAGGGTGATGATCTGGTAGGTGCGGGCGATGCCGAGATGCGGGCGCCGCCGTCCCGGAACGCGTGTGATGTCGCGGTCGAACAGCGCGATCGAGCCCCGGTCGGGCCTGAGCTCGCCGGTGATGAGGTTGAAGAGCGTGGTCTTCCCGGCGCCGTTCGGCCCGATGATCAAGCGGCGCTCGCCCGGCTCGACGGTGAGGCTCACTCGATCCGTGACGCGGAGGCCGCCGAACGACTTCTCGAGGCCGCGGACGTCGAGCGCGGTCATGAGGTTGCCTTACCGCGAGTGACTCCGGATTGGCGCCGGGGCCTCTTCGCGCAAGCGCTCATCGCCGGGTTGCCGTACCGCGACAGACTTCGGATTGGCGGCCGGGCCTCTTCGCGCAAGCGCTCATCACCGGCCGACCTCCTTCCCGGGGTGGAGACCGGCGCCGCGGCGCGCGGCCGCCACGCGCCCGCCGCCCATCGCCAGAGGCGCACGGTGCCCGGCACGAAGCCCTCCGGCATGAAGACGACGATGACGACGAAGATGGCGCCGAGGACGAAGTTCCAGCGCTCGACATAGGCGCTCGCCACGTTCTTCATGACGACGACGAGCGCGGCGCCCGCGATCGGCCCGAGGAGCGTGCCCGTGCCGCCGGAGATCACCATCAGCAGCGCCTCCGCCGAGGCGCTGAGGGCCACCGCGTGGGGGCTCACGAACTGGTGGTAGTAGAGGTAGAGCAGCCCGGCCACGCCGCTCCAGAAGCCCGAGAACACGAAGGCGATGAAGCGGATCATCCACACGTGGTAGCCGAGGGCCTGCATGCGCCGGGGCTGATCGCGCGTGCCGCGCAGGCTCGCGCCGAACGGGGAGGCGACCAGCACCGCCATCGAGGCGACGGCGACCACGAACACGATGAGCACGGCCCAGTAGAAGGCCGCGGGCGAGGCCAGCGACAGCCCGAGCGGGCTCGGCCGTCCCTTGATGGAGATGCCGTTGTCGCCGTTGGTGATGCTGATCCACCGGTAGGCGACGCCCCAGACGATCTGCCCCAGCGCCACGGTGATCATCACGAAGCCGAGCCCGGTGCCGCGCAGCGCGAGCACGGCGAAGAGCGCGGCGGCGACGAGGGCCGCGGCGAGCGCGCCCGCGGCCGACGGCGGCATGGCCGTGGCCGCCGTTCAGCATCCGCGCCCCGGCATAGGCGGCGACGCCGAAGAGGCCGGCGTGGCCGAGCGTCACCAGCCCGGCATAGCCCACCAGCACATTGATGCCGAGGGCGAACACCGCGTAGAGGAGGATCTGGGTCGCGATGTTGACGTAGAAGGTGTTGCCGACCCAGAGCGGCAGCGCGGCCAGCACCAGCAGCGCCGCGGCGAGGGCCAGCCGCTTCATGCCGCCGGCCGCCCGAACAGACCCTGAGGCCGCAGCACGAGGACGATCAGCATCGGCAGGAAGAGCACGACGTAGGCCAGCTCTGGAAGCATCGCCTGGCCGAAGTTGTAGAGGAAGCCGACGATCAGGCTACCCGCGAGGCAGCCGAGCAGGCTGCCGCTGCCGCCCAGGATGACGACGACGAGGGCCAGAGGCAGCATCTCCTGATCGAGACCGGGATACACCGAGAGGATGGGGCCGCCGATCACGCCGGCGAAGCCGGCGAGCCAGGCTCCCAGGCAGAAGACGATGGTGAAGAGCCGCGAGACCCGGATGCCGGTGACCCGGGCCATCGCGGGATCATCGACGCCGGCGCGGATCATGGCCCCGAGCCGCGTCCGATCGATCAGGATCCAGAGCGCCGCCGCGACGATCGCGGCGATGACGCTCACGGCGAGCCGATAGGTGGGAAAGGCCAGGCCCGCCACGCTCGTGGCGCCGCGCAGGAGTGCGGGCGTCTCGATCTGGATGGGGTCGCCGGTCCACACCATGAGGCTGACGTCGGCGACCATGAAGGACAGGCCCAGGGTGACCAGCACCTGCGCCAGCTCGGCTCCGGCGAGCCGGCGCAGGATGAGCCGCTCGACGATGCCGCCGAAGAGCGCGACGCCCAGCCCGGCCAGCAGCGCCGCCGGCCAGAAGCCCATGCCCCAGCCGGATCAGGGTGACCGCGAAGTAGGCGCCCAGCATGAAGAACGAGCCGTGCGCGAGATTCGGGATCCGCATCAGCCCGAAGATCAGCGAGAAGCCGGCGGCCAGGAGGAAGAGCAGGCCCCCAGCGTGACGCTGTTGACGGCCAGCAGCAGCCAGAGGCTCATGTCCGGCGGCTTGCCGCCCGGTCTGCGGAACGACCGCTCCGCGAGCACCTCAGCTCTTCAGCGGCGGATAGTCGCGCGAGTACGACCGGCTGCGACAGGAACCACTTCTCGTCATACGTCCAGAACTGGCTCACGTCGGGATAGGTCTTGATCGTCGTGTTGACGAGCTTGCCGTCTATCTTGTCGCACCGGCGGATGTAGAAGCTGCCGACCACGTTGCCCAGGTGGTCGAAGCGAAACGGGCCGCGCGGCGTGTCGGTCAGCGACACCGCGCGCAGCGCCTTGACAAGCGCGTCCCGGTCGTCGGTCTTGCCGCCCGTCTTCTCGAGCGCCGCCTCGGCCACCATGCCGTTGATGTAGATACCGGCGGCGTAGAGCCCGGGGATATTGCCGTAGTCCTTCACCACGCCCTCGATCAGCCGCTTATTGCTCGGCGTGTCGAGGCCCCCGTGTAGGCCGAGCAGGAGATCAGCCCGATCGCCTCGTCGCCGAAGCTCTTGAGCAGCGCGTCGTCGCATGCCGGCCCGCCGCCCAGGATCGGCAGCTTGAGCCCGGCGTCCCGGTACTGCTTCATGAAGCGCAGCGGATTCGATCCGGCGAAGCCCTGGACGACGGCGTCGACGCCGCTGATCTGGGCGAGGTACGGCGTGTAGTCGGGCGTCACGATCGGCGGCCACAGCTTCTTCACGACCCGACCGCCCGCGTCCTCGAAGACCCGCTGGAAGCCGCCCATCTGCTCGTAGCCGAAAGCGAAGTCGTCGGCGATGGTGATGACGCGCTTGAACTTCAGGTCCTTGGCCGCGTAGTCGGCCAGCGGGTGCATGTTCTGGGCGGAGGTGGCGGAGGCGCGGATGAAGTAGGGGTTGGGCCGCCGCTGCGTCATGTCCTCCGCGGCGGCGAGGCTCAGGATCGGCATCTTCGCCTGCGCGGTGTAGTCGGTGATGGCGAGGAGCTCGAAGGCGGCGAGCGGCCCGATGATCATGTCGACGCCGTCGCGCTCGACCAGCTCCTGCGTCTTGGACTTGGCGCCCGCGGGGTTGCCGCCCGTGTCGCCGACGACGAGCTCCGCCTTGCGGCCGGCGAGCGTGTAGTTCCTGTCCTTGAGGAAGCGGGTCATGCCCTGCTCCATCTGGATGCCGCCCTGCGCGAGCGGCCCGGTCTTCACCGTGAGCAGGCCGATGCGGACCGGCTTGCCCTGCGCCCGGGCCGATCGCGGAAGCGCCGCCGCCAGGGCCGTACCCACCAGGAACTTCCGACGATCGAGCGTCAGCGCCATTGCGTGCTCCTTTCGAGAACGTCGTGAATTGGACGACCGCCGGCTGGTCTGCACCCGGTGCTCAGCGCCCGCTGCCCGCGCCCGCCTCAGTCGGATCCGCCGACCTCGAGGGTCGCGGGCTCGTCCGCCATCCGCCCTCCCACCGGCACGTGCCGCAATTGCGCCCACAGACGGTCCACCTCGGCCAGCACGACCTCGTCGGGGCGCTCGATGTCGATGGGGCTCGCCGTCGGGACCCAGCAGGGCCGGCCCGTCACCCAGAACACCTCGGTGCGGTTGCCCTCGGGATCGAAGAAGTAGCAGCCGATGGCGCTCGCGTGGTTGGCGACGACGTCGATGCGGTAGCCCTCGGCCACGAGCCTCCGGTGGAACACCCGGAGATCGTCGAGGCTACCGACCCGCAAGGAGATCTGGTTGATGAGATGCGGATCGGCCGCGTCGGGCCGGCCGCGAATCAGGGCGATCTCGTGGTCGACGGCCTCGGGGTCGGCGCTCAAGAACACCACGCCGAGGCGCCAGTTCTGCTTGGTGATCTGCAGACCGAGGACGTCGCGGTAGAAGGCGACCATCCGTGAAAGGTCGCGCACGTAGATCCCGACGTGTCCGAGCCCCAGCACCCGCGCCATGGCATCCTCCCGCGTCGCTGCGTGGACCTGCTCGACGGCCACCCAAGAATACTCCGAACCGGGTCCGGGCAAGCCACGATCCTTGCCCGCGAGCCCGTGACGTGTGCCGAGCCGCTCGGCGCCCGCGGCCTCGCCCCCGTCCGCGTCGACCTGCCGTGATCGATCAGCCTCGAGCGACGACGAGCACCACGCGACACAGCGATCGGTGCGCGGGTGACGCGAGCGAGTCGAGCAACGCGCGCTCGACGTCGGCGAAGCGCGCGCCGAAGTGCGCTCGCATGCCGTGCATCCGCGCGAAACGCGCGCGCCACGCGTCGATGACGTCGCTCGGCGCGGGGCCGTCGAAGGCGAGCTCGTCGTCGTCGAGCGTGCCCTCGTGGATCACCGTCAAGCCCGCGGCGCGCATCGCCGGCGCGAGCCTGCGGCCGTTCTCGAAGCCGTAGCCGCGCTCGCGCGCCGACGCGTAGAAGCCGCCGATGTCGGCGGCGAGCGCGCTCGCGCGGGGCTCGTGCCCGAGCAAGTCATCTATCTCGACGAGCGCGAGCCAGCCGCCGTCGACGACGCACCGCCGCCACCGGGCGACGATCGCATCGACGTCGGCGAAGTACGCGGCGACGAAGCTCGCCCAGATGCCGTCGACGCGGCCGAACGTCGACGGCTCGAGCGTGCCGACGTCTTGCTTCTCGAAGCGCAGCCCGGGATGTCGTTGGCGCGCTCGCGCGAGAAGGGTGTCGTCGAGATCGACGCCGATGACGTCGACGCCGGCCTGCGCGAGCGTCGCGGTCACGGCACCGACGCCGCAGCCGAGGTCGAGGACGCGCTGGCCGCGCGCGAGCGGCACGCGGGCGAGCGCGCTGTCCCAACGTCGCCAGCGCTCCTGTCGTTCGTATTCGTCGGGCAGCATCATCGCACGCGAGAAAATAGCGAGCCGCGGCCGTCAGGGGCGCGAAGCTACGCTGACCAGCGTTCCCAGAGACAGCGGCCGCTCGAGCTTCGGGGGCAGGAGATCGCGGCGCTGAGGCGAGCGTCACTCAATATCGACACTCGGAGCTCGGCTCGGGTCGACAGGTCCGTCCATTGCTCGCGCCTAGCCCGCCACTGCCCGAACGAAGCGCTCCACCTCGGACTCGTCGTTGTAGTAGTGCAGGCTGGCGCGGACGAGCGCGTCGACTCCGCCCGCGGGCAGATCGAGCCTCGACAAGCGGGCCTCGTGGGCGTTGATGTTCATGGCGCGCAGCCGGTCGCGCGTCTCGCCCGGCGCTTCGCCGTCCTTGAGGCATCCGGCGATGCGATCGGCCGCTTCGGCCGCCGCCTCGTAGCCGCCGATGGCGGCTTCGCGGGCCAGGTGGCTCGTCACCGCGTCGAGGACCGGACGCGGCGGCAAGGCAGAGCCTGCGTTGTTGAAGTGGAGCACGTTGGCCACCCCGGGCGTGTCCGATCTGAGCAACGGTACGTCGAGCGTCATGCTTGATGCGATGGATCCGCTGTTCATGACGGCCTCCTAGCAGGATCGCGACGCGGCGAGGCGGCAGTCGGGCCGAGATCTGCGAGCCGGTCTCTTCACGCAGCGGAATCGCGGTATCCACGGCTCTCCTCGTTGCGGTAGAGTGGCACCACCGTATCTCGATTGACTTGCATTCGCAATGGAGCCACTTGGAGGTGCGGTGGTGGTACCAGACATACCCGCCGAGGGCCGGCAGGCCCGGCGGCATGAGCCACTCGGCCTCGACGTAGCCGGGCTGAGGGTCCGGGGTTCCCCTTGAACTGGACCAAGTGGGCTCCTATACTGTCGTGACTGCCGGACGCAAGGGCCGGCGACACTTCGTCATCCCAGCCGGGCGCAGGGACCGGCGACAGACGCTCAACATGACGGAGGTGGCTATGTCGAATCCGTCCGAAATTCCAGCTGCTCGAACCGAGACGGCGCTGCTCATCGTCTTCGCGGATCTCACCCGGTACATGGTGAACGCACGAGGTACGCCCGATGCCACCCTCGCCGAGCTGCTGGACGGGTACTACCACCACGCCGAAGGCGCCGTTGAGGCAGTTGGCGGACGCATGGTCAAGTTCATGGGCGACGCCTTTCTCGCCGTCTGGCCTGAAGAACGGGCAGGTGCCGGTGTCGAGGCACTCCCGGGCCTGAAGCGCGACATCGACGCATGGTGGACGACGAAGGGCTGGGACTCGCGTGTTGTCGTGAAGGCGCATTTCGGCCGGGCGGTCGCGGGCCCATTCGGCGCCGAAGGGCGCTTCGACGTGATCGGCAACGAGGTCAATGTGGCGGCGACGCTCCCGGCCAGGACGCTATCGCTGTCGGTGGAAGCGTTTCGCTGCCTCAAGAACGGAGAGCGGACGTCGTTCAAGAGGCACACGCCCCCGGTGGTCTACATCCCGGTGGACGATCCGCGCCCTTGAGCTCGCAGTCGGCAATACCCTCCAGCTCCTGCCACCCTAGGGCGAGCCCTTTGACGCGGGTTCGCTTGAGGCTCCGGCATGACCTGTCCCCGGTGCCAGCACGGGAATCGACTCGGCGCTAAGTTCTGCGAGGAGTGTGGTACGCCCTCACGCTCGCCTCCAGGACTGACATGCCAGAGTCCTCGTATGCGGATCTGACCGAGCCTCGAGCGAGGCCCTAGACCGCGAAACCGCCACCGGCAGATCCCGTGTCATCAGTCAGTCGCTGACCGAGGTCAGCCGGTATTCGAGACGATGGCTGCCAATGCGCTTTGGCTCTGCAAGCGCAGCTTCAGCCTCATCGGCAGGTTCGATGGCGAGCTTCTTCATCTTGCCGCGCTTCACAACCTGGCGAGGGCTGGCGGATTTCGATCTGCCGAACGCCATCGACAACGCCCTGCTTCTGGTGCGAGAGCGGGCGAGTCGGCGAGGGATCAAGCTGGGAGCACCATCGACGAGCGGCTCGGGGTGATCGACGGCGACGAGCGGAAGGTGAAGCAGGTGCTCTTGAACCTCCTGTCCAATGCCTTGAAGTTCACGCCGAAGGGGGCGGATCGACGCGTCGGCGCCCGTCTGGACGACGGTATGGCAGGGAGGTGTCCGTTGCCAGACACCGGCATCGGCATCGCGCCGGCGGATCAGGACGCGGTGTTCGAGGAGTTTCGGCAGGTGGGCACCGCTGACACGAAGGCTGAAGGCACCGGGCTCGGGCTGGCCCTCTCACGGAAGTTCATCGAGCTCCACGGCGGCCGGATCTGGGTGACGAGCGCGGTTGGCGTCGGCTCGACCTTTACCTTCACCCTGCCGCTGCGGCAGTGAGGACCAAGACGATCATCGCCCACTGGGAGCGACGACCAGGCTCAGCGAACCACTGCTGCGGGCGGCTCGGGCGATCGAATCGTGTCACTGATCGAGCACGTGGACATCACGCCATTCAGTGCCGAGCACCTCGACGCTGCCGCTGCGCTTCTTGCCGCGCGGCATCGCGACGACCGCGCGCGCGAGCCCGACCTCCCGGCGCGCTTCTGAAACGCCCGACGCAACGCGGGCGCTCCTGGAGAAGGATTTCCCAACGACCGCAGTCGACTGGAGTCGTGGCAACGCGGCAGGCGCATGGTCGGGTACTTGATCGGGGATTTGGTCTTCACGCCGCCGACCAGTCCTGGAGCCGCGTTCCTCGCGGCTCGAGCCGGCGTCATCGGGTATGCGGGCCAGGCGGTCGATGCCGAGGACGCCACGGACGTCTACGGCGCGCTGTACGGCGCGCTCGCGACTGGCTGGGTCGAGGTGGGTTGCCTTTCCCACTACGTGCAGGCAGCACCGACGGATGCCCTTACCGAAGAGCGCTGGCATGCGCTCGGGTTCCGGACGCGAGTCCGTGACGGCGATTCGCGACACCGTAGGCTCGGCCGCGCCGATTGGCGGGCGACATCCGTCTCGCGGGACAGGAGGATCTCGACACGATCGTGAGGTTCATCGAGGGCCTCCACCGAGTTCTTGACCGCCGCGCCGATGTGGAGGCCGTATCTTCCGGAGACTGTGCCAGAGGAGCGAGCGTTCCAGAAGCCAGATGCTCGAAGATCCGGCGTGCGCACACTGGATCGCTTCCGAGGCCGGCCAGCCGCTCGCCATGCAGAGCTTCCAGCCTCCTCCGTGGTACCTATCGCGGATGATCGTGCCGACCGGTCCGTCTATCTGGTCCACGCCTACACGGCGCCCGCCGCACGAGGCAAGAGAATCGGCACAACCCTCCTGGCGTCGGCGATGGCCTGGGCGCGCGAGGCCGGTTTCAGACGTTGCCTGGTCGACTTTACAGCCGCGAATCGCGTGAGCGCGCGTTTCGAGCTCGGCCACGGGTTCCGCCCGATCGCGCACCGGTTCTGCCACCGGCTCGACGAGCGGCTCGCGTCGGCCAGACCGGACGACCACGGGGCATGAGGTAGCGAATTGACTGACACAGTGCCGCACAATCGCCCCTCCACGGTTTCTTGAGGCGGATGTCCTCGTACGGCGCGGGGACATAGAGCCGTGCGTCTCACGCGGTATTGCCCGAAGGGCCGCGGGCGCCGGGGTCACCACGCCATAGTGGTCGGCCATGGAGTTGCCCCGCGTTGATGTGCGTCGCCGGCCGCGACCGTTCCTCCAGCATGGTGCCGTTCCACGCCTCCCAGTCGCTTTTCAGCCGATCGAATACGTCTTTCTTCCGATCCTTGAGATTGGCCAGCTCGCGCGGGTCTTGAACCACGTCGAAGAGAAATTCGTTCCCCGCGATCCGCAGGTATTTCCAGTAGTTGCCGTCGCGGATCGCGCGCTGCGATCCAGCCTTTGCAGCGCCAATAGAACTTGCGCGGAGCGCTGGCCGACGCGCGGCACGGCCGCGGCGGCCTCATGACGGTGTCCGGGGAGGCGGGCATCGGCAAGAGCCGGCTGATCAGGACCTCGCGGTGCGGGCGGGGGCGCTCGGCCGCCGGGCCGCCGTGGGTCGGTGCTTCGAGAGCGAGCCTCGTAGCTGGACTCTATGCAAGTCACTCGCACGGAGGATAGATGGATGAAGGCGATCCTGATCGCGGAAGGCGATGACCGTGTGGCGGAGCTGTTCGCCTACCTCTTCGCCCGCGACGGGTGGACCGTGACCACCTGCCTCGACGGCCAGCGCGCGGCCGACGCGCTCGGTGGCCGCGCTCCGTACGACGCCGTGCTCGTGAGCAATCGATTGCACGACATGGGCGGGGTGGAGCTGATCACGCGGATTCGCGCGCTCGGCCACCGGCACGACGTGCCGATCGTGATGGTGACCGGCACCCTCGACTGTGCCATCGTGGCCGGCGCGCTTGGCCGCTGGCGCGGATGACGTCTTGTACAAGCCCGTCGACGTGGTCATTCTCGTCGACACGGTGAACAAGTGCGTCGAACGAGCCCAGCGTCAGCGGGAGTAGACCAAGGTCCCTGCGCCCCAGAGGAAGGTGTTGGCGCCCCTCTGAGTCTTGATAGTCCAGGTAGGGCGCGAGCCGCCGGCACGCCGGACGCCGTCGTGCCGGCGCCGCGAGGCGTCATTCGCGCTGATCCGGCCGGCCCACTTGCCGGCTCGGCCTGCGGCGGCCCGGAGCGCTTGCCCCGCGGGGCGGGGCGCTCATAATCTGCGGCGCCGGGCCGATCGACATCGCGGGCCGGCCAAACCGACACCCCGAGAGGCGACGACCATGACCAAGACCGAGCTGATGCGGAACGTGAACGCGGCGATCGACAAGCGGGCCAGCGAGATCATCGGGCTGGGCGAGACGATCCGCCGGCACCCCGAGCTGGGCTTCAAGGAGTTCAAGACCGCGCGCCTGGTCGAGGACACGATGCGGGGCATGGGCCTCTCGCCCAAGGGCGGCCTCGCCATCACCGGGGTGCGCGCCGATGCCGCCGGGCGCGGGGCGACGGGCCGACGTTCGCGCTGCTGGGCGAGCTGGACGGGCTCATCGTCCCGGGCCATCCCTTCGCCGACCCGGAGACGGGCGCCGCGCACGCCTGCGGTCACAATGCCCAGGTGGCCGGCCTCCTCGGCGCGGCCATGGGCCTGCTCGACGCCAAGGCCTTCGACCACCTCGCGGGCCGCGTGGCCTTCATCGCGGTGCCCGCCGAGGAATACGGTGACGTCGCCTGGCGCGTGGCCCAGCGCAACGAGGGCAAGCTCGAGTTCCTCGGCGGCAAGCCCGAGATGCTGCGCCTCGGCCACCTCGACGACGTGGACATGGCCATGATGATCCACGCCACGCCCCGCACCGAGGAGGGCAAGCTGGCCGTGCCCGTCTCGAACAATGGCTGCACGGTGAAGACCGTGCGCTATATCGGCAAGGCCGCCCACGCCGGCGGCATGCCCCATCGCGGCATCAATGCGCTGTACGCCGCGAACATCGCGCTGTCCGCCATCAATGCCATCCGCGAGACGTTCCGCGACGAGGACACCATCCGCGTGCACCCGATCATCACGCGCGGCGGCTCGCAGGTGAACGTGATCCCCGCCGACGTGCGCCTCGAGATGTACGTGCGCGGCAAGAGCATCCAGGCCATCGCGGACGCCGACCGGAAGGTGGACCGCGCGCTCCGCGCCGGCGCGCTCGCCCTCGGCGCCAAGGTCGAGATCGAGACGCTGCCCGGCTATATGCCGATGCACTGCGACGCGACGCTGGTCGAGCGCTTCCGCGCCGTCGCCGGCGCGCTGGTCGGGGCGGACAACGTCGGCACGATCGCGCACCGCACCGGCTCGACGGACATGGGTGATCTCGCGCAGGTCATGCCCATCATCCATCCCTATGTCGGCGGCGCGTCCGGCACCTCGCACGGCGCCGACTTCGAGATCACCGACCCGAACCTGATCTACATCACCAATGCCAAGGCGCTCGCCTCCATGGTGGTGGACCTCCTCGCCGACGGCGGCAGCGTGGGGCGCGAGGTGCTGTCCCGCTCCAAGCCGCCGATGACGAGGGAGGGCTACCTCGAGTTCCAGCGCGGGATGAGCCGCGTGGAGCTCTACGAGGGTTAGGGCCATGACACTCGTCCTGACCGGCGCCACACTCATCGACGGCACGGGCGCGGCGCCGGTCCCCGACGCCGCCGTCGTCATCGACGGCGAGCGCATCATCGCCGCGGGCCCGCGCCGCGGTCTCGCCTGGCCCGCCGACGCGCAGGTGATGGACGTCGCCGGGCGAACCCTGCTGCCCGGCCTCATCGACGCCCACGACCACCTGGCCTCGCACGGCTATGGCCTCGCCACGCGCTTCGGCCTCGACGAGCCGGCCAGCACCGCGCACATGCGCACGGCGCGCGTGCTGGCGGAGACCCTCGCCATGGGCTACACGACGGTCCGCGACGCGGGCGGGCTCGACTCGGGCTTCAAGCTGGCCGTCGAGCAGGGACTGATCCCGGGGCCACGCCTCGTGCTGGCGATCCAGATCATCTCGCCGACGGGCGGCATCGGCGATCGCGTGAGCCCGTCCGGTCACGGCTGCTGCTGCGCCGTCTTCGATCCCCTGCTGCCGAATTCCGTCGCCAATGGCCCGGACGCCGTCCGCGACGTGGTGCGCACCATGGTCCGCGCCGGCGCCGACGTCATCAAGACGGCCACCACCGGCGGCGCCAGCTCGCGCCCCGGCCACGGGCCCAAGGACGCGGCGTTCTCGCTCGAGGAGATGCAGGCGCTCGTCACCGAGTCCCACGCCCTCGGCCGCCGCGTGATGTGCCACGCCCTCGGCGGGCCCGGCCTCGCACCGCCCTGCTCGCCGGCGTCGACTCGATCGAGCACGGCTCCTACCTCGACGAGGAGCCGGAGATGATGGCGCAGATGGCCGAGCGCGGCGTGTTCCTCGTGCCCACCCTGACCGTCTACGTCTATCACCGCGAGAGCCAGTCGCCTCACGTGCGCGCCCGCGCGCGGGAGCTTCATCAGCACCACGTGGCGACCGTGCAGCGCGCGCTCGAGCTGGGCGTGCCCATCGCCGCGGGCACCGACGCGGGCGGCCACGGCCATCCGAAGAACGCGCTCGAGATCGTGTACCTGGTGGAGGCGGGCCTCACGCCGATGCAGGCGCTGCGCGCCGCCACCCAGTGGGCGGCCAAGTGCCTCGGCCTCGAGCGCGAGCTGGGCACGGTGGAGAAGGGCCGCCTGGCGGATCTCGTCGTCGTGGACGGCAACCCCTCGACGACGTCAAGGTCCTGCTCGAGCCCGAGCGGATCCAGCTCGTGGTCAAGGGCGGCGCGGTCTGCACGGACCGGCGCCCGAAGTAGCCGCTGCAGGATGCTGAAAAGCATCCTGCGTAGGCTCACGAACCCGGACAGGAGGCTCACCATGAAGGCAGCACTGTTCTACGCGCCCAGCTCTCCGATGCGGATCGAAGCGATCGATATCGCGAATCCCATCGGTCACGAGGTGCTCGTCAGGACGGCCGTGAGTGGCGTCTGCCACAGCGACCTCCATGCGATCGACCGCGGCTCGGCGCCGCCGCCGCAGCCGATCGTGCTCGGTCACGAGGCCGCCGGCATCGTCGAGGAGATCGGGCCCAATGTCACGGAGTTCCAGCCAGGCGACCACGTCATCGCGTGCCTCTCGTTCTTCTGCGGCAAGTGCGACTACTGCCTCGTCGGCCGGACCAACCTCTGCTCCGACAAGCCGGCCCGAGGGCCGGCCGCGCCGCCCCGCCTGAGTAAAGACGGCCGGCCGCTGACGCAGGCCGCGGGCATCGGCGCGTACGCCGAACAGATGCTCGTCCACGAAAATGCCCTGGTGAAGATCAGGAAGGACATGCCCCTGGACAAGGCCGCGTTGATCAGCTGCGGGGTGATCACCGGCGTCGGCGCCGTGCTGAACCGGGCGAAGGTGGCTCCCGCCTCCACGGTCGCGGTCCTCGGTGTCGGCGGTGTCGGCATGTCGGTGATCCAGGGCGCGCGCATCGCCGGTGCGCGGCAGATCATCGCCGTCGACGTGGTCGACTACAAGCTGGTCCGCGCGCGCGAGTTCGGGGCGACCGACGTCGTCAATGCCACCAAGGTCGATCCCGTGGACACCGTGCGGCGGATGTCCGGTGGCGGGGTCGACTACACGTTCGAGGCGATCGGCTTCGGCGAGACGGCGCGCCAGGCCTTCGAGATGCTGCGCGACGGCGGCTGGGCCACCATGCTCGGCGTGGCGCCGGCGAACGCGACGGTCGAGGTGCCGGCGGCGGCGCTGCGGCGCGAGAAGGTGCTCACCGGCAGCAGCATGGGGTCGAACCGGTTCAAGGTCGACATCCCCCGCTATATCGAGCTGTACTACCAGGGCAAGCTGATGCTCGACGAGATGATCACGAAGCGCTTCCGCCTCGACCAGGTCGACGAGGCCTTCCAGGCGATGCGGGAGGGCGAGGTCATCCGTTCCGTGCTCATGTTCGACTAGAGCGATGATAAGGGGCCCATCTG
>ERZ1370068.6085-contig-5087_pt1 | contig 76705 bp, 88 predicted proteins | sample MGYA00561227_ERZ1370068 | MGnify/ENA primary metagenome ERZ1370068 (study PRJEB38410, sample SAMEA6850437) | metagenome | study: Metagenomic assessment of the ecological functions of the soil: analysis of the soil microbiota associated with the... | reverse complement strand
TTGTACTTCGTTCAGTTACGTATTGCTCTGCATCGGCGTGTGCCCGACGGGCGCGCTGATGTTCACCAGCGAGCACGAGATGCGCGAGGCCGGCACCTGGGACGAGTCGCAGCAGACGGTGACCGAGACGTCTGCCCGTACTGCGGCGTCGGCTGCGACCTCGAGGTCCAGTGCAGGACAACTCGATCGTGAAGGTCACCTCGCCCTCGGGACAACCGGGTCACGAGCGGCCACCTGTGCATCAGGGGCGGTTCGGGTTCAGTTCGTGCAGAACCGGGCGCCCGAACGACCGACGGGCGACCGGCCTGCCTGAGGTCACGGGCGTCGTCTGGCGGGCGGGCGCTCGACGCGGTTCGGCCGCAACAAGCTCTCCGAAGCCCTACCGCGGGATGCCGATGCTGCAGCACGCCGTGCTGCGCCTGGGCAGGTCTGTTCGGAGGTGATCGTCGTCCTAGCCCCCGACGCGCCCAGACCGTCGATGCCGATCGGTGCCCCGGCGCGTTCGCGCGAGACCCGACTGAGGGCGAGTCCGCTCGCCGGCGTCACGCCGGGCTGCTCGCCGTCGGGGCCGACTTCGCCCTGGTCACCGGCGGCGACATGCCGGACCTGCGGACCCGGGTCCTGCTCGAGATGCTGCAGGTGGCCGAGGAGACCCGATGTCGAGGCCGTGGCGCTGCGGGACGGCGAAGGGGTTCCGGCCGCTGCCGAGCGTCGTTCGGACCGCGAGGGCGGCGAGGTCACGCACGCGCTGCTGCACGACGGCCGGCGGGCGTTCCGAGATCTGCTCGACGCGCTGCGGCTTGCGGTGATCGACGAGCCGACAGGTGGCGCTGCTGACGAGCGCCAGACCCTCGTTCGACGTCGACGAGCAGGACGACCTGCCGAACTGATCCTCCCCGCCGTCGCGCCGCCTACGACCGAGTCGGCGTCCTTCAAGAGGGCGCGGGCGCGATCGGCGAAGGCTCGTCGCCCCCTTGGATCAGAAGCCAGTTCGATCGCCTCGCGTCTGGAGTTGCATCGCCTCCGCGGGGTCTCGGCTCTCGAGCCACCTCGCCAGAGCGATCGCGTCGTGCATTGACGCCTCGGCGCCGTGTCCGCCTCGTCGATGAGGGCCCAGCGCACGCCGGAGGTGAGCCCCTGCGGGAAGGCTCCCCACGAGCCGGTTGCAGCGCCAGACCGCGTGCCTTCCTGGATACCGACCTGCGTGGCGCGGTCGTCGGGGGACCCGGTGCGCTCCGCGACCTCGGCGCGTCGACTTCACGCGGGTTGCCTCGCTCGACCTCGAGCTCCGCGAGCATCGTCGAGTGCGTGGACAGGGAACGCGGATTCGCCGAGCGACTCGAGCGCCTCGCGGCTCTCGCGCAGGACCTCGCCGCAGCCGAGTCAAGGTCGCCCGCGAGCCATTCGTTGCGTCCGGCGTTCTGCGGACCGCGCCAGTAGTTCGATCGGCAACCCGAGCTCTTGTGCCCAGCGCACGACCTCCGCGATCGGCATGCAGCGCGCGCGGTCGAACACCTTTCATCAGTACATCGTCCCCGACGCTGCGCAGCATTTGATTGCTCAGGCGCTGATTCCCGGTCGCCCGGGCCTCGGCTGGATCGCATCGCTCTGGCGGCGATCCCTCGTCCAGCGACCGCGTCGGCCCGGGGGCGTTGCACGCTGATCCAGGGCCGAGGAGGTCGCCCTCCGTCACGCGATCGCCGGCAGCTCCGAGCATGGACCATCGCGCGCTCGGCCGACGTGCGGTGACTCCTCGACGTGTTCCTCGAACCACTGTGCCGAACGACCGTGGACCATGCTGGCGGCCTGACCTCGGCTCGTCCCCTCACCCTCGAACAGCGCGAGCGCGCTCTCGGCCGCGGCTTTCGGGTCCGCCACGTTGGCCTCCGGACTCCCCAACATCTGGACGGTCGCCATGGCGCAGCGTGCATCCAGGCCGCAGCGCGCTCGTTGTTCGCGGCGTCGGCTCGAACGGTCAGCGTCGCCCAACGGCTCCCTCGCATCGGCGATGGAACCCGAATCCGCCAGGGCAGACAGCGACACCACGCGATCTCGAGCCGGTCGGCGTCGTCGGGATGCGAAGGTCGACCGCGTGGCGGAGCAGCGTCGCGGCCGTCGGGCGTCTCTCGTTCGGCCGCCCGGGCCGGCCGCACGGAGGTGCTCGAGCGCGGCGCGCGCAGGCTGTCCGTGTGCTCGTCGTGCAAACCGAGCTCGTCGCGCATCCGATGGGCCTGCTCGGGTGGTACCCGATGAACTCGTCGAATTCGGTCGTGCGCTCGGCCAGCGGAAGCCTGCGGGTGCTCGGCGAAGGCGCTTCGTGGATGCGAGGCGCGCTCCGCCTTAGGGGGATGCGCCTCGTAGGCGCGGCATCACGGCGCAGGACGCTGGCGGAACCCGGAGGCCGTTCAGCTGCCGCCGAGATCCGGAGGGCACCGGAACGGGTGACGTCCTTGACCGGCAGGACGAGCCGAGGTGACGCCTCAGACGTGACCCCGCGCTCCTGGCCGGGGACGAGCGAGCGCACCGCCGAGCGGTCGAACACCTCGCCCACGGCCGCGCATGCGCACTCCGACGACCCGCCGCTCCTCGGGCGACGAGTCGGTCCAGGCGCAGAGGCGAAGCGGGGCCGGATAGCGCGAGCGCGGGACCTGCACGTTCGACTGGAGTCGGTCGTCGCGCGACCCACTCGCCGTGTCCTTCTGGCTCAGGACGGCGTCGTCGACGACGCATCGACGGCATCTCCTCGACGAACAGCGGGTTGCCATTGGCGGCGCTCCGGATGCCTTCGCGGATGTCGGCGTCAGGGCGGGATGCCCAGGTTCCTCGATCAGCGCGTCAGCCTCGGCGTTCCGGACGAGCGGTTCCGAGGTGGACGCTGGTCGCGTTCAGCGCCCGCCCCGCCCCAGCCGGGCCGCTCATCGAGGAGCTCCGGGGCGGGCCATGCAGACGAGCGGGATCGGGACGTCCGCGGCGACCACGCGCCGACGTGCTCGATCACCTCGCGAGCAGCGTCGGCTCTGCCCCAGTGGATGTCGTCTCGGAGACGGCGACGAGCCGGTCGGCTGCCGAGCGCCTCCGAGGAACCGGCGGACCGCCCGCAGGCGGTCGACCGGTCCCGGCCGTCAGGCCGAGCACCCGCGGTCGCGCCGACCGCTCGCGGTCTGGGGCGCCCCGGAGCTCGGCGCCGCGCCCGTCTCGGGCGAGGCGTCTCCGCGTGCCCGCGGCCTGGACGCTATCCCTCTGCCGTCGGCCAGCGCACGTGATGCCCTTGCCTAGGACAGGCCGGTGAGCACTGCGCTCGCCGGTGACCAGCCGCGACTTCCCGGACAGCCCGCCGCGACCCAGCACGCGTGAACGAGGTGACACGCGTCCTCCGTAGGTACGCCGCCTCGGGCAGCGTCCAGCAGCATCCGCAGCTGCAGGTCGCGCCCGACCATGGGGGTCGGCGCGCTCGTGCCCGGGCGACGCCCGCGCGGACTGAGCCAGTCGGTACGCGCCGCGCGTCGCGCCTTCCTTCAGCGCGAGCGGGTCGACCGGCTCGGCGGTCGATCGCGTCCGCGCAGCCCAGGTGCGAACGTCTCCTCGCCGATCAGGATCTCGCCCGGTGCGGCCGCCTGCTCCAGGCGCGCGGCGGCGGTTGACCGCGTCTCCGGTGACCAGCGGCCCGGCCCGCGTCGAGTGCCCGGCGCCACGACCGGGCCGGTGTTGACGCCGATCGCGTCTGCGAGCGTCACGGACCACTCGCGCTCGAGGTCGGCGTTCAGGTCGGCGAGGGTGGCCTGCGCTCGTGCCGCTGCACGGACAGCCACGGACTGCGTCTGTCCTCGTGCACGACCGGCACTCCGAACACGCGCCATCACCGCGTCGCCGATGAACTTCTCGACCGGTCCCGCCGTGCGACTCCAGCTCGGTCATCGACTCAGTAGCGGGACATCACGGTGCGCAGCGACTCTGGATCAGTCGCTCGCCGGGGGCGTCGATGAGTCGCGTCGCAGAACACCACGAGCGTGACGCGTCTTGCGCCGCGAGTGTGGTCGGCGAGCGTCGAGTCTCGCCCGCACTCGGGCAGGAACTTCGCATCCTCGGCGTTCGCGTGCCCGCAGGTTCGGACAGTCAGAGGTCACGGGCGAAGTCTAGAGCGCGGCAGGTAGGGTCGGGCGGGATACGCGAACCGGTGCTCGGTGGCGTGGAGATCTCGGTCGTCTGACGAGGGCGCGCCGCTCGAGTCTCCGACGAGATGCCGAGCGCCGAGATCGGATTGGGTCGCCCGGCGCGCTCGCGCTACCGTGGGCGTTCGTCGGCGAGGACGCGTGGCCGTGGCACGTCCACGCGTTCGGGCTGAACGCCCACCGGCGTGGTGCTCGTCGACGCCGGCGTGAGCCCGTTCCCACCCGTTCGGCCCTGGGCCGAGCACACCCGCTCGAGGCTGCGCTCCCGATCGCCGGGGTCGACCGGCCGAGGTCCGGATGGTCGTGCACACCCACCTGCACGCCGGTCCGCGGGCGGCTCGGTCGTGGACGGCGAGCCCCGCTGCCCGAACGCCGTGCACGTCGTGCATCCGGCCGGACTGGTCGCGATCCGGTCGGGGCGGACCATCCCAGCTGGGCGCGCGGCGCGATGCGCGCGGCTGTTCGAGCTCCCGGGATGACCGACCCTGACGCCGAGGACCGCGAGTGGTCTGGCCCGGGGTGCGCGTGGTGCACGCGCGCCGGGCACACGCCGGGTCACCGCTCCGGTCGTGCTCGACGACGGTGACCGGTCCGTTGCTGTTCACCGGCGATGCTCCTGCACGCCGCTCCAGATCTCGGCGCCGGGGCACCCTCGAACCACGACGTCGACGCGGACGAGGCGTGCCGATCCCGGGTCGAGGCTCGTCGGCCGGGCCCGGGACGAGGCTGGACCGTCGCCGTCGAGCCACTTCGCCGCCCGTTCGGGCGGGTGGGTCCCGTCCGGGTGGGTCGAAGAGCCGCCGCCGAAGGGCTGATGCCGGAACCCGCCCAACCCGGGTAGATTCGTCCCTGAAGAGGCGGGCCTCGCCGGGGTCCCGCCGTGCGTGGACCGGCGAGTTCTCCCGCGCATCAAACCTCGGACCCTCCGAAAGCGACCTCGGCCATGCCGCGTCGTGTCCTCATCATGGGAGCCGCCGGGCGCGACTTCCACAACTTCAACGTCGTCTACCGCGGCGACCGTCGCTCGAGGTCGTCGCCTTCACCGCGACCCAGATCCCGTTCATCGACGACCGGATGTACCCGCCCAGCCTCGCCGGCCGAGCGCTATCCGAACGGGATCCACGATCCACGACGAGCGAGCTCCGGCAGCTGATCGAGGACGAGCTGGATGTCGACGACGTCGTGCTTCAGCTACTCCGGACGTGAGTCACGAGTACGTGATGCACAGGGCCGAGCGAGGTGCTCGCCGGCCGGCGCGAACTTCGAGCTGCTCGGCCCGAGCGAGACGATGCTCGAGGCCACCGTGCCGGTCGTCGCCGTCTGCGCCGTCCGGACGGGCTCGGGCAAGAGCCAGACGACGCGCGCGATCAGCGCGGAGCGCTGAAGGACGCGGGCAAGCGCGTGGTGGCCGTCCGGCACCCGATGCCGTACGGCGAACCTGGAGGCCCAGCGGGTGCAGCGGTTCGCGACGCTCGAGGACCTCGACCGCTACGACACTACGATCGAGGAGCGCGAGGAGTACGAGCCACACATCACCTCGGGCACGATCATCTACGCGGGCGTCGACTACGGCGACATCCTCGAGCAGGCGCAGGCCGAGTGCGACGTGCTGCTGTGGGACGGCGGGAACAACGACCTGCCCTTCTACGCCCGGACGTCCACGTCGTGGTCGCCGACCCGCTCCGCGCCGGGCACGAGACGAGCTACCACCCCGGCGAGGCCAACGTCCGCATGGCCGACGTGATCGTGATCAACAAGATGGACTCGGCCGCGATCGAGCAGGTCGAACGCAGCTGATGGACGACGATCCGCGAGCTGAACCCGACCGCGACCGTCGTCAGGGCCAACAGCCGCGTCACGGTCGACGACCCGAGGCGATCCGGCGGCAAGCGGGCGCTCGTCGTCGAGGACGGCCCGACGCTCACCCACGGCGAGATGAAGTTCGGCGCCGGGGTCGTCGCGGCGCGCACCGCACGGCGCCGCCGAGATCGTCGACCCCCGACCCTGGGCGGTCGGCACGATCGCGGAGACCTTCCGCAAGTACGACGTCGGCCCGGTGCTGCCGGCGATGGGCTACTCGGACGGTCAGCTCGCCGAGATGGCGCAGATCATCGACTCGGCCGAGGTCGACGTCGTCGTGATCGGCACGCCGATCGATCTCCGGCGCGTGATCGAGATCAGCAAGCCCGCCGTCGCGCGTTCGGTACGACCTCGAGGTGCTGCCGGACTCGCCGAGCCTGCTCGACGTGCTGAAGCCGGTCCTCGAGTAGGCCGATGGAACGCGTCGTCATCGCGCTCGGCGGGAACGCGCTGCTGCGCGCGCGGCCAGGACGACACGTTCGAGAACCTGTACGGGTCGTCGCGTTCGGCGGCCGAGGGATCGCGGACATCGCCGCGGCCGGCTGGGAGGTCGTGGTCACCCACGGCAACGGCCCGCAGGTGGGCAGGATCCTCCTGCAGCAGGAGGCCGCGAAGCGGTGGGTGCATCCCATGCCGCTCGACGTCTGCGGCGCCGAGAGCCAGGGGCTGATCGGCTACCTCCTGCAGGTCACGATCGGCGACGTCTTCTTCGAACGCGGGATGGAGCGGCCGGTCGCGACGGTCCTGACGCTCACGCGCGTCCGCCCCGACGATCCGGCGTTCGCGAACCCCACTAAGCCGATCGGCCCGTTCTACGAGGAGGCCGAGGCGAGGCAGCTCGAGACCGAGCAGGGCTGGGTGCTGAAGCCCGACCCGCACGGCAGGTTCCGCCGCGTCGTGCCCTCGCCGGACCCGTACTCGATCGTCGAGGCGCCGGTGATCCGCACGCTGATCGCCGAGGGCACGATCGTGATCGCCTCGGGCGGTGGAGGCATCCCGGTGGTCGAGGAGGGGCCCGAGGCTAGATCGGGCGCGAGGGCGTGGTCGACAAGGACCTCGCGGCGGCGATCCTGGCCCGCGACGTCGAGGCCTCGACGCTGCTGGATCCTCACCGACGTGCGGGCCGTGCAACGCGGGTTCGGCACCGACCGGGCCGAGTCGATCGAGCGGCATGACCGCGAAGGAGGCCCGGAGATGCTCGAGGCCGGCGAGTTCGGCGCAGGCTCGATGGGCCCGAAGGTCGAGGCCGCGGTCCGGTTCGTCGAGCAAAGGGGCGGGCGTTCGGTGATCGGGGATCTGGACGCGGCGGTCGCGGTGCTGGCGGAGGAGTCCGGCACGAGCATCGTCGCGGGCTAACCTCCGACCCCAGATGCGCGTGCGGGTCGTGGTGGTCAACGTCCGTGGGTTCCGGGACGGGTTCGGAGCGCCTCGTTCGGCTGGTCGGCCACTTCGAGCCCGATCTCCTCCTGCTGAACGAGACCGGATCCAGGCGGCGTCTCCGGCGGTTCGCGAACGCCCTCGGCATGGAGCTCGCCGCCGATGCCTGGTCGCCGTTGCGCCGCCGCGTGAAGGACGCGGTGCTGGTCCGACCGCCCTGGACGATCGTCGAGCACCGTCAGCACCGCTTCGAAGAGGGGCCCTGGCTCTACCCCCGAGGAGCGCTGATCGCGACGCTCGGGCATGGCGGAGCGAGGCTGTGCGCGATCTCGACCCATCTGGGTCTTCATCCTCGTGAGCGTCTCGAACACGTACGAGCACTCGTCGCTCTCGTCGACCGGAGTCGGCGCGCCGATCGTCGCGGGCGGAGATCTCGAACGAGAAGCCGGACGGCCGAGCCGTGGGGCTCCTGTCCGAACGGTTCCGCGATGCCTGGCTGCTGGGCGGCGACGCCGACGGAGACACGTTCCCGGCGGACGAACCGACGGCGCGGATCGATTACCTGTTCGTCTCCGAGGGCATCGTGGTCGAGCGCGTCCTCGTGCCGCCGGGTCCCGACGCGCGCGAGGCCTCCGACCACCGGCCGCTCGTCGCCGAGCTCACGCTGCCCGCGTCGGAGTAGGCTCGGACCGATCGCTCCCGAAGGAGGACCGGCGATGCTCTCACCCGACATCGAGAACGCGATGAACACGCAGATCGCGGCCGAGCTCTACTCCTCGCACCTGTACCTCGCGATGTCCGCCTACTGCGAGGAGCAGGCGCTGCCGAGGTTCGCGCACTGGTTCCGGCTGCAGTCGGACGAGGAGCGCGAGCACGCCCTGAAGTTCCTCCGCCACGTCGTCGATCGCGGCGGCCGCGTGATGCTCACGGGCATCGATGCGCCCGCAGTCGGACTTCGGCAGCCGCAGGGGCGTTCGAGCAGGCGCTGGCGCACGAGATGAACGTGACGATGATGATCGACGGTTTGTTCGGGATGGCCGTCAAGCACGGCGACTACGCGAGCCAGGTGTTCCTGCAGTGGTTCGTGACCGAACAGGTCGAGGAGGAGCGCACGGCGGCCGAGATCGTGCAGACGCTGAAGACGCTCGGCGGCGAGCCGGCGTCGCTGCTGTTGCTCGACCGGGAGCTGGGGTCGCGGACGGCCGAGGGTTAGCCGGCCACCCTAGACGGAGCGCTTGCGCCGGCCGGGGTTCACGAACAGCGTCCCGACCATGTACAGGAACACGAGTCCGACCGCTCCGGTCAGGCCGACCAGCAGGAAGGCGAACGTCCACTCGAGCAGACCCCACGCGGCGAGCACGACGCCATGCTACCCGAGGGTCGGCGCGGGCCGGTCAGATCCGTGAGGTCGGCACCAGGATCTCGGCGTGCACCCACGAGACCCCGACCCCGAGGTACTCGGCCGCCGCCTGGGACAGGTCGATCACGCGTTCCAGGCGGCCGTAGGGCCCGCGGTCGTTGACGAGCACGATCGCGCACTTGCCTCCGTACGACACCCGGAGGAACGTGCCGAAGGGCAGGGAGCGGTTCGCCGCGGTGAACAGCCTCGGGTCGAAGATCGCCCCGGTCGCCGTCGGCTGACCGCCGAACTCCCACCCGTACCACGACGCGTAGCCGTCGAACACCTCGCCGGTCGGCGCGAGGACCCTCGGGCGTGTCGCAGGTCCGGCCGCCGGTGGGCCCGAGGAGCGTGAGCAGTGGGCTCTGGTCGTCCTGGTACCCGATGAGGTCCCACGTCCCCATCCGCGCGGCCGCCGCCGCGACCAGCGCCCGCTGCGCCTGCAGCGCGTCGTCGGCGATCGCGGCCTCGCGCGCCAGGTCGGTCGCCTCGTTCCGCCGTGGCCTGCATCTGCGTCATCAGCCTGCGGAGCACGTCGAGCTCGGGTTCGAGCGAGGATCGGCGGGCCTGCGCCTCGGCCCGTTTGGCGACGACGACCGCCTGGGCGACCGACGAATCGCGCAGGACGTCGTTGCGCAGAGCGATCGTCCGCGCGGTGTATTCGGCGATCGTGGCGGCGTCGGCGAACGAGCCGGCGCTGAGCAGCGCCTCGACCGCCCCGCCGGCGCCGAACTGGTACGCGGCTCGCACTCGGGCCGCCAGATCGGCCTCGGCCGCTTCGGAGGTCGCGAGGGCGTCCGCGACGTCGTGCTCGGCGTCGACGACCTCGATCCATGTGTGGCCGGCCTGGCGCTCGAGGGCCTCGTAGCGCGCGATCATCCGGTGGAGCCGTTCGTGCAGGACGATCAGTCGCTGGACCTGCGGGAGGTCCCGATGATCTCGCAGGAACGGCGCGAGGTCGTGGGCGCGTGCGGGCGACGCCGCCATCAAGGCGACGAGCGCGAGCGCGGAGACCAGGAGTCGTTTCGGCATCGGACATCCCCTCGGGCTGCGGTGGTTCGGGCCGGGACGGATGGACCGGGCCGTACAATCCAGGTTCTCGACAGCCCGACCACGTGACTTGACCTCAGGCATGACCCGACAGGAGCGCGACGAGTGACGACACGCATCGGCGTCCTGACGGCCGGCGGAGACGCGCCCGGCCTGAACGCGGCGATCCGAGCGGTCGTGCGCACGGCGATCGACGTGCATGGGTTCGAGGTTCTCGGATTCCGCAGGGGCTGGCGCGGGGTGATGGACGGAGACGTCCTCCAGCTCACCCCGGCGTCCGTCCATGGGATCTTGCACCGTGGCGGGACGATCCTCGGGTCCTCCGGCGCGGACCCGTACCTCGAGCAAGGGGTCGAAGCGCGTCCGCCGCACGTTCGCGGACCTGGGCGTCGACGCCCTAGTCACGATCGGCGGCGAGGGGACGATGGGCGCCGCGGCCCACATGTCGTCCGAAGGGGTGCCGGTGGTCGGCATCCCCAAGACGATCGACAACGACCTGTCGGGCACCGACGCGTGCATCGGGTTCGCGACCGCGGTGCAGGTAGCCACCGACGCGATCGATCGGCTCACACCACCGCCGAGAGCCACGACCGACTCATGGTGGTCGAGGTGATGGGCCGCAGCGCGGGATGGATCGCGCTGTCGTCGGGGATCGCGGGTGGCGCGGACACGATCTGCGCTCCCGGAGCGCCCGTTCGATCTGGAGGAGGTCGCATCCGTGCTCCGGCGCCGCCACTTCACGGGACACTCGTTCTCGATCGTCGTCGTGGCGGAGGGGGCGTTGCCGGCCGAGGGCACGATGCCGTCGCCGGAGTACCCGACGGATCCTCAGGGCGCGCCGCGTTTCGGCGGCATCGCGTACGAGATCCGCGCCGAGGCTCGAGGCGCTGATCGGTTGGGAGAGCCCGCGTCACCGTGCGCTGGGTCCACGTCCAGCGTGGCGGGACCGCCGGTCGCGGCGGACCGGATCGTGGCGACGCGGTTCGGGATCGCGGCGACCGACCTGATCGCGCAGGGTGGGTTCGGCCAGATGGTGGCGCTGCACGGCGACCGGATCGGCGAGGTGCCGCTCGCCGAGGCCGCGAGGGTCCGGCCGGTCCCGGAGGAGCTCGTCGCCGTCGCGGGAGCTGTTCTTCGAGGAGCGGAGCGCGCGCGTGAAGATCGGCATCCTGACCGGCGGCGGCGACGTCCCGGCCTGAACGCCTGCATCAAGGCGGCCACGCTGCGGGCGACGGAGGAGGGCCACCAGGTCGCGGGGATCCGCCGCTGGCTGGGCCGGTCTCCTCGGATGCGACCCCGACGACCCGGCGTCCGTGGCCGCGAACATCGTCGACCTCGACGCGTCCGCCGTCCGCGACGATCGACCGGACGCGGCGGGACGATCCTGCACACCTCTCGGACGAACCCGGCGAGGGTGCGATCCTCCGAGGAGACCCGAGTTCCTGCGCCTCGGTCGACCACGAGGCCGGCCGACCACACCCGCACGTCCTCAAGGTGCTCGACCGCCTGGGCATCGACGCGCTGATCCCGATCGGCGGCGACGACACGCTGTCGTTCGCGCTGCGCCTGCACGACGAGGGCGTGCCGGTCGTCGCCATCCCGAAGACGATGGACAACGACGTCCACGGCACCGACTACTGCATCGGCTTCTCGACGGCGATCACGCGGACGGTGATCTTCATCCACCAGCTCCGCACGAGCGCCGGCTCGCACGAGCGCCTGGCCGTGGTCGAGGTGTTCGGCGCGGTACAGCGGCGAGACCTCGCTGGTCTCCGCCTACCTGTCGGGCGTCGAGCGCGCGGTGATCTCCGAGGTGCCGTTCGACATCGAGAAGCTCGCCGGCAAGCTGATGGCAGGACAAGCGCGGCGAACCCCAGCGGCTACGCGATGATGACGATCTCCGAGGGCGCCACGATGATCGGCGGCGAGATGGTGCACGCGGGGATGGCCGACGCGTACGGGCACCTGCAAGCTCGGGCGGCATCGGCCAGCTCACCGGCGAGCTGCTGCACGAGGTCACGCGGCGAGGGGATCATCTACCAGCAGATCGGGTACCTGATGCGCTCGGGCTCGCCGGACTCGCTCGACCTGATGGTCGGCGATCAACTACGCGCGTCGATGGCCGCCGACCTCGTGATCGAGGCGCCAGCTCGGCAGGCTGGTGGCGCTGCGCAACGGCAACTACGTCAACGTGCCGCTCGCCGGTCACCCGCCAGGGCGTGAAGCGGGTGGACGTCGGCGCCCTGTACGACGTCGAAGCCTATCGGCCCAAGATCCGCCACGTCGACGGCAAGCCGATGTTCCTGTACTGAGCCCCTCTGCCGACGGTCCATATACTCGGTGTCCATGAAGAGCTTCCAAGTCGACCTGCGTTCGGACACCGTGACGACGCCCTCCGCCGCGATGCGCCGGGCGATGGCCGAGGCCGAGGTGGGCGACGACTGGTTCGGGGACGACCCGACGGTCCACCGGCTCCAGGAGCGCGCGGCCGAGATCACCGGCAAGGAGGCCGCGCTCTACGTCCCCACCGGGACGATGGCCAACCAGATCGCGCTGCGCCTGCACTTCTACGGCCCCGGGCACCTCGTGGCGGCCGAGCCCATGTCGCACGTCGCCTCCACCGAGGTGATGAGCGCCGGGCGCTCTCGGGATCGCATACCGGAGCGTCCACGGCGATCCGCCGAGGCCGGATGCACGCGCGGACCAGGTCCGCGCGGCTCTCGAGCCGGACGAACCCTACGACGTCGAGATCGTCGACCTCGTCTGCCGTCGAGAACACCAGCGGTCATGCCGGCGGGAACCGTGATGGACGTCGAGGACTTCCGATCCATCCGCAAGGTGGCCGAGGAGGCCGGCGTCGCCGTCCACCTGACGGAGCTCGGATCTTCAACGCGAGCGCGGCCTCGGGCGTGGACGTGCACGGAGTACGCGACCGAGGTCGACACGCTGATGTTCTGCGTCTCGAAGGGGCTCGGCGCGCCGATCGGGTCGCTCCTGTGCGGCACGGCCGAGCAGATGCGCGAGGGTCGCCGGATCAAGATCCTGTTCGGCGGCGCGCTGGCGGCAGGCGGGCGTGATCGCGGCCGCCGGCCTGGTCGCGCTCGAGGAGGGCCCCAAGCGCCTCGCACGAGGACCACGAGCGCGCGCGTCGCCTGGGCGAGGCCGTCGCCGAGCTCGTGCCCGGCAGCCTGGATCCGGCCGATGTTGAAACGAACATGGTCTTCGCCGACACGGAAGCATCGATGGCGATGACGCCGCTCGAGGTCGCGAACCGGCTCGAGGGACACGGCGTCGGCGTGAGCGTGGTCTCCGGCAAGGTCCGGATGGTCACGCACGTCGACATCGCCGACGAGGACATCGAGACGGCGATCGCGGCCTGGAAGGCTCTGGCTGCCGCAGGATAGGAGGAGCACCCGTGAAGCTGTTCGGCCGAGGTACCCCGAGGAGATCGCGAAACGCATCCCGCCCGGCCAGCGGCTGGTCAAGACGTGGCCGGTGCTGCACTTCGGGCCGGTCCCGGATTTCGACGAGTCGACCTGGAACCTCGAGGTCAACGGGTCTCGTGGACAACCCCTATCACGCTGACGTACGCGGAGCTGCAGGCGCTCGCGCACGGTGGACGTGGAGGCGGACATGCACTGCGTCACCGGCTGGTCGACGCTCGACAACACGTGGGACCGGCGTGCCGTTCCGCGTGCTGGCCGAGAAGGCGCGGCGTGCAGCGACGACGCGAAGTGGGTCGATCGCCCATTGCGACTACGGCTACACCTCGGACCTGTCGCTCCAGTCGATGCTGGACGACGACGTGCTCGTGGCGTGGGCCCACGGCGGCGAGCCGCTGACCGGCGAGCACGGGTTCCCGCTCCGTCTCGTCGTGCCCGAAGCGGTACGCGTGGAAGAGCGCGAAGTGGCTACCGGGGGCTCGAGTTCACGTGCGCAGAACAAGCGCGGGTTCTGGGAGGCTGCGCGGCTACCACATCCACGCCGAGCCTGGGCCGAGGAGCGGTACTCCTACCAGGAGGGCCCCCGCGCCGAGCTCGAGCCGTAGAGGACGCTTCTCTACGTCAACGGAGCGCGCCGCTTCCAGAAGCGTTCTTTGCTGTTGTCAGCCGGATGATCGCTTCGACATTCCCGGTGCCGTTCGCGCGTCTCACGCCGCGAGCCACCAAGGCCTCTCGATCAGTCGGCCTCAACCAGCACAAGGCAGGCCACGCAAGCCAACCACGCCTCCTCGGACCTGACGCTCGTCGAGCGGCGGACGAATGTCCCTGAAGCTCGGGCCCTCGAACCACGCAGCGACGGGATGCCCGCCGCAGAAGCTGCAGGTCCCCGGCTCCCACGGATCGGACTTCGCCTGCTCGAGAGTAATCCTCGATGAGGTTGTCTCGGGTGCCCGGCATCGCCCGGTCGTCGAGCCGATGCTCCCTCGGCGAGTGCGATGAAGTTCGCTGTGATGGACATGTACACGCGCAGCAACTCGCGATTCTCCTCGTTCTCCCACGCATGAACGCCGTGGCGCTAGTACCGCATGGTCTGGTCGGCATGCGCCCGGATGACGCTAAGACGCTCATCCGACGGCAGTGCATCCTTCACCATGGGCGGCCGCCCGCTCCCATGGCCTCCTGGATGATGGCGAGCGCGGTCTCGCGATCTCGGAAGCCGTCGGTCTCGGTGGCGTGGTCCTCCCGAGGTCCCTTGTAGACGGCGAAGAAGTGCTCGATCTCGGCCGGGCGTCGGCCGGAAGTCCGCGAGCTCCTGGACGTGTGACCAGGCCGGATCGCCGGAGCGGACGCACAGGACGCTTCTCGTCGGGGCCCTTCTCGTCGCGCATCACGAACACGCCGACCGGCCGGAACCAGGATCCGGCACCCCGGGAACGTCGGCTCGCCAACCAAGACGAGGGCATCGAGCGGGTCGCCGTCACCCCGAAGCGTGCCTTCGATGAACCCGTAGTCGGCGGGGTACCTGGTCGCCGTGGACAGCATCCGATCGAGGAAGATCTGGCCGGTCTCGGCGTCGAACTCGTACTTGTTCCTCGAGCCTCCGGGGATCTCGATCGCTGACGATCGCGGTCGCTGGGTCCATCGGGCAACGATACGTCGCAGCGCGCCTCAGGCGGCGAGCGAGCGGATCGTCTCCAGCTCGAGGCGGCGGCGTTCGCCGAGGAGGGGTCTCGACCACGACGGCGAGCTCGCGCACCTCGGGCTGGGCGACGATCGCGCGGAAGCCCTCGAGGCCGATGCCGCTCCTCGCCCACGATCTCGTGCCGGTCGCGCTTGGAGCCGCGCTCGAACTTCGCGTCGATTCATGTGGATCAGGCGGAGCCGATCGGCGAGCCCGAGCTCCGGAGCTCCGCGAACAAGCGCCTCGACGCCCGCGGGCTCGTCGAGCGCGTAGCCGGTCGCGAAGAGGTGACAGGTGTCGAGTGACGAGCCCGAGCCGGTCGTCGTCGACGGCGTCAGAACAGCGTCCGCGCCTCGGCCAGCGTCGAGGCGACCGCGCCCGCTCGTGCCCGCCATGAGCTCGACCAGCAGTTGAAGGTCTCGTCCGGCGGCTCTCGAGCAGGACGGCCTGCAGCACCGGTCGCGGACCGATCGAGCGCGTCGGCGACCTCGCCCTCGCCACCCCGCCCCCGAATGCACGACGAACCGCGCCCGCCTCGAGCACGCCGCACGCGGCCACCGAACGCCGGCAGAGTTCTGACGGACTTGAGAGGGACTCGGGTTCGGCGACGCGATGTTCACCAGGTAGGTGCGTGGACGAATAGCGGACCGATCGCGGCCTCGCGCCACTCGGCGCCGAACGCCTGAGCGGTCTCCAGGCGGGGGCCCGACCACGCTCGGGCGTTCGAGATGAAGAGCTGGACGACCTCCGCACCGGTCTCGCGTGCGAGCGGGATCGCGGTGCGGGCCTGCTCCGCAGAGTGTGCGCGCCGACCCTCACGCCACGGTAGATGTGGGACGAGGTCGCCCGGCGTGGACGGTGGTGCCGCTCGCCGGCCCCTGGAACACTACCCGAGAGCCGCCGTCTGCCGGCACGATCGCGACGATCCACGGAGGCCGAGGCTCCGGAGCTTCGCGACCGCCTCGTCCCGGCCCCATGCCGACGACGTTCGGCATCAGAACTCAGGCGGCCTTCGAGACTGACGATCGTGACCGTCTTGCCGGGCTGCAGGTCGGTGCCCTTGTCCGGCGTCTGCGAGATCACGGTCGCCCTTCTCGTCCTGGTCGGAGAACTCCTCCTGCACGTCGACGACGAAGCCCTGGGACTGCAGGACGGCGACCGCCTCGTCCTGCTGCAGCCCGACTGACCTTCTCGACCGGAGACCGGGGTCGGGCCTTGCTGACCACGAGGTCGATCGCGCTGCCCTGCGGCGCATCACTTATCAGCCTTCACGCTCTGACGGACCACCTGGCCGGCCTCGAACCGCTCGTTGAACGCCTTCGCGACCACGCCGACCTTGAGGTGCGCCTCGCCCAGCGCCCCTTGGCGTCGGCGGGCGGCAAGCCCGGACGTTCGGGACGGGCACCGGCGAGGACCGAGCGACGGGACCAGCGTGACGCGGTCGCCCCGTTCGGAGCGTCGTGCCCTCGGCGGGCTGCACCTTTAGCACGATGCCCGCCGGGACCTTGGTCGAGTTCCGGCCATCGCGGTCGGACGACGAGCCCCGCCTGTTCGAGATGCGCCTGGGCGTTCTCGACCGTGAGAGCCGACGACCTTGGGGACGTCGACCTCGTGCGGGATCAGGTAGGTCCAGGACGCCCACGCCGCGCTGCCGATCGCGAGGATCGCCAGCACGATCGCGAGCGCCCACAGGCCCTTGCGGCGCTTCCCCTTCGAACGCGATCGCGCGCCGGGGATCGTGACGGTCTCGGCGGGATGTCGCCGTGCTGGGGGATCGCCAGTGACGTCGGCCGATGCCGGATCACCGTGATCTCGGGCACCGCAGCGACGAGAGCGGCGGCGCGGCGGGCAGCGAACGCGCCTCGGCCTCCAGGTCGCGGCGCGCCTCCGGCCGCCAGACTCGGGGCGGAGCTCGCGTTGCTCTCCGGTCACGGAGGCAGTCACACCCGTCGAGCGAGGCCGGGACGGCCGGGTTCATCGACGACGGCTGTTGGGCATCGGCTCGTGGATGTCGCAGGCGGCGATCGCCATCGGCGTCCTGCGCCGTGAACGGGAGCCGGCCCGTGAGGAGCTCGAACCCGGCGGCCCTGAGCGCGTACAGGTCCGTGCGGGGTCCGCGGGCTCGCCCTGGACTGTTCGGGCGCCAGGTACTGGACAGTGCCGGTGACGTTGCCGGCCTCGGTGATCTGGGCGTCGGCGAACGCCGCGCGAGCCCGAAGTCCGCGACCTTGACGACGCCGTCGCGCGTCACCATCAGGTTCTCGGGCTTCACGTCCCGGTGCGATGCCCTGCCGGTCGCGCGTGCTGCAGGAGCCGCGAGCGTCTGCTCGAGCAGATCGAGCGCGCCCGCGCCGGCGCGAGGAGCCCTCGGCGTGCAGGATCTCGCGGACCGAGAGCCCGGCGACGTGCTCCGCTCACCATGTAGTAGATGCCGTCGATGCTGCCCCGGTCGTGGACGGCGACGATGTCTCTGGTGGTTGAGGTTGGCGGCGGCGTTACGCCTCCCGACGGAAGCGTTCGATGAAGCCCGCGTCGCCCGCGAGGTTCCGGTGCAGGACGCCTGGTCGCCACGGGTCGTTCGAGCACGGCGTCGCGCGCGCAGTAGACCTCGCCCATGCCGCCCGCGGCGATACGATCGACGACGTGGTACCGGCCGTCGAGCGTGTTCAGCGCGAACAGGAGCTCCGGGCGAGCGGGAGCGCTGCTCGTGGGATGGTGCTCTTCGAGATGGTCGCCTCCCGTCGCTGCTCGGTCGTTGCGGAGCCGGATCTACCTGGGGCCGGGGCGCGTCCCGAACGGACATCTCGCAGCGCGCAGGCGACCGTCAGCCGTGGAGCCTGCCAGGAGCGGACCAGGGGCGAGGATGCGAGCGACCCGGCGGGGTTCCGACGAGCCGGATTCAGAGCGGATCGAGGCGACCGTCGACGCGGGCCAGACCGACCTTCGGGTACTCGGGTTCTGGCGCCCGCTGGCCAAGGTGAAGGCCGACCCGGTCCTGGCGCACCACTGGGCCGAGCAGGCGGGCCGGATCGACCAGGAGGCGTTCGAGGCTCGAGCGCGGCTCCGGGTGCCGGTGTGGGTCAGGAACGCGGTGCTGGTGGTTGGGATGCGCCTGCGCCGCGGCGAGGTGGGCGTGCACTCACGACGGACTCGGAGACGGTGGCCGGGCTCGCGCTGGTGTTCGCCGCGCTGGACTGGTCGGTATCGTTCCACGTCCCGGCTCCACTGGCTGGTCGGCCGGCTGGTGGGGACTGCGGTTCCTCGCCTACTACGTCCGCGACCTGATCCCGCCGGTGCCGGGGCTGAAGATCGACTACGCCACGTACCTGCGGGTGGCGCCGGAGAGGCTGGGCCTGGATGCACGCGCCTCGGGGGCGATCGTCGCAGAGCAACGATCGGGCCCGTTCCTTGCGCTGGCGTTCAGGCCGGCGAGCGGGGCCCCGGGGTGGGCCGGGTGGAGCGTCTTGGGGTACGGCCTGGTGATCAATCGGGACCGATGTCTTCATCTCCACGCGCAAGAGCGACTGGAAGCGGTACCGCCGCGAGATGCGGATCGCCCGGGTCAGGCCGCGAACCGGTGACCGAGCCGTCCTCGGCTATCCTCGACCGCGAAGAACCATCTGCATACGACCGGGAGCTCGAGCGACCGGGCTGAGAAGGCTGCCACGCCGCGGCGGCGACCCGAACGACCTGATCCGGGTAATGCCGGCGAAGGAGGCGCGGTCGACGGTGGATCCACGTTCGCTCCGCGTGTACGTGGTGACCTCGGAGGGTTCGTCGCGGGCCGGAGCCATCGCGACGTGGCGGAGGCCGCGCTCGCCGGGGGCGCGACGGCCGTGCAGCTGCGCGCGCCCCGAGCTGACCGACGCCCACCTCGGACCCCTCGCGGACGAGCTCGCCGAACTATGCCGCGCGGCCGGCGCGTTGTTCGTCGTGAACGACCGCGTCCCCGTGGCCGCGGCCTGTCGGCGCCCGGGGCCCACGTCGGCCAGGCCGACGACCGGGAGCGCTGCGCGCGAGATCCTCGATCCCGCCGCGATCTTCGGGGTCAGCGTCGTCGACGACCGACGAGGCTCTCGCGGCCGAGATCGCCGGGGCGGACTACCTCCGGCGTGACCGTCTGGTCCACGCCGACCAAGCCCGAGGCCGAACCGCAGGGGCTCGACGGGCTGCGGGTGATGCGTGCGCGAGCCTCGCTGCCGGTGGTGGGGATCGGCGGCATCCACGCCGGCAACGCGGCGCGAGGTGCTCGATGCGGGAGCCGCGGGGTCTGCGTGGTGTCGGCGGTCGGCGCCGCGCCCGACCCCGTTCGCGCCACCGAGATCCTGGTCGAGGCCGTCCGCCGTTGGGAGGGATGGACGGGATGAGCGAGCAGCGCACCGGGAAGGCGACGGCCGAGCTGTTCGAGCAGGTGATCCTGCGGCGGCTCGGCGCGAAGGACGACGACGTGCTGATCGGGCCGCGGCACGGCGTGGACGTCGGCGTCGTCCGGGTCGCCGACGGCGTCGCGATGGCGCTCACCGCCGACCCGGTCTTCATCGTCCCGGCCTACGGGTGGGAGCGCGCGCGCGTGGTTCGCGGTGCACATCCTCGCGTCCGACGCCGCCACGCAGCGGCCTCCCGCTCCGGTGGATGGCCGTCGACCTCAACCTGCCCCCGAGATCACCGACGACGAGCTCACCTCGCTCTGGGACGCGTTCCACCGGGCGTGCGAGGACATCGGGGTCGCCGTCGTCACCGGCCACACCGCTCGGTACGACGGCTGCACATGGCCGATGGTCGGCGGGGCGGTCGTGCATCGCCTCGGGCCCGGAGCGATCGGTTCGTCACCCCGACGATGGCGCGGCCCGGCGACCGCGTGATGCGTCACCAAAGGCGCGGCGATCGAGGCCACGGCGCTGTTCGCGGCCACGTTCCCCGAACGCCTGACCGAGGGCGTCGGCGCCGAGCGTGGTCGCACGCGCCGACGCGCTGTTCGAGCAGATGACGGTGGTGCCCGAGGCGGCCGTCGCTCGTCGCGTTCGGGCTGCGGGACGAGGGCGTGACCATCGATGCACGACGCGACCGAGGGCGGCGTCCTCGGCGGTCTGACCGAGGTCGCGTCGGCGCTCGAGGTCGGGCTGCGTATCGAGCTCGAGGCGATCCCGGTCCGCGACGAGGTCCGAGCCGTGTGCGACCACGTCGGGATGGACCCGTACACCTCGATCAGCGAGGGCACGCTGATCGCCACCGTCGTCGCCGATCGCGCGGAGGCGTTCGTCGGGGCGCTCGCGGCCGCGGGCATCGAGGAGCGATCGTCGGCGAAGGTGACCGAGGCGTCGGCCGGCGTGGTCCTGGTCACGCCGGACGGCGAAGCGGCCGCTCGAACACCCGGGGCTGGACCCGTTCTGGGGGCGTTCGGGCGGTGGGCGGCTGACGCGGCCGGGATCGCGAACGCCGGCTAGCCGCGCGAACGCCGGCGCGCGACCGGCGCGAACTCGTCGGCGAGCATCGCGAACCGCACGTGGTCGCGCCACCGGCCGCCGATCTTCAGGTAGCGCGGCGAGAACCCCTCGCGGCGGAACCCCAGGCGTTCGGCGAGCGCGATCGAGCGCTCGTTGTCGGGCTGGACGTTGACCTCGACGCGGTGGAGCGCGAGCGTCCCGAACGCGTGCCGCAGCACGCAGCTCGAGCCCTCCGTCATGTACCCTGACCCTGGTGCGGGACGAGGCCGAATACCCCAGGTACGCGCTCCGCAGGTTGCCGAACACGATGTGCCCGAGGCTCGCGCTCCCCGCCAGGCCCCGTCCTCGTTGCGGCAGATCAGGTAGCGACTCGCCGAGCGGCCGGACCAGCATGTCGCGGAAGTCCTCGCCGGTCTCGGGCAGGTACGACCACGGCCGGTGCAGCTTACGGCTCGAACGCACGGCGCGCAGGAACGCCTCTCGTCGGCCGCCTCCATGTGACGGAGGAAGACCTGGTCGCCGCGTTGGAGCGTCCCGCCTCTCATCACGCAAACGGTACCCGGTAGGCTGCACCGCGATGGACGTGGTGACGGTGGGCGACGTGATGATCGACGTGCGAGGTCGACTCGGACGGGCTCGAGGAGGGCGGCGACGTCCACGGGCGGGTCCTCGTTCGGCCGGGGAAGCGCGGCCAACGCGGCCGTGTGGGCCGTGGAGGCCGGCGCGACGTCGCGCGTGCACGCCCGGATCGGTTCGGACGTCGCCGGCGCGCTGCTGCGGACGAGCTGATCGCCCGCGGGGTCGAACCCGCCCTGGCGATCGATCGGACCGCCGAGACCGGCACGATGCTCGTGGTCCACGAGCCGCGCGAACGCCTCGATGGTGGCGGATCGCGGCGCGGGCGGGCGGCTCTCGCCCGACGACCTGCCCGAACGGCTCGAGGCCGGCGCCGTCCTCGTGTCCGGGTACACGCTGCTGTTCGAGCCGACCTCGGCGGCCGGGATCGCCGCGCTCGAACGCGCCCACGCGCGCTTCGTCGCGGTCGACGCGGCGTCCTGGCCGATGATCCGTTCGTTCGGCGTCGAGCGGTTCCTCGAGGCCTGCGCGCCCGCCACGCTCCTGCTGGCCAACGAGCGCGAGGCGGAGGAGCTCACGGGGCGCCGCGACGTCGACGCGGTCGACGAGCTGTCGCATCGATTCTCGGTCGTCTGCGTGAAGCAGGGCGAGGAGGGCGCGTTGATGTCGTGGGAGGGGCTCGTGATCCGCAACGCGACCGACGCCGTCGTCGAGAAGGACAGCACCGGCGCGGGGGACGCGTTCAACGGCGTGCTGCTGGCGTCGCTCGCCGCCGGCCGCTCGCCGGGCGACGCGCTCGCCACGGCCTGCCGCGCGGGGCTCGCGTCGCGGCGAGCTACGAGACCTGGCCCGAACGCCCCCGGCCGGCGCAGGACGAGGAGCCTCGGGGAGGCGGCGGCGTTGAGCGTCGTCCGGCCCTCGAGCGAGGTCGCGGCCGCGTTGGCCGCCGGGGATGGCGTGGTCGCGCTCGAGACGAGCGTCGTATCCCAGGGCCTCCCCTCGCCCCGCAACCTCGAGTGCGTCGAGCGCATGAACGCCGCGATCCGTGCGGCGGGCGCCGTCCCCGCGTGGATCGGCGTGATGAGGGCGAGGTGGTGGTGGGGCTCTCGGCGGACGAGCTGCACGCGTTCGCCGAGCCCGGAGCGCGATCAAGGTCACGAGGCGCGACCTGCCCGTGGCGATCGCCTCGGGGGCTGGGCGCCACCACGGTCTCGAGCACGATCTGGGCGGCCCACCGAGCCGGGATCCGGGTCGGGGCGACCGGCGGGATCGGGGGCGTCCACCCCAGGAACGAGGATGGCGGCGGGGACGTCTCGGCGGACCTGGTCGAGCTCGCCGGACCCCGGTCCTGCTCGTGTGCTCGGGCCCGAAGTCGATCGTCGACCCCGTCGCCACCGCCGACCGGCTGGAGGAGCTCGGCGTCGGCGTGGTGGGCTACGCCTGCTGGCGCCTGCCGTTCTTCCTGGCGCGCGAGGCGCCCGTGGACCTCGAGGACCGGGTGGACGAGCCTGCCGAGGCCGCGCGGATCGCCCTGGCCCTCGGCGAGCTCGACGCCGCGGCCGCCGTGCTCCTGTGCAACCCGATCCCGGAGAAGTTCGCGATGGACGCGGGCGTCGTCGAGGAGGCCGTTCGGGCCTGCGAGCGGATCGCCGAGCGCGAGGGCGTCCGCGGCAAGGCCGTGACCCCGTACCTGCTCTCCTGCCTGTCCGAACGCACCGACGGCGAGAGCCTGGAGGCGAACCTCGCGCTGCTCGAGTCCAACGCCCGGCTGGCCGGCGAGGTCGCCGCCGCGGCTAGCGCAGCCAGGTCTTGACGATCGCCTTCGAGAAGTTCCAGGCGTAGCGGAACGACTTCGGCTTCTTCGAGACACCGCCGCGACGGGTGAGGAACGTCACGGGCACCTCCACGACCCGCGCGTGCTGCCGGAGCGCCTCGATCGTGACCTCCGAGGTCCAGAACTGGTCCTGCCCAGGATCAGGCGCCCGGAGCGTGTCGGCCCGGGTCGCGCGGTAGCCGCTCGAGATGTCGGTGACGCGCTGTCCGGTCAGGATCGTCACGACGCGCGAGAAGAAGTGCACGCCGAGGTGGCGGATCAGGCTCTCGCGCTCGAAGTCGCCGAGCATCCTGGACCTGTTCACGTGGTCGGCGCGCCCTCGATGATCGGCCCGACGACCGTGGGGAGCTCCTCGGGCTGGTGCTGGCCGTCGGCGTCCATCGTGACGACGATGTCGGCGCCGAGCTTGAGCGCGATGTCGTAGCCCACCCGGAGCGCGAGCCCCCCGCCCCGCCGGATCGGCAGGCTGGCCGCCAGCGCGCCGGCCTCCCGCGCGGCGTCCGCCGGTCCCGTCGTCCGAGTGGTCGTCGACCACGATCGAGACGACGTGGTACCCCTCGACCTCGCGCGGCATCGCGCGTCGATGACCGCCCCCACGTTCTCGGCCTCGTTGAAGGCGGGGAGACGACCACGATCCGTTTCCCGCCGGGGAGATCGGCCGCCACGCTCCCAGTCGAACGCCGACTGCCCGAAGGACTCGACGAGCTGGCGGATCCCGCGCTCGTTCGTGTCGACCTCGGACTGCATCCGGATCAGCAGCAGGAACTGGATCGCGACCGCGAACAACAGGACGGCCGTCAGGCGCTGCCCGTTCCCCGGCTCGAAGTTGAAGACCTCGAACAACGGGTTGAACAGCCCCGGCGCGATCGCCAGCAGCAACAAGACGGCCGAGATCAGCGACGAGATGATCAGGTTCAGCCGGCTGATCCGGCGTCGCTGGTAGCGGATCAGGGCGAGCGCGAAGAACGCGACGGCGAAGATGCCCCCGACCACACGAAGGGCCGACATGGCTCTGGACTCTACGCGATGGAACGGACCCGCCCGCGCATCAGCGGGGACGGGATCGTTCGGTCGCTAGCAGGTCGGCACGCAGTGGTTCCGGGTGAAGTCGTTGCCGTGGCCCGAGCCGTCGTAGACCACGTTCGGACGGTTCCGGATCAGCTCGTTGGACGTGATCGTGTTGTTCGAGGGTGCCCGACCGACGAGGTCGATCAGCACGACCCCACCGTGGAGCGGGATCGATCGGGCTGGACGGTTCGTCGAGATCACGTTGTCCTCGACGCGGTCGCGGTCCGCGTTCACGATGAGGACGCCGACACCCGACAACGGCGGATCGCCGGACTCCTCGCCGGGACACAAGGCGCTGTTGTCGTGGATCTCGTTCTCGGCGATGCGGTAAGTGGCCGGCGTTGGCCGAGCCGGGAAGTCGATGTTCAGGATCCCCACGCAGTTGTCGTGGATCAGGTTGCCGGTGACGTCGCCGTTCTGGGAGTCGCGCAGGAAGATGCCGTAGCGATTGCCTGAACGTCTCGTTGCCCGTCATGGTCAGGTTCGCGTGGGCCGAGTCTCCGACGTACAGGCCGGCCTCCCCGCTCCCCGACACGACGTTGTCGGCCATCGTGGTGCTGTTCGAGTCGAACGCCGCGATCCCGTACTCCTCGTTGTCCACGGCCGCGTTCCTCGAACGAGGTCAGATGGGCTGCCACCGCGGCCATGCCGAACACGAACCCCTCGACGCGGATGCCGGTCACCGTGACGCCGTTGACCGCGCACGCCGGCGCGGGCGTCTCCGAGCACGCAGATGCCGGCGATCCCGCCGGAGCACCGACCGGGCAGGGTCGCGGGCGGATGGAGGATCGTCCCGTCCTCGCCGGAGCCGGCGCCCTGGATCGTGATGTCGTCCTTCTTGATGACGACGACGTCTCCGTAGACCCCGGGATGCAGCTGGATCGTGTCTCCCGGCTGGGCCGCCTTTGACGGCGGCGTGGATCGACTCGCCGGGGAGCATCGTCGATCGTGCCGGCTCCTCGCCGGGACCGCCGTCGCGATCGAGGCGATCATCGCCAGCGCGCCGACACCGATGGAAAGCAGCCGTCTCATAGGGACCTCCTGTTCGCCGATGCACGACTCCCTACGAGGAAACGCCCGGGCTCGGGAGAAGGAGCCGACGACGGTCGGTCGAGGAGCTCGACTCAGCCGGACGAGCGTTCCCGACACGCCACGCCAGCGTGTGGCGGGCAGGATGTGATCGGGGATCACGCGGTCCTTGTACCGCTCGATCACGTCGAACATCGACCCGATCAGCGTCTCGGAGAGCAGGTGCGGCCGCAGGCCGAGCTCCGTCAGCTTGGTGTGCGTGGCGTTGTAGTAGTGCTCCTCCAGCTCGACCCGCGGATTGTCCAGATGCTCGATCCGGACGTCGAGCCCGATCTCGGAGCCGGCGTGGCGCACCAGCTCGGCGAGCTCGACGACCGGAGAACTGCTCGGTGAACTGGTTGAACACGCGGAACTCGCCCGCCTCGGCCGGATGCAGGACCGCGAGCTCCACGCACCGGAGCGTGTCGACGATGTTCAGGTAGCCACGCGTCTGGCCGCCCTTGCCGTAGACGGTCAGCGGCTGCCCGATCACGGCCTGCAGGCAGAAGCGGTTCAGCGCCGTCCCGAACACCTCGTCGTAGTCGAACCGCGTCAGCAGGCGCTCGTCGAGCTTGGTCTCCTCGGTCTCGATCCCGTACACGACGCCCTGGTTGAGGTCGGTCGCGCGCAGGCCCCAGATCCGGCACGCGAAGTGGATGTTGTGCGAGTCGTGCACCTTCGACAGGTGGTAGCAGCGACCCGGGCAGCTTCGGGAACGGCAGCGTGTCCGAGCGCCCGTTGTGCTCGATCTCGAGGTAGCCCTCCTCGATGTCGATGTTCGGCGTGCCGTACTCGCCCATCGTGCCGAGCTTGACCAGGTGGCGCGTCGGGCGCGATCTCGGCCATCGCGTACAGCACGTTCAGCGTGTTCACGACGTTGTTCGTCTGCGTGAACACGGCGTGCTCGCGGTCGATTCATCGAGTACGGGGCGCTCGGCATCTCGCCGTAGTGGACGATCGCCTCGGGCCGGAACTCGCGGAACAGGCGCTCGACGACGCTCCAGTCGGTCAGGTCGCCCTCGGTGACGCCGATCTCCAGACCGCGTGACCTCCTCGGAACGCCTCGGCCCGGGCCGGCAGCGAGCGCGCCGATCGGGGTGAGCGAATCCGTCCCGGCCTCCTGGTGGGCTCGGCGCCGCAGGTAGTCGTCGATCGCGTGCACCTCGTGGCCCGTGCGGGCGAAGTGCATCGACGGTCGGCCACCCGAGGTAGCCGTCGCCGCCGAGGATCAAGATCCGCATGCCGTTGCCTTCGCCCAGGTTCGGTCGGGGGTGGGAAGCCGCGTCATCCTAGCAACGCGCGACCGCTGAGATGCCCGCTACGGCCAGGGCCGAGAGCTCTCGAGCACCCGGTCCACCTCGTCCGGGGTGTTGTAGTGGCAGAAGCCGATCCGGACCGCCCCACCCGAGTCCTGGAGCCCGAGCCGCTCCATGATCTCGAGCGCGTAGTAGTTGCCGTCCCACACGAAGACCCCGCGCTCGGCGAGCGCCTTCGCGGTCTCGGCCGGTGCTGGTCGCCGACGCGGATCGCGAACGTGGGCGTGCGTTCGTCCACGCGGTCCGTCGTCCGCGATGCCATAGAGGCGGACGCCGTCGATCCTGCGGATCCCGCTCGAGGAAGCGCTCGGACAGGGCGGCGCTCGTACGGCACGATCGCCCGCTCGAACGCGTCGGCCACGGCGGCCCGCCGGCCGACCGCTGCCTCGCCCAGTTCCGCGAGGTAGCCCACCGCGGCGATCCAGCCGGCGAACCCCTCGTGGTTCTGCGTCCCGGTCTCGAACGCGAACGGGAGCGCGTCCTCGGCGCGGCCGGACCTTGTAGGGGCGGAGCGCCGACAGCAGCGTCGCGACGGCCGAACAGGATCCCGAGGTGCGGCCCGAAGATCTTGTAGGGCGAGCACACCACGAGGTCGGCGCCGACGGCCCGCACGTCGATCCGGCGGTGCTGCGCCAGGTGGACCCCGTCGCACGCGACGATCGCCGGCGTGCGCTCGTGCACGAGGCGGGCGAGCTCGGCGGCGGGGGTGATCGTGCCGACGGCGTTCGACGCGAGCGTGAACGCGACGACCTCGGTGCGTTCGGACAGCGCGGCCTCGAACGACGCGGGGTCGAGCGTCGCGTCGTCGTCGCGGATGTCGACCCACCGGACGGTGGCGCCGGCGTCCTCGGCGGCGAGCACCCACGGCCGGACGTTGGCGTCGTGGTCGAGCCGCGTCACCACCACCTCGTCGCCGGGCCCGAGCGTCCGCCCCACCGAGCGCGAGATCGCGAACAGCAGCGTCGTCGCGTTCGGACCGAAGACCACCTCGTCCGCGTCGGCGTTCAGCAGGTCGGCCGCGGCCCGGTGGGCCTCCGCGATCACCTCGTCGGTCTCCTGGCTGGTGGCGAACGCGCCGTGCGCGTTGGCGTTGCTGCGGCGCAGGTACGCCGCCATCGCCTCGATCACGGGTTCGGGGACCTGGGAGCCGCCGGGCGCGTCGACGAACGACGGCGGGCCGCCCGTCCAGCTCCCGGGCGAGCGCCGGGAACCGGGAACGGACGTGCGCGAGATCGGGTTCGGTCATGGAGCGCGTAGCGTCGCGCACCGGCCCCTCGGACGGCAACTCGCGCGCCTGGTCAGACCCGGTCCCAGCCTTCGGGCAGGACCGGGACCGGCCACGAGGGGTCGGGCGCCAGGCCGTCCAGTCGCGGTCGAAGGGCGGCTGGCGGTCGAGGATCCTGCGGACCGCGCGCTCGCCGTCGGCACGCAGCCGCGGCTCGTCCTCGGCGGGGATCACGCCCCGGCGGATCGCCTCGGCGAGGTCGTCCTCGTCCTTCCACCGCCACGAGCCGTCGAGCTCGATGATGACGTCGAGCTCGTGATCCAGCGTGTCGAAGCCGAGCTCGGTCCGACGGAGCGGTTCCTCCAGGTTCACGTACCAGCTGTGCGGCGACCCGTCGGGGCGCAGGAACAGCAGCACCGCGTACCAGGTGTCCGGCCACGAGAACGACAGCACGTGCATCTCGTCCTCGTAGCGCAGGGGGCGAGCTCGAACTCGGTCTGCGGGATCTTCAGCCGTTGCCCGTCGTGGAACGGCGCCATCCAGCCGGATCCCGGCCGGGGACGCAACAGCATCGTCTGTTCCGGAGGCGTCCTCGACGACCGTGGCGGGACGCGCGGCCCAGACGCGTCCTGCCCAGGTCTGGCGCAGGGCGATGGTCTCGCCGGGCTCGAACCGCCGCACCGGGTCTCAGCCGATGCGCGAGGCGAACGCCGCGTTGGTCGCGTCCAGGAGCGCCGCGCGTGCTCGCCCGCAGCGCCGCGACCTCGTCGCGGAGCGCCTGCGCCTGCGCCGGCGTCCTTCAGCGCCGCCGCGTTGATCTCTGACGTTGTAGGTCGCGCACCACACGGCCGACGACAGCGCCTGCCCCGCGCACGCGCCGTCGGACGCGGCCTGCGCGTTGCCGATCTCGGTGGTCTCGCGCGCGAGCTCCATCAGGTCGGCCGCGCGCTTGGCGATCTCGAGCGGGACCGTCGCGGCGGACCCGTAGCCCGGCCTGGATCGCCGCGGAGCGGACCGCCTTCTCGGCGTCGGTCTCCTTCGGCATCTTGAACGCGGCCATCACGCCGTCGAACGCGGTCGCGTCCCGATCGGCGAGGTCGAGGAACTCGGTCCGGGCCACCTCTCGGCCTGCTCGGAGCATCCAGCGCATCCGCTCCTCGGCCTCCTCGTAGCCCTTCTTGCCGATCGTGAGGTTGCACACCATCGAGATCAGCGCGGCGCCCGTCGCCCCCGAGATCGCGGCGACGGCGCCGCCGCCGGGCGTGGGGTCGTCCGACGCGAGCCGTGCAGGTACGCCTCGACCGTCTGCTCGCGCGATCCGCTCCGCTCATCGGCGCTCTCCCTCGGTGCTCACGAGTCGCTCCAGGATCTGTTCATCAGCATCGAACCCCTCCAGTCGCAGGTACCCGATGCTCGTCCTCGCCGAGCGCCGCGCGCGGGACGAGCCCCACGATCTCGGACGAGCGGACCTCCATGCCGCGTTCGGTCGCGAGCTCCCGGACCGGCGTCGAACGCCACCCGCGGGCGAGGTGACGTCGATGTCGACCAGGTTCATCGAGACCGTGACGGCTCCCGCGTTCGGGGACGGCGAACCCGATCGCGCGGACCGCCGGCAGCCCGCCGCTCGACTCGCGGACCGATCGCGCGATCTCCTTCGCGTCGTCCTCGGCGCCGGTCAGGTAGACGTTGAACGCGACGAGCGGCTTGCGCGCCCCGACGCGCGGTCGCGCCGGCCCTGGCCGATCTCGTGCGGCCCGAAGTCCGGCAGCCGCTCGCCGCGCGCCACCGCCTCGCGCAGACCCTCGAACTCGCCCTTGCGGACCTCGGCCAGGCTCGCGCGCTCGGGCGAGGTCGCGGCGCGGTCGTACAGGTAGACCGGGATGCCGAGCGCATCGGCGAGCTCGGCCGCGAACGCCGCGCCAGTTCGACCACCTCGTCCATCGAGATCGCGGGACAGCGGCACGAACGGGATACGTCCGCCGCGCCCATCCGAGGGTGGCCGCCGGTGTGCGTCGTCATGCCGATCAGCTCGACGGCCTTGGCGGCGCCGGCGAGCGCGCTCGCGCGCACCGCGTCCGGCGAACCCACGATCGTCGTGTCGAGGCCGGTGGTGCTCGGGGTCGGCCTGCCGGTACACGAGCCGCGCGCCGCCGCCGGCGAGCGCGTCGCAGATCGCGTCGATCACGTCGGTCCGGCGACCCTCGCTGAAGTTCGGGACGCAGACGACGAGCGCTCCGGTCTCGGCCATCGAGGCAGAAGCCTACGATGCGGGGCATGGACCTCGACGCGTTCCAGGGCTGGCTCCGGCGGTACTTCGACGCGTGGGCCTCGAACGATCCCGCCGAGGTGTCGTCGCTGTTCGCCGTGGACGCGGTGTACTCCTACGGCCCCTTCCGCGAGGAGACCCTCGGTCGCGACGCGATCGTTCGGGCGTGGAGTGGAGGGAGGGGTCCCCACCGAGCTGCGGACCGACGTCGAGCCGATCGCCGTGTCGGGGGACCGCGGGGTGGCGCACTGGCGCGTGTCGTTCCGGGACGAGGCCGGCAGGGCGGTGGAGCTGGACGGGATCCTGGTCTGCGACTTCGACGCCGCGGACCGGTGCGTCCTGCACCGCGAGTGGTACGACCGCCTCGAAACCCCTGCCTGACCAGCGCGAACGCTCGCTCCTGTTGCCCCCGAACCTCCGCTTGACTCGTGTCGGCGACCGGGCGTACATTCACCATCCCCCCCTCGAACATACGTTCGATTCCCTGAGAGAGCCGGGGTGGTCGAGGAGAGCGTCGGTGTCCAAGCGGTACGACGAGGAGGGTCGAGGTTCGGGTCGAACGCGACGCGGGGATGCCCTCGGCGTTCGTCTGGCGCGGGCGCCGGTACGAGGTGGCCGACGTGATCGGGCGGTGGCGGATCGAGGGCCGGTGGTGGGCCGACGGGCGCGACCGCGAGTACTGGCGGGTGGAGGCGCGCGGCGGCGCGGTCTGGGACCTGTACCACGACCGCCACCACGACCGTTGGCACATGGAGCGGTTGTGGGATTGAATCGACCCCGTGACCGACGCCCGCGTCGTGCCGTTCCTGGTGTCCGAACTGCGTCTGCCGCCCGACGAGCAGGAGCTGCTCGCCAGGGAATGGTGGCCCTCTTACGCGCATGCGGTGATCCATCGCGACGGCGTCTTCCTGTTCGACAACGGTGCGGGGTTCGGCAACGCCGAGGTCGAGGAGACGTTCACGCCGCGCGTGACGACGATCGAGGATGCGCTCGGCGAACACGGGATCTCGATCGCGGACGTGACCGGCGCCGCCAACTGCCACCTGCACTTCGACCACTGCGGGCAGAACGTCCGGCTGCCCGGCATCCCGATCTTCGTCCAGCGCGCCGAGTGGGCGATGGTGCACGAGCCCGACTACACGATCCCCGAGTGGGTCGACGCGCCCGGCCTGACCTACGAGGTGATCCAGGGCGAGGCGGAGGTGGCACCGGGTCTGCGGGTGATCCCCACGCCGGGCCACACGGCCGGGCACCAGTCGCTCGTGGTGGACACGCCCGAGGGGCACGATCGTGCTCGCGGGTCAGGCGGTGCAGTCGCGGCTCGAGTGGGAGGGCGCGACCGAGCCGAGCGCGTCCGGCGCCTCGGCCGCGAAGCACCCCGCGTACCCGGACTCGGTGGAACGCCTGAGGTCGTTGGAACCGGCGCGCGTGCACTTCGCGCACGACCCGGAGGTCTGGGAGCGCGGGTAGCGGCTCCGGACGTCCCGCCGGAGCGGTGAGATGCCCGGCGGGTTCGTCCATCTCGACGTCCGTTCGTTCTTCTCGCTGAAGGAGGGCGCGTTCTCGCCCGAGGCGCTCGCGCGCCGGGCGGCCGAGCTGCACATGCCGTCGGTCGCGCTCGTCGACCGCGACGGGCTCTACGGCACCGCCCGGTTCGTCGACGCGTGCGAGCGCGAGGGCGTCCGCCCGATCCTCGGCGCGTCGCTCACCGTTCGCGAGGCCGGGACGCTTGCCGCTGCCCCGGGGGTTCGGGGGGCTCAAGAGCGAGCGCGGATGCGCGAGCGGTAGCCCTCGATCAGAGAGCGGACGTCGATCGGCGGACGCGAGCGTCGTCCTGCTCGCGCGGGATGCGGCCGGGTACGCGAACCTGTGCCGGCTGGTCACCGACGCGCACATGACGGGGAGCGCGGCGATCCCTCGCTCACCCCCGAGCAGATCTGCGCGCACGCGGGCGGCCTGGTCGCGGTCCTGGGTCCGTCCTCACCGCCGGGTGCGCTCGCGCTCGCCGGACGGTTCGACGCCGCGCGACGCGCGCTCGACCCCTATCGAGAAGCCTTCGGTGCTCGAACGTACATCGGCGTCGAGCACCGCCTGGAGCGGGACTCGTCGAAGGAGATCCGCGCGCTCCTGCGTCTGGCCGAACGAGCGGATCGCGAGGCTCGTCGCGACCAACCCGGTCCGCTACCTCGTCCCCGAGGACGCGTTCCTGGCCGACGCGCTCGAGTGCATGCGCGAGCTCGTCCCGGTCAACCGGTCCAACGTCTCGCGCCGCAACGCCGAGGGCTGGCTGAAGCCCGCCACCGAGATGCGGGCGCTGTTCGGCGAACGCCCCGACCTCGTGACCGCCACGCTGGAGATCGCCGAGTCGTGCGCGTTCGACATCGGCCTGCGGACGGTCCGCTTCCCCGAGTTCCCGACACCGTCGGGCCGCCACGTCCTCCGTCCTTGCCGAACGCAGCTGGCGCGGTCTCGCAACGCCGGCGGATGCGGGCGACCGCTCGCGTGAAGGACCGGCTGCACCACGAGCTCGCGATGATCCACCGCCTCGGGTACTCGGCGTACTTCCTCACGGTCGCCGACATCGTCGCCGACGTGCGGGCGATGGGGATCCGGTGCGCGTGCCGGGGAGCGCCGCCGGCTCGCTCGTCTGCTACCTCGTCGGCATCTCCGACGTCGACGCGGTCCGGCACGACCTCGCGTTCGAGCGGTTCCTGAACCCGATGCGCGACGAGCTCCCCGACATCGACGTCGACGTCGAGTCGGCGCGTCGCGAGGACGTCTACGACATGGTGCTCTCCGCGGTACGGCGACGACCGGTGCGCGTGCGTCGCGATGGTGGACACGTACCGCGCCCGCGCCGCCGTCCGGGAGGTGGGCAAGGCGCTCGGCCTGCCCGAGCCCGAGGTCGACGTGGTCGCCAAGTCCTTCCCGCACATCGGCGCGCACGACCTGCGGGTCGCGATCGACCGCCTGCCCGAGCTCGTCGGCAGCAACCTGAACGCCGGCCAGCTCGAGCAGCTGTTCCGCGTGGCCGAGCGCCTGGACGGCTTCCCGCGCCACATCGCGCTGCACCCCTCGGGCATCGTCCTGTCGAACGACGACCTGGCGACCAGGGTCCCGCTCGAACGCTCGTTCCAGGGCTACCGCGTGATCCAGGCCGACAAGGACGACGTCGAGCTGCTCGGGTACCTGAAGCTCGACGTGCTCGGCGTGCGGATGCTCTCGTCGATGCGCCACGCCCTGGACGAGATCGCCCGCACCGAGCACGTGAAGGTCGACCTGGACGCGATCCCGCTCGACGACGAGCCGACGTTCGAGCTGATCCGGGCCTCGGACACGCTCGGGTGCTTCCAGATCGAGTCGCCGGGCCAGCGCGAGCTCCTGCAGAAGCTCCAGCCGACCCGCTGGGAGGACCTGATCGTCGACATCTCGCTGTTCCGGCCCGGACCGGTCAAGTCGGACATGATCAACCCGTACCTGCGGCGGCGTGCCGGGATGGAGGCGCCGACGTACGCGCACCCGGCGCTACGACCGGCGCTGCGCGAGACGTTCGGCGTGATCGTCTACCACGAGCAGGTGCTCAGAACGCTCGCCGCGCTGGCCGGGCTACGACCTGACCTACGCCGACCACGTCCGCCGTCACCTGGACCGCGAGGACCTGCTCCCGGGTTCCGGGCCGACTTCCTCGAGCGAGGCGACCGGCCGAGGCGTCCCCGCCGACGTCGCCGAACGCACCTGGACCGCCGTCGCCGAGTTCGCGAGCTTCGGGTTCTGCAAGGCGCACGCGGCCGCGTTCGCCGTCCCGACGTACCAGTCCTCCTGGCTGAAGACCCACTACCCGGCGCACTTCCTGCGGGCATCCTCACGCACGACCCGGGATGTACCCGCGCCGGCTGCTGCTCGAGGACGCCTCGCGAGCACGGGATCCCGATCCTGCCGCTGGACGTGAACCTGTCCGAGCCGGAGTACGTGGTTGAGGTGGTGGGTGGTGAGGACGTCGGGGGCGCGCTGGAGGTCGGGGCACCGCCCCGGGCTGCGACGGCGCCGGCGCGCGGGAGGGGGTCCGGTCCGGGCGTCGTCGAGCGGAGCCGGAGCTCAACGAACGTCCACGAGCACGGACCCTGTGCGGAGGCGGAGACGAGCAGCCTGACCGAGCCCCCGACCTCAGCGCCGCCACACCGACGTCGAGCACCCGCGGTACGGGATCAGGCTCGCGTTGCAGGACGTGCATGGGATCTCGGACTCCGAGGTCCGGTCGATCCTGCAGGGGCGGGCCGACGAGCGTTCGAGGACGTGGGGGATTTCCTTCGGCGGGCGAACGTGTCCAAACCCGTCGTGGAGGCGATCGCGCATGCGGGGGTTCGATGGGGTCGGGGAGGGGTCGCGGCGGGATCGGTTGTATGCGGCGATGACGACCGCTCCGCAGCGGGAGGGGGGATCAACTGGCGTTCGATCTGTCCTCGGGGAGCGCCGAGGATCAGCTCTCGTTGCCGGAGTACTCGGATGCGGAGCGGGTGCGGGCGGAGCTCGAGGTGTTGGGGTTGGATGCGAGCCGGCATCTCGTGAGCTTCTTCGAACCGTTGCTCGCCGATCTGGGCGTGATGCGTTCGAGGGATCTGCACCGGTGTCGCTCGGACGAACGCGTGATGGTGGCCGGCGTGAAGGTGGCGTCGCAGACGCCGGCGATCCGCAGCGGCCAGCGGATCATCTTCCTCACGCTGGACGACGCGACGGGACCGGTCGACGTGACCGTGTTCGAGAGCGTGCAGCCCAAGGTCGCCAAGACCGTGTTCCACTCGTTCGTGCTCGCGGTGGTGGGGAACCGTCCGGCGGACCGGGGTCAAGGGCGTCTCGGTGGTCGCCGAGGACGTGTGGATCTGACGGCGCTGTTGCACGCTGCGTCGGCAGGGCCGGCCTCGCGGAGGCGCTCGCCCACGAAGGTCCCTCGCCCGGTGCGGCCGTGCCGCGCAAGCTCTGGCACTCGAGCGGCGGCTCGGCCGGCCGATGACACCGCTCGTCCCTCCGGCGCGGCGGTACGCTCCGCGACGATGACCAGCGCGAGGTCGAGCCGAGCCGATCCTGCACGTCGACCTCGATGCGTTCTACGCCTCCGTCGAGGCGCTCAAGGACCTCGAGCCTTTCGGGCAAGCCCGTCGCCGTGGGCGGCGCCGGGACGCGCGGGGTCGTGATGTCGGCGTCCTACGAGGCCCGGGCGTTCGGGGTCCGCAGCGCGATGCCCGCCGTGCGCGCTCGTCGCCTGTGTCCGGACGTGATCTTCGTCCCGCCCGACTTCGAGTCCTACAGGGTGCACTCCAACCGCTTCCGCGAGATCCTCCTTGCGGTCACCCCCGAGGTCGAACCGGTCTCGCTCGACGAGGCCTTCCTCGACGTCTCGGGTGCGCACCTGCTGTTCGGCGAGCCCGAGGAGATCGGGCGCAAGGTCCGCCGGGAGGTCCAGGACGGCATCGGCGTGCGGTGCTCGGTAGGTGTGGCGCCCACCAAGCTGGTCGCCAAGCTCGCCTCGCGCGACGCCAAACCCGACGGCATGATGGTGGTGCGGGCTCGCGAGGTCGACGCCTACCTGGACCCGTTGCCCGTGCGGGCGCTGTGGGGCGTGGGCGAGAAGACGGCGGAGACCCTCGGGCGGCTCGGGGTGCGGACCGTCGGCGATCTCGGCCGGACGCCGGTCGGGGTGCTCGGCAGGCTCATGGGCGAGCGGCACGCGCGCGACCTCCACGACCTGGCCGTGGGTGTGGACGACCGGTCGGTCGTCCCGTACGAGGCGCCGAAATCGGTCAGCCACGAGGAGACCTTCGACCGCGACCTGGACGATCAGCGGGAGCTGCTCCGCGAGGTGCTGTCGCTCTCGCAGCGGGTGGGGGCTCGGCTGCGCGAGGACGGGTTCCGCACCCGGACGGTCACGCTGAAGATCCGGCTCGCGAACTTCACGACCCTCACGCGTTCGCGAACGCTGCCGGCGCCGACCGACGTGGCCGCGGACCTGTACGAGGTCGTCGGGGAGCTGTTCGCCGCCCTCCCCGGTGCCCGCCGACGGGTCCGGCTCCTCGGCGTGGCCGCGACGGGCCTGGTGCCGGCGGGGAGGAGCAGCTCGCGCTGCTGCGCAGCGAGCGGTGGGGCGATGTCGAACGCGCCGTGGATCGGATCGATCGGCGGTTCGGACCGGGCTCGGCCGTGCCTGCGGCCCTGCTCGGAACGCGGCCGCGAACGCTGATCGCCCAGCCCTCGCTGGCGGCCGGCCTCCCTCGAAGGCCCCTTCCACTGGCGGAGGTCGTTCCTATAATCGTCGTTCGGACCGCCAACCGAGGCCGGGAGCCCATGCCACTGTCGCCCGACGAGCAGCGCATCCTCGACGAGATCGAGCAACGTCTGGCCGAGGAGGATCCCCGGCTGGTCGAGGCCGTCAGCCGGACCTCCCTGTACACGCACCTCGCTCGGCGGATCAAGTGGTCGCTGCTGGCGTTCCTGGTCGGGTTCCTGATGCTGATGGTGTTCCTGATGGTCGTCCCCGACCTGCTGTGGGTCGCGGCGACCGGGGTTCGGCGTGATGCTCGCGGCCGCGTTGCTGATCTACCGGTACCTCAAGCAGCTGACCCTCGATCAGATGCGCGCGATGCAGCAGCAGTCGGGGCGCTTCTCGCTCACCGGTTTGCTGGCACGTCTCGCGGGTCGTGTTCCGAACGCCGCCCGCGACACCCCCCGGTTCGTAGCGTCCGCGGAGGGCGATTCCTCGAACGATCTCCTCGCTTCGACGACGGCATGCGAACGGTTGCGGCCGAACGTGAGAAACCTCCGAAGGAGCCGACACGGCGTCGCCTTCGGCTTGCCACGGCACACGCGCCTGGAGTACAACTTGCTTCACCTTCCCGGGGGCGTGACCGTCGAACCGGCGTCGAGACTTCCCCTCGACGAGCCGACGGAACGCGTTGGTGTCGTGAGGGAGTCGTCGTCGGAGGGCGTTCGTTCCTATGGAGGGATTCACCGCACATCAGGCGACGAAGTTCACCGGATGCTCCGCTCGTCAGCTCAGATATTGGGACCAGATCGACTTGGTCAACCCGTCGATCCAGGGGACGGGCGGGCGGCCCGGGGGTGCCGAGGCTGTACTCGTTCCGCGATCTCGTCGCGCTGAAGGTCGTCAAATCCCTGCTCGACAACGGGATGTCGCTCCAGCGCGTCCGCAGGGCCTGGGACTACCTGAACCGCCGGGCCGCGCTCGACAAGCACCTGTCCGAGGTCAAGCTCATCACCGACGGGGTGAGCATCTTCAAGATCGCGCCGACGAACGGCGAGATCATCGACGCCCCTGCGCGAGGGCCAGCTGGCCTTCTTCGTCGCGATCGACGACATCGCGAGCGGGGTGGAGAGCAAGGTCGGTCAGTTCCACGAGGACCGCGATCGGCTTCGTCCGGGCGCTCCGCGAGGCGGCGGCTGCGAGCGCAGACCGGCCGCTGACCCTGCGCTACAGCGCCCGGCCGGTACGTCCCGACGATCCGACGGACCAGGCCCGGCGTCCTTGCGGAGCTCCCGGATCGCCCGGTGGGCGTCCTCGACCGAGGCCCTCGGCCTCCTCGGGGTCGGTGCCTGCGCCGCGTACGCCGCGCGCGTCGCCTGGGTCGTGAGCCGTCCGAGGTGCCCGTCCGTGAACGCGATCGCCGCGGCGAGCCGCGCGCGGTGCTCGTCGAGCGTCTCGCCGTCGCGGCGGCCGAGTCCCGAGATCGGCGGCCTCGCCGTCGAACACGCGGTAGGCCGCCAGGCACGTGTTCGCGCGGCTCGCGGGAGCGGCGCAGCGAGCCGGCGTCGCCACGCCGACTTCGCGATCGGCACGACGATGAGCAGCACGCCGAGCGCGATCAGCAGCCCGAGGAAGATCAACCGGTACGGGCACCGAATACCCGACCCGTCGGTCTGGGTGGTCCCGATCGATGGCAGCGGGACGAAGTCGCCCGGACCCCGCTGGGGCCGGTTCTCGATCTGGCACAGGAGCTGTCGCTCCCGGCGAGCGGTCGGCCGCCGCGATCGCAGATCGGTGCCGGCCTCCGCCGGTGCTGCCGGTCGATCCGGTCGCGCCCGGGCAGCGCTCCGGGGTTCGCCGAGCTCTTGGCCGGGTTCAGGTAGGTGCCCGGGTCCGCGTTCGGGTGGGTGCCGTGCCCCGGCGTGGGCTCGAACTGGAGCCAGCCGTAGCCCTCGAAGTAGACCTCGACCCACGCGTGCGCGCTCGTCGCTCTGGACCAGGTACCGGCCGTCGTCCTGGAGCGTGCCGGCCTGGTAGCCGACGGCGACCCGCGCGGGCAGTCGCGAGCTCGCGGACCAGCACCGCCATCGCCGTGGCGTACTGCTGGCAGAAGCCGGCCTTGGTCTGCGTGAGGAACGTGAGCAAGGCGTCCGGGTCGTCGGCCACGTCGACGTCCGTGCTGTACTGGAACCCGTCGCTGTGGAAGTGCTGCTGGATCGCGAGCACCTTCTCGTAGTCCGAGGCGGCGCCGCCGTCCACGCCTTCGCGAGCTGCTCGACCCGTGGATCGAGGACGTCCTCGCCGGGGAGGCGGGTCCATTGCCCGTACTGCAGGGGCGTCGAGGTTGTGGACGCTGTTCGAGTTGTTCGGCCGTGGGGACGATGACGCGGGAGCGCACCGTGTACTCGAGCCCCGGCGTCGAGTCCGCCGTCCACGAACGCCTGGCCGCGGGTCGGATCCCAGGTGACGTCGCCCAGGTCGCCCGCGGTGATCTGCTCGGGCGTCTCGCGCCATCGGGAGCGCGTGCGACGCGTCGAAGTCCGTCGAGGACCGTGAAGGTGTACGGCTGGGTCTCGGGAGTCCGGAGGAGGTGCGTAGCTGGACGGCTGCGGCAGGACCGTCGGGACCTGTCAGGTCTGGCCCGTCGGATCCGCTGGGGTCGCTGCTGCGCCATCCTTCGCCGTCGAACTCATCCAGGGTGTACATCCGCCAGGTACTGGGGGTCAGGCGTCTGGACCTCGAACAGATCCCGCACGGGCTCGTCGTCCGTGAGCTGCGCGTGGATCGAGATGAACGGGTCTAGGCCTGCGCCCTCGTCGCCCGAGGTCGAGAAGTCGATCGAGCGGTCCCGAGCGGAACCCCGGGAGCAGACCCGGGACGAGCACCGCGGCGGCGATCACCGCGAACGCGACCGGTCTCGAGCCCCGCACCGAGCTGCCGAGACGCCGGGTCCTCGAACCCGACCACACGGGACCCCACTGGCGGACCCGGCGCAGGCCGTCCGCGAACACGACGGCGAGCGCGGCCGCCAGCAGGAGTGATCGCGTAGATCGGACGCGCCCCGTCCTCGAGCACCGTGTCCGCGAACCCCACGAGCGCGATCGGCGGCAAGATGGCCAGCAGCGGGCTCCCGCGCGGATCGCGAGCGCGTGCGACGAGAACGCGGCGGTCCACACCGCCGTCACCGCCGCGAGCATCAGGGGCGGCAGCGGGGGCGTGGGCGCGACCCGAACGCGCGCCTGCTGGCCGACGAACTCGAGCGAACGTCCGATCGCGCGGAGCGTCCGGATCGACGGCAGGCCGTACCACGCCGTCTGCGGCAGGACGATCCACGTGATCGCGAGCGCGAGGCCGACGAGGCTCGCGAGCGTCGCGAGCAGCAACCCGCGGCGTTCGAACAGGGCCGCGATCGCCACCGACGCCGAGCGCCGCGGCCACGAGCTCGAGCGTGGCCTGCCGCCCGGTGAACACGCGGCCGAACGCGAGCGCCGTCGCCACGGACAGGCCCGCGACGGCGGCGAGGCCTAGGAACCGCTGGTGACCAGGGGTTGGGTCCGCTCGACGTGCCATGCGTCTCGCAATCTCCTCGATGGTGGGAGCACCACGACCTCCCACCCGGTCCGGGACAGGGACATCCGGGCTTGCGACGCGCGCCCCTCGACCTGCGCCCGGCGATCAGGGGAAGGGTGTCGGGTTCGGTCGCGTGGACGAACACCCCGACCTTGGGGCCGAACATCGCGCCCACGCGGAGCCACGACGGCAGCTCGGTCGGTGCCGGCGGCGCGCCGACCACGACCAGGGTCGTGTCGCTCGCGGCCACCATCCGCAGGCGCGTGAGACCGGTCGACAGGGCTCGGGAGGAGTGGTGGGTCATCCCCGCGAGCGCGTCGAGCAGGCTCTCCTCCGCGACGCGCTGCGGCGGCATCTGCGTCGTGGCGAGCTTGACGGAGAACCCGTAGCGCATCAGCAAGATCCCGAGCGACGCCGCGCCCGAGATCACCTTCTCGAAGCACGGCGTGTGGGTCTGACCGACGGCGGTGTCCCGGGTGTCGACGAACAGGACCGCGGTCGAGCGCCGGGTGGACTCGTCCTGGCGGATCATCAGCTCGCCGCTGCGGGCAACGCTCGGCCAGTGGATCCGGCGCAGGTCGTCGCCCTCGACGTAGGGCCGCATCGTGTAGAACTCGTCGCCGGTGCGGAACAGGTGCTTGGCGCAGCGCCAGCCCGCTCGTCATGCCGAACGGCGAGTCCGGCCCGCTGCCCAGCAGCTCGACCTCGGGGCGACGACCAGCTCGTCACGCTCGTCGAACTCGACCCGCAGCTTCGTGAGCGCGAACGGGTCGGACAGATCCGCGGTGAGCGGCCCCAGGACGTAGCGACCGCGCTGGTGCGGCGCGATCGTGTACCGGACCCGTTGCCGCCCGCGGGCGGGCATCCGAGGCGACCACCAGCCGCGCGGACCGGCCGAGCTGCGGCGGGGAGGCGGTCCTCCACCAGGAGGAACGAGGTCTGGGCGGGGACTGGTTCTCGATCTCGAGCTCGACGTGCACCCGCTGGCCGGGCTGCACCCGCGTGTCCGAGAGGCGTCGTGCGGATCCGCAGACGCTGCCGGCTCCAGCGCGCGAACAGCGGCCGCGGCGAACGGGAGCAAGGACGACCCCGACCGAGATCATGTGCAGGGTCGGCGATCCGAGCATGCCGGGCGGCCACCCACAGAGCGACCCCGGCCCCGAAGACCAGGACGCCCCCGGCCCGAGGGCATGTCAGGCGTTCCCGATGACGGGTACCGCCACCTCCGGCGGCGAGCTCCTGCAGCACGGCCCGTGCGCTGCGCCCGCTCATGACGGCGTCCGCCGTCACGATCACGCGGTGCGCGAGCACCGGCGTCACGGCGAGCGACTTCACGTCGTCGGGGATCACGTAGTCGCGTTCGTCGGCGGCCGCGAGCGCCCGCGAGGCGCGGAGCAGCATGATCGAGGCACGCGGGCTGGCACCCAGGTAGACGTCCGGGTGACGACGCGTCCCCTCGACCAGGTCGACGATGTAGCGACGGACGGCGGGGAGACGTGCACCTGCCGCGTCTGCTCGATCATCTCGCGCACGGACAGGGCGTCGGCGACCGGTCCGATGTCCGGAAGCGTCGAACGCACGCCGTGCGTCGCGAGGATCTCGGCCTCGACCTCGCTCGAGGGTAGCCGATCCCGATCCGCATCATGAAGCGGTCGAGCTGCGCCTCGGGCAGCGGGTAGGTGCCCTCGTGCTCGATCGGGTTCTGCGTCGCGATCACCATGAACGGCGTGCCGAGCTGGTAGGTCTCGGTGTCGACCGTGACCTGGCGTTCCTCCATGCACTCGAGGAGCGCCGACTGGGTCTTGGGGCTCGCGCGGTTGATCTCGTCGCCGAGCACGATGTTCGCGAAGATCGCGCCGGGCTTGAACTCGAAGTCCCCGCGCTCCTGGTTGAAGACGTTGACGCCGGTGACGTCGGTGGGCAGCAGGTCGGGCGTGAACTGGATCCGGCGGAACGAGCAGTCGATCGAGCGGGCGATCGCCTTGGCCAGCATCGTCTTGCCGACGCCGGGACGTCCTCGATCAGGATGTGCCCCTCGGCCATGCAGCGCGACGAGCGCCAGCCGGATCTCCGGCTGCTTGCCCTGGACCACCTTCTCGACGTTCTGCTCGATGGCGCGGAAGCCCTCCGCGAAACGCTGCCAATCGAGCGTGGGCTCTCGAGCCTCCAGCTGCACCTCCGCGGATCGACGCCGGACCATCTTACTCAGGAGTACGTCAAGGGTAGGCTCCGGGTTCCTGCGGCATCCTGCCCAGGCGGACGGCCGCGTCGAGGTCCGGGCGAGGAGGTGTGGAGGCGGCAGCGGCGCACCCGCTGCCGGACGCCCCGCGCGGCCCCTTGTTCGCTCTTCCAGGCGTCCTTCGAGGCGCGGCCCTCCGCCGCCTCCGCGCGGATTACAACCCTGGGATTCGGCCGTTGCAAGCATCTCGGGCCCGGCGTGCGCCGAGACGCCCCGTATACTCGCGCCGTGGGACGAGCACTCGTGCTCAACGCGTCGCACCAGCCACTCGCGGTGGTGGCTGCGAGACGCGGCCGTGATCCTGGTGCTGAAGGAAGAAGGCCGAGGTCCTGGTCTCCAACGGACAGGTCTTCCGATCCGAGCACCTGCACGTCGACGCGCCCTCGGTCCTGCGCCTGCGGGCCTTCGTGAAGATCCCGCATCGCTCGCACGCGCCGCTCACCCGCCGGGCCGTGTTCGCGCGCGACGAGTGGACCTGCCAGTACTGCGGCGCGACCGCCGAGAACCTGGACCATGTCGTGCCGAGGTCGCGCGGCGGTGCGCACTCGTGGGACAACGTGGTGGCGGCCTGCCGACGGTGCAACTCGCGCAAGGAGAACCGGCTGATCGAGGACGCCGGGCTCCGCCTGCGCGCGCCGGCCCGTCCCCCAAGGACGGGTTCCGCCTGTCGATCGGGCGCTTGGAACCCGAGTGGGAGCCGTACCTCTAGCTCGCCGAACGCCGGATCGCTCGCCCGGCCCGTCGCCTCAACGGTTGACCCATGTCCACTGTCGTTGACCCATTTCACGCCAGAACCCTTGACGCGGTGGAGTGACAGTGGAATAAAGGTGGTCGGTAGTGGAGGAGAAGGGGAGGACGCGTGGCCGAACTGCTCGGCACGCACAGCTATCAGCTCGACCCGAAGGGGCGCATCAGCCTGCCCGGACGGTTCCGGTGAGGCGTTCGCCGACGGTGCCGTCCTGACGCTCGGGCAGGACGGGTGCCTCTTCTGCTTCCCCAGGGCCGAGTGGACGGCTCGGGCGGCCGAGATCCGCGACCTCCCCTCTCCGACACCGAGGGTCGCGCGTACGCACGGATGTTCTTCGGCAAGGCCGAGTCGGTGACGCTCGACGGGCAGGGGCGCCTCCTGGTGCCCCAGCGCCTGCGGCACGAGGCCGGGATCGGCAAGGAGGCCGTCGTGCTCGGCGTCTCGGACCGGATGGAGATCTGGGACCGGACCGCGCACGAGCGCTACGAGACGGCCCACGCCGGCGCCTACCAGGCGGGAACGCTCGCACCGGGAGCCAAGGGGATAAGGACAGCCAGGGATGAGGCCAGAGGATGAGGGAAGACCGATGAGCAAGGAAGCGCTGCGGGGTGAGCTCCGCCAGAGCCTGTCGTTGATCGTGATGACCGCCGTGACGGCGGCCACGTTCCTGGGACTCGGGCTGCTCACGGCCCATCTGCTGGGATGAGGGGCGGGTGGTGGCGGAACGCGGCCACGAGCCGGTCATGGTCGACGAGGTGGTCCGTTTCCTCGGCGGGGCCACGACCGTGATCGACGCGACCCTCGGCGCCGGCGGTCACGCGGAGGCGCTGCTGGACGCCGGCGTCGAGCGGCTGATCGGCGTCGACCGCGATCCGAGGCGATCGCGCTCGCCGGCTCGCGTCTGGAACGGTTCGGCGAGCGTTTCACCGCCGTGCGGACCCGGTTCTCAGCAGCTGCCCGCGGAGAGCCGGGTCGACGGCGTCCTGTACGACCTCGGCGTGAGCTCGATGCAGCTCGACCGTCCCGAGCGGGGTTCTCCTACCGCGCGGACGGGCCGCTCGACATGCGGATGGGCCCCGACGGCGAGCGGGCGATGGACATCGTGAACACGGCCTCGGAGGAGGAGCTCGCGCGGATCGTGTTCGAGTACGGCGAGGAGCGACGCTCGCGCCGGGTCGCGCGGCGATCGTGCGGGCGAGGTCCCGGTCGCCGATCGAGACCACCGACGAGCTCGCGGGTGTGGTCGCGAGCGCGCTGGGGGCGCGGCGGGGCGGCCCCCACCCGCCCGCCGGACGTTCCAGGCGCTCCGCATCGCGGTCAACCGGGAGCTGGAGGAGCTGGCCGCGTCACTGCCTCGAGCGGTCGAGATCCTCGCTCCCGGCGGCCGCGTGGTCGTGATCTCCTACCACTCGCTGGAGGACCGCATCGTCAAGCGGTTCGTGATCGGCGCCGAGGACCTAGCAGGCCCTGACCAAGAAGCCGCTCACGCCCGACGGCGGCCGAGGCCGCGATCAACCCGAGGTCGCGCAGCGCGAAACTCCGCGCCGCCGAACGGAGCCGTGCCGCGTGAGCCAGCCCGCGCGCCGGCTCGAACCCGAACGCCGAACGCCTTCGCGTGCCTCGGCGCGCACCCGGCGCCCGCCGCGCCGGCGAACGCAGCCGGTCGCGCCCGTACGGCAGCGGCCCGCGACGGCTCGCCGCCCGGGACCCGCCGCCGACCGCCGCTCGATCGGGTTCGTGCTGTTGGCCTCGACCGTGGTGGGCTCGATGGTCTTCGGCATCGTGGTCGTGAACGTCCTGCTCGCCCAGACGTCGTTCCGCATCGGCGAGGCGGAGCGCCACCTCGAGGAGCTCTCCGAGGATCACCTCGAGCTGGTGCGCGAGCAGGCCACCCTGTCCGCTCCGGGTCGGATCTCCGCCTGGGCCAGCCGGCACGGCATGCGTCTCTCCTGACGACATCCGGATCCTCCACGCCCGGGTTCGGGCCCGGCGGAACCGACCGGAGCGGACACTTCTTCCTCGGCGACGACGGACCCCAGGGACGGGTCCGGGGCGAAGGGCGACCCACCCACGTGAGCCGCCCGCCCGCGGGATCGGCTCGTCGCGCTGTTCGCGCTGATGGCGTTCGCCTTCGGGGCGATCTCGGTGCAGCTGGTCGGTCCTGCAGGTGAGCCAGGCGCAGAGGCTGCAGGACCGCGCGTTCGACCAGCGCGTGCGGACGATCGACCTGCCGGCGCAGCGCGGACAGATCCTCGACCGCAACGGCGCGCGGCTGGCGCTGTCGACGCCGGCCGACGACGTGTACGCGGATCCCCAGCTCGTCGACGACCCGTGGGGCACGGCCACGCGCCTGTCGCCGCTGCTCGAGGTCGGCGTGCCGGACCTCGTCCACGCGATGACCTCCGACGGCACGTTCGTCTACCTCGCCCGGCAGCTGGGTCGCGATGCCTCCGACCGGATCCAACGGCTCGACCCTCCCGGCATCGGCCTGCTGCCCACCTCGAGGCGCTCCTACCCTGCGGGGCCGCTCGCGTCCCAGGTGCTCGGGTTCGTGGGCACCGATGGCGTCGGTCTCGACCGGGCTCGAGCTCGGGTACCAGGACGTGCTGGCGGGCACGCCGGGAGAGCAGACGCACGAGCTCGGCCTGTCGGGCCAGGCGATCGTGAGCGGGGTCGACGAGAGCTTGCGCCGATCGCCGGAGCCTCGCGTCGTCACGACGATCGACCGCGACCTCCAGTTCCAGGCGCAGGCGGCGCTCGAGCGAAGCGGTGCAGGAGCAGGGCGCCCGCGGGGGCACCGTGATCGTGATGGACCCGCGGACCGGCGAGATCCTGGCGATGGTGAGCTACCCGTGGTTCGACCCGAACGCGTTCGAGGACGCGCCGAGCGCGACGTTCCGCAACCGCGCCGTCACCGACGCCTACGAACCGGGCTCCACCAACAAGATCATCACCGCGGCGGCCGCGATCCAGGAGCGGGCGATCCCGCTCGGGACGCGGCTGACGGTGCCGTGGACGATGCCGGTCGGCGACTACGTGATCCACGACTCGCATCCCACGGCGCGATGCAGATGACCCTCGGTGACATCGTCGCCGAGTCGAGCAACATCGGCGCGGTCATGGTCGCGAACCGTCTGGGGCGCGCCGGCGCTGGCGACGTACCTCGCGCGGTTCGGGCTCGGGCACGCGACCGGTGTCGGGTTCCCGGGAGAGTCGAACGGGATCATGCTCCCGCTCGACCAGTGGAGCGACACGAGCCTCGCGACGATGGCGTACGGCCAGGGCATCGCGGCGACCCCGCTCCAGATGGTCTCGGTGTACTCGACGATCGCCAACGACGGCCGCTGGGTCCAGCCCACCTCGGTACGCGGGGACGGTCGGCCCCGACGGGTACCCTCGACGAGCACGCGCCCGCCCCGACGCGGCGGGTCGTCTCGGCCGAGACCGCGAGGATGGTCACGCGGATGCTGGCGTACGCGGTCGAAGACGGCACCGGGACGAACGCGCAGATCCTCGGCTACCAGGTCGCGGGAAGACCGGGACCGCTCGGATCCCGACCGGCGACGGCTCGGGCTACCTCGAGGGCCAGTACATCGCGTCGTTCATCGGCTACCTCCCCGCCGGGCGACCCCAGGGTCGTCGTCGCGGCGATCCTCGATCGCCCGGCAGCCGTGTACGGCGGGCTGGCCGCCGCCCCGCTGTTCAGCGCGTCGCGCTCGCCGCCATCGCCCGCCTCGGCATCGCGCCCGCCGACCGGGTCCCCCTGCCGCCGCATGCCCTGCCGGATCGGATGAACGTCCACGCGGGAGAGGGCGCCGCCACGCAGGCGATAGGCTCAGGAGCCGTGGCCCCTCCCCACTCCCGAACCGCTCCATGACCTCGTCCGTGACCTCCCTGGGGCCGAGCTCCGAGGCGACGGCGACGTGCTCGTCTCGAGCGTCTGCTACCGCTCGGACGACGCGCGGCCGGGCGCCCTGTTCTTCTGCGTGCCCGGGAGCTCGGCCGACGGCCATGCCTTCGCGCGGCGACGCGGTCTCGCGCGGGTCGACCGCGCGATCGTGGTCGACCGCTGGCTGGACGCTGGACGTGCCCCAGATCGCACGTGCCGGACGTCCGCGGCGGCGATGGGGCCGATCTCGGCGGCGTTCTACGGGCGGCCGGCCGACGCGATGACGGTCGTCGGCGTGACCGGCACGAACGGGAAGACCACGACCACGTTCCTGCTCGAGGCGATCTTCCGGGCGGACGGACGGACGCCGGGCGTCATCGGCACTACCGGCATCCGGATCGACGGCCGGCCCGAGCCGTTCCCGCGGACGACGCCCGAGGCGCCCGATCTGCAGCGGCTCATCGCCGAGATGGCCGACGAGGGCGTGACCGCCAGTCGCGATGGAGGTCTCCTCGCACGGGCTGCGATCAGCACCGCGTCGACGGCATCCGGTACTCGGTGGCGGTGTTCACCAACCTCACGCAGGATCACCTCGACTACCACCCGTCGATGGAGGCGTACTTCCTCGCCAAGGCGCGGCTGTTCACGCCGGCGATGAGCGATCGCGCCGTCGTGAACCTCGACGACGACGACGCGGCCGGAGCCTGGCGGCCTCCGGCCTGCCGACGATCGACGTTCGGGCTCGCGCCCGACGCCGACGTGCGCGCCACCGAGGTCGAGTCGACGGCCGAGGGGATCGCCTTCCTCGCCGACGGCGTGCCGATCCGCTCGGCGCTGCGCGGGTCGTTCAACGTGGAGAACGCCGCTGGCCGCGTTCGCGACCGCCCGATCGCTCGGGATCGACGACCGCGTCGCGGCCGACGCGATCTCGTCCGTGCGCGGCGTCCCCGGCCGCGTCGAGGCGGTCGAGGTGGGCCAGGGGTTCCTCGTGATGGTCGACTACGCCCACACGCCCGACAGCGTCGAGAACGTGCTGCGCGCGGCCCGGTCGCTCACGCAGGGCCGGCTGATCGTGGTGCTCGGAGCCGGCGGCGACCGCGACCGGGCCAAGCGCCCGCTCATGGGTCGCGCGGCGACGGCGAACGCCGACCTCGCGATCGTCACGAGCGACAACCCTCGGAGCGAGGACCCGCTCGCGATCATCGCCGAGATCACGCCCGGCGCCGAGCACGGGCGGGGGCGGCCGCTTCGTCGTCGAGCCCGACCGGCGCGCGGCGATCCGGCTCGCCATGGAAGAGGCGTCGCCCGGCGACGTCGTCGTGATCGCCGGCAAGGGCCACGAGACCTACCAGGAGCTCGCGGACCGGACGATCCCGTTCGACGACCGCGCGGTCGCCGCGGACGAGCTGCGATCGATCGGGAAGGCGACGCGCCCGCTCGGGACGGTCCCGTGATCGAACGCCGCGCTCTCCCAGATCGCGTCCGCCGTGCGCGGATCGCTCCGCGGACCGGACGCCGTCGTGTCGTCCGTGGAGACGGACTCCCGCGCGGTCGCGCCGGGCGGCCTGTTCGTCGCGATCCGAAGGGGAGCGCGCGGACGGTCACGCGTTCGTGCCGGACGCGTTGCGCGCGCGGGGCGGTGGCCGCGCTCGTGCATCGACCGGGGATCAGACGGGACCGTGATCGAGGTCCCGCCACGCGGCCGGTGCGCTGCTCGACCTCGCGGCCGACGAACGCGACCGCATGATGGACGCCCGCGTCGTCGCGATCACGGGCTCGAACGGCAAGACGTCCGCCAAGGATCATCGCCGCCGCGGTGGTCGGCACGCGTCTGCGGACCCACGCCAGCCCGGCGTCGTTCAACAACGAGGTCGGGCTCCCGATGACGCTGCTCGGCGCCGAACCCGGCGTCGAGGTCGTGGTCGCGGAGATGGGCGCGCGCCGGGAGGGGACGTCCGACTGCTCTGCGACGTGGCGCGGCCCGACGTCGGTCGTCGTGACGAACGTCGGGATCGGCGCACCTTGAGGATCTTCGGGTCGTGGGACGCGATCGTCCGAGCGGCGGGCCGAACCGGTCGAGTGGCTCGGGCGCCGATGGCACGGCCATCGTGAACGCCGACGACCCGGTCGTCGCGCGCGTACGCCGACGGGCACCGCGCGCGGACGTGATCGACGTTCGGTCTCGGATCCGGACGCCGACGTGCGGGCCGAGGACGTCGAGCTGCGGTCCCGACGCGACGGGCGATCCTTCACCCCGGCTCGGCCGGCGAACGCGAGCCGGTGGAGCTCGCCGTCCCGGACGAGCACATGGTGTCGAACGCCCTCGCCGCCGCCGCGGTCGGCCGGTGGGCCGGCGTCACGCTCGCCGGATGCGCGACGGCGCTCAGGGCGCCGGTGTCACGCGCTGGCGGATGGAGACGTTCACCGGATCGCCGGGGATCGTGCGTCGTGAACGACGCGTACAACGCGAACCCCGAGTCGATGGCGGCCGCGCTGAAGTCGGCGCGCTGGATGGCCGGGGCGGGCGCCTGATCGCGGTGCTCGGACACATGGCCGAGCTCGGGCCGGTCTCGTTCGAGGAGCACGAGCGGCTCGGGGAGCTGGTCGTCACGGATCGGCGTCGAGCGGCTGATCGCCGTCGGGCGCAGGCGCGCACGATCGCCCGCGCCGGCGATCCGCGAGGGCGCAGCGCCGGAGGACGTCGCGTCGCTACGACGAGCCGTCGCAGGCCGCGGCCGACGTCCGCGCAGTCGGCGAGGCCCGGCGACGTCGTGCTCGTTCGAAGGGGTCCCGGGTCGCGGGTCTCGAACGCGTGGCGGAGGCCCTTCGATGACGCGACGACCGCGACGAGGTGCGTCCGTGAGGTCAGATCCTGATCGCCGCCGCGGTCGGGCTCGCCGTCACGTTGCTCGGCACGCCGATCGCGATCCAGGCTGTTCCGCCTGTGGGGGTGGGGCCAGCGGATCCGCGAGGACGGCCCGCACACCCACATGGAGAAGATGGGCACGCCGACGATGGGCGGCATCGTGATCATCGTCGGGATCGTCGCGGGCTACGTCGCGACGCGCATCGTGTTCACGCACCGTGACCGCGGCCGGGATCTCGGTGCTGCTCGGCGACGGTGCTGCTCGGCGTGCTCGGGTTCATCGACGACTTCATCGAAGGTGCGCCGGCGACGCTCGCTCGGGCTGTCGAAGATCCGCGAAGATGGTCGGGCACGGCCGTCGTGTCGGTCCTGATCTTCGGGATGGTGTGCACGTCCGCGGCGGCGGGCGCACCGACCGAGCTGACCGTTCATCCGCGCCACCGGCGTCGAGCTCGGGCGTCCTGTTCTACCTGTGGGCGTTCGTGATCCTCGCGGCGTCCTCGAACGCGCGTGAACCTGACCGACGGGCTCGACGGCCTGGCGTCCGGGCGCGTCGATCCTGGTGCTGTCGGCGTTCGTCTTCATCGCGTTCTGGCAGTTCCGGCACGCGTGCGGGCTGATCCCGAGCGCGGCCTGCTACCCGATCGACGTGAACGCCGCGCTCGACCTCGCGATCGTCGCGGGCGCCGATGGTGGGCGCGATCGCCGGGTTCCTGTGGTGGAACGCCGCGCCGGCCCGGATCTTCATGGGCGATACCGGTTCGCTGGCCCTCGGCGGGCTGATGGGCGCGCTCGCGATCGTGACTGAGCACGCAGCTGCTGCTCGTCGTGCTCGGCGGGCTGTTCGTGATCGAGACCGACGTCGGTGATCGCCGCAGGTGATCGCGTTCCGCGGGTTCAAGCGGCGGATCTTCCGCATGTCGCCGATCCATCACCACTTCGAGCTCGGCCGGCTGGCCCGAGTTCACGGTGATCGTGCGGTTCTGGATCGTGACCGGGCTGTGCGTCGCCGTGGGGCATCGGTCTGTTCTATACGGACTTCGTCAGCCGCGGCGGACTGGGGCTCGAGTGATGGGTCGCGTTCGAGGGCGAGCAGCGCGGTCGTGGTCGGCGCCGGCGTGGCCGGCTCGGCGGCGGCGCGCGGTCCTGCTCGCGGAGGGCGCGACCGTCCGAGTGAGCGAGTCCGGCACCGCCGGTCCCGGTCTCGCGGAGCTCCGCGCCGAGGGGATCGAGGTGCTCGACGGCGGCCACGCCCCCGGCCACCTCGACGGCGCGACGCTGGTCGTCCCGAGCCCGGGCGTACCGCCGCGCGCCGAGATCCTCGACCTGGGCCCGCGATCGGGGCATCCCGTGTGGGGCGAGATGGAGCTCGGGGCCCGGCTCGCCGGGCGCCCTACCTGGCGGTGACCGGGACGAACGGCAAGACGACCACGACCGGGATGCTCGCGGCGTGTCTGCGCGCGGCCGGCCTGGACGCCGTGCGCCTGCGGCAACATCGGGCAGCCGTTCCCGACCGCGGCGCGGGAGCCGCACGACGCGCTCGTCGTCGAGGTGTCCTCCTTCCAGCTCGCGACGCAGACGTCGTTCCACCCGAGGTCTCGGTGCTGCTCAACCTCGCGCCGGACCACCTCGACTGGCACGGGTCGTTCGACGCGTACGCGGCGGCGAAGGCGCGGGTCTTCGCGCTCCAAGGTGCGGACGACGTCCACGTCGGGAACCTGGACGACGAGCCGCCGCCGCGATCTCGCGTTCGGCCCCGTGCGAGGTGCGGTGGTTCACCGTCGGCGAGCCGGCGGACGACGGAGCGGGGTTCCGCGACGGCCGGCTGACTGCGGGTGGAGCGGCGCCGATCTGGGTGCGCTCGCGGTCGACACGCCGGCGATGCGCGCCGATGCCGCGCGCCGCCGCCACCGCGGCCCACGCGTTCGGGGTCGGCGACGCACGCGATCGCCGAAGGCATCGCGTCGCTTCGCGCCCGAACCCCACCGGGGCGAGTCGGTCGCCACCGTCGACGAGGTGTCCGGTTCGTCGACAACTCGAAGGCGACGAACCCGCACGCGACGATCGCCGCTGTCGGCGAGGCCGACGGGGTCGTCCTGATCGCAGGCGGCGACGCGCGAAGGGCATCGACCTGTCCCCGCTCGCGTCAGCTCGCACCTCGCCTCGCCGGCGTGGTCGCGATCGGGAGCTCGGCGGCGGAGGTTCGCGCGGTCTTCGAGGGCCGGGTCCCGGTTCGGGACGCCGGATCGATCGAGGCGGCGACGAGGCTCGCGTTCGCGATGGCATCCGCCGGCGGAACGGTGCTGCTCGCCCCCGCCTGCGCGAGCTGGGACATGTTCCGCGACTACGCGTGAGCGCGGCGACCGCTTCGCCGCCGCCGCCCGGGCGCTCGAGAAGCAGGACGCCCGAACGTGAGCAGCATCGGCGCCGCCTCCCCACGGCCGCGGGCCCTGCGGCTGGTCCGGCCGGACGAACGCCCGAGCACCCGGGCGCAGGACCGACCTGCGAAGCGCGTCGGACCCTCGCGTTGCTGCTGGGCTCGACGGCGTTCCTCGTCGGGTCGGGGCTCGTGATGGTCCTGTCGGCGAGCTCGGTCACCGCGTTCGCCGAGTACGGCGACAGCTTCCTGTTCGTGCAGCGACAGGCGGCCTACGCGGTCGTGGGCGTCCTCGCGCTGCTCCTGACCTCTCGGATGCGGTACGACGCGTGGAAGCGGCTCGCCGGCCCGTTCCTGCTCGTGACGATGGCGATGCTCGATCCTGGTCGCTGGTCCCCGCGCACGGCATCGAGGCCTACGGTTCCTCGCGATGGTTCCGGATCGGGCCCGTCACGGTGCAGCCGTCCGAGCTCGCGAAGCTCTCCCTGATCGTGTTCGCCGCCGCGACCCTGGCGCGGAACTGGACCAAGCGGGACGACCTCCGTCAGCTCGCCGTCCCGCTCCTGCCGATCTCGGTGCTCGTGTGCGGGCTGGTGATGATGCAGCCGGACCTCGGCACCACGCGTGATCCTGGCCGTGACGATGTTCGCGCTGGCCTTCGCGGCCGGCGTGCGGCTCCGCTACCTCACGTTCGCGAGCGTGGTCGGCGCGCTGATCGGCGCGGGTCTGATCATGAGCGCCGACTACCGGCGCGTCCGGTTCCTCGCGTTCCTGCACCCCTGGGCCGACGTGAAGAACACCGGGTACCAGCTCGCGCAGTCGTCTCTACGCGCTCGGTTCGGGAGGATGGTTCGGCGTCGGGCTCGGCGCCTCCCGCCAGAAGTGGCAGTACGTCCCGAACGCGCACACCGACTTCATCTTCTCGATCCTGGGCGAGGAGCTCGGGCTTGCTCGGCGAGATCGTGGTGCTCGTCGCGTTCGGCGCCCTGATCTTCGCGGGCATCAGGATCGCGGCCAACGCGAAGGACGTGTTCGGGCGGTTGCTCGCCGCCGGGATCGTGTCGTGGTTCGGCCTGCAGACGTTGATCAACCTCGGTGCGGTCACGGGCCTGCTCCCGGTCACCGGCGTCCCGCTCCCGTTCCTGTCGTACGGGGGTCCTCGCTCGTCGTCTCGCTCGCGGCGGTCGGGGTGCTGGTCAGCATCGCTCGCGCGCCGGCGCGCGCGAACGCCGGTCGTCCGGAACCACCGCGCCGGGTCCCCGCGCGACGTGCTCCGGCATCGTCCCAAGGTCGGAGCCGACCCGTGCCGACGCGCCGAGCGCCGCGCGTCGAACACCGGCCCGCGCCGGAGGTTCGCCACGGTGAACGTGCTCGTCGCGGGGGCGGCACGGCGGGACACGTGTTCCCCGCGATCGCGCTCGCCCACGAGCTCGTGTCGATGGGTCACGAGGTGCGCTTCGCCGGCACGTCCGGCGGGCAGGAGGGTCGTCTGGTGGCGGAGGCCGGGTTCGAGCTCGTGGCGGTGGAGGCGCGGCCGCTCGAGCGCAGGGTCTCGGTCAAGGCGGTCACGGCGCCGATCGCGGCCGTCCGGTCCGTCGAAGGCCGTCCGGCCCCTGGTCGAGGCCGCCGACGTCGTGGTCGGGATGGGCGGGTACGTGAGCGTCCCGGTCGTCCTGGCCGCGCTGCGCTCGCGGCGTCCCGTGGTCCTGCACGAGCAGAACGCGGTCCCCGGCCTCGCGAACCGGACCTTCGCGCGCCCGGCGCGGACGGTGGCGCTGGCGTTCGCCGAGGCGCGCCGGGCCCTCCCGCGGCGCGCGCGACCGTCCTGACCGGCAACCCTGTCCGGGCCGACATCCTCGCCGTCGCGACCGACCGCGAGCGGCTGGCCAAGGAAGCGCGCGCCGAGCTCGAGCTCGACGACGCCAAGCGGACGATCGTCGTGTTCGGCGGGAGCCAGGGAGCGCTCCACGTGAACCGTGCGTTCGCCGAGGCGATCCGTCGTGCTGGACCGATCGGACCTGCAGGTGCTCCTGCTGACCGGCCCCGCCCACGTCGACGGCGTTCGCGCGGCGCTCCCGTCGAGCGGACCCGTGACCGTGCGGGTGCAGGGGTTCCTCGAACGGATGGAGCTCGCCTACGCGGTCGCCGATGCCGTCGTCGCTCGAGCTGGCGCGACGACGATCGCCGAGATCGCGGTCAGCGGGCTCCCGTCGCTGCTGATCCCGTACCCGTACGCCACCGGCCGGCATCAGGAGGCGAACGCCCGGGCGCTCCAGCGCGCGGGAGCCGCGACGATGCTGCTCGACGACGAGCTCGACGGGCGCGTCCTCGCGGACCGGATCGGCTGGCTGCTGTCGGACGACGAACGGCTGCGTTCGATGGGCGAACGCGCGCGCGCGTGGTCCAAGCCGGACGCCGCGAACGCGCTCGCGCGCACCGTCGTCGCGGCGGGGGACGGCGGATGAGCGGCTACCGTCCGCCGCCGGGGTCGATCCCGACGCTCGAGGTCCCCGATCTCGGCGCGGTCCGGCGCGTGCACATGATCGGCATCGGCGGCGCCGGCATGCGGAACCTCGCCCGGCTGTTCCTCGCGCGCGGGGTCGACGTGACGGGTTCGGACCTGAAGGACTCGGAGGGCGTCCAGGAGCTGCGCGCGCTCGGCGCCACGGTCGCCACGGGCCACGCCGAGACCAACCTGGGCGACGCCGACGCGGTCGTGGTCTCGAGCGCGATCCGCGACGACAACCCTGAGCTCGTCGAGGCGCGACGCCGCGGGATCCCGACGTGGGCGAGGGCGCAGGCGCTCGCCGCCGCGGCGACCGACCGTCGCGAGATCGCCGTCGCGGGAACGCACGGCAAGACGACGACCACGGCGATGATCGCCCTGGTCGCTCGAACGCGCGGGGCTCGACCCGACGTACGTGATCGGCGGGGACATGAACGGAGTCGGGCAGCGGCGCCCACGCGGGTGCGGGCGACCTGTTCGTCACCGAGGCCGACGAGAGCGACGGATCGTTCCTGCTTGGCCGTCCGGCGGTCGGCGTCGTCACCAACGTCGAGCTGGATCACGTCGACTTCTACGGCGGCGGGCTCGCGGAGATCGAGAGCGCGTTCGTCGCGTTCGCCGAACGGTGCGAGCACGTCGTCGTCTGCGCCGACGACCCGTCCGCGATGCGCGCGGTGGCTGCGGCGGGCCGGCCGGTCACGACGTACGGCACGCATCCGGACGCCGACGTCCGGCTGGACGTCGACTCGGTCGGTCCGGGCGGCGCGTCCGCGACGCTGGTCGCGGAGGGAGCGTCCCACGAGCTCCGGCTGGCCGTGGATGGCGCGCACAACCTGCTGAACGCCGCGGCGACGGTGGCGGTCGCGGAGACGGTCGGCGCCCCCGTCGACGTGGCGGTCGCCGCGCTCGCCGGGTTCGCCGGCGTCCACCGCCGGTTCGAGCTCCGCGGTTCGGTGCGCGGGGCCGACTTCTACGACGACTACGGTCACGTTCCCACCGAGCTCGAGGTCACCCTGGGGTCGCCCGCCGGACCGATCACCGGCGAGTGCTCGCGGTCTTCCAGCCCCACCGCTACTCGAGGACGCAGGCCCTGTGGAGGAGCTCGGGGCGAGCCTCGTCGGCGCCGACGTGATCGTGGTGACCGACGTCTACGGGGCCGCGCAGGATCCGATCCCCGGGGTGACGGGCAAGCTGGTCGTCGAGGGGATCGCGCGGACGGGGCGCGACCGCCGGGTCGTCTACCTGCCGCACCGCAACGACGTGGTCGAGTTCCTCGCGCGCGAGGTGCGCCCGGGCGACCTGGTCCTCACGATGGGATGCGGCGACGTCTGGATGCTGGGCGACGCCGCGCTCGAACGGATCGAGCAGGCCTCGTGACGACACTGGGGACGTGGTCGGCAGGGCGGAGGCGATCCTGCGCGCCGCCTGCGGCGACCGTGTTCGCACGCGGTTCGAGCTCGCGGCGCTCACCACCTTCCGCATCGGCGGGCCCGCCGCCCTGTTCCTCGAACCCGAGACCGACTCCGACCTGGTCGCGGTCTCCGAGGCCGTCCGGCAGACGGGGATCCGGGTCGCCATCCCGGGGAAGGGCTCGAACGTCCTCGTCGCGGACGAGGGTTCCCGGCCTCGTGCTGCGTCTCGGGCCGCGGGTACCGGTGGTCGGCGCGCGACGGCGAACGGCTCACCGCGGGCGGCGCGATGCCGCTGCCCGCGTTCGCCGGGGTGGCGCTGGCCCACGGGCTCTCGGGGCTGGAGTTCGGCGTGGCGATCCCAGCCTCGCTGGGAGGCTCCGTGCGGATGAACGCGGGCGCCCACGGCGGCTCGCTCGCTGACGTGGTCGAGTCCGTCGACGTGTTCGGTCTGGCGGATGGCGTCGCGCAGCGCGTGGGCGCGGACGACGCCGGCTTCGCGTACCGCCGCTCCGTTCTGCCGGCCGGCGCCGTGATCGTGGGCGCCACCGTCCGCCTCGTCGCCGGCGACCCGGGCGAGATCCGGCCCGGATGGACGAGGCCCGCGAGTGGCGTCGGCGCACGCAACCGCTCGCGGAGCCCAACTGCGGGAGCGTGTTCAAGAACCCCCGGGCGACCACGCCGCCCGCCTGATCGAGGAGGCGGGCGCCAAGGGCCGCCGCTACGGCCTGGCCTCGGTCTCGACGAAACACGCGAACTTCATCGTCGCGTCGGACGGTGCGACCGCCGCCGACGTGCTGTCGCTGATCCGTGAGGTCCAGGACCTCGTCGCCCAGCGATCGGGCGTCCGTCTCGAACCGGAGGTGCATCTGCTTGGGGATCTCGACCTCGCGTCCCGCTGGAGTGGTTCCGATCGCTCGGCCGGCCGCCGCCGCATCGACCCTGATCGCGGTGGGATCGGTGGCGCTCGTGATCGGTGGGGTCACCGCGTCGCGCTCCTCGGCGTTCGACGTCCGAGGGATCGAGGTGTCCGGCAACGACCACCTGCATCGACCGCAGGTCGTCCGGATCGCCGGCATCACGGACGCGACCAACGCGCTCTGGCTGGACGAGGGTGAGGCCGAACGCCGACTCGAGGCCGAGACGTGGATCGCCGATGCGGACGTCCGCGTGACGTTCCCGCTCAACGTCGAGATCGCCGTCCGCGAACGCACCCCGGTCGCGCTGGCCCAGGGCGCCGTGACGTCGCTGATGGCGGCCGACGGGACCGCGCTCGGATCGGGGAACGTCCCGCGGGGATCTGCCGGTGATCGGAGCCTCGGTGGGGCGGGCCTGGCGGAGGGCGTCCGGCCCAGCCCGGTGGGTGCCGCACGGGTGCTCGGCGCGATGACGCCGGCCCTGCGCGCGCAGGTCGCCCGCGTCCGGGTCCTGCTCGACGGGACGCTCGAGTTCCGTCTGCGCGACGGTCCGACCGTCAGCTTCGGCACGCCGGACGATGCGCGCCGCAAGGCCGTGACGATCCGCAGGATGCTCGTGTGGGCGCGAACGCAGGGGACACCGCTGCAAACGCTCTCGGTGGTCGCCGCCCTCGCGCCGGCCGCGCACGTTCGTCGATCCGGCCTGATCCACCGGTTGTTACCCGCACGATTAACGCGACCAGTGTGGATATTGACGGACCAGGGGCGTAGATAGTAGCGTGGCCCAGTCAACGTCAAGTAGATATAACAATCAACGTTCAGCTTGAGGTTCAGTTCTGCAGGGAGACACAACGGCGTTTCAGGTAGACCGGGGGCTTCACCCGGGGAGCGGAGGTCTCGGTGATGGATTCTCCTCAAAACTACCTCGCCGTCATCAAGGTGATCGGGATCGGCGGCGGTGGTGTGAACGCGGTCAACCGCATGATCGAAGCGTGGCCTGCGGGGGTCGAGTTCATCGCCGTCAACACGGACGCGCAGACGCTGCTGATGTCTGACGCGGAGGTCAAGCTCGACATCGGCCGCGAGACCACGCGCGGGCTCGGCGCGGGTTCGGACCCCGAGGTCGGTCGCGCGCGCGGTCGAGGAGCACCGCGACGAGATCGAGGAGATCCTCAAGGGCGCCGACATGGTGTTCGTCACCGCCGGCGAGGGTGGCGGCACCGGGACCGGTGGCGCACCCGTCGTGGCCGAGATCGCCCGTGGGCTCGACGCGCTGACGATCGGTGTCGTCGACGCGGCCGTTCGGGTTCGAGGGTCGCCTGCGTGCGACGCAGGCGGACCTCGGGATCACCGAGCTGAAGAAGGCCGTCGACACGCTGATCGTCGTGCCGAACGATCGTCTGCTCCAGGTCTCCGATCCGAGCACCCCGATGATCGACGCGTTCCGCACGGCGGACCAGGTCCTGTATCAGGGCGTCGACGGCATCACGTCGCTCATCACGACGCCCGGTCTGATCAACCTCGACTTCGCCGACGTGCAGCTCCGTGATGACCGGGGCGGGATCCGCGCTGATGGGGATCGGCCACGGCATCGGGGAGGACCGCGCCGAGGAGGCCGCACGGTCGGCGATCTCGTCGCCGCTGCTCGAGTCCTCGATCGAGGGGCGCGCAGGGCGTGCTGCCTCGGTCGCGGGTCCGACGGACCTCACGCTGCACGAGGTGAACAAGGCGGCGGATCACGATCACCCGGTCGCGCACCCTGACGCGAACATCATCTTCGGCGCCGTGATCGACGATGCCCTCGGCGAGGAGGTCCGCGTGACGGTGATCGCGGCGGGGTTCGACAAGGTCCTGCGCCGCCGCGCGACCTCTCGGTTCGCCGAGAACCGGCTGTCCATCCTGATCCGAGGAGCCGGAGCCCTTGGTGGCCCCGCTCGAAACCGTGCCGGCGGCCTCCGCACCTTTGGAGGACGAGGACGACGTCATGCCGATGCCGTCCATCCTGGTCGAGGACGAGGACGAGATCTTCAAGCCCGCGCAGGAAGGGGTCGGCTTCGACGCGGAGGAGGATCTCGACATCCCGGACTTCTTGAAGAGCTAGAGGGCGGAACGTCTCGCCCCGCACGGTGGGGGCGGGATCGTGTCGAGCGGTCAGAGGCGCCCTTCCCCGCCTCTGGGGCCCGGGTCCCGCCCCCTTCCACGTCTGCGGAGACGCCCGATCCTCACCGGCCACCCTGGTGCTGATGTTCTTGATGTGCCTCCTGTCCTTCACTGTGGGCTTCTGTTACCTTGCGTGACGTGGCCGCTTCCCGACCTCGGACGCTCCTCGCCGCCAACCTGGCGACGATCCGCGAGCAGATCGCGGGGGCGTGCGAGCGCTCGGGCCGAGATCCCGGCGAGGTCCGCATCGTCGCCGCGGCCAAGACTCAGTCGAACCGCCCGCGATCGAACGAGCGCGCGATGCCGGGTTCGTGAGGTGGGGAGAACTACGTGCAGGAGCCCGTGCCAAGCGAGGTCGCGTGGACGGGATCGTGTGGCACTTCATCGGGACGCTGCAGAGCCGGCTCGGCGCACCACGTCGCCGAACTCCCGCCGACATCGTCGAGACCGTCACGCCCGGTCGGGCGACGCGAACGTCTCGGACGCCGCGCGACCGGGATGGGCCGTTCGATCCCCGTATTGATCGAGGTGGACTTCACGGGGAGCGGACGGGCGTGGCGCCTGATGCGCTCGAGGCCGCCGCGGACGAGGTGGCGCACACCGAGGGCGTCGACCTGGTCGGTCTGATGACCCTGCCGCCGATGCCGTCCGTCGCCGAGGATTCGCGCCGCGTTCTTCCGGCGGCTCCGAGAGCTGCGGGACGGGGTCGCCGCGCACCATCCCGAGGCGAGGAGCTCTCGATGGGAATGTCGCTCGATTACCCGGTTGCGGTGGAGGAAGGCGCTACGATGGTCCGGATCGGCACCGCCTTGTTCGGGGCACGGCGCTCGGAAGAACCAGGGAGGACGTGATGCCAGGCGTGTGGAAGAAGACGCTCACCTATCTCGGCCTCGTCGAGGACGATGAGTTCGTGGAGCTCGACGAGGTCGGGGCCGCCCCCGAGACCGCCGAGGTCCGTCGCTTCCAGCGACCGCAGGCCGTTCGCGAGGTGGAGCTCGAGCCCGAGCACGAGGGGATCGTGCGAACCATCCTCGTCGAGCCGCCCGCGACCGCGGGGTCGATCCACAAGTCGGAGCCGCGCCGGTTCAACGAGGCGCGCGACATCGCCGACCGCTTCAAGGACGGGATCCCGGTCATCATGAACCTGCAGAGCACCGACGACACGATCGCGCGGCGCCTCGTCGACTTCGCGTCCGGTCTCGTGTACGGGCTCGACGGCAAGATCGAGAGATGGTGGCCAACCGCGTCTACCTGTTGACGCCCGCCGAACGTGGACGTCTCCGCCGAGGACCGCGGAGCGCATCGCCGGCGGCGACCTCTACAACCAGTTCTGACGCCGCTCGATCGTTCGACCCGTCCAGCGATGACCGCCGCCGAGAACGCGCTGCTGAGTCTCCTCGTGCGTCGTCCTGACGGTTTACATCGATCTTGTTGTTCGTCCGCGTGATCATCTCGTGGGCGATCATGTTCGGGTTCCGCCCCCGTATTCGGGGCCGCTGCGGACGATCTTGACCTGCTCGATGACGTCACCGAACCCATCCTGCGGCCCCTGCGGGCGCTGATCCCCGCCGATCCGGGCGGGTGGCGTCGGGCTCGACCTTTCCATCCTCATCGCGTTCAGTTATCCTTGCAGTCCTGCGGACCGCGCTGAACTGCTGACGGAGGGGAAGGCTGCATGCGGAGGAAGAAGGGATCGAGGACGCGCCGGCGACCGGCGGCGCCCGGATCACGCCCGAAGAGGTGCAGCAGGTGGAGTTCCGCCTGGCGTTCCGGGGGTACAACGAGCGCGACGTCGACGCGTTCCTGGACCGGATCACCGAGGGCCTGTCCTCGTACCGCGAGGAGTCTCGAGGGCGTCAGGTCGGGCTCCGGTCTGCCCCTGGCGGCCGTCGCGGGATCGACCGGTGACGCGGATGCCATCGTCGCCCGCGCCCGCGCGGAGGCCGACGAGATCGTCCGGCGCGCCCAGGAGCAGGCGGCGGGGATCCGCGGCGGCAGCCGGCGCAGGCTCGGGAGACGCCCGTGGCGCCGGTGGCCCCGTTCCTGAACAAGGAGCGTGAGTTCCTGCAGAGCCTCGGCGGGCTCGTGCAGACCCACGCCGAGGAGATCAAGCAGATGGTGATGGCGATCCGGGAGCGCGCCGAGGCGTCGGCATCGTCCGAGGGCGCCGCGGCCCGACGCGCCGATCTCGTCCGCCGCCCCTGAGGCTCAGTCCCAGGCCGCGAGCGCGGCCTCGACGCCCGCGGTCGTCCAGCCGGCGGACATCGAGCCGGCCTCGGCCGCCGAGATCCGCGAGCGGCTGCAGGCGAGCGAGCCGCCGGTCGAGATCGGATCCGCGGAGGACGAAGACTCCTGCGCCCGAGGCGTCCTCGCCGATCGTGGTCGAGTCCGGGACCGAGCCGGTCTTCTCGACCGAGGGGGCACCGGCGAGCGAACGCCGCGAGCGCTCCCTGCGCGAGCTCTTCTGGGGCGAGGACTAGCGCGAACTGCGTCGCCGGAGCCGGTCCCGCCGGTTCCGGCTCAGGCCTCCGGAGGCTGACCCCGACCGCGAGCGCCGTCGATCTCGAAGGTCTGCCTCGAACGTCACACCCGGGTGCAGCCCCGTCCGACCACGTCGACGGCCAGCGGTCTCGGCGGCGATCCATCCGCGGTGCGCCCCGAGCGCCTCGGCGGCGGCCCTCGACACGCAGACCGAGCACGATGCGAGTCGCCGTACGTCGAGGCCGGCGGCCTTCCGCGCGTCCTGCACGGCGCGCACCAGTTCGCGGGCGAGACCCTCGGCACGGAGCTCGGGGTGAGCTCGAGCTCGAGCGCGACGGTGATGCCGCCGTCGCTCGCGACCCCCAGCCCTCGATCGTCTCCTGGACGAGGTCGACGTCGCCGGGCGCGAGCTCGACCTGTTCGTTGCTTGCTGGCGCCCGACGTCGAGGCGGACGGACTCGCCAAGGGCGAAGCGCGCGGCGAGCGACCCGTCGTCGCGCTTCGAGCGCCGGTCGCCGCGTCCTTGACCCTGGGTCCGAGCCGGGGCCGAGGACCTGAGTTCGGCTTGGCGCGCCAGCGCCCGAGCTGGTCGGCGTGACTCGGCGAACAGCACCTGCTTCACGTTCAGCTCCTCGGCGACCAGGTCCAGGAGCGGCTCGAGGGTGGCGTGGTCCCCGGCGAAGTGGACGACGGCCTCGAGCAACGGCTGGCGGACGCGCATCTTGGTCTCGGTGCGGACCCGGCGGCCGAGCTCGACGATCCGGCGAACCGCGGCTATCGCGTCGTCGAGCGTCGGGTCCACCAGACGCTCGTCCGACGTCGGGTAGTCCGACAGGTGCACGGAGTCCGGCGCGCCGTCGCTGACCGGCGGCCAGGTTGCGCCACAGGGTCTCCGCGACGAACGGGGTGAACGGGGCGAGCAGCTGGGCCAGGCTGACGAGGCACGGTGCAGCGTGTGGAACGCCGCGCGGACGTCGTCGCCTCCTCGCCGGCCGGGTCCCAGAACCGACGGCGGCCCGGCGCACGTACCAGTTCGACAGGTCCTCGACGAACGCGGCGATCCGCCGGCCCGCGCCGGTCGCGTCGTACGCCTCGAGGCCGTCGCGCGGCGACCGCCTCGGTGCGCGAGAGCTGCGAGAGCACCCATCGGTCGAGCAAGGCCGCCGCTCGACAGGGACGTCGCCGTCGGACGGGTCGAACCCGCTCGCGTTCGCGTACGTGACGAAGAACGCGTACACGTTCCACAGCGGCAACAGGAACTGGCGGACGACGTCGTCGAACATCTCCATGCTCACCCGGCGCGGTGACCACGGCGAGCCGCCGGTGAGCAGGAACCAGCGGAGCGCGTCGGCGCCCTGCCGATCCATCACCTCGAACGCGTCGACGGTGTTGCCGAGCGACTTCGACATCTCTGCGCCCGTCCCGGTCGACGACGAGGTGACCGAGGCACACCACGGTGCGGTAGGGCCGTGGAGTCGAAGAGCAGCACGCCCTCGGCCATCAGCGTGTAGAACCACCCGCGCGTCTGGTCGATCGCCTCGGAGATGAAGTCCGCGGGGAAGGAGTCCTGAAGCGTTCGAGCCCGCGCCTGAGCTCGGGGTGGTACCCCACTGGGCGTAGGGCATCGCGCCGGAGTCGTACCAGGTGTCGATCACTCGGGGACCTCGTGGAGACGCCACCGCAGGCCGGGCACGCGAAGGTCACCTCGTCGATGCCCGGGCCGGTGGGTCGAGCTCGGTGACGTCGCGACCCGCGAGCTCGGAGAGCTCGTTCAGCGATCCGATCGCCGTGTCGTGTCCCCGCTCGCATCGCCAGATCGGCAACGGGTACCCCAATAGCGTTCGCGCGAGAGCGCCCAGTCGACGTTGTTCGCGGAGCCAGTCGCCGTAGCGGCCATGCTCTGATGTGGTCCGGGTACCAGTCGACCTCATCGTTGATCTCGAGCAGCCGTGTCCTTGGCCGCGGTCGTCCTGACGTACCAGCGAGCTCCTCGCGATGTAGATCAGCGGCGTGTCGCACCGCCAGCACAGGGGTAGCGTGATGAGCGTTCCGGCCCGCAGCAGCAGCCCGCGCGAGCGCAGGTCGGCGCGATGATGGCCTCGTCGGCATCCTTGAAGAACTCGCCGCGGACGAACGCCGGCGCCCGTCGGTGAACCGGCCCTCGCCGTCGAGCGGCTTGAACGTCGCCCACCCCCTCGCGCCTGCCGATCTCGAGGTCTTCGGGACCGAACGCCGGCGCCAGGTGGACCACGCCGGTGCCGTCCTCGAGCGAGACGAAGTCGGCTGCGACCACGCGGTGGGCGCCCTCGACGTTCGGGCACAGCGGCTCGTACCGCGTCCCGACGAGCGTGGCCCCGTCGAACGGCCGACCCACGCGGCCGAGCATCCGCGGCACCACGTCCTGAGTCGTTCCTCCGCGGGCGACGCTAGCGCTCCCCGCATGCTCGACCGTGACGTACATCGCCTCGGGAGCAACCGCGACACCGCAGTTCGAGATCAACGTCCAGGGTGTCGTCGTCCATCCCAGGAGATGGGCGCCCACGAGTTCGGGATGCGGTGACTCGACGATCGTGAACGCGACGAAGACGCTCGGGTCCTCGACGTCGGCGTACCCCCATCGCCGATCTCCGCGTCGGACAGCGGCGTCCCGCATCGCGGGCAGTACGTGGTGATCCGGTCGTCCTGGAACAGCAGCCCTTGGCCATGGAGCTGTTTGAGCGACCACCACACGCCTCGATGTAGTCCGGGTCCATCGTCCAGTACGCGTCGTCGGTGTCGATCCAGAAGCCGAGGCGCTCGGTCTGAGCGTTCGAACCTCGCCGACGTAGCGCTGCGACGGACTCGCGGCACAGCCGGTTGAACTCCCGCGACGCCGAACGCCTCGATGTCCCGCTTGCTCTTGGTGCCGATCTCCTTCTCGACCTCGAGCCTCGACCGGGAGACCGTGGCAGTCCCACCCTGCCTTGCGCGGACGAAGTGGCCCCGTCATCGCTCGGAAGCGCGGGTAGACGTCCTTGAAGGTGCGCGACTCGGTGTGGCGGATCGCGGGCTGCCCGTTCGCGGTCGGCGGCCCTCGTAGAAGATCCACGGCGGCCCGCCGCGTCGCTGCTCGAGCTGGCGGCGGAACACGTCGGCCTGCGCCAGAACCCTCGAGCACCGCGCGCTCGAGCTCGGGGAAGTCCGCCTTCTGATCGACCGGCTCGAACATCGCCACCTCAGAAAACGCCGAACGCCCCGTCCCTCGGTGCAGGGACGAGGCGCGAGCCCCGCGGTACCACCCCGCGTTGCCGGCGCGAGCCCGGCCGCTCATCGGCTGCATCCACAGCCCACCGCTGTCACGGGCGGACCCGGCCGCGCTCCACTGCGGGCGCGTGGCGCGCGTCCGGTTCGGGCGGCGGCTCGAGGAGGATGTCTGGAGGGCCTCGCCGCCGGGCCTCACACCGTCCCCGGCTCGCTCGGGCTCGGGATCCCTCGTACTCGTTCCCGTCATCGCCTTCGAGCAGCGATGCTACACGGCGGATGGGCCTGGTCACCGTGCGCGTGGTCCCGAAGCGCCGGCTGGACCTCGGTCGGGCTCGACGACCGGGGGTCGTGGTCCGCGTGCGGGCCGCCCTCGAGGGCGGCGCGGGCGACCGAGGCGTCTGGCGAGCGCTCGCCGAGAGCCTCGGCGTGCCCGGATCGGCGGTCTGAACTGCACCGAGGGGGCGCTCGCGGATCAAGGTGTTCGAGGTCGTCGGCGCTCGGGCAGGAGCAGGGCCGAGATGCGCCTTCGCGCAACGGGAACGGACTCATTGCCGCCCTGACCTGGCCGATGCTACGGTTCCACCGACCATGGCCGGGAAGATCACCCACAGCAAGAAAGAACTGGACGAGCTGCGCCAGCGGCTGGAGGCCGAGCACGCCGAGCTGCAGGTCAACCGACGACGATCGAGGAGACCTCGTTCGCCACGTCCCAGTCCGACATCTCCGGCGAGGTCTCGTTCGACGAGGAGAACGCCGACGCCGGGACCTTCACGTGTCTGAGCGCGAGCGGGACCTCTCGATCGAGAACAACGTCCGGGGATCTGATGGGCAAGATCGACCGCGCCCGTGGCCCGGATGGATAGCGGCACCTACGGGATCTGCTTCGCGTTGCGGCAAGCCGATCGAGAAGGCCCGGCTGAAGGCCCCGCCGTACGCGGATCTCTCGCATCAAGCGACGCGCAAGCCCAGTCCCGGCGGTAGAGGGTGGCGCCGCGCGGCGTTCGGCGATCCTGCCTGCGTGGTCGCGGCGGGGGCGCTGTTCCTGGACCAGCTCAGCAAGGCGTGGGTCCAGCATGCCCTGTCCGGCAGGCCCACGGATCACGCGTGATCCCCCGGCGTCCTCTCGCTCACGTACACCACGAACTCCGGGGGTGCCTTCGGTTCGGCGAGAGCGCGCCGTGCTGTTCGCCGGTGCGACGATCGTGGTCTCCGCGGTGATCGTCGTGGTCTCGACGCGGCCGATGCGCCCGTGGATCGCGGTGTCGCTCGGCCTGATCCTCGGCGGCGCCCTGGGGCAACCTCGCCGACCGGGTCGCGAACGGATCGCGGGGTCAGCGGGCGGGTGACCGACTTCATCGACCTGCAGGTCTGGCCGATCTTCAACCTCGCCGACACCGCGATCGTGATCGGGGCGGGTGATCCTGGCCGTCGCGAGCTTCGACGGGCCGACGATCACGCCGAACCGTCGGGGCCTCCGACCCGGCGGCCACCGGGTCCGGCTCCGAGCCGTGACCGGAGAGCGTTCGACGCCGAGCCCGGCCGGCTGGACGCCGTGGTGTCGGCCCATCTCGGCGTCACGCGGGCGGAGGTGCAGCGCGCGATCGCGGCCGGGGCCGTCCTGGTCGACGGACGGCCCGAGACTGTCGCACCGTCTCGCGGGCGGCGAGCGGATCCAGGTCGACCTGGTGCCGGCGGCGGAACTCCCCGCCGAGGGGTCCGCCGCTCGAGTCTCGCCTGGCGGGACGAGCACCTGGTCGTCGTCCGCAAGCCGAGCAGGGCTGCCGACCCACCCCACCGAGAACCGGCGGGGCGGGACCGTCGTCAACCGCCTGCTCGGCATGGGGGTCCCGCTGCGCCCCGCGGCGGGCCCGCTGCGTCCGGGGATCGTCCACCGCCTCGACGCGGGGACGAGCGGGCTGCTCGTCGTGGCGAGCGACGACGACACCGTTCGAGGCGCTCCTCACGATCTCAAGCGTCACGAGGCGGGGCGCGCGTACCTGGCCCTGGTGCGCGGCGCCGTTGCCCACGACCGGCTTCGAGGTCGACGCGCCGCTCGGCCGGGCCGGGCGAAGATCCGCGTGGACGCCGACCGGCGTGACGCGAGGCGTCGACCGCGTTCGAGGTGCGCGAGCGGTTCGAGCGGGCGACGCTCCTGGAGGCCGAGCCCTGACCGGCCGGACGCACCAGATCCGGGTCCACCTGTCCTCGGTCGGGCACCCGATCATCGGGGACCGGAGCTACGGCGGAGGAGGGACGACGCCCGCGAGCTGGGGCTGGAGCGCCCGTTCCTGCACGCGTGGCGGATCGGGTTCGAGCACCCGGTCACCGGGGAGCGCATCGACCTGGAGGGACCCGCTGCCGGCCGACCTGGTGCGCGCGCTCGAGCGGGCGAGGAGCGGCGCGGCTGATCAGCGGCGCGCGCCGCTCGGCCTCGCGGGAGGTAGAGCGCGTGCTGGGTCCGGACCTCCTCGCGCGAGGCGAGCAACGCGTCCTCCGACGTCGGGGAGAGCGACCGCGATTCGATCAGCGCGTTGAGCCTGCCCGGGTCGACGGCGAGCACCTGCTCCCACAGGCCGAGCGGCTCGAGGATCTGGCGCACCTGTCCTCGATCGGCGCGGTCACGCGCTGCGCCCGGCGATCGATCGCCGCGCCGTCCGAGCCGAACAGGCGCCGGTACCCGTGTTCGTCCGCGAAGGCGTTGATCAGCGGCACGAGCTCTGTCGAACCGACGGTACGCCGCGCGGGTCTCGCGCTTGAGCCTGATCCACTCGTCCACCATCTCGGTCACGCGCGGGTGGGGTCGCCCTCGCTCCTTCTCGTAGCGGTGACGGAACAGCGGGCATAGGGCCTGGTACTCGCACCAGTCGCAGAGCGGGTTCTGCCGCGCGCTCGAACTTCCCGGCCTCGATCCGCTCGGCGACGACCGCGATCCGGCGACGAGCTCGTCGACGTCGGCGGGCGTTCGGACCGTCGTCATCCGCTGGCCGGGGAGCAGGTAGTACAGCGTGAGGCGTTCGGGCTCGATGCCCCAGATCTCGCGGGCGGCCATGTGGTAGATCGAGAGCTGGAGGTCCTGGTCGATGCGCGACTGCGGCGGCAGTCGCCGGTTCGTCTTGTAGTCGACGATCTCGTAGCCGCCGCCCGGGATCCGGTCCATGCGGTCGATCACGCCGGAGAGCGCGACGCCCTCGACCTCGATCGTGAAGCGGAACTCGAGCGCGGCCGGGATCCGGTACGCGTCGACGTTCTCGCGGTGGTACAGCGACAGGACCTGCCGGCCGTGGTCGCGGTAGGTCTGCTCCTCGGACGCGTCGCCGAACCCCTCGGAGACCCAGGACGCCTCGAGCATGTCGTGGAGCTCGCCGACCGAGGGCGGGACCGGCACCGGCCGGTTGTGGAACAGGTACAGCGCCCGGTGGAGCGAGTCGCCGAACGAGAGCGGCCGCCGAGCGCGCCTGCGGCACGCGGTCCTCGTACTGGAACTTGAACTTCGCGGGGCAGGTTTCGTAGGTGTTGATGCTCGAGTACGAGAGCCGCATCCTGTCTCCTGGCCGGCACTCCTCGAAGGCGCTCGCCTGATCTGTTCGCGCGAACAGGTCGGTTGCTTGCTCGAGTCGCAGGAGTCTATCCTTCGAGCCCCGGCGAATCACAAGCGCGTAAGTAATCCACAGGTTTTCCCCACCTCGACGGGCCAGGCCGCCACGCGCGGCCGAGCCACGGCGGGGAGGCGGCGGAGGAGGCGTTCGTCGGCGGTGAAGAACTTCGTCCACCTCCACGTGCATTCCGAGTTCTCCTGCTTGACGGGGCCGCGAGGATCGAGGCGCTGTTCCGCAAGGCGCGCCGAGCATCCAGATGCCGGCGCTCGCGATCACCGACCACGGCGCGATGTTCGGCGGCGCTCCAGTTCTACGAGGCCGGGTCGCGGCCGGGCGTCAAGCCGATCATCGGCGTCGAGGCCTACGTGGCGCCCGGGCTCCCGGTTCGAGCGGACCCCGGCGAGAGCGAGGAGAAGTACCGCCACCTCACGATCGTGGCCCGAGAACGAGACCGGGCTACCGCAACCTCCTGAAGCTGGTGACGCGACGCGCACCTCGAGGGCTTCTACCACCGGCCCCGGATGGACAAGGAGCTCCTGGCCGAGCACGCGCGAGGGCCTGATCTGGCTCTCGGGGTGCCTGTCGCGTCGGAGGTCTCGCAGCTGCTGCTCGGCGGGTCAGCACCGCCGAGGCGGACGAGGTGGCCGCGACGTACGCGCGACATCTTCGGCGCCGGGAACTTCTTCATCGAGCTCCAGGACCACGGCCTCGCCGAGCAGCGGCGAGATCCTGCCCAAGCTCGTCGAGCTCGCCGGCCGGACCGGCCTCGCCGCTCGTGGCCACGAACGACCTCCACTACACGCTGAACGCGAGGACGCGAAGCCCCACGACGTCCTGCTCTGCATCCAGCAGCAGAAGCTGCAGTCGCGACACGAACCGGCTGCGGTTCGACTCGGACGAGTTCTACCTGAAGACCGCGCGAGGAGATGCGCGACGTCTTCCGCGAGCTCCCCGAGGCGTGCGACGCGACGCTGCAGATCGCCGAGCGTGTGCGAGCTCGGAGCTCGTGTACGGGACCGTCGGCGCCGCGCCGAGCAGCGGTTCCACGTCCCGCGGTTCGAGCCGCCGCAGGGCAAGGACCGCGACGCCTACCTGCACGAGCTCGTGATGAGGGGGCGCCGGGCGCGGTACGGCGACGCTCACCGCCACCGATCCTCGAGCGCATCGAGCAGGAGCTCGGCGTCATCACGTCGATGGGCTTCGCGGGCTACTTCCTGATCGTGTGGGACCTGATCCGGTTCGCGCGCGAGAACGGCATCCGCGTCGGGCCCGGCCGCGGGCTCGGCCGCCGGGCTCGGTCGGTGTCGTACTCGCTGCGGATCACCGACCTCGATCCGCTCCGGTACGACCTGATCTTCGAGCGGTTCCTCAACCCCGGGCGGATCCAGATGCCCGACATCGACATGGACTTCGACGAGCGCCGGCGCGACGAGGTGATCCGGTACGTGGCCGAGAAGTACGGCTCCGACCGCGTGGCGCAGATCATCACGTTCCAGACGATCAAGGGGAAGCAGGGCATCCGCGACGCCGCGCGCGTGCTCGGGTTCCCGGCGAGCGTCGGGGACCGGCTCTGCAAGATGTACCCGGCCGGCGATCATGGGCCGCGACGAGCCGATCGAGGACGCGCTGCAGCTGTCGCCCGAGCTCCGCGACGCGTACGAGCGGGAGCCCGAGGCGCAGCGAGATCGTCGACACCGCCCGCGCGCTCGAGGGCCTCCGCCGCGAGGACTCGGTCCACGCGGCCGGTGTCGTGATCGGCGACGCGCCGCTCGTGACGTACCTGCCGCTGAAGCTCTCGAAGGACTCGCGCGACGACTCGCAGCGGATCGTCACGCAGTTCGACATGCACGGCGTCGAGGAGCTCGGCCTGCTCAAGATGGACTTCCTCGGCCTGCGGACGCTCTCGGTGATCGAGGACACGCTCCGCACCTGCGGCGCAGGGACGTCGAGCTGGACATCGACCACGTGCGCGCTGGACGACGCCGACACCTACGCGATGCTCCTGCCGCGGCCGACACGACCGGCGTCTTCCAGCTCGAGGTCGGCGGGCATGCGCTCGCTGATCAAGCAGCTCGCGCCCGACCGGTTCGAGGACCTGATGGCGCTCGTGGCGCTCTACCGTCCGGGCCCGCTCAGCGCCGGGATGCACGTCGAGTACGCCGAACGCAAGCACGGGCGTCGCCCGGTGTCGTACCCGCATCCGGACCTCGAGGAGATCCTTGCTCCAGACGTACGGGATCATGGTCTACCAGGAGCAGGTGATGCAGATCGCCGTGCGCATGGCCGGCTACTCGATGGCCGAGGCCGACATGCTCCGCCAGGCGATGGGCAAGAAGATCCGCGCCGAGCTGATCGGTCGCACCGCGAGAAGTTCATCGCAGGGCTGCGTCGACAACGGGTACCCGGAGCGGCTGGGCCAACGACCTGTTCGACCTGATGGAGCCGTTCGCCGACTACGGGTTCAACGCCTCGCACGCGTGCGCGTACGGCTACATCGCGTACCAGACCGCGTACCTGAAGGCGCACCACCCGGTCGAGTACATGTCGGCGATCCTGACGAGCGTCCGCGACGACAAGGACCGCAAGCCGTTCTACCTGAACGCGTGCCGGCTGATGGGGCTCGAGGTGCTGCCTCCCGACGTGAACGAGTCCGAACAGGACTTCGCGCCGGCGACGAGCGGCGAGCCGAAGATCCGGTACGGGCCTGTCCGCGGTGCGCAACGTGGGTTCGGGCGCGGTGCAGCAGATCATCGAGGCGCGGCGCGCGAAGGGTGCGTTCACCGGCGTACGCCGACTACTGCCGCAAGGTGGATCCCTCGGTGCCTGACCAAGAAGGTGCTCGAGAGCCTGATCTACGCCGGGGCGTTCGACTCGCTCGGGTACCGGCGGCGGCGGGCTCGCTCGAGAACCAGGACAAGATCTCGGTCCCGATCTCGGCCGAGCGCAAGGCCGAGGCCGCCGGGCAGTTCTCGCTGCTTCGGCGGTGGCGACGCAGGCGGCCAACGAGATCGACGAGGGCGTGATCACGTCCGACGAGTTCGACAAGCGGACGCTCCTGCGCGCTGGAGAAGGAGGTGCTCGGCCAGTTCGTGACCGACCACCCGCTGCTGGGGTGAAGGAGCGGCTGGCGGCGCTCGCCGACATGGAGATCGCCGAGACCGAGGGCCTGGGCGACGGCGACCTCGTCACGGTCGGCGGCATCGTCGCCTCGGTCTCGCGCCGCTACACGAAGAAGCGGCGAGCCCTACGCGCAGTTCCGCCTGGAGGACCTGGCCGGCGGCGTCGATGGTGGTCGTGTTCCCGGGCCAGTACGAGAGCCTGCAGCACCTGCTCGAGCACGACTCGATCCTGCTCGTGAACGGGTCGCGCCGACCGCCGGGGTCGCGGCGAGGAGCTGCAGCTCCGCGCGGTCGAGATCACCGAGCCCGACCTCGGCGACGGCGGCCGTCCGAGCCTCCCGCGCGGCCGGCTGGCGATCGACCTCACCGCGCAGAGCTGCACCGGGCACGGTGATCGCGCACCCTCAAGGAGCTGCTTCGCGGCGCACGCAGGCTCGTCGCCGGTGCAGGTGCGGTTCCATTCGTCGCAGGGCGTGCGGCCCTTCGACGTCGGCACCTTCCGCGTCGAACCCGGCGCTGGCCTGCTCTCCGAGCTCCGGGTGCTGCTCGGCACTGAGGCCGTGCGTCTGGCGTCGCTCGAACCCGACGACGTCGTCGTCGATCGCGGACCCGCCGGCGTGCCCACGCCCGCCGGGTAGCGTTCGGACCCCATGCCCTTCGAGGTCATCCCGGCGCTCGACATCGCCGGCGGCAAGCTCGTCCACGTCATCGGGATCGGTCAGGTCGCGGCGTCGGCGTTCGGCGTCGATCCGTCAGCGGCCGCGGAGGCCGTTCGTCGACGCGGGTGCCACGCACCTCCACGTGGTCGACGTCGATCTCGCGCGCTCGGGCGAGGCCGGTGAACGCCGACGTCCTGCGCTGCCGTGAGCGAGCTGGGGGTGCCCGTCCAGGCGAGCGGCGGCGTCCGCACGGCGGAGCAGGTCGACGCGCTGCTCGCCCGGGGCGCCGAGCGGGTCGTGCTCGGATCGGCCGCCTTGCACGATCGCGGCGGGGCCGAGGAGCCTCGTCCGGCGGTTCGGCGACCGGCTCGTCGTGGGGATCGAGGCGGACGAGCACACCGTGCGTCCGCGCGGGCACCGACCTCGAGCTCCCGCCGTGGGACCTGCTCGTGTGGCTGGCCGGTCTCGAGGTCCGGCGCTACCTGTTCACCGAGGTCGGGCGTGTCGGCGGGCTGCAGGGTCCGACCTCGACGGGATCTGGGCGTTCGCCGAGTACTCGCCGGTGCCGGTCGTGGTGGCCGGCGGGATCCGTGGCGAGGAGGACCTTCGGGCCGTCGCGCGCGCTGGGCGGCCGGATCGAGGGCGCCGTGATCGGGCGGGCGCTGTACGAGGGCTCGATCTCGCGGCCGCGATCGCCGCGGTCGCCTGACGTCGCGGTCCTGACGTCGCGGGCGCGGCGCGTCGCCTGCGTAGACTTGCGGCCCCATGGGCTTCCTCACCGACCTGGTCGACGAGCTCCGGCGCCGCCTCGAACGCGAGCCGCTCGACGAGTCGAGGTTGATGGCGCTCGCGATGCACCTCCGCCGCCCCGGCCGTTCGAGGACGCGCTTGCGCAGGCACCACGGCGCCGGCCGCGATCGCCGAGTACAAGCGGTCGTCCCCGTCGGCCGGGGCGATCGCCGAGCCGGACCTCGCGAGCCAGGCGCGGGCCTACGAGGACGGTGGCGCGGCCGCGATCTCGGTGCTGACCGAGCCGACGCGGTTCGACGGGTCGCCTCGCGGACCTCGCGCGGCGCGGCTCGCGGCGGACCTGCCGGTGCTGCGCAAGGACTTCCTGGTCCACCCGGCTCAGCTGATCGAGTCCCGGGCCGCGGCCGCCGACGCCGTCCTGTTGATCGCCGCGGCGCTGTCGGAGCTCGAGCTCAAGGGATGCTGGCCGCGGCCGAAGACCTCGGGCTCGGCACGCTGGTCGAGACCCATTCCGAGGAGGACCTCGCCAAGGCGCTCGCGACGGACGCACCGGTCGTGGGCGTGAACGCCCGCGATCTGGAGACGCTCGAGGTCGACGTCGAACGCGCCCTGGCGCTGCTTGCCGGAGGTTCCGTCCGAACGCGTGGCGGTCCTCGAGAGCGGGATCGCCGACACGCGAGCACGTCGAGCGAGCGATCGACGCCGGCGCCCGGGCCGTGCTGGTGGGCGAGGCGCTGATGCGGTCCCCCGACCCCGCGGCCACGATCCGGTCGCTCCGGGGCGCCGACGTGAGCGCGCTCGGACGACGCTTCCCGACGAGCGAGGACGGTTCGGCGCGTACGGCGGCCGGTACGTGCCCGAGGTCCTGATCCCGGCGCTGGACGAGCTCGCCGCGGCCTGGTCGAGCCTCGCGACGACCCCGGCTTCCGCGGCGAGCTCGACGCGCTGCTGCGGGACTTCGTCGGCCGCCCGTCCGCGATGACGCTCGCGCCGCGGCTGTCGGAGGCGACCGGCTATCGCATCTACCTCAAGCGCGAGGACCTGAACCACACCGGCGCGCACAAGATCAACAACACGCCTCGGGCCAGGTGCTGCTCGCCCGTCGCCTGGGCAAGCGGCGGATCATCGCCGAGACCGGGGCCGGGATGCACGGGGTCGCGACCGGCGACGGCCTGCGCGCTGTTCGGTCTGCCGTGCGTGGTCTACATGGGCGAGGAGGACACCGTTCGGCAGGCGCCGAACGTCGCCCGGATGCAGCTGCTCGGCGCCGAGGTCGTCACGGTCACCTCCGGCAGCCGGACGCTCAAGGACGCGCTGAACGAGGCGCTGCGCGACTGGGCGGCGAGCGTGGTCGACACGCACTACGTCCTCGGCTCGGTCGTCGGGACCGCATCCGTTCCCGGCGCTCGTGCCGCGACCTCCAGCGGGTGATCGGCGACGAGGCGAAGGTCCAGATCGCGCGAACGCGAGGGCGCGCGATCCCGACGTCGTGGTCGCCTGCGTCGGCGGCGGGAGCAACGCGATCGGGATCTTCGAGGCGTTCGTGCCGGACCCGAACGTGGGCCTGGTCGGCGTCGAGGCCGGCGGCCGGGGGACGGGCTCGGCGAGCACTGCCGGTCGCTCACGCTCGGCGAGCCGGGGTGCTCCACGGCTCGTACTCCTACCTCCTGCAGGACGAACAGGGACAGGTCGTGCCGACGCACTCGATCTCGGCCGGGCTGGACTACCCGGGCGTGGGTCCCGAGCACGCGTTCCTGCAAGGACAGCGGCCGCGCCACGTACGTCTCGGTCACCGACGCCGAGGCGCTCGAGGGCTTCCGCGCGCTCGCGACGCTCGAGGGCATCCTGCCGGCCCTCGAACCCGCCCACGCGATCGGCTGGCTCCTGCGTCGCCCGCTCGCCGAGGGCTCGCTCGTGCTCGTCAACCTGTCCGGCCGGGGCGACAAGGACCTCGAGACGGTTCGGGCGGCGTTCGGCTCGGTCCCGGGGGCGTCGCGTGCGTGATCTCGAGACGGCCCTGCGATCGCGGCTGGACGCCGGCGGTCGGGCCTTCGTCCCGTACGTGACCGGCGGGCTGGCCGGCGTCGATGCGGAGCTGCTGCGCGGGCTCGAGGAGGCCGGGGCCGATGCGATCGAGGTGGGGATCCCGTTCTCCGATCCCGTGATGGACGGGCCGGTGATCCAGGAGGCGTCGCGGCGAGCGCTCGAGGACGGCGCCACGCCGTCGAGCGTGCTCGGCACGATCAAGGAGGCCGGCCTCGAGGTGCCGGTCGCGGTCATGACGTACGCGAACCCGGTCTGGCACGCCGGCCACGACGCGTTCCTCGGTGCGTGCGTGGACGCCGGCGTGAGCGGCGTGATCGTCCCCGACCTGCCCGTGGACGAGGCTGGCGACTGGACCGATGCCTGCTCGCGAGCCTCGGTCGCGCCCGGTCTTCCTCGCGGCCCCGGCAGCCCGGACGACCGGCTGCGGTCGATCGGCGAGACCTCGCGGGGGTTCGTGTACTGCGTGGCGACCTACGGGGTGACGGGCGCGCGGGACCGGCTGGCGGAGACGGCGGCCGAGCTCGTGGGCCGCCTGCGCGCCCGCTCACGTCGCGCCCGCTCCTGGTTGGGGTGGGGATCGCCGAGCCCTCGCACGCCGCCGAGGCGTGCTCGTTCGCCGACGGCGTCGTGGTGGGAGCGCGCTCGTCCGTCCGTTGCTCGACGGCGACACGGCGTCCGCCCTGAGGCTCGCCCGCGCGTTCCGAACCGCGGCGCAGGCCGGATAGCGCCCTCCCGCCCAGTCCGAGCGTGCTCCCGGTTCCGTACATCTTCACGGAACCGCCGGGAACGGCGCCGGGTGGCCCGCCGACCTGCGGAATGTGATAGGTACCACCCCGACGGAAGGGGAGAAAGGGGGCGAACCGCCGTTCCTCACATGCGTTCGCGTACGACCACGATCGTAGGACACCTTCGGAAGGGGGTTGGATGAAGAACCGCAAGTACTTCGCGATGCTGGCGCTCCTCGGGGCGCTGTGCCTCATCGCCGCTGCCTGCAGCGACGACGACGGTGGTAGCACGACCGGTGGCAGCGGCGCCACGTCCGCCACGGGCGGGGCAGTGGACTGTGCATCCGACGAGTTCGGGTGCGTGGAGATCGCCGCCGGCGATCCGATCCAGCTGGCGTCGTTGCTCTCGATCACCGGGGACACCGCGTTCCTCGGGACGGACAGCAACAACGGCATCCTGCTCGCGATGGACTACCTGGACGACACGTTCGACGGGAAGCCGGGTCAGGTCCTCGGGCACGACGTGACGCTCCAGCAGGAGGACGACGGGTGCTCGGCGGAAGGTGGGCAGGCCGGTGCGACCGCGCTCGCCGCCAACCCGGACATCGTCGCCGTGATCGGGACCTCGTGCTCGAGCGCGGCGCTCGGCGTCGCCGACACGATCCTGGGTGACAAAGGGCATGATCCTGATCTCGCCCTCGAACACGAACCCGGGCCTGACGTCGGAGGAGGCGCACCAGCCCTTCTACCTGCGCACCGCGCACAACGACAAGATCCAGGGCGCGATCGTGGCCGACTTCGTCTTCAACGAAGCTGCGGCATCGACACGGCCGCGACGATCAACGACGAGAGCCCCTACGCCGACGGACTGGCCGCGGCCTTCCGCGACAACTTCGAGGCGCTCGGCGGCACGATCACCGACACCGAGCAGGTCAGCAGCAGCTGACACGGACCTCGGTCCGGTCGTTCACGAACATCGCTGCGACCGACCCCGGCGTCGTCTACGGACCGAACTTCAACCCCGTCTGCGCCCTGAGCTACACGCAGGGCTCGGACATCCTGGCGAAGGGAACCATCCAGATCGGCTCGGACGGTTGCCTCGAGAGTTCGTTCCTGGACACGGTCGGCGCTCCGATCAAGGACTACGACTACTACGCGTCGTCGCCGGACGTGACCGCGTTCCAGGGTGGGGACTTCTACAAGAACGAGTACCTCTCCGCCTACACGGACCAGTTCGGCGAGCCGACGTCGGTGTTCAACGCCCACGCCTTCGACGCGACGAACATCCTGTTCGACGCGATCGAGGCCACGGCGGTCGACGACGGCAGCGGGAACCTGACGATTCGCGAGCAATACGTAACTGAACGGAAGCGCGT
>ERZ1370068.10570-contig-9257_pt1 | contig 76706 bp, 78 predicted proteins | sample MGYA00561227_ERZ1370068 | MGnify/ENA primary metagenome ERZ1370068 (study PRJEB38410, sample SAMEA6850437) | metagenome | study: Metagenomic assessment of the ecological functions of the soil: analysis of the soil microbiota associated with the... | reverse complement strand
TGTACTTCGTTCCAGTTGCATTGCTGATCGTTTACGTCGCCACAGACCAGCCGGGTGCCAGGACGGACGGGCGGCAGCGTCCGGTCCTGAGGTGGCGCGAGGGCTCGCCCAGCACCACGAGGTCCATGCGGTGGTGCACCGCGAGGCCGGCGTGCCGTGCGAGGGCGTGACGGGGTGTGGTGGCACCGCGTCGCCTGGCGGCCCGGACCCCTGCCAGCTCTTCCGGGCTCAGGCCCGCCAGCCGTCGAGGAGCGTCCTCGCGCACGGCGAGTCCCGGCCCCGGGCCGTGATGGAGCGCTACTACAACTTCGGGGGCGAGGGCATCCTGGCCTGCAGCGAGTTCCGTCCTGCTGAGGTCAATTCCCCGGCCGTCGATCGCAGGGTCCCTGAAGGCGGCCCTCGATCGCCTCGCCCTCGTGCGGCCGCTGCGCCGCGGGAGCAGCTGTGCGGTCACGCGACCGCCCTCGTCGCGCCGCTCGTCGAGATCGTCCCCACTTCGCGGGCAGACCGTGAAGGTCAGCTGGGGGCCAACGTCGACACTTCACCACCTCGCGCCGCCGCCGCGGGCTGCTCGGCGCTGGAGTGCCGGAGGGTGCGCAGCCGCGCTCTTCGTCGGCAGCTTCCGCCCTGGCCTGGCGTGCCGTGCTGGAGGCGGCGGCCGCCGGCTCACACCGCGCCGACCTGTACTCATCCTCGCGGGAGGGACGCACGACCGCGGAGGGGCGGGCTACCGCGTGGCCGCCGGCTGGAGCAGCCTGCCCTACAGGCAGATGCCGCGACTCGTGGCCTCCGCCGACGCCAGCGTCGCTCCCTACGATGAGCGGCTGCGCGGCTCCGGCTGGCTTCTGGTCGCCCCTCAAGATCTTCCAGGTACGCCCAGCTGGGCCTGCCCACATTGACGATCGCTCCCCGTGCTGGCCGAAGATCGTTGCGCGAGGAGCAGGAGAACCTCTCACCTCTTCCACCAGGGGCGACGACGCCAGGCTGGCCCGCGTCCTGGAGCGCCTGGCCCGGCGACTGGCGTCACTGCGCGCCCGCCTGGGCACGCAAGCCCCGCGCGTGTCGTATCGGAGAGAACGCTCTGGGCCCGGCACTGCGAGGCAGCTCGAAGGCGTGCTGCGGACGTGCCTCGGGGGTCCTGCTCGTGAGCGGGTCTAACCTCGCGGGCGGCGCGGGCTGATCCACCCGCGCCCTCGCCCTCGGCCTGCAGGAGGCCGGCCACTCCGTATCGGTCATGACCACCAGCCCGGGCCCCACCGGACGACGACGGCCTCGACGCGCCCCGGCTGTATCGCGCGCGGCCTGAAGCGGCTGCGGTTGCCGCGGGCCTTTGCCGCCCACGTCGCCGGCAGCCGGACGCCGTAACTTCCCAGCGCTCGCTCTCCGCCCTCAGGTTGTCGCCGGCGAGCAGCCGTCGCGGGTGGCGGCGACGGTGCGTCACTGGCCCGTCTGCTTCTGAAGTCACCCGCATCAGCCGGGGCGCTCTGCCCGCAGTGCGGGACCCTTCCGATGACGTTGTCGAGGACGCATCGCGCTCTCGGGCCCCTCGGTGGGGGCGATTCCCCATGAAGGGCGACCTGCCACGCCAAGCGCGCGGCGCTGGGGGCCGGGCCGGCACGCGACCTCGCGGTGAGCCGCGCCATCGCCGGGCTGTGTGCTCCGCCGGATCCACGCAGGTGGAGGTGCTGCCAACGTCGATGGGCGTCGATGCCGCGGAGACGCGCGCGATCGCGGCCACGGGCCGTCCGTCCCTTTGCCACGACCCGCTTCCTGCACTGCTGTTCGTGGGCAAGCTGGAGAGGCAAGGGCGCGCGGCTCCTCGTGCCGGCAGTGGCAGCCCGCGAGACAGGCCACCTGGTCGTCCTCGGCGAGGGTCGCTGTACGCGCTGAGTTCGGGGCGGCTTCCGCCAGGCTGCGCTCGTGCCGGGGCTTTAGGCCCACCGTGACGATACGATGCTCGGGCGGCCCGCGCCACCGCGATCGTCTTTCCGTCGCTCTGGCGATCTCAGCGTGCTCCTCGAAGCCCCTCGCCCTCGGCACGCCGGTAGCCATGGACACCAGGGGGCGCGCGGAGATCCTGGAGGCGAGGAGAGCGTACTCGTTCCCCGCCGCCCTCCCGACGCCGTCGCCCGCGTCGCCTTGGACGAAGGGCTGCACCGTAGCGGCTGGCCGAAGGCGCGCGCCACCCGCGCCGAAGCCTTCTCGCCCTCGGCGCTCATTCCCCGCTACGAGGCCATATGCCGGAGGCTGCGGCGAGGTGGCCTACTGAGCCGCGCCGCCCACCCGCTCCACGCAGGGCATGGAGAAGGCGGTCATCACCTCGCCCGGAGCCTCAGGCCCGCGGGGTCGAGACCGTACTCTTCACCCGCCGGGCCACGCGCACGACGAGCCCTTCCCGGAGAGGTCGTGACCGTCCCCTACGGCGGCACCGCCAGGGCCACGGTCATTATGCTCGACCGGACGCGCTGCTTTATCTCCCCGCTTCTCCACGCCCCGGCTGGGCACCGCGGTCGCGGAGAGGGTGAGGGCGGAGCGGTGGCGGACATCGTGGACGCCCGGGGACTGTGCGCTCGGCTACGGCGGGCACGGCAGGCGGACCGCGCCTTTTGGGCCCCTCTCGTCGCATGGACGAACGGGGTCTCGAGGAGCACAAGACGGGCGGGCTGAAGCGGCGGCGCCTCGCGCTTGGGCGCTGGCGCGCGGGAAGCGGCCCGCCCCTCTCCCCGACCACTGATGCCACCGACGAGGCCAACCGGGACGGGTGCCCGTCCTGCTCGGCGTGGAGCCGGCCCGGGTGGCAGTCATCCCCAGCGGCATCGGCCCCGGCGAGGTCACGCTCCGCCTTCCGGATCCGGCCGCGGCGTCCTGGGTGCGCTGCCCGCGCTGGCCGGCGCGTCGCCCGTGCCTCTCCTACTCCGTCGGCCGCCTCGAGGGGCTACAAGGGCTACGGCGACGTCCTCGACGCGCTCGTCCGGCTGCACGACCGCGCGCGGCGCTGCCGCGCCAATGGAGCGTGGGTGGTCGCCGGCGAGGGTCCCGCCCAGAGCGGGCTGGGCAGCGGGCGCAGGCGAAGCTCGGCGGCCACGTCCATTTCGCCCGGGACGGGTCGCCGACGCGCTCCTCCACGCGCTCTACGCGCACGCCGACGTGTTCGTCCACGCTCCTCGCTACGGGGCTCGAGCCTGGTGACGCTGGAGGCGATGGCCCACGGGCTTCCGTCGTGGCCACGCGCGCCGGCGGCATCCCCGACAAGGTCGGGACGGCGTCACCGGCCGCCTGTCGCTCCCGGCGACGGGAGGCCCTGGCCGCGGCGCTCGCCGATCTGGCGCTCGACGCTCCCCGGCGGCGGGTAGTGGGGCCCGCGCGCCAGCCGGGGCGGGTGGAGTCGGAGTTCGCGTGGGGCCCGCATCGTCGAGCGCGTCTCGCGCTCTACCATTCGCTGCTGTGAAGGTCCCCGAGTACGCGCGGATGTACGAGGCGGAGAACGCAGTGGTGGTATGCCGGCATGCGCGATCAGCCTGGCCATGCTCGGCCCGCACCTGCCCCCCTCGTCCGGAAGGGCGATGGATCCTGGATGCCGGCTCCGGCACCGGCAGCAACCTCCGCCACCTGGCCCGCTTCGGGCGGACGATCGGAGTCGACCTCTCCGACGACGCCCTGCGCTGGCTCGCTCCCGCGGCGGCGTCGCGCAGCCAGGGGGCAGCCTGCTCGCCCTGCACTTTTCCCGACGCGGTCTTCGACTGCGTGACCTCGTTCGACGTCCTCTATCACCAGTGGGTGACCGACGACCGGGTGGCGGTGGCCGAGCTCGTCCGCGTCCTCCGCCCGGGCGGCGTGCCTATAAATCCGGGTCCCGGCCCACAAAGTGTGGGGCGCTGCGACGAGTCCTCTCGGCACCAGTACACGCAGGGGTGGGTCCACCACTGCGGGGGGCGGGCCTGGGTCGTGCAGGCGACCGCGGCGGCTCGCTCCTGTTTCCCCTGGTGGCCACGCGCACGCTCACCGGCTCACGGGGCGCCATGGGCTGACGTCGGGTTCTCGCGCGCCCTGGAGTGGGCGTTCCGCTCGCTGCTGGAGGTGGAGCGCGGCTGGTTCGGATCGTCTCCCCTTCCCGTGGGGGCCAGCGTGTTCGCGCTCGCTCGCTGCCGCTGGCGGCGGGCGGCCGGGCCCTCCGGTTACAATCCGCGCGCATGGAGTCGGCCTCGCCACGCGAACGCCGCGACGCGGCGCTCGGCGCCCGACGAGCGCCGTGCCGCCAGCGCGTGGCCGACGAGCTGCATGGCGCGTGGTCCGCGACGCGGTGCGGGACCGCGCGCTGCTCAGGTCTGACCGCAGCGCCGGCCGCTTCCGCTCACCCGGCGCGCTGCGCACGCCGGAGAAGCTCACTTGCCGCCGCGCCCGCGCCGCGCCCTGCCGGCAGCGCCGCCCCCCGCAGCTCCCGGATAACCTGCGGTCAACGCGATGTGGCGGGTCCTCGACGACGCCCGCGCGCGCTCGCTCGCGCGGTTCCTCCGGCGCTTTCGCCACCGCGGCAGCGGGGCCGCCGCCGCCGCCCTGCGGCGCCAGCGGGGGATCGCTAACGCTCCGCCAGGTCCAGTTCGGACAGCGAGAGCTGCTCGCCTACGTCGAGGCCCGCCCACGACGCGACCCATCGGCTACCACGACCGCGTCCTCGGGCGGCGGCACGGCAGACCACATGGGAGAGATCGAACGAGCGCCACCTCATCCTGCAGGAGGAGCTGGTGCGCGCACGTCCACGACCTGGTGAAGCGGATCGACCTGGTGCTGGCCGAGGCCGAGCGGGGCCGCGTCGGCCTGGAGTCCGCGCTCAGGGACCTGCGCGCGCGGCGTGGCGGCAGCTCGGAGGAGCGGCTGCCGCGCGGATGAAGACGGTCCTCGTCTGCGCCGCCCAGGCGCCGTTCATCACCGGGCGGCGCCGAGATCCTGGTCTCAGGAGCTGCAGGCACAACCTGGAGCGCCGCGGCTTCCGGGTCGACGTGGCCAACGTGCCCTTCAAGTGGTACCCGGTCTCCGGAGATCGTGCGCCAGGCCCTGGCCTGGCGCCTGCTCGACGTGACCGAGAGCAACGGCACGCCGGTGGACCTCGTGATCCCGACCAAGTTCCCGAGCTTCCTGGTGCGCCACCCGCGCAAGGTGGCGTGGCTCTTCCACCAGCACCGCGAGGCCTACGACCTCTACGGCACGCCCTACTGCTCGTTCACGCGACACGCCCGAGGACCGCCAGGTGCGCGAGGCGATCCAGACGCATGGACACCGCGCGCGCTCGTCGGAGTGCCGCGACGATCTTCACGATCTCGCGCAACGTGGCCGACCGCCTGGCGCGCTACAACGGCCTGCCCGGCACGCCGCTCTACCCGCCGCCGCATCACCTCGGCCGCTACCGCTGCGACGAGCTACGGCGACTACCTCTTCTACGCCGGCCGGCTCGACCGCCTGAAGCGGCTGGACCTGGCCGATCGACGCGATGCAAGCGCGTGCAGCAGCGGCGCGCGGCTGAAGATCGCGGGCACGGCCCGCTGGAGGCGAAGCTGCGCAAGCAGATCCGTGGGCCTGGGCGTCGAGGACCGCGTGGAGCTCGCTCGGCTTCGTCTCCGCCGACGACCTGCTCGGCCTCTACGCCGGCTGCCGCGCCGCCTACTACGCGCCCCTCAACGAGGACTACGGCTACGTGACGGTCGGAGGCCTTCCTCTCGCGCAAGCCGGTCGTCACCACCACCGACGCGGGCGGGCCGCTGGAGTTCGTGACCGACGGCGAGACCGGGCTCGTGGCCGAGCCCGACGCCCGGGCGATCGCCGGACGCGATCGACGCGCCTGTGGGCGATGCCCGGTCGCGCGCCTGCAGGAGATGAGGCGAGGCCGGCCGCCGCGCGTGCGCGGACATCACCTGGGACCGCGTCATCGACCGCCTGACCGGAGACCTGCGGCGCGAGCGGCGGACTCGCCGTGCGCTCGATGCTCGCGGTCTGGAGCCCGCTGCCGCCGTCGCCGTCGGGGATCGCCGACTACGTGGCGGAGAGTCTCTCCTGCCTCGCGCGTGCATCCGGACCTGAAGCTCGGCGTGCGACAGACGCCCGCGAGCCGTCGATCCCGCGGCGCTGCGCGAGGCGCTTCCCGGTCTTCGCCACCCGCGGACGCGCGTCGGCGGCGGACCTCGATCTCTACCACCTCGGCAACTCGCCCGCGCACGCCTGGGTCTACCGCGCCGCGCTGCGCCGGCCCAGGCGTCGGCGTTCTGCACGACTGGAGCCTGCACCATCTGGTCCTGGGCAGAGACGGTGCGAGCGCGGCGACATCGCCGGCCACCTGCGCGAGATGCGGCGGTCGCACGGGGAGGACAGGGCACGTTCGTCGGCCGCCAGGTCGCGCGCGCCCTGGGCGGCGACGCTGCTGCCCGCGCTTTTCCCGCTCAACGAGCCGCATCCTCGAGGAGCCTCGCCGTCGGTCGGGCTGACCAGTACGTCGCGCGCCCGCGCCGTCTGCGCCATGCGTGGCCGGGCGCCGTCTCTCACCTGCGCCACCACCTCTCCCTGCCACGCTCGAGCCGCTGCCTTCGCGCGAGCGAGGCGCGGCGCGGCGCTGCGGCCTGCCGGCGCGGACGCGCTCCGATCGTCACCGCCCCGGCCTGGCCACCGCGGCCGAGCGGCTCAGAGCGTCGCGCGTGCGCGCGGTGGCGCGGCTGGCGCGAGACCACCCGCGGCTGCGGCTGGTGGTGGCCGGAGCGAGTCGACCCGGCGCCTGCCGCTCACGGCTGGCGCGCGAGGCGGGGATCGCGGGCGCGGCTGCGTCGCTCACTGGGACGCCTCGGCCTCGGGACGACTTCGTGCGGCACCTCTGCGCCGGCGGATGGTCTTGCTCGCTGCGCTTCCCCCACGCACGGCGAGATCTCGGGCGCGCTCGTGCGGGCGCCCTCGGCATCGGGCGGCCGGCGATGCGTCACCGCAGGCACGCCGGCAGCGGACGGGTTCCCGGAGGCGTGTCGTCGCTCCATCGATCCCGGACCCCGCGAGGAGGAGGAGCTCGCGGCCGCTGCTCGGCCGCCTGCTCGCGCAACGCGCACGCGCGCAGGAGGCGCATGGGCCGATCGCGGGCGCACGTGCGCGCGCGCACCACGAACTGGAGAGCACGGCGGCCACGCTCGCCGACTTCCTTCGAGGAGGTGGCGGCGCGCCGACGGACGCCTGCGAGGCGGAGATCCTCGCCGAGCGGGCGGGCGGGGCGGCCTCCTCGACTCCTGCTCGAGGAGGTGCGCTGGGGCGCGCGCGACCTGGGCCTGACCCGCCTGCCCCGGGGCTGGACGGGCCAGGTCGACGAGCTGGCGCCGAAGCGCGAGATGACGGACGCCCGCGCCTCTCGGTCGTGCTGCCCGCCCACAACGAGTCGGCGACGGCTGCCCCAGCCGCTGTCGGGCGCATCGCCGCCCGCTCGGCCCTCGCCGCGAGGCGTACGAGAGCTGGTCGCGTGGACGACGGCTCGCGCGACGGCACCGCCGAGAAGGCGGAAGCGGCGGGGACCCACGGTGCTGCGCAACGAGTCCAACCGGGCAAGGGCTACGCCGTCCGCCGGGGCATGCTGGCCGCGCAGCGGCGGCACCTGATGACCGACGCCGACCTCGACGCCGATCCGAGGAGCTGGACCGCCTGGCCGGCGCGCATGGACGAGGGCTACGACGTCGTCATCGGGTCGCGGGCGCTGCCCCAGTCGCGTATCGAAGATCCACCAGCCGTGGTACCGCGAGAACATGGGCCGCTCTTCAACCTGTTCGTGCGCACCCTCGGTCGGTGCCGGGCGTCGCGCGACACCCAGTGCGGGTTCAAGCTCTTCCGGCGGAGACGGCCCGCGAGGTGTTCTCCGCGCGCGGCTCTGGACGGCTTCTCGTTCGACGTGGAGGCGCTGTTCCTCCGCCGCCCGGAAGGGCCGCCGCATCGCCGAGCTGCCGGTCGTGCGTGGCGCAACGATGCCGCCACCCGGGTGAGCCTCGGCCGGGGGTTCCTGGCGTTCCCCGACCTGCTGCGGATCCGCGCCAACGCGTGGACGGGACGGTATCAGGGGTTGTAGCGGATCTCCGCGCCCAGCCGCAGCTCCTTGATCCGGCCTCGATCTTCGCGTCGATCGCGCGGTCCCCGAGCCGCCGGCGGCGGGTCTCGTCCGCCGCCGTTTCCGGCGGGGGCGCGTCGGCGCGAGGCCCCGTACTCCCGGTCGCCACTCTTCGCGCGCACGGCGGCGTCGCCGACCTGGACCTGGGGCCGGAAGCGGAACTCCACGTACTTGATGATCGCGGTGCCGCCGGCGCACCAGGTGCCGCACGACGTCCGGCCTCGGGAGCGCGCCGCCGCCCCCGGGACGCGCGCACGCAGGTCCTCGGCCGGCGCGCTGCTCGTCCTCCGCGCTTTCACGGCGGACTCCGCCAGCCGCGACGCCTCGCGCACGGCATGAGCTCGCTCGTCGATGAGGGCCTGCCACGAGGGGCGGCGGCGGGATCGAGGCCGCGCAGCTGCTCTCGACGAGCCGCACCTCCGGCCCCCGCATCAGCGGACGGCCGTCCACCACGGCCTGGATCCCGCTCCGCCACCTCCGCCCGCAGGCGGGGCGGCGAGATCCGGGAGCAACAGGAGGCGACGCCGATGCGACAGCAGCGAGCGGGGGTCTCCCGAGCGAGCGACGGAAGCGCGAATGCCTGTTGCTTTGGTGGACATACCCCCCGACCCTACTTCAGAACGCATATCCGGGGGCCGGAGTGGAACTGGGAGGACGACTCGCCCGGGCGCGGGTTGAGACTTGAGCCCCAGTCCACGCGCGCAGGGGCGCGAGGGCCGAAATGCTGGTAGCGGAGGCCGAGCCCGGCCGTGCTTGGCGCAAAGGTCGCTCGAGGCGCTCAGGTCGGATGCACGAGCGGGTAGACGTTGCCCGCGTCGAGGAAGGCGGCGGTGGCCAGGTGGCAGCGGCCGACGATCAGAACCGCAGCTCGGTGCTCGCGAGCAGGAGCGCGTTGCCGCCGGAGGGCGGGACGCAGTCGGGCAGAAGCCGCGCAGCCGGTAGTCGCCGCCACGCACAGAAAGCGCTCGGCCCGCGGGAGGAGAGATCGAGCTCCTCCAGGCCGAGTGGCGGGCGAAGCCCGGCCCGAGGCGGCCGTCCGAGGGCCAGCATCAGCCCGCGAGGTCAGGCGGTCGAACACCGCGCGCCCTGGACGGCGAACGTCTTGGCGAAGGTGTCGCCCCAGGACTGCTTTCATCAGAGCTGGAGGTCCGCGCGCTCAGGAAGCGGCCGCGGCGCCGGCTTCCAGGGGATCGTCCGGCGTCGTTCACGACCGTGGCGGAGGGGTCCCGACACCGTGAAAGTTGCCGAGCTCCCGCGGCGACACCTCGCCGGGGTTGGTACGACGTTGAGGCACGTGCACGCGCTTGTAGCCGACGCTTGCCCGATCAGGCTCCAGCTCGTGGTGAGGTCGCGAGGCGGTCTGGACCGCTGGCGCGCCGTGCCTGCAGGAAGTCGAAGAACGGCCGTCTCGCTTTCTTCCTCGCGGAAGCCGGTGGCGAACATCTCCTGCCCGGCGGCCGAGGCGTAGGCGCTCCCGGTGCGCTGAGCAGGAACCCGGCTGCGCCTTTGCAGCTCAGCGCGCTGCGGGCGTGACCACCGTGATCGCCGGTCCGTGCCGAACAGGTTGCGCCGGGTGACCTCCACGCTGCCGCGCATGGAGATCGGCCTCGGAATAGCCGAGCCCGTAGGAAACGGTGGTGAGCCGGACCCTCCTCCGCCGTCACCAGCGCGCGTGCGCTGGCCACCGGCGGTCTCTGGGGTCGATCTCGGCCACGCAGACCTTCCGGAAGAGCCCGAAGCGCCCCGAGGCGGCGCGCTGGGACTCGATGACCTCCACCTGCTGGCCGAGGGGCTCGCGCCCTCCTTGAGAGCGTGATCTCGCGGCGGACGACCTCCTCCTCGGTTCTCTCCAGTCCGGCCACCACCGCGTGTGTACGGCGCTCAGGCGCGGGCCGGGCACCACGCGGGCGGACGACCTTCGCCTCGCGCCGGAAGTCACTCAGCGGAGGAAGGTCGTCTCCGGCGTGACCTCGGCCTGCGGGATCGCCCGCGTCGCGATGATACGCGGTGAGGAGCGCGTTGCGGTCGCGGGCCACGTCGCGGATGCTGGTACGCCGACCCCGCGCGCACTGGGCACGCTCGCGCGCCGCGCTGCGGGCGGGAAGGGTGACGGGGAGGTCTCGACGTTCACCGAGCGCCACCAGGGTGCGGGTGCCCGCCTGGACGCGGGAGACGACGGGGGCACGTCGCCTCCGCCCTCCCGGCGCCACACAACCTCCACCCGCGCGCCCGCGCCCCGCCACGCTCGGCCACGCGGGCCAGGCTCCGCGCGCGTCCTCCGACGCGCCACCGATTCGTCCAGGGCCTCGCCCGGCGCTGGGCGACGGGCGCGGCCGGGTGAGGATCGGCCACGTCGGCGTCGGCCACGGACCGAGGGCGACGCGGGCCGCCGGGGCCGCCTGGACGCTCGTAGACGACCACCTGCCGGTAGTCGCGGGTCTCCTCGCGCGCGCGTCACCGAGACGTCGCGGTGACCCTTGCCGCGGTGGAATTCCTACGCCAGCCCGGTCCACGACCTCCTCCACCACGTCCGCCTTGGGGCCGCCGTCGCGGAGCAGCCCGCTCAGGCGCGACCGCTGACTGCGGCCGAGGTGGGCCCCCTGGAACTCCACGGCGGTGAGGCGGACCGGGCTGCGCGCGGAAGACAGGGTGGCAGGGCCCGTGGCCGGTGTCATGCAACTCGTCGAAGGTCCACCACTGGGCCCGCCAGCCTGGCCGTCACGAGACGAGCAGCGCCGCCGCATGGCTCCTCCCGCCGCCGAGCGGGCCTTGCTCGCGCAGGAAGACGCGCCCCGGCGCCGGCCGGATGGCAGCGCCACCCAGGGACGGCCTCGAGGCCGCCCGCACGCGCGCCTTCCGGTGCGGGCCGCGCCCGCCCACCCTCGCCTTCGGCCCCGCGAGCACGGTGAACACGGCATCCGCCCCGCCGGGCTGGCGGCGCGCGCGGCGGCCGTCACCGCGGCTCCGAGGTAGCGCGCGCGCAGCGCCAATGCTCGCGACGTCGCGCGCCGCGCGGTCGAGGCCGCTCGGCCACGGCGGCTCCACTCTCCCCGCAGCCGCGCGATTGCGGCTCGCCGCCCCCGCCCCTGACGACGCGGTCCCCCTCCACCAGACACCGAAGAGACGCCAGGGGAGCGGGGATGGGCCGGAACACCACGTCCAGGCCCTCGGGGCCGCGCTCCACCTCGCGACGATGACGTCCTCGGCAGTCGCCGGTCGCGTAGAACAGCTCGCACCACGTGCCGCACCACCTCCGGGCGCAGCGGCTCCCCGGCTACACACTCCGCGGTAGCGCGGACAGCCGCTCGACGTCCGCCAGCGGGCGCCGCGATCCGCACCGAGGCGACCACGTCCTCGCGGCGGAGGCCGGGATCAGGTCGAGGAGCGGCGGCCAGGAGCAGCGCGGCGGCGAGCGCGCTGCATCTTCGCTTCCGCATCTGGCGGATCCGCACGTCGAACCCGTAGCCGGTCGTCTCCGCGGCTGAGGATGATCGAGAAGCGGTCGGACAGGTGTACTCGACGGTGACGATCCTGGTCCTCCGTGCCCGTCAGGTCCACCGAGTATACGACGTTGACGTCGGGCGTGATCCGCCTTGCCCAGGGTGACGCGCGCGGTCGGGCGCGACGCGTCACCGCGGGCCCGGCAGGGGTCGATCGAGAAGCGGCTCAGCCCCAGCCGCGACGCCCCTTCTCAGGCCCAGCTCCTCGGACAGCCGGCCCGTGAAGCGTGTCGCCGCGCCCGCCGCCGCGAGCTTGCGCTGGGCCAGCTCCCTCTGGGTGGGATCGATCAGCTCCTGCTCCTCGGGAGGCGCCCCCGCGAGCACCGCCGGGATCTGGTACTCGGCCAGCGGCGGGTCGGAGGTGAGCGTGGGGTACACCCGCTCGAGCGTGCCGTTCACCTTGAGCGTGATGCGGATAGCTCTGGATGCGGGTCCTCCGCCTCGATGTCGAAGAGCGGATCCACCTTTCGCGGGTTCGTGAAGTCGATCGTGCCCGCGGCGGATCACGTAGGTGTTGCCCTGGAAGTAGACGCCGGCCCCGGTCCACCTCCGCATGGCCCAGCACCACCGGCGTCGCCGTAGGTGCCCTGCAGGGTCAGGTCCGCCCGGGCCTGCAGGGGTGGCCAGGTTGTTGTCGATGCGGCAGCGTGCCCGGCGCGCTCACCTTCGACGTCGTAGCGCAGGCCGCCGCCGAGCGACCCGCTCTCGCGGCGCGGTCGGCTCCTCGGCGGCCAGCAGCTCGGTGGCGAGGTCGCAGCGCCGGGTCCACGTGGCCTGGCGCACGTCCACGGTGCCGGTGAGCCACGGCCGGCTGGCGTCGCCGAACAGGCGCAGGTCGGCGTCCCACGACGCGCTGCGCAGCCCCTCGGGGTAGCCGCGGCGAGAGCGGCCGGTGGCGGTGGACGCTCGAAGGTGGTGAGGCGCGCCTTCTCGTAGCACGGCCTCGGCCTCCAGCTCCACCGGCCCGCCGCCGATGGTGCCGGTGAGGCCGGAGAGTGGGCGCCTCCCTGCGTGTGAGCGCACGGTCCCTGCACGTCAGTCGACGCCGTGCGGGAAGCCGCGCTGCAGGCGCACCGGCCCCGCCCCGACACCTCCAGCGTCCCGTCCATCCGCGGCGCGGCCGCGTGCCTCCACCGCCACCCGACACCCGCGCCGCTCCCTGGCCGCCGCAGGTCGTGGGCGAGCAGGACACGAGCGCGAGGTCGGCCGTGCCCTCGCACCGCGAGGTCCATCGCGCCGTCGGCGACGACATGGCCGCGCTGCCTTCACCGCGAGATCGGTGCCCTCGCCGGCCAGGTGCATCTGCTCGACCTGCAACCGGCCGCCGCCGAGGGCTGAGGCGGAGGGCTCGCGGCTCGTCACCAGGTAGTCGGGCAGGCTGCCAGATCGAGGCGGTCCACCACCGCCCCTCGCCCGCATCTGGCTCGAGCGCCTGCAGCGGACGCCCGCCAGCCGCGCCCGTCCGGTGGCCCACGACGGTCATCGACGCGGGCAGCGGCCTTGAGGGCGGCCCTCAGCAACGGGTCGGAGGCCTCGTCTGCCGCATCTCGACGCTCAGCTCGGACTCGTAGGGGCGCGCAGCCGGCGGCGGCCGCTCGCCGACAGGTCGAGCTTCTCCGCGCGGGACGCGCCTCGATCGCGAAGCGTGCCGTCGCCCTCTCTCGACCAGGCGCGCGTCGAGATCACCCAGCGGCTCGCCGCCGAACGTGAGCCGGGGCGCCTTCAGCCGGGCCTGCAGCCGCGGCCGCTCGCGCGTGCCCTGGACCACGACCTGGCCGGACAGCTTTCCGCCCCAGCGCAGGTCGGAGGCCACCGAGGGAGCCAGCTCGCCGACCTCGAGCTCGGACACCTCGGCCGAGGCGTCGTAGAGCTCCGTCGTCGCTGAGGCTCCCGCGGAAGCTCACCTCGCCGCCGCCCACGCGCGCCCGCCCGGCCTTCACCTGCGTCCCCGCGGCCGTCACCACGGCCCGCACGTCCAGGTCTCGGAAGGGGCAGGCCGTACGTAGCGGCCCTCGGCGGACGAAGCGGGCGGTCCCCTCCGGGGCGCTGCGCCGGCCTCGAAGCTCGCCTCCCGCGGTGACGAGCCCTCGCAGGTCCACGTCCCACTGCAGGGCGCGCGCGATGTCCGGGCGGGCCAGCTGCGGATCGCGCAGCGTCAGCTCGAGGCCGGTCCTCCTCCCGTAGGCCTCCGGTGCCGGTCACGCCGTCGAGCCACAGCTCGCCGCCGTCGCGGCGCAGCACGAGGAGTGCGAGCGCACCGAGCGAGGTCGTGACCGTCCCGCCCACTCCCCCGGCCCCAGACGACGCCCAGGTAGCCGAGGTCCTGGCCGTTGAAGCGGCCCTGGAAGACGGGAGACGAGATCGGTGCCCCAGCCAGCGGCCGTGGAAGGAGCCGGCTCCGGCGACAGGCCGGCCCTCTGCGGATCGGCGCGCGCCGAGCGCCTGGCGCACCCGGAGCAGGAGTTCGTCGCTGGCCGCGAGGTCCCGGCTCTCCGCGTCGACGGCGAGGTCGGCGGCGCCGTCGCGCTCGATGCGTCCCCGCGGCGCGCCTCCATCGACAGGGTGCGCAGCTCCGCGCTCTCGAAGATCTGCACGCCGCTCTCGGCGCGCCACTCCACGCGGCCGGAGAGGGGCGTGCGGCCGTCGGCGCGCGGGGCGAGGTCGAGGGCGAGCGTTCCCGTCAGGTTCCGCGCGCGGCCCCGCGGCCATTCCAGCGCGAGGGGACCGGTGACGGACGGCGCCGATCCCCGCGGCGCCGACGTCGAACACCATCCGGCCGGGAGCCCTTCGGCGTCCATGCCCCGGACCTGGCCGGACAGGCGGGCGAGTGCCCGGCGTGGGGGCACCTCCACGTCGAGGGTGGACCGGGCCGCCGAGAGCGTCGACTTCGAACCGCCGCAGGTGGACGCCGCGCTCGTCCCACACGACCTCGCCGCCGTAGCGCGGGACGGAACCCGTCGAAGCTGCCCGCGGACCCCTCCGGGTGCCCGCGCACCCCAGATCCGCGAGCCCTCCACCAGCACCGCGCCGTCGAAGCGGGCGGTCGCCGCGCACGCCCAGGCCGGTGCGGATCGCGTGCGCCCGGGACGTCGAGGTCGGCCGGCACCGCTGACCTGGAACTGGCCGCGCAGGGGAGCGATCTCCAGCGCGCCCGCGGTAGGTGATGTCGGTGCCCTCCGCCCGCAGGTGGCCGGAGCTGACGCTCGACCGCGCGGGCCCTCGACGGCCAGCTCCATCTCGGTCGTCGGGGGCAGCGGAGGGTTGCCGCGCGAAGCGGACGTCGCCGGGGCCGAAGGCCAGCGGCCCGCCAGCGCCGCCCGCGCCCTGCCGGAGCTGGCCCTCGAATCCGGGCAGGTCGAGGTCCAGCGGGACGCGCTGGTGGTCGATCTGCACCTCGCCCCGCGGGATCAACAGCCGGCCGATGCGCACCTGGAGCCCACCGGGCCGCCCGTCTGGATGTGGGGCAGGTCGTCGCCTCCTCTCGCGGAAGCGCGTTCACACGGATCCGGGGCGATCGATCTCGAGCAGGGCGAGCAGCGGCCTGCGCTCCCACGAGGGGCGCAGGGAGGGCCGGGCCACGATGCGGGGCACCTCGAGGAAGGGAGGCGCGTACGGCGCGCGGCGCCGGCCGCGCACGTCCAGGATCTCGGCCGCGAAGGGGAAGAGGTGATAGCGCACCTCGCCCACGCGTCGCCGGCCGGCCCGAAGACGAGGACAGCCGGGAGGCGATGGGCTCCGAGGACCAGAGGGCGGCAGGCGGAGGAAGGCCGCGGCGAGGCAGGACCCCGACGACGACGGCGAGGGCAGCAGACCACCAGCGTCCGGCGCGAGCGGCGGTTCAAGGGCGCCTCTCAGGACGCGGCGGCTCACCCCACCACCACGAGAAGGACGCCCGGTCTCCACCGGTCTGCGCGCTCGCCACGCGCACCTCCACCACCCGGCCTGTGCGCGGGGAGCGCAGCTCGTTCTCCATCTTCATGGCCTCCATCACCACGAGGCCCTGGCCCGCGGCTCGACCGCCCTGGTCCGGCTCCACCAGCACGCGCACGATGCGCCCGGCATGGGGCGCTGGAGCCGGGCCGGACCCTGGGGAGCGCGGACGGCGGCGGGGGCGGCGCGCGGCTGCTTCGGCGAGGTCCACGCACGAACGGTCGCCGCCGACGATCACCCGGCAGCCCTCCGGACCGGGGCTCCAGGCCGACGGTGGCTGCGGCCGGTCCACGGGCGAGCTGAGATGCAGGCTCGCGAACTGATGGACGGCGCCAGTCCACGTCCACAGGCCGGCCGTCGACGGTCACCGTGTACGCGTCCCGGCCTCCAGTCACGGTGACGCGGCATGCTCGGCTCGTCCACCGCGGCGTCGAGGATCACCGCGGCTCATCGCCCAGCGCCCTTCCCGCTGCCAGGCCGAGGGGCCGGAGCCGACGCCGGCGCTGCCGAGCGACGCTGCCCGGCGCTGCTCCAGGAGGCGGATGGACGCGGCCGCCAGCGCCACCGGCCACGGCCGCTCGTCTTCCTCCATGCCCGCGCGCGTCGTGGGCCGAGCCGCTCCACGAAGCCGGTGTCGAACTCGCCCGGCCACGAAGTCCGGGATGGCGCAGCACGCGCTCGAAGAAGGGCAGGGTCGGTCTTGATGCCGAGCATCCTGTACTCGCGACAGCGCGCGCCGCATGCGCGTCGATCGCGCCGCGCGGTCTGTCAGCCGCAGGCCACGAGCTTCGAGATGCAGCGGGTCGTAGTGGACGGGCACCTCGTAGCCCTCGTAGACGCCGGAATCGTCGCGCATGCCCGGGCCGCCGGGCGACGCGGAGCGGCAGATGCGCCCGGGGCTCGGCAGGAAGCCCTGCGTCGGGGTCCTCGGCGTAGACGCGGCACTCGATGGCGTGGCCGCGCTGGCGCAGCGTCCTCCTGCGCGGAACGGCAGCGTCTCGCCCTGCGGCGATGCGGATCTGCAGCTTGCACGAGGTCGACGCCCGGTGACCATCTCGGTCACCGGGTGCTCGACCTGCAGGCGCGTGTTCATCTCCAGGAAGTAGGGCTGCGCGTCCGCGTCGACCAGGAACTCGAGCGTGCCCGGCGTTCGCGTAGCCGATCGCCTTGCGCCGCAGGCCAGCGGCCAGCGCGCCCATGCGCTCGCGCAGCTCGGCGGTGACGACGGGCGACGGGCTCTCCTCGACGACCTTCTGGTGGCGCCGCTGGATCGAGCACTCGCGCTCGAAGAGGTGCACGGCGTTGCCGTGCGCGTCGGCCAGGACCTGGATCTCGATGTGGCGCGGCCGCAGCGATGCGCCTTCTCGAGGTAGAGCGCTGTCGTCGCCGAACGCGCTCTTCGCCTCGCTGCTGGCGCGCGCGGCCGCGGCCCGCAGCTCGCCTCGGCGCGCTCGACCAGGCGCAGGCCCTTGCCGCCCCGCCGGCGGCGGCCTTGAGCATCAGCGGGAAGCCGATCGCGCTCCGGCCTCGCGTCGGATGGCCGGCGTCGTCGGCGAGCGGCTCGAGCGCTGCCGGGCACCACCGGGCACGCCGGCCTCGACGGCGACGCGGCGGGCCGAGGTCTTCTCGCCCATGAGCGCGATCGTCTCGCTGCGCGGCCCGATGAAGACGAGCCCCGCCTCCTCGCAGGCCGGCGCGAAGTCCGGCGTTCTCGGCCAGGAAGCCGTAGCCGGGATGGACGGCGTCGGCGCCGCTCCTGCGGGCCGCCGTCCAGGACGCGGTCGATGCGCAGGTACGACTCGCGCGACGGGCGCGGGCCCGATCGCGTAGCGCCTCGTCGGCGCGCCGCACGTGGAGCGCGGCGCGGTCGGCCTCCGGAGTAAACCGCCACCGGTGCGGATGCCCAGCTCCGCGGCAGGCGCGGATGACGCGCACCGCGATCTCGCCGCGGTTGGCCACGAGCACCTTCGCGGAGCGCGCGCCTCACAGCGGGATGTTCCCGTGCTTCTTGGGCGGGTTCTTGTCGCGCTTGTTCCGCGGTCATCTCGAGGCCGGCGATGATCTTGCGCGCGGGTCTGGCGCGGCTCGATCACCTCGTCGACGAAGCCGCGGTCGGCGGCCACGTAGGGGTTCGCGAACTTCTCGCGGAACTCCTGCGACCTTCTGGCGCCGCAGGCGCCTCGGGGTCGCGTCGCGCCGCCGCAGCTCGCGGCGGTAGAGCACGTTGACCGCGCCCTCCGGGCCCCATCACCGCGATCTCGGCGGTGGGGTAGGCGAAGTTGAGGTCGGTGCGGATGTGCTTGCTCGCCATGACGCAGTAGGCGCCGCCGTAGGCCTTGCGGGTGATGACGGTGATCTTGGGCACGGTGGCCTCGGCGAAGGCGTAGAGCAGCTTGGCCCCGTGGCGGATGATGCCGCCGTACTCCTGGGCGGTGCCGGGCAGGAAGCCGGGCACGTCCTCGAAGGTCACGAGCGGGATGTTGAAGGCGTCGCAGAAGCGCACGAAGCGCGCGCCCTTCACCGAGGCGTCGATGTCGAGGCAGCCCGCCAGCACCGCGCGGCTGGTTGGCCACGATGCCCGACGCTGCGCCCGCCGAAGCGCGCGAAGCCCACCACGATGTTCGCGGCGTAGTGCTCGTGCACCTCGAGGAAGCGCCCGTCGTCCACCACCGCCTGCGATCAGCTCGCTTGATGTCGTAGGGCTTGTTGGGCTCGGCGGGGATCAGGGTGTCGAGCGCCGGCGTCCTCGCGGTCCGGCGGGTCGTCGGTCGGCGTGACGGCGGCGGCTCCTCGAGGTTGTTCGAGGGCAGGTAGGACAGCAGCTCGCGGATCAGCGGCAGGCAGGCGCGGTCGTCGTCCACCGCGAAGTGCGCGACCCCGAGCGTGGCGTTGTGGGTCATGGCCCCGCCGAGCTCCTCCTTCGTGACCTCCTCGTGGGTCACGGTCTTGATGACGTCGGGACCGGTCACGAACATGTAGCGACGTGTCCTTCACCATCACGTTGAAGTCGGTGATGGCGGGCTAGTAGACGGCGCCGCCCGCGCACGGGCCCAGGATCGCGGAGATCTGCGGGACGACGCCCGGAGGCCAGCGTGTTGCGCAGGAAGATGTCGGCGTAGCCGCCGAGCGAGGCCACGCCCTCCTGGATGCGCGCGCCGCCGGAGTCGTTGAGGCCGATGACGGGCGCGCCCATCTTCATGGCCAGGTCCATGACCTTGCAGATCTTCGGGCGTTGGTCTCGGACAGGCTGCCGCCGAAGACCGTGAAGTCCTGGGCGAAGACGAAGACCAGGCGGCCGTCGATCCGTGCCGTAGCCGGAGACGACGCCGTCGCCGGGGACCTTCTGCTCGGCCATCCCGAAGTCGAGGCAGCGGTGCTCGACGAGCTTGTCGAGCTCCTCGAAGCTGCCCTCGTCGAGCAGCAGCTCGACGCGCTCGCGCGCCGTGAGCTTGCCCTCGCGCGTGCTGGCGCTCGCGGCGCTCGTCCGCCGCCCCGCCCTCGGCGCGGCGCGTGCCGCTCGCGCAGGTCGTCGAGCGGGAGTCATCCGCCTAGTCGGCGCGCAGGCCCGCGCTGCCGTAGGTCCGGCAGCCGCAGCCGCCGCGGCCGCAGCCGCAGCCGCCGCCGCGGACGCGCGATGGCCCGCGCGCCGGCGAAGGCGAAGCGCCGAGAGCTGCTTCTCGACCGCCGCGCCTCGCGCAGGCGGGGCAGGCACACCGCCTCGCCCCAGCGCCCGCACGTAGCTTCTCGAAGCGTCTGCTCGCAGTCGCGGCAGACGTACTCGTAGATCGGCATCGGTCAGCTACGCGCCGCCTTGGCGCCCATCGTCCTTCTTCGCCTTCTCCCAGTCCTCGAGGAAGCTGCTTGAGGCCGATGTCGGTCAGCGGGTGCTTCGACGAGCGACTGTGAAGACGCTCATAGGGCATGGTGCCGATGTGGGCGCCGGCCGCGCGCCGCCTCCACCACGTGCATGGGGCTGCGCAGGCTGGCCGCCAGCACCTCGCAGTCGAAGTCGTAGTTGTCGGAAGATCTGGACGATGTCGCGCCACCAGCTCCATGCCCGGGCGTGGCGATGTCGTCGAGCCGGCCCACGAAGGGCGAGCACGAAGCGGGCCCCGGCCTTGGCCGCGAGCAGGGCCTGCGGGCGCAGAAGATCGAGGGTCATGTTGACGCGGATGCCCTCGCCGGTGAGCGCTTGCGTGGCCTTGAGGCCCTCGGTCGTGCACGGGCACTTGACCACGATGTTCTTGTGCAGCGCCCGCCCAGTGGCGGCCCTCCCGGACCATGCCCTCGGCGTCGGTCGCGACCACCTCGGCGGAGATGGGCCCGTTCGACGGTCTCGCAGATCTCGACGCAGGATCTCCTCGGGCTCGCCGCTCTCCTTCGCGAGCAGGCTGGGGTTGGTGGTGACCCCGTCCACGCACGCCGAGCGCCGCGCGCCTCGCGGATCTCCTTCAGGCTGGCGGTGTCGAGAAAGATCTTCATGAGTGCCTCCTGTCCAGGGAATGATATCCCCACGGCCGATTCGCGGACATCCACCCTCACGGGCGCCGCGTCTCAGGGCCGGGCCGAGGGCTCTCGTTGCCGTCGCGGTCCACCGCGGTCACGCCGTGTAGACGAGGGCGGAGCCGGGGGCGCATGGCGGTCTCGGAAGGACGTTTCGGGCGGGATCTCCGCCACCCGGACGGACGCGCCGCTCCCGCGACCGCGCGGTACACGCGGTACGACGCCAGGTCGGCTTCGAGCGAGGGGCTCCACGAGACCTCGATGCCGTCGGCCGCGGCCAGGACGCGGCCGCGCCCGTGGCAGCCGGCGCGAACACGTCCTTGTTGTCGACGCACGCCTCCCCCGAGTCCACGCTCTCCACGACGGGCTGCGCTCAGACTAGACCGTGCGCACGACATAGCACCAGCGTGCTTCGCCGGGCGCGACCGTCGCGTCGCGCATCGGGCGCCGCCACCGGGACCGGCGTCAAGGGCCGGCGGTAGGCGCCGTCCGGCTCCCGGCGATAGACCCAGAACCCGCCCTGGGCTTGGGGTCGGCGTCGGGGTCGGGCTGGCTCGGGCGAGGGCGACGCGCCGGGGAAGCCGACGCGCCCGGGGACGGGGCGGCGCGGGAGACACGCCCGGCGAAGGCGACACGGCGGGCGAGGGCGGTGTCGCGGGTGAAGGCGTGAGGCTCGGGCCGGCTGGCGCCGGGACTCGCTCGCACCGGGACTCGCGCTCGGCGTGGGCGACGGCACCGGCGTCGGCGGCGGCGTGGGCGGAGGCGCCAGCAGAAGCACGACCGCCTGCGGCTCGATCTGCGCGGCCACCCCCGTCGGCGGCGAGGGTGGAGAGCTGCACGGTGAGGACATCGACCGCGGTGGGGCCGACGTCTCCCTCGCTCACCTTCGATCTCACCGCCGCGCACGAGCGTGCCGGCGGTCGGGAGCGGCTCGGTCTCGACGCGGGTCTCTCCGGGGGCCACCGGCGCATCGTGCGCCGCGCGCCTTCTGGCGAAGTCGCCGGGGCCGTCCATGCGCAGCAGCTCGACCCCGAGCACGCCGAGGCGCAGCCCGCCGGCGGTGACCTGGGGCGCGCTGAAGCTCACCTCGAAGCTGCGCGCCGCGCTGGGCCAGCTTGAGGTCGCCGATGGTCTGGGGCACGCGCGACAGCGGCGGCTGGGGATCCCCGTTTGCCGCAGGCCGGGGAGCCGGAGGAGGGCCGTCGCAGGCGACGAGCCAGGCGATGGCGCGCCGCAAGCGGAAACTCAAAAGAATGAACCGGCTGAGATCCTGGTTCTGCACGAGGGGCGAGAGCTTCCTCCGCACCTCGTCGCGCGTCGATGCGCACCGCGCGCGGGCCCATCGCTCGCGCCCTCGAAGGAGACCTCGTCGAGCACCGTCTCCAGCACCGTGGCGCAGCCGCCGGGCGCCGATGTTCTCGGTCGCCCGGTTGACCTCCATCGCGCAGCCGGGCCAGCTCGTGGACGGCATCGCTCGTGAAGGACAGCTCCACCCCTTCGGTGGCGAGCAGCGCCTGGTACTGCGTCAGCGAGCGCGCTCTTGCGGCTCCGGTGAGGATCCGGACGCAGGTCTCTCGAGGCTGAGCGGCTCCAGCTCCACCCGGATCGGGAAGCGCCCCTGCAGCTCCGGGATGAGGTCCGGACGGCTTGCTGACGTGGAACGCGCCGGCCGCGATGAACAGGATGTGGTCGGTGCGCACCGGGCCGTACTTCGTCGACACCGTCGTGCCCTCGACGATGGGCAGGATGTCGCGCTGCACGCCCTCGCGCGAGACGTCGGGGCCGTGGCCGCCTTCCCGGCCGGCGATCTTGTCGATCTCGTCGATGAAGACGATGCCCGAGTCCTGCACGCCGCTCGATCGGCCAGCGCGCGCCACCTGCTCCGGTCCACGAGGCGTCGCCTTCCTCCTCCTGCGCGCAGGACTCGCGCGCCTCGGGCACCGGCAGGCGCGCGCGGCGCGTCTTGCCCGAAGAGGCCGGGGAGCATGTCCTTGAGGTTGACGTCCATCTCCTCGACGCCCTGCGAGCTGAGGATCTGGAAGGACGGCGAACGCTGCGCTCCGGCACCTCCACCTCCACGGTGCGCGCGTCGAGCGCGCCCGCGCGCAGCTGCCGCGCAGCTTCTCGCGCGTCGTCGACCGGAGGCGTCGTCGCCGCGCTCCCGCGCGCGGCTTCCGGCGCTGTCGCCGCGCGAGGCCGGGCGGGGCGGCGGGAGCAGCAGGTCCAGCAGCCGCTCCTCGCACGTTGTGCTCGCGCGCTCGCGCACCTCCGCCTGCTTCTCGCGGCGGACCATGTCGCACCGCGGCTCGACCAGGTCGCGGACCATGGACTCGACGTCGCGGCCCGACGTAGCCGACCTCGGTGAACTTCGACGCCTCCACCTTCACGAAGGGGCTGCCCGACAGTCGGGCCAGGCGGCGCGCGATCTCGGTCTTGCCCACGCCGGTGGGGCCGATCATCAGGATGTTCTTCGGCGTGACCTCGGCCGCCACGTCGGGCGGCGAGCCGCTGCCGGCGGATGCGGTTGCGCAGCGCGATCGCCACCGCGCGCTTGGCCGCGGCCTGGCCGACGACGTAGCGGTCGAGCTCGGCCACGATCTCGCGCGGCGTGAGGCCGTCGAGGCTGCGCAGCTCCTCGGCTGCCGCCGGCAGGTGGATGGTCCACGCATCAGAGGGTCTCCACCACGATGGCGTCGTTCGTGTAGATGCAGATCTCGGCGGCGATGCGCATGGCCTCGAGGGCCACCGCGGTCGCGTCCAGCTCGGTGTGACGCACGAGGGCCCGGGCGGCGGCCAGGGCGTAGGGCCCGCCGCTGCCCACCGCGACCAGGCCGTCGTCGGGGGCGATGACGTCGCCCGCCCCGACAGCAGGAAGCGTCGACTCGCGGTCCGCCACCACCAGGAAGGCCTCGCAGGCGGCGGAGCACGCGGTCGGTGCGCCACGTCCTGCGCGAGCTCCACGGCGGCGCGCTCGAGGTTGCCCCGGTACTCCTCGATCTTGGCCTCGAACTTCGTGAAGAGGGCCATGGCGTCGGCGGTCGAGCCCGCGAAGCCCGCCAGCACCTGGCCGCCGTGCAGGCGCCGGATCTTGCGAGCCCCGTGCTTCATCACGGTCCGGCCCGAGGGTGACCTGGCCGTCGCCGGCCATGGCGAGCTGCCATCGCGGTGGCGGACGGCGAGGATCGTGGCGCCGTGGGAGGCGGGAGTGGGCCATGGGACCGCCCGCGCCGGAGGCGCGAGGCGACAAGTATAGGAGCGCCTCCCACGAGGGGTCAAATTCGACGCGGAGCCGGCTTCAGTACTCCGTGTAGTCGATCTGCTGGCGCAGCGCTTCCGCGGTGAGGCGGCCGGCCCGCCGCTCGTCGAGGTCGCGCTTGCGCACCTTGATCACCAGCGGTCTTCTGCACGCGCGGAAGCTCATGACCATCGACCCCCTCGCGGCACGAGAAGTCCCACCGCGGCGGCCACGAGCTGCTCGGCCGCAGCGCATGGAGGGGCGGGGCCCTGCTTCTCGACGAGCACTGGTGACGGCCGTCTTCACGTCGCGGATGACCGCGTCGCTCGATCCCGCCCGTCCCCGGGATCCTCGCCGGCGAAACCAGAACTGCCAGGGCGCCGGCGGCGCTGCGCTGAGAGAGTCATGGGCGGCAGGACCGGCTGTCGGCGCCGCCGGCCTCGGCGCTCGAGGCCGGAGGCGCCGCGGCGGCGACGGGTGCCGGCGGGGGCGGGCGCGGCCGGCACCGGCATCGGGTCCGGCCAGACGCTGCTCGACCTGGCGCTCCGCGGCCACGCGGGCCTGCTCGGCGCGTCCCGGCGCACGGCCTCCATCCGCGCCTGCTGCTCGCGCGCCCGGATCTCCGGCTTGCCTCCTCCATCTCGCGCTCGCGCTCGCCCTGGATGCGATCGGCCTCTTCGAGCGCGCGCATCTGGTCGGCCATCTGGGCCTCCAGCTCGCGCTGCAGGTCCTCCAATCGGAGGTCCGGGCGCCTTGAGCCTCGGCCGTGACCATGAACCCGGGCGAAGGGGGGCTGGAGGACGAAGACGTTCGGCATCGGCTCGCCGGGGCCAGTCGCGCAGGTCGGTCCGCGTCTGGCGCAGCGCCTGGAGGTTCTTCTCCATCTGCTTGCGGGGCCCCGCCCGAGGGCAGTTGCGGAGCGCCACCTCCGGAGGTGGCGGATGGCCTGATCCACGGCGCGGGCGGCGCTCGCGCTCGAACGGGCTGCGGCGGGAGGGCGCCGCCGGGAGCACCCGCGGAGCGAGGACGAAGACGGCCCCGAAGCCGGGCAGGCGATAGCACCGCGCGGCCTCGCGGCTCGCCCGAGCAATGGCGGGGCTGGGACGGCTCACACCTTCCGGACGGCGGCGGCTCCAGGGGCCGCCGCGAAGCCGTCCATCTCGGTGCGCGTGGTGTCGGACGTGGCCTGCGCGGACGCGGCCGCGGGCGCGAGGAGGCTGGCGGCGACGCGGCGACGTTGAGGGCGGCTCGCATGGTCACTTCCTCTGCGAGGCCTGCAGCACGTCGGCCCATCCAGCTCGGTGGTGCGCGCGCGGCCTGCAGGCCGGCCTTGCCGTCGAGGTAGCTGGGGCCGGCGCTGACTCCTGGGCGAGGTCGTACTGGCGGCGGGCCTCCGTGCGCTTCCTCCGAGCCGCGTGAGCCCGGTGGCGACGAGTGCCGCCTGGCGGGCTTCGCTCTCCGCGATCCACTGCTGCACCCGGCGCAGCGTCTGCTCCTCGCCCGACCGGCGTCGACACGAACGAGCGCCGCAGCTCCTCCATTTCCGCCCGGTGGCGCTGCTCCTGGGCGGCCAGGGCGGCCTGGACGTCGGCGCCCCCGGGCCGGCCAGCCGGAAGCTGAAGCGGACCCTGCTCGTAGCGCAGCTCGGAGCCGCGCAGCCACCCGCCCGCCCACGAGAAGGGCCGAGCGCGGCGGCAACGCTGCCAGGGAGCGGCGCCCAGCGCGGCGCGGGCGGCGCCGGCCGAGGTCGGCGGGAACCCGCCAGGGCCGACAGGTCCGCGCGCAAGCGCCGGAACGATGCCAGCTCTTCCCGGCATGAGCCGCACGCCGCCTGGTGCTCCTCCAGCCGCCGCGCCGCCGTCGGCGCGGCCTGCCGTGAGAGCAGGTCCATCATCTCGTCGCGGAACGCGTCGCAGTCCATCACGTCTCTCCCCAGGCTTCGTTCTTGTTCCCGCCTCGTCATGACGTCAGGGGCGGGCACTAGGGCGGTCCCCCGATCCCCCTGGCGCACGAGCTCCGCTGCCCGAGGCTGCTCCAGTCCCCGGTACAGCCGCGTCTTCACCGTCGACAGCCGGCACGTCGAGCGCCTCGGCGATCTCGAGGAACGTCAGGCCCCTGGTACTCCTTCAAGACGACCACCTCGCGCTGCTCCTCCGGCAGCGAGGCCACCGCCGCCGCCACCTGGCGCGCGACGAGGTCGCCGGCCTCCATGCAGCTCCAGCGCGCTCGACCGCGCCTTCCACGGGCAGCTCTCCCGCGTCGGCAACGTCCTCGAGGCTGCACGTATCGTCTTCCCGCGGACCCGCGCATGCCGGTCCCGGCAGACGTTGAGCGGCGATCTGGTAGAGCCAGGAAGAGAAGCGTGCCTCCTTCTTGAAGGTCCGGACAGGCCCCGGTAGCGCCTTCAGGAACGCCTCCTGGCACAGGTCGCGCACGTCCTCTCCGGGCCCGACCGACGCGGTAGATCGGCTCCCTGGATCTTGCTGATCCCAGCGGCGCCACCAGCGCGTCGAAGGCGGACCCGTCCCCTGCCTGGAACGCTTCCGACCAGCTCCTCGTCGCTGGGCCGACATCGCCTCACCCGTCTACGACTGGCCGACGAGCGGCCTCGTCTCGGTCGATGTTACTGTCGATCGCCATTTGAGTACGCCAGCGCGCGCGGGATGCGTCTTATGGTAGATATCCAGAATATGTGCGCGTGTCTAGGTGTGTGTAGCGTTGGGTGGTCGATAGGCTGGCGTGGCCCAGCAGCTCCTGGATGGCCCGCAGGTCCGCGCCTCGCGCCAGGAGATGGGTGGCGAAGCTGTGCCGGAGCCTGTGCGGGCTGATCGCGCTGAGCCAGGGCGACCTGGCGGACGCGGCGCTGCGACGATGACGCGCGGACATAACGATCGGTCAGGCGTGCTACCTCGGGCGTTCACGAACAGTGGCGTCCGTCCGCGGCCGACCTGCGCCGCGCGGCCGGCAGGTAGGCCTCGGACGCGCCGTCTCCGCGCGGGACGCCGAAGCGGGACCACCCGTTCCTTCCGTCCCTTGCCGAGCACGCGGACGAACGCGCGCTGTCGAGGTCCACCTCCGGCCAGGTCCAGCCCCACCAGCTCGGCGCAGCGGATGCCGGTGCGCGTAGAGCAGCTCCAGGATCGCGCGGGCGCGCAGCGCCGCCGGCGTCGCTGTCGCCTGGCACGCCGAGGAGGGCGCGTCGCCTCGGCCTCGTCGAGGTGGACCGGGATCGCGCTGCTCCAGCCGGGGCGAGAGCAGCGCGCGCGCCGGGTTGCGGTCCAGGATGCCCTCGCGGCACAGGTAGCGGAAGAACGTGCGCAGGCTGGCCAGCTTGCGGGCGGCGGAGGTCTTCTTGCAGGCCGGCGCGGTGGAGCCGGGCCAGGAAGCGCGCGGATGAGCAGCGTGGTCGACGTCGGCCGGACGCGGCTCGCGGCCCAGCTCCGCGCCGCAGGTGGGCGACGAACTGCTCGGAGGTCGTCGCCGTAGGCCCGGACCGTGTGCGCGGAGGCGTTGCGCTCGCGGTCCAGGTGGCGCAGGAACGACTGGCGGGCCGCCTGCATCACGGCACGCCGCTCTGGTCAGCCGCTGCCGGAGACGGCGCGCAGCGGACGGTCCTCGCGCGCTGCGAGCTGGGCGACGAAGCCGTCCGAGGCTGTCGAGCGCCCGCTGGGAGAGCGCCAGGCGCCGCTGCGCCTTGTCGCGCACGCGCTGGCGGCAGTTCCGGCAGCAGGCCGAAAGCGATGTTGGTGGGCTGGTAGTGGGCGGGATCGCTTCGCGAGATGTACCGGCCCAGGGCGCCCAGGCGCCGTGTCCTCGGGGAAGGCGACCGGAGGCTCGTCGCCGCGCGCGCGGACGCGGCCGCGCCGATGCCGGCGAGCAGCCCGGAGGCCGCCGACTCCACGTAGCCCTCGACGCCCGACATCTGGCCGGCGAAGAACAGGCCCGGCGTGCCGCGCGTCTCGAAGCGTCGGCTCGAGCGTGCGACGGCGCGTTGACGTAGGTGTTGCGGTGGATCATGCCGAAGCGCACGAACTCCGCCGCTCGCAGCGCCGGGATCATGCTGGAACACCCGCTTCTGCTCGCCCCACTTGAGCTGGGTCTGGAAGCCGACCATCGAGTAGTGGCTGGCGGCCAGGTCGTCCTGGCGGAGCTGCACGACCGCGAAGGGCCGCCGGCCGGTGCGGGATCGGCGAGCCCCACCGGCTTCATCGGGCCCGAAGCAGCAGGGTCTCGGGCCCGCGGCTGGCGATGACCTCGACCGGCAGGCAGCCCTCGAAGAAGAACTCGTGCTCGAAGTCGTGCACGCGTCGGCGCACTCGGCGGTCGGTGAGCGCGTCGTAGAAGGCCGCGGTACTCCTCCTCGGTCGAGCGGGCAGTTCACGTAGTCGTCGCCGCCCTTGCCGTAGCGCGAGGCCTTGAACGTCGCGTCGAAGTCGATGCTGTCGGCCTCCACCACCGGGCTGACCGCGTCGTAGAAGTAGCAGGTGGTCCTGGCCCACGAAGCGCCGCGACCTCGGCCGCCAGCGCCTCCGAGGTGAGCGGGCCCGTGGCCACGATCGCGACCAGGTCGTCCGGGGATGCGGCGCACCTCGCCGCGGTGGAGCGTGACCTCGGGCAGCGCGGCGACCGCCTCCGGTCACCCGCTGCGCGAACAGCGCCGCGGTCCACCGCCAGCGCGCTGCCGGCGGGCACCTTGCACCGCGTCGGCGACGCGCATGATCAGCGAGTCCATCCGCCGCATCTCCTCCTTGAGGAGGCCCGGCGGCCTGGTCGAGCGCGTTGCCGCGCAGGCTGTTCGAGCAGACGAGCTCGGCGAGGTCGCCGGTCTGGTGCACGGGCGTCGGCTCGACCGGCCGCATCTCGTGGAGATCGACGCCGATGCCGCGGCGCGCGAGCTGCCACGCCGCCTCGCACCCGGCGAGCCCGCCGCCCACGATCGTCACCCGCATGGCTCAGTTCACCACGACTCAGTGCAAGGAATCGCAGAGCTTCGTGCTGCCGTGCTTTGGCTCGTGGTCCGTTGCCGTACGGTCGTCAGGCCGTCGCGCGCTTGTAGTGGCAGGCCTCGTTGCCGCAGAAGACGACCTTGCCTTCCTTCTTGGTCTCCTTCTCGAGCAGGTAGGCGCGGCCGCAGTCCGGGCAGGGCTCCGGGATCGGCTGGTGGTAGGCGGTGAACTTGCACTCCGGGATAGCGCCGGCAGCCGTAGAAGAAGCGGCCCCAGCGGCCCTTGCGCTCGACCACCTGGCCCCTGCCTGCAGTCGGGGCAGAGGAGGCCGATCTCGCGCGCCTCCTTCTTCTTGATGTACTTGCAGTCGGGGTAGTTGCTGCAGGCGATGAAGGGCGCCGAAGCGGCCGCGGCGCCAGGTGAGGTCGTTGCCGCACTCGGGGCACTTCTCGTCGATGGGCGTTCAGGGCCTCGACCTGCGAGCTTGCCGCCCTCGCCGCGCACCGAGGCGCTTCGTGGCCTTGCACTCCGGGTAGCTGGTGCAGGCCAGGAACGGGCCGTAGCGGCCCTTCTTGAGCGACCATGCGGCTGGCCGTCGTTCGGGGCAGACCTCCTTGGCCACGTCCTCGTGGAGCTCCGGCGTCGTCCCGTCGCCGCTGCCCGCGAGCTGGCGCGTGTTCTTGCACTCGGGGTAGCCGGAGCAGGCCAGGAACTTGCCGTAGCGGCCCCACTTGATGACCATGGGCTTGCCGCACTTGTCGCAGACCTCGTCGGTCTTCTCCTCCATGGCCTTGACGTCCTTCATCTCCTTGCGACGCCTTCTTGAGGTCCTTCTCGAACTTCTTCCAGAACTGGTTCAGAGCGTGTTCAGGAGGTTGTCCTTGCCCTCCTCGATCTCGTCGAGCTCCTCCTCCATGGCCGCCGTGTACTCGACGTTCATGATGTCCTGGAAGTGCTCGACCAGCAGGTCGGTGACCAGGAAGCCGAGCTCGGTCGGGTAGAGCTTGGCCTCGCGCTTCTCCATGTACTCGCGCGCCTCGATGGTGGCGATGATCGAGGCGTAGGTCGAGGGCCGGCCGATGCCGTTCTCCTCCAGCTCCTTCACCAGGCTGGCCTCGCTGAGAAGCGCGGCGGCGGCTGCGTGAAGTGCTGGTCGGTGTCGAGCTTCTTGAGCGTGAGGCGCGTCGCCCTCGGCCAGCGGCGGCAGCTGCGCGGCGCGTCGTCCGGCGCCGCGTCCTCGTCGGCGCCCTGGCGCCGGCCTCTCTGCCTTCGGCTCCTGGTCTCGCGACCTCTCGTCCGGGCGTCTCCTCGTACACCGCCAGGAAGCCCTTGAACCTCAGGGTCGAGCCCTTGGCGCGCAGCAGGTACGCGTCCGGCCTCGATGTCGACCACCGTCTCGTCGTAGACGCGCGGGCTTCATCTGCGAGGCCACGAACCGGTTCCAGATGAGCTTGTAGAGCGCGTACTCGTCCTTGCAGAGGAAGCGCTTGATCGACTCCGGGTCGCGGTCGAAGTACGTGGGCCGGATGGCCTCGTGGGCGTCCTGCGCGTCCTTCTTGCTCTTGTAGAAGTTCGGCTTCTCGGGGAGGTAGTCCTCGCCGTAGGTGGTCGCCGATGCGGCTCGCGCACCGCGGCGAGCGCGTCGTCCGAGACGCGGATGCGAGTCCGTGCGCATGTAGGTGATGAGGCCGACGCTGCCGTCCTCGCCCAGCTCGACGCCCTCGTAGAGCCGCTGCGCCACCTGCATCGTCTTCTTGCACGGAGAAGCGCAGCTTCTTGAAGGCCTCCTGCTGCAGCTTGGAGGTGATGAAGGGCGGCACCGGGTTCCGCCTGCGCTCGCGCGCGCTGACCTTGGCCACGCGGTAGGCCGCGCCGCTCGAGGTCGGCGCGCGACGGCGCTGCGCCTGCGTCCTCGTTGCCGATCTCGACGTTCTTGCCGTCCTGTCTTGACGAGGTTGGCGGGGAAGACCGGCGGCTGGGCGCGCCTCGAGGTGCGCCAGCACCGTCCAGTACTCCTCGGGCACGAAGGCCTGGATCTCGCGCTCGCGGTCGCAGATGAGCCTGAGCGCCACCGACTGCACGCGGCCGGCGGACAGGCCCGCGCCGCACCTTGTCCCAGAGGATCGGGCTCACCTTGTAGCCCACCAGGCCGGTCGAGGATGCGCCGCGCCTGCTGGGCGTCGACCTTCTTCTCGTCGATCTCGCCCGGGTGCTCGAAGGCGCTGCTCGACCGCGCGCTTGGTGATCTCGTTGAAGACCACGCGGCGGCACCTTCTTCTGCGCCCGCGCCGCCCAGCTCCTCGGCCAGGTGCCAGCAGATGGCCTCGCCCTCGCGGTCGGGGTCGGCGGCCAGGTAGATCGCGGTCGCGTCCTCGGCCGCGGCCTTGCAGCTCGTCGAGCACCTTCTTGCGGGTGGGCCAGCACTCGTACTCGGCGGCGAAGCCCTTCTTGACGTCGACGCCCAGCTTCTTCTTGGGCAGGTCGCGGACGTGGCCCATCGAGGCCTTCACCTGGAAGTCCCGCCCGAGGTATTTGTTGATCGTCTTCGCCTTGGCCGGCGACTCGACGATGACGAGGTTCTTGGCCACGCTGCCTTTCTCAGTACCTGACGTCACGAGGGCCGCCGGGCAGCCGGCGCACCTTGCTCTGGCCATCTCCAGCTCGGTCAGGCGGGCCGAGCAGCGCCTGGCGCTTCCGGCCGCACGGCCGAGCTCGTCGAGGCTCCACGAGGGTCGTCGCGCCCGCAGGCGCCCAGCGAGATCATCGCTCTGGCCGGCGGCCGTCTCGGTGACGCGAGATCACGAGCACCCAGCTCCTCGCGCCACGTCGGCGGCGTCGCGCACGAGGACGCGCGCCGTCGCGGATGAGCGCGTTGCGTGCCGAACGGCGACGGGCTCGGCTGGGATGGCCGGGCACCGCCATGACGTCGCGGCCCTCCTCGAGGGCGCAGCGCGCCGTGACCAGCGCGCCGCTCCTCATCGCCGCCTCGACCACCACCACGCCCGCGCCCCAGCCCGGCGATGATGCGGTTGCGGCGCGGGAAGTTGCTCGGCGTAGCGGCCCGGTCCCGAGCGGGAACTCCGAGACGACGGCGCCGCGCTCGGCGATGGCTGGCCGCCAGGCCGCGCGTTCTCCGGCGGATAGAGCCGGTCCAGGCCCGGAGCCCAGCACGGCCACGGTGCGGCCCGCCGCCGTCGAGCGCGCCGCGGTGGGCCGCGGTGTCGATGCCGCGGGCGAGGCCGGACACGATGGCGAGCCCCGCCGCGGCCAGGTCGCGGCGCCATGGCCGCGCGCCAGGCCCGCCCGCGGGCGGCGCGCGCGCGCGATCCCACGATGGCCACGGCTGCGGCGCGCCCTCGTCCGCCGCGCAGGACGCCGCGGACGTACAGCACGGGCGGCGGGTCGTAGACGCTGGCGCAGCCAGCCGGGGTAGTCCGCGTCGTCGCAGACCGACGATCCGCGACGCCCCGCCGCCGCGCCCGGCGCTCCGCCTCCGCGCGCCGGCGCGCCGCTCCGCCCGAGCAGGCTGCAGCGCCGCGCTCCGGCAGGCAGCGTCGGCCGTGGTCGTCGGTGGCCGGCATCGGGGCGTCAGGCGGCGCCGCGCGACGCAGCTCGCGACGGCCGCGGCGCCGACGCCGGGCAGCAGGCCAGGGTCAGGCAGGTCGAAGGTCATCGTTCCACGGTCTTCGGGTCGCGACGCGGGGCGCGGCGCGATTGTAGGGCGCACCCTGTCGACGGTCGGCGGTCCGTCAGGCCCGATGTCGCGACCAGGCACACCGGTCGTCCGCTCGGGCCGTCCGGCAGCGCTCGCGGCCGGTCCGGACGCGCGTACGCGCGGGGCGGGGCTCGTCCCGCGCCTGTCGCACTGGCATCTGCCTTGCTTTGGCCGCGGCCGGCGGCTAAGATCGAGTCGCGATCCGCCCGCTCGACCGGAGATGGCCATGCTGTCGGCCTCCTGCTGTTGACTGCTCGCTTCTCGCCGTCGCCGCCGGGAAGGCGCCGCGCGTGGCGCGAGCAGGAGATCCGCTTCGGCATCGACGTGGCCCGCAAGGGGCTCTGGAGCGAAGCGCGCTTCCGCTTCGAGAAGGCGGTCGCTGCTCGACCCCGACAACGCCGAGGCCCTCAACAACCTGGCCGTCGCGCTCGAGCAGCAGGGCGACTTCGACGAGGCGCGCGCCAGGCCTACGAGAAGGCGCTCGAAGCTCAAGCCGAGCAGCACTCTACATCCAGCAGAACTACGACCTCTTCCGGGAAGCCGATGACAAGCGCAACCGCAAGGCCAAGAAGAAGCCTTAGCCTGACCGTCCGCGGTCCCTCGACCGTGCGCTCGCTGGCCGCCTGCGCTGCGCCAGCTTCGTCGAGGTGCCGGTCGAGACGCCCGCTGCAGTCGAAGCTCGACGTCGGCTCGTTCCGGCGCGTGCTGGTGGCGGGCTTCGTCACCGACCTCGCGGCGACGTCGGACGTGGACCTGTCGCCGGAGACGGCGCGGCTGCTGCAGAACCAGCTGCGCTCGAACACGCAAGCTGCAGGTCCTCGAGCCCGACCGCCCGCCGCTGCAGCGACGCCCTCGGAGAAGGTCGCTCGAGAAGCTGCGGCGAGGGCGGCAAGTACACCAAGCAGGAGCGCGAGCAGTACAGGCTCGAGGCCGACCGGATGCTCCAGGACGGCGACTTCTGGCGCAAGATCGGGCGAGGAGTACCAGAACCCGCTCATCGTCACCGGCACGCATGGGCTTCGAGCGCCAGAACCGCTCGGGCTTCCAGTCCGACGAGCGCGTGGTGCGCGAGCCCGGCACGAACCGCCGCGCCTGGTGCGGGGCAACCGCTACCTGGAGCGCAAGGGCTTCAGCCTGAACGCCGAGTTCTACTTCGTCGACGGCCGCACGGGCCAGACCCTCCACAAGGAGAAGTTCACCGAGGAGGTCCTCTACGGCGAGGACCAGAAGGTCTCGCCGCTCTCCTCGTATTTCGAGCTCATGGACCGGCTGCTGCCCAACTTCCTGGGGTGATCTCGCCCCAGAAGATCCGCGGCACGCGCGTCCTGCTCCAGTAGGAACCCCATGACGACGACGCCTCGCGCGACGCGGGACGCTGCTCGCCCGCTGCCCTGCTCCTGGCGCTCGGCGCCGTGCCGCGCCGCGGCGCCCAGTTCATCCCCTACTACGGCAAGAACAAGGTCAAGTACGACAACTTCGCGTGGCGCGTCTACAAGAGCCCGCACTTCGAGGTCTACTACTACCCCGAGTTCGAGCAGCACCTGGCGCGGCTCGCCTCCTACGCTGGAGAGCGCGTACCAGAAGGTCTCGTCCGACCTGAAGCACGAGATCGGCTGCCCGATCCCGCTCATCCTCTACAAGACCCACTCCGAGTTCGAGCAGACGAACCTCTTCCCGGGCTTCGTGCCCGGAGGGCGTCGCCGGCCTTCACCGAGCCGGCGCGCGACCGCATGGTGCGTCCCGATCGACGAGCCGCCCGACCAGCTGCAGGGCCTCATCACCCACGAGCTGACCCACGTCTTCGAGTTCGACCTCATCCCGCGCAGCCTCGTGCAGCGGCAGGTGCCGCTGTGGGTGGACGAGGGGCCTGGCCGACTACGTGCGCGGCATCTGGGACCCGCTCGACCTCGATGATCGATCCGCGACGCCGCGGTCACCGACCAGATCCCGCAAGCTCTCGCGCTTCGAGGACTACCGGGCTCGTCAACCCGCGCGCTCGTCTACAACCTGGGCCACGCCGCCTTCGAGTTCATCGAGGCGCGCTACGGCAAGGAGGGCATCCGGCAGTTCCTCTACACGCTGCGCAAGAACATCGTGGGCGGCGGGCATGGAGGACATCTACCAGCAGGCCTTCCGCATCAAGCCCGAGGAGTTCGACGAGGCCGTTCGACAAGTGGCTGAAGGAGCGCTTCAAGCCCTTCCGCGACAAGCAGCGGCCGAGCGACTACGGCAAGGACCTCTCGCCCGAACTCCGAGAAGACCAGCTACACGCAGGTCTTCGCCTTCAGCCCCAGCCCCTCGGGCGAGATGATCGCCGCGCATCACCGGCAACCGCGCGGACGGCGAGGCCGACATCGTGCTGCTCTCGGCCAAGGACGGCGCGGTGATCCAGCAACCTGACCAGCGGCTTCACCGACAAGTTCGAGGACATCACCTTCAACGACGAGTTCGTGGCCGGGCGCACCGATCGGCTTCGACCCCGAGCGGCGACACGATCGCCTTCTTCGCCCGCACGGGCAAGCGGCGCAGCCTGTTCCTGGTCTCGTCCGCTCGACGGCAACGATCGTCGAAGAGCGTGTCCGATGACGCTCGGACCAGGCGCAGGCTCCCTGCCTGCTCGCCCGACGGCCGGCACGCGCTCGTTCGCCGCCATCAAGGACGGCGTCTCCGACATCTACCTGCTCGACCTGGAGACGCGGCCAGTACAAGAACCTGACCCAGGACCCGTTCTGCCGACGCAGATCCCCAGATCTCCCCGGACGGGAAGCCTGGTGGTCTACACGCGGCGCGATCAGCGGCCACGACAAGATCTACGTCGTTCCGCCTCGACAACCCGTCGCAGCAAGACCCAGCTCACCTTCGGCACCTTCGACGACACCGCGCCCACCTTCTCGCGCGGACGGCAAGCTGCGTCTACTACTCGTCGACCGAGGACGACGACATCTACAACCTGCGCAGCCTCGACCTGCGCACCGGGCGTGATCGCAGCAGTACACCGACGCGCTCGGCGGCAACATGGCGCCCGCGCCGCCTCGCCGGGCAAGGCGCGGCGAGCGGCTCGGCCTTCATCAGCTACTTCAAGGGCGAGTACCGGCTGCAGACGATCGAGACCCGCCGAGCCGATCGAAGGAGGTCGACCAGGAGGTCGAGGTCGCCGCCGACGAGCATCGTCGACTTCCAGCCCGACGTCGTCCACCAGGTGCGTCCCCGAGAACAAGCGCAAGAAGCGCACGCTTCGAGAAGCCTGTACCTCGAGGGCCGGCCGCCGCTCAACGTGGGCGTGACCTCGAGCGGGGACTTCTTCGGCGGCAGCCAGGTCGCCCTCACCGACGTGCTGGGCGACCAGAACTTCCTCTTCACCGCGCTGTCTCGGTGCGCGAGTTCCGCAGCTACGACGGGCACCTACATCAACCTGTCCACGGCGCCTGCACTACGGGCTGACCGGCTTCGACACGCACGCAGCTTCTTCTATCGCGACCCCTACGGCCTCAGCCAGGGCTTCTCGGCCGCGAGGGCGCCTTCGCCACCCAGCGCTACACCGGGGCGCCATCGGTCATCGCCCAGTACCCGCTCGACAAGTTCCAGCCGCCTCGAGCTTTCGGCCGGCGTCGCTGCGGGTCAACGAGCAGCTACGAGAACCGCGACGCGGAGCTCTCGTCGCGGCAGCAGGCGGCGCCGCTCGGGCGTGCCGTTCTTCCTGAACAACGGCACGCTCGTGCCGCTGATCGTGGCCGCTGGTGGCGGAGACCACGCGGTTCCGCGAGTTCGGCCCGCTGTCCGGGCAGCACCTATTCGCTGGGCGTGCAGTCGTTCGCGCTCCGGCATCGGCGGCTACCTCTCGCGCACGACCGCTCGAGGGCGACGCCCGCAAGTACTTCCGCCTCGGCCGGGCACGCGTGCTTCGCGCCGCGGCTGCGCGGCTTCTACTCCACCGGCGACAACCCCGACATCTTCTACTTCGGCGGCAACATGGAGCTGCGCGGCTATCCGCTACCTGTCGTTCTCGGGCAACCAGGGCTTCTTCGCCAACGCCGGAGCTCCGCTTCCCATCATCGACCTCGATGACGACGCCGATCGGCATCCTGGGACCGGTGCGGGGCACGCCTTCTGCGGGATCGGCGGCGCCCACTACAAGGGCGAGCTAGCCGTACACGTTCGGCGACCAGCGAGCCCGGGATCTCCTACGTCAACGACCCGGTCGTTCGGCGAGCCGGTGACGGGCTACCACCTGGTGGACGGCCGGGCCTCCTACGGCTTCGGGCTGCAGTTCTTCTTCCTCGGCTACCCGCTGCACTTCGACTGGTCGAAGCTGACCGACCTGAAGACGTCGCTCGACCCCTGCGCTTCGACTTCTGGATCGGGTTTGATTTCTCGTCGTTACGACTCGGGGGAGTCGCGCGACATACGGCCCGACTCGCCGACTCGCTCGGCGGAATCCGGCTCGCTGCACGCCCGTTGTTGCCTGCTGTGACTCGTTCCCGGTCTGTTCTCCTCTGCGGCCTCTGCGTTTGACCGTTCTCTACGCAGGCACCAGTTTGACGCCGGCTTGCGGGGCGTGATAGCGTTTTGTGTTCTGGCGTGGGCCGGCTAAGGAGGCTTACGGTGTACGCGATCATCAGGGCGGGCGGGAAGCAGTACCGGGTGGAGAAGGGCGACACCATCTACGTCGAGCACGGCTCACCGCCGAGGTCGGCGAGAAGGTCACCCTGGGCGAGGTCCTCCTGGTCGGGCGGCGAGGGCGAGGCCCAGCGTCGGCGCGCCCCTCGTCGACAAGGCGCCGGTCGTGGGCACCGTCGTGGAGCAGGGCCGCGACCACAAGATCCGCGTCTTCAAGTACAAGAAGCGGAAGCACTACCGGCGCACGCAGGGGCCACCGGCAGTCCTACACCGCCCTGAGGATCGACGCGCATCGAGCTCTGAGCCGAGACCTGAACGCGCGGAGCTCCGAGCGGCGCCGGGATCCTCCGGACGCCGCTCCAATCGTTTTTAGCGAGGTTCGTCCATGGCGCACAAGAAGGGACAGGGCTCGAGCCGGAACGGCCGGGACAGCAACTCGCAGCGGCTCGGCGTGAAGCGCTTCGGCGGCGAGCTGGTCAGGGCGGCGACGATCATCCTCCGCCAGCACGGCACGAAGTGGAAGCCGGGCAAGAACGTGGGCCTGGCCAAGGACCACACGCTTTTCGCGCACGGCCGACGGCGTCGTCCGCTTCGAGGACCACGGCTCCCGCGGCCTGCGCGTGAGCGTCGTCCCGCGCGGCCGGCGTAGCCCGCGGCGCCGACCGCCTCGCGCGCGGGGGCCGACGGACGGCTCGCGATGTTCGTCGATCGGGTCAAGATCTTCGTCAAGGGCGGCGACGGCGGCCGCGGCTGCGTGAGCTTCCGCCGCGAGCCCTACGTCCCGCGCGGCGGGCCCGACGGCGGCGTCGGCGGCGAGGGCGGCGACGTCGTCCTCCTCGCCGTCTCCCACCAGAACACGCTGCTTCCCCTGCGCTACCACACCGAGTTCCGCGCCGAGCGCGGCGACGCACGGCGGCCCGGCAACCGCACCGGGCCGCGGCGGCGACGACGCTCGTGATCGCCGTGCCGCCCGGGCACCGCCGCCGCTGACGAGGCCACCGGCGAGGCTCCTGGGCGAGGTGCTGGACGACGGCGACCGCTGCTCGTGGCCCGCGGCGGACGCGGCGAGCGGGGCAACCGCGCGTTCCTCTCGAACCGCAACCGCGCGCCCCGCGAGGCCGAGCCCGGCGAGGCGGGCGAGGAGCGCTGGCTGCGCCTGGACCTCGCGCCTCATCGCCGACGTCGGGCCTCCTCGGCTTTCCCAACGCCGGCAAGTCGACGCTGCTCTCGCGCATCTCCGCGGCCCGCCCAAGATCGCCGACTACCCGTTCACCACGCTGCTCGCCGGTGCTGGGCGTCGTGGAGGTGGACGACCGCAGCTTCGTGGTCGCCGACATCCCCGGCATCATCGAGGGCGCCCACGAGGCGCGGGCCTCGGGCTCCAGTTCCTGCGCCACGTCGAGCGCACGCGCGCGCTGCGTCCACGTGGTGGACGCCTCGGGCACCGAGCGGCGCGATCCCGTCGCCGACCTCCGCGCGGTGCGCGAGGAGGTGCGGCCGCTGCGATCCCGCGCTGCTCGAGCGGCCGCAGATCGGTCGCCGCCACCAAGCGCGACGCGCGTCGGGCGGACCCGACCCCTGCCCGCCCTGGCGCGGAGGCGCGGACGCTCGGCCTGCGAGGTCGTGCCCGGTGTCCGCGGTGACCGGCGAGGGCCTGCCCGAGCTGAAGCGCAGCGTCCTGGGCCGTCTCGCGACGCGGCAGCGGCCGGCGCCGGCCTCGCTGGAGGCCGCGCGTGAAGGTCGGGCTCTATGGGCGGCACCTTCGACCCCATCCACCTCGGCCACCTGCGCGCCGCCGAGAACGCCCGCGAGGCGCTCGCGCCTCGACCAGGTGGCGCTTCGTCCCCGCCGCCGAGTCCGCCGCACCGGCCGGCCCCGGCCGTCTCGCCGCTGCGACCGCTTCGCGATGGTCGCCCTGGCCACCGCCTGGACACCCGCGTTCGTGGCCGGCGACGTCGAGCTGCGGCGGCGGGGCCGAGCTACACGGTGGACACCGTGGCCGGCGCTGCGTCGAGGAGCGCCCGGACGACGAGCTCGTTCCTGATCGTCGGGCAGCGACACGCTGCCCGGAGATGCCCGAGCTGGAAGCGAGCCACGAGCGGCTGCGCCGGCATGTGCACGGTCGCGGTCGGTGACGCGGCCGGACGACGGCCGCGCCGCCGCCGGCGACGCCGGGGCCGAGGTGCGTGGCGCGCGCGAGCGGCCCCGGCCTCGCCGCTCTCGGCCACCGCGATCCGCGGCCGGCGTCAGGCGACGGGCAGCAGCGTCCGCTACCTGGTGCCCGGACGCCGTCGCCGACTACATCGCCAAGCGGGGGCTGTACCGGTGAAGGCTCCCCGCGGCGGTGCGCAGCGCGCCGCCCGGGCCGCCCTCGACAAGAAGGCGAGCGACGTGGTCGTCGCTCGACCTGCGCCAAGGCGCCGTCCTTCACCGACTACTTCCGTCCTGCGCCTCCGGCACGAACCAGAAGCAGATCCGTGGCCATCGCCGACGCGGTGCTGGAGGCGCTGCGCGAGGCGGGCATGCGCCCGACGCACGTCGAGGGCTATCCGCGCCAGGAGTGGATCCTCCTCGACTACGCCGACTTCGTGGTCCACATCTTCACCCCGCGCACGCGGACCTTCTACGACCTCGAGCGGCTGTGGGGCGGGGCGCCGCGCGCTGGAGGTCGACGGGTGACGCGCGGCGGCGCACGAGCGGGTCTCCGGCGTGGTGGCGGACTCGCCGGCCATGAACGCGAGATCGCTCGGGCTGGCGGCCCGCCTGGCCGAGGCCAGAGCCCGGTCCTGCTCGAGGGCGAGAGCGGAACCGGCAAGGACCTCTCGCCCACTGGCTCCACTACGAGGGCACGCGGCGCGACGGCCCGCTCATCAAGGTCCACTGCCCGTCGATCCCGAGGAGCTGCTCGGAGTCGGAGCTCTTCGGCCACGAGACGGGCGCCTTCACCGACGCCCGCCAGGCCAAGGCGGGCAAGATCGAGCTGGCCGCCGGGGGGCACGCTCTACTTCGACCAGGTCGAGGACCTGACGCCTCGCCCTGCAGGCCAAGCTGCTGCGCGTGGTCGAGGAGCGGCGCTTCGAGCGGCTGGGCGGACACGCGCACCATCGAGGTCGACGTCCGCTTCGTCGTCCGCCTCGCGCACCGGACCTGCGGCAGGCCGTGGCCGCGGGCACGTTCCGCGAGGACCTGCTACCACCGCCTGAGCGTGGTGCCCCTCACGCCTGCCGCCGCTGCGCGAGCGCCGCGAGGACATCCTGCCGCTGGCCGAGGCGCTTCCTGGCGCGCGAGCGCGAGCGGCCAGGCCACGCAGGCCGCGCGCTTCGCGCGCGAGACCGCGGCACGCGCTCAGCGGCTATCACTGGCCCGGCAACGTGCGCGAGCTGCGCGTCGGTGGTGGAGCGGCGCCGCCCTGCTACAGCGCCGGGCGAGCGGTGGAGCCGCGCCGCGCGCTGCCCGCCCAGGTGCTGCGAGCAGCCGGCCACGCTCTGGGCGGGCGCGGAGCGGCGGCCCTCGCTCGAAGGACGTCGAGGCAGGCCTACATCCGCTACGTGCTGCGAGCAGGTCGCGGGCAACCAGACCGCGGGCCGCGGCCATCCTCGGGATCAGCCGCAAGGCGCTGTGGGAGAAGCGGCGCGCGCGTTACGGGATCCCTAGGGCGAGGAGTGAAGGAACAGAGCCGCATGGAACAGAAGAAGATCGAAGCCTTCCGGGAGAAGCTCGTCCAGAAGAAGAAGGAGATCCTCGAGGCCTACAACAAGAACAAGACCTACGGCAAGGAGGCCGGACGAGGAGGGCGCGCAGGACATCGCGGACAAGGCCTCGAACTCCTACACCAAGGAGTTCCTCTTCAGCCTCTCCAACTCCGAGCGCGACCTCCTGCAGCTCGTGGACGAGGCGCTCGTCCGCCTCGAGGAGCCATCGCTTCGGCTTCTGCGTCGTCTGCGAGGACGAGATGGACCGCAAGCGGCTGGAGGCGGTGCCGTGGGCCAAGCGATGCCTCTCCTGCCAGGAGAAGCAGGAGCAGGGCCTGCTGTGAGCGCTGCCCCGCGCCCACCGAGCACCTCCTGGCGCGGCGGTCGCCTCCTCGCCCGCAAGAGCATCGTCGACCCGCTCCTGGTCCGTCGTGTTTCCGTCGCGATGCCCGGCCTGCGAGCAGCCGTGGTGTCGTCGCCGAGCGCGGGGGCCGCTGTGCGAGGCGTGCTGGCGCCGCGCTGCCCGCGCCACCGCGGCGTGCCGCGTGCGCGTGCGGGCCAGCCCGTGGCGGGGCTGCCCGCCGGATGCGGCCGGTGCCGGAGAGGACTGACGCCCTACGCGCGCCGGCGCCAGCCTGGGTCCCTTCGAGAGGTCCGCTGCGGACCGCGCTCCACGAGCTGAAGTACCGGCGGCCGCCGCCGCGTGGCCGGCCGCCTCGCCGAAGTCGCTGCTCCGCCGCGAGGCGGTGCGCCGCGGTCCGTGAGCGCCGGGCGCGGTGCTGGTGCCGGTACCGCTGCACCCGCGGCCGGCGCGCGCGAGCGCGGCTTCAATCAGGCCGAGCTGCTGGCGCGCGAGCTCGCGCGGCGGACGCGGCCTGACGGTGGCGGAGCGCGCTGGTCCGCCGCGCAGGACACCACGGCCCCAGACCGGGCCTGCGGCGGCCGCCCGCCGGGCCAACGTCGCCGGCGCCTTCGCCGTCCGCGGCAAGCGGGCGTGGTCGCGGGCCGCGTGGTCGGTGCTCGTCGACGACGTCTTCACCACCGGCGCGACCGCGCATGGCCTGCGCGCGCACGCTGTCGGCGGCAGGCGCGGCCGAAGTGCGCGTGCTCACCGCCGCCTGACACGGCGCTGATCGTGAGGAGTCCATGTCGCCAGGCCTGGAAGATCGCCTGCGGGGCGGCGCTGCTGCCGCCACCGTCGTCCTCGCCGGCCCGCGAAGCCCGGGCGCTGGGAGCCGGTCGCGCACCAGGCGGTCAACGACAAGGCCATCGACACCCTGCCCAAGGGCTGAAGCCGTTCTACAAGGCCCACCGGCTCGAGCTGCCGTCCCTCTCGCCCGAGGCGACCATTCCCGGAAGGGGCTCGACCGCCGGCTTCGCCGCCGACCGCCTGATGCCGTTCCCGTTCGCCGACATGCCGCAGTACCGAGGCCGAGATCAAGAGCAAGCTCCGGGAGCTGGCGGAGAAGGCCGGGCGGCTGCCCTGGCTCATCGAGGAGAGCTACGCAGCGCCTGGTGGACGCGTTCAAGGCGGGCGACAAGGACGCGGATCCTCGCCGAGTCCGGACCAGCTCGCCGGGCTGGTGACCGACCTCCACAACCCGCTCGCCCTCACCGACAACGCCGGACGGCCAGAAGACCGAGCAGCACGGCCTGTGGGTGCGCTTCGTCGATCCGGCTGCCGGAGGCGATGCAGAAGCGGCTCAAGCTCGACGCCCGACGCCGCCCACTTCCTCGACGAGCCCAAGCGAGTTACGTCTTCGCGATGATCAACGACGACCTACGTCTGGCTCGACAACCTCCTCTACCAGGAGGACCTGGCGCACCGCGGGCAGTCGGGCTACGGCGAGCGTACTACGAGGCGTTCGAGCAGCGCGCGAGGCCGCATCGCTGCGCGACCGGCCTGAGCCGCGGCGGCGAGCGACGTCGGGCAGCTACTGGTACACGGCCTGGACCGCGGCCGGCACGCCCCGAGCTGAAGTAGGCGCGCGCCCGGCATTTGCTTCGGCCGCGGCGAGCCTCCTAACATCGAGGTTCGCCGCGTGAACGATGGACGACGCCCTGCTCCTCCTTCCGACGCCGAGCTCATCGAGCGCTGCCTGCGGAAGGACAACGCGGCGTGGGACGCGATCGTCGCCCGCTACCGGCGGAAGGTCTTCCACATCGCCTACAAGTTCACCGGCAAGCACGACGAGGCGGAGGACCTCACCCAGGAGATCTTCCTGAAGGTCTTCAAGCAGCCTCGACAAGTTCAACCGCGACGCGGACTTCTCGACCTGGCTCAGCAGCGTGGCCCGCAACTACTGCATCGACCACTACCGGGCGAGCAAGCGCGAGCGCGAGGTGCTGGTGGAGGACCTGGTGGCCTTCGACCTGGCGCCGGCCTCGTCCGGAGCAACCCGCACCGCGCGCTCGAGGACCGCGACCGGCGGAGCTTCCTGCGCCGGGGCTCGACCGCCTGCCCGCCAAGCTGCGCGAGGCGGTGGTGCTGCGCGACCTGCAGGGGCTGAGCTACCAGGAGATGGCGGAGCGGCTCGGCCTGCCCGAAGGGCACCGTCAAGAGCCGCATCAACCGCGGACGCGAGGAGCTGTCGCGGCTGCTGCTGCGCGCCCAGCAGCCGTGCGGGCCGGGGCCGCAGGGCGGCCGCGTGCGGCTCCACGCGCGGAGGTGAAGTGATGCAGCTGGCGTCGAGCGGAAAGCGGCGACGTCGAGATCGTGCGGGTGCAGGAGGCCAAGCTCACCTACCCCATCCTCGCCGCCGTTCTTCGCCGAGGTGCGCCAGCTCGTCGAGGGCGGCGCGCGCAAGGTGGTCATCGACCTCGCAGGCGGTGACGCTACATCGACAGCGCCTCGATCGGCTGCCTGATGGACATCCGGCGGCTCCTGCAGGACCAGCGGCGGCGTCGCTGCAAGCTCTGCGGGCTGCAGCCGCGCGTGGAGACGATGATCTCCATGACCGGCGTGCACAAGATCATCGACATCCACCGCGAGGAGGCGGCGGCGCTCGCGGCGTTCAGCCGGCGCAAGGGCAAGGCCGATGCGTAGGGTGCGGCTCACCACCGGCTACGAGCTGCGCGCTGGACGGCGACCTCCTCGGCGTCCTGGAAGCCCTCTACCGCGAGGTGACGCTGAAGCACGAGCTGCGGGTGTCCTTCGAGGACATGATGCAGCGAGATCCAGGGGCTGGTGGACCAGATGAGCGCGGAGGACCGCGAAGCGGTACCTGGTCGAGAGCCTGTTCCTGAACTCGGTGACCTACGAGAACGAGATGCTGGACGCGTACGTGCGCGAAGCTCACCGGCGGCAAGCAAGAAGGGGCCGGGGGCGTGCCGCGCGGGAGGTCAGAGTGAGGGTGAAGACAGCGGGCGTGTTGATGTTCGCCGTGCTCGTGGCCTGGCGCCGCCGCGGCCGCGCAGGACCGAGCCGGCGGCCGACCGGAGGCGCCGCGCATCGCGGTCGAGCCCGTCCGTCGTTCGACTTCGGCAAGGCGCATCCAGAACAAGACGCCTGCAGAAGGAGTTCACGATCCGCAACTTCGGCGACGCGGACCTCGTGATCGAGCAGCGTCACCACCACCTGCGGCTGCACGGTGGCCGAGGGCTACAGCAAGGTCGTCAAGCCCGGGGCCGAGCACGCCCTGCGCGTGCTCCTGCAGACGCGGACGCAGCAGCGGCAAGCTGCAGAAGAGCGTCCTCATCAAGTCCAACGACCCGACCGAGCCGCTCTACGAGCTGAAGCTGGAGGCGACGGTCGTCCCGCGCCGAAGCGGCGAAGTAGCGCCGCGCCCGCGCGGGCTGGAGCGCGGCTCGAGCGCGGCGCGCGGGCGGCGGCGCGGGCAGGTCGCAGCGCCGGCAGCTCGGGATGCGCGACCAGCGCCCACGCGTCGGGCGTCTCCACCAGCCTGCCGCGCACAGCGCGGCGTGCAGCGCGTGGCCGGCCCTGCGTCGCCTCGAGCGTGCCCGATCACGGGATGGCCCAGCAGGGCCAGGTCGCCGATCGCGTCGAGGACCTTGTGGCGGACGAACTCGTCCTCGAAGCGCAGCCGGTTGTTGAGGACGCCGGTCTCGCCGATCACCACGGCGTTCTCGAGGCTGCCGCCGAGGGCGAGGCCGCTCCGGCGCAGCGTCTCCACCTCGCGCAGGAAGCCGAACGTGCGGGCGGGCGCGATGGACTCCCGCGAAGGTGTCGGCGGTCGACGCGGAACGACGCGGCCTGGTGGCGCAGCAGCGGGATGGTCGAAGCCGATCGCGTAGCTCACGCGGAAGTGGTCGGCGGGCGAGATGCGCGCTGGACTTGGCGCCGCGCACCACCTCCACCGGACGCAGGATCTTCAGGTAGTGGCGCGGCGGCCGCCAGCGGCTTCGAGCCCGACCTCGTGGATGAGGATCACGAAGGGCGCCGCGCTGCCGTCCAGGATGGGCACCTCCGGCCCGTCCACCTCGACGAGCACGTCGTCGACGCCCAGGCCCTAGCAGCGCCGAGAGCAGGTGCTCCACGGTGCTCACCGAGACGCCGTCCCGGCTGAGCGTCGTCGCGTGGTCGAGCCGGGCCAGGTACTCGATCGAGGCGCGGGATCTCCACGCCGACGTCGGTGCGCGAGGAAACGGATGCCGTGGCCGGCGGGGGCCGGCTTCAGCTCCAGGCGCACGGGCTTGCCCGGAGTGGAGGCCGATCCCGTGCAACCCACCGCACGGCGCAGCGTCCGTCGATAGGACATGAAAACTCGGCCGGACGGGGCTGCAAGCCATGTACCAGGCCGCGTCATCTGCAAACCACTGATCCGCATAGCGGCCACGGTGGGTGTGGCATCTGGCCGCGCGGTCGCGCAGCCACGCCGTGGCTCGCCGCCACACGGCCGGTCAGAAGCCCGTCCCACCGGCCGTCTCGTGGGCCCGGTAGGCGCCCGAATCCAGGATGCGGCGGGTCTCGTCGAGGGCGCGGACGATCTCGTCGTCGGTCGTGTAGAAGTGCGGGAGAACCGGATCCCGGCCCCGGGCGGAAGTCCACGATCACCTCGCGGCGCAACAGCTCGCGCGTGACGGCCTGGCCATGGGGACGTCGAGGATGACCATGCCGCCGCGGTCCTCGGGCCGCTCCGGCGTGTGGGCGACGGAAGCCGCGCTCGCGGGCGAGGTCGACGAGCCGCTGCACCTGGCGCATCGACTTCCGCCGGATGGCGTCCACCCCGATCCTTCGCGACGACCTCGTAGCCGGCCTGCGCCGCGTACAGCGCGGGCACGGCGGGAGTGCCGTGGAGGAAGCGCGTGGCGTCGTCCGCGTACTCGATCGGGCCCGGCTCGAAGGCGAACGGCGCGCGATGGGCCATCCAGCCGGTGACGCGCGGCGCGAGCGGCGCGCAGCCGCGGCGCGACGTAGAGGTAGCCGGCGCCGGGGCCGCCGCACAGCCATTTCACGGAGCCGCCGGTGGCGAAGTCCACGTCCCAGGCGGTCACGTCCACCGGCACCGTGCCCGCCGACTGGTAGAGGTCGGCGACGACCAGCGCTCCCACCTCGTGGGCGCGGCGCACGATGGCGGCCACGTCCTGGATGAAGCGCGCTCTTGAAGACGACGTGGGACAGCGGCACGAGCAGCGTCTCCTCGTCGATGGCGGCGAGGAAGCGCTCGAGTGGGCACGGTGATGCCGTCCTCGCTGGGCACGGTCACGACCCGCGCCCCCAGCGAGCGATGCGCCTCGTAGACGTACATCACGCGAGGGGAAGTTCAGGTCCTCGTAGACGATCTTGTTGCGCCGCGGCCCGAGAAGTCGAAGCAGGAGAGGATGAGCGGCCTGGCACACCGAGACGTTCTGGTGCATCACCACGCTGCCGGCCGGCGCGCCGATGATGCGGCCGACCTCGTCGCCCACGGTCAGCGGCATGCGCCACCAGCCTCGGCCCACGCGCGGACGCCCCGCGTCGGCCCAGGTGGCGGTGTACCGCTGAGCCGCTGCTCGGCCGCCCGCGGCATCGCGCCCAGCGAGTGGCTGACGAGGTAGGTCGTGTGCTCGAGGATCGGGAACTCGGAGCGCCAGCCGAGGAGGCGGTCGTCCGTCGAACGTCCGTCACGGACGCGGCCCGCGCTCGAGCATCTGCGGCGCAGGTAGCGGCCGGTGTGGCTCTCGGCGCAGGCGGCGATCGCCTCCGGCGTGCCCGCCACCACCAGCGCCCGCCGCCCGGGCCCGCCTCCGGGCCCATGTCGATCACGTGGTCGGCGGTCTTGATCACGTCCAGGTTGTGCTCGATCACGACGCACGGTGTTGCCGGCGTCCACCAGCCGGCCGAGCACGTGGAGCAGCTTGCGCGACGTCGTCGAAGTGCAGGCCGGTGGTGGGCTCGTCGAGGATGTAGAGCGTGCGGCCGGTGCTCGCGCCGGCCCAGCTCGCGGGCCAGCTTCACGCGCTGCGCCTCGCCGCCCGAGAGCGTGGCCGCGCTCTGGCCCAGCCGGATGTAGCCCAGGCCGACGTCGATCAGGGTCAGGAGCAGGCGGTTGAGCCGCGGGTGCGCGTCGAGCACGGCTGGGCCTCGGCCACCGTCATGTCGAGGACGTCGGCGATGCGTGCGGCCGTGGTAGAGGACCTCGAGCGTCTCGCGGTTGTAGCGGCCGGCCGCGGCACGCCTCGCAGCTGCACGTAGCACGTCGGGCAGGAAGTGCATGCTCGATCGCGCGCACGCCGTCGCCCTGGCAGGCCTCGCAGCGCCCGCCCTTGACGTTGAACGAGAAGCGGCCCGGCTTGTAGCCGCGGGCGCGCGCCTCCGGCACCAGGCTGAACAGCTCGCGGATGAACGCGAAGGCGCCGGTGTAGGTGGCGGGGTTGAGCGCGGCGTGCGGCCGATGGGGCTCTGGTCGATGGCGATGACCTTGTCGATCGCGTCCGGCGCCCTCGAGCGCCCGGTGGCGCCCGGGCTCGGCGGCGGCGCCGTAGAGCCGGCGGGCCAGCGCCCGGTGGAGGATGTCGTCCACCAGCGTCGACTTGCCCGAGCCGGCTCACGCCGGTCACCGCGGTGAAGCACGCCGAGCGGGATCTCGACGTCGATGTCCCGCAGGTTGTGCCCGCGCGCGCCCGAGCACGCGCAGCGTGGCCGCGCGGCGGCGCGGCGCGCGGCGGCACCGCGATGCGCAGCTCGCCGCGCAGGTAGCGGCCGGTGAGGCTGCCGTCGATCGAGCCGGGCGGGCCCTGGTACATGAGCCGGCCGCCGCTGGCGGCCGGCCCCCTCGCCGAGGTCGACCACCCAGTCCGCGGCGCGGATCGTCTCCTCGTCGTGCTCGACCACCACCACCGTGTTGCCGCAGGTCGCGGATCGGCCTGAGCGTCTCGAGCAGCCGCTCGGTTGTCGCGCTGGTGCAGGCCCACCGAGGGCTCGTCGAGGACGTAGAGGATGCCCCTGCATGCGGGCGCCGATCTGGCCGGCGAGGCGGATGCGGTGGGCCTCGCCGCCCGGAGAGCGTGGTGGTCGGCGCGGTCGAGGCTCAGGTACCCGACGCCGACCGACTCCAGGAAGCGCAGCCGGCTCGCGGATCTCGTGCGAGGAGGCGGTCGGCCACCGGGCCGCTCGCGCTCGCGCGAACTCGAGCGCGTCGAAGACGGCGCGCGCCTCGCGCGATCGGCAGGCGGACGTAGTCGGCCGATGGAGCGGCCGCCGCACGCGCACGGCCAGGCTCTCGCGGCGCAGGCGCGCGCCGCCGCAGTCGGCGCACACCGCCTCGCTCAGGTAGGGCCGCAGGTCCTCGAACGCCTCGCCGCCGCCGTCGCCTCGCGGCTCGGCTCCGTCGCCGGCTCCGGCTCACCGCAGCGCAGGCGCGTCGAGCGCGCCGCCGCAGGTAGGGCAGCACGCCCGGCGAAGCCGTCGCCGTCGCCGTCGAGCAGCACCTGCGCGCGCCTTCTTCGGCAGCTCGCGCACCGGCGTCTCGAGCGAGAAGCCGTGGCGCTGCGGCCACGTCCTCGCAGCGCCTCGCGCACGCAGGCGCGGACCGTGGCGCTGCCAGGGATGGATGGCGCCGTCGAGCAGCCGACCGGTCGTCGTCGGGGATGACGCTGCGCGGGGTCCACCTGCCCAGCGGACCCCCAGGCCCGTCGCAGCCGGGCAGGCGCCGTAGGGGCTGTTGAACGAGAAGGCCCGGGGCGAGAGCTCGGGCACCGAGACGTCGCAGCCGGCACAGGCACGCGCAGCGCTGGCTGAGCAGGCGCTCGCGGCCGCCCTCGACTGGAGACGAGCGACGACGTCGCTGCGCGAGGTGCAGCGCCTTCTCGCAGGCCCGCGACGCAGCCGCTTCTGCCGCCTCGGCGCAGGATCACCAGCCGGTCCACGAGCACGTCGATGCGGTGGTTGCGGCGGGGATCGAGCGTCGAGCGGCTCCGCCAGGTCGCAGCGCGCGGCCGTCGACGCGCGCGCGCACGCAGCCCTGGGCGCGCGAGCTCCTGCAGCTCCTGCTGGAAGGCGCCCTTGCGGCCGCGGACCACGGGCGCCGAGCACCGCGACGGGCGCGTCCCGGCGCGCTGCCGCAGCAGGCTGCTCGGCCATCTGCTCCGACGCGTCTGGGCGGCGATGGCTCGCGCGCACCGCGGGGCAGTGCGGCCGGCCCAGGGCGGCGAACAGCACGCGCAGGTGGTCGTAGATCTCGGTGACGGTCCCCACGGTGGAGCGGGGATGGCTGACGGTCGTGCGCTGCTCGATGGCGATGGCCGGGGAGAGGCCCGTCACCGACTCGACCTCCGGCTTCTCCATCTGCTCCAGGAACTGCCGGGCGTAGGCGGACAGGCTCTCGACGTAGCGGCGCTGGCCCTCGGCGTAGAGGGTGTCGAAGGCCAGGCTGCTCTTGCCGGACCCGGAGGGCCCGTGATCACGACCAGCGCGGTTGCGGGGCAGGTCGCAGTCCACCCCTGCAGGTTGTGGACCCGGGCCCCCGGATCGCGATCGGTCTCGTCCTCTCGGCTGCGCTCTCACGGGCTTAGGCCAAAACCGACATCTCTATCAGAGGCCGGCGGGCGGTGTGACGGCGGTCGTTGCGGGCCGGGCCGGCCGTGGTATCTTGCGGTTCGACCGTCGCGCGTGCCTGGAGGCCCTAGGGAGGAGCGATGACGATGAGCGCGAAGAAGCCGGTGCCGGCCGTCGGACCGGCGCTACGCAGCAGGCGCCGTCGAGCTCTTCGAGAAGGCGGTCAAGGCCCTCGGCAAGCGCGACTACGAGAGGGCGGCGCGACCACCTCGACGCCCTCATCGAGGCCTATCCCGGACGAGCGGGACGCTGCTGGAGCGGGCCCGCTCCTACCGCGCCCTGTGCGAGCGCGCGCTCGCGGAGGCCAGCAAGCCGCCGTTCCGGCCCAAGGGCTTCGAGGATCTGCTGAACCACGGCGTCTACCTCCACAACCGCGGCGAGTTCGCACGAGGCGCTCAAGTTCCTGCGCCAGGCGGCCGAGATCCACCCCGCGAACGAGCACGTGCTCTACTGCCTGGCCGCCACCGCCGCCCGCGCCGGCGACACCGCGGCGGCGCTCAAGGCCCTGCGCTCCGCGATCGCGGCGAGCCCGGCCAGCCGCGCCCAGGCGCGCAGCGACTCCGACTTCGATCCCGATCCGCGACGACGACGAGTTCATCGATCTCGTGTACCTCCAGCGCACGTCCTGAGCCTGCGCGGCACCGCGGCGCCGCCCGGACCGCTGTGACTTAACATCAATTCGTGAGCTCCCACGCGCGCAGGCGCGTGATCCTCGCCGCCGGCCAGCGGCACGCGGATGAAGAGCGCGCGCGCCAAGGTGCTGCACCGGCCCTGGGCGTGCCGCTGCTCGAGCACGTGCTGCGCGCGGTCGCAGGCCCTCCAGCATCGAGCCCATCACGGTCGTGGTGGGCCACCAGGCGCGACGCGGTGGAGGCGGCTTTCGCCGGCCGCGGCCTGCGCTTCGTCCGCCAGGACCCGCCGCTGGGCACCGGCCACGCGCTGCTGGCCGCGCGCGACGCGCGTCGCCGCCCATCCGCGACGGCACGCTGCTGGTGGTCAACGGCGACGTGCCGCTCCTGCGGCCGGAGACGCTCGCTCGCCTGCTCGCAGGCGCACCAGCGCGCGGCGGGCGGCGGCCACGCTCCTCACGGTGGTCCTCGACGACCCCGGCGCCTACGGCCGCGTGCGTGCGCGGCACCGACGGCCAGGTGCGCGCGATCGTGGAGGCGCGCGACGCCAGCGCGAGGACGAGCGCAGGTCCGCGAGATCAACGCCGGCATCTACGCCTTCGAGGCGCCGACGCTCGCTGCGCGGCTGCTGGCCGGCCTGCAGCCGCAGAACGCCCAGGGCGAGTACTACCTGACCGACGTCATCGCGCCTGCCTGCGCTCGGCCGGCCGCTCGCGTGCATGCGGTGACGGCCGCCGATCCGCCAGGAGGCGCTGGGCGTGAACACGCCAGCCGAGCTGGCGGAGGCCGCGCGCGTGCTGCGCGCGCGGCGGCTGCGAGGCGCTGATGGCGGCGGGCGTCGGCATCGAGGACCCGGAGACCACGCACGATCGGGCCTGGACGTCGACGGTGGAGGCCGACGCCGTGCATCCGCCCCTTCACGATCCTGGAGGGCGAACGACGGTGGCGCGCGGGCGCCGTGGTCGGCCCGTACGTGCGCCTGGTGGACAGCAGCGTCGGCGCGGGCGCCCAGATCCTCGACCACTGCCTGCTGCGCGAGTGCGTGGTGGAGGCGGGGCCGCGAGCGTGGGCCCTTCGCCCACGTGCGGCCCGAGAGCCGCATCGGGCCGCGGGCCAGGGTGGGCAACTTCGTCGAGCTCAAGAAGACGCACCTGGGCGAGGGCTCCAAGGCGCCCGCACCTCAGCTACCTCGGCGACGCCACCATCGGGCCGGCGGTCAACATCGGCGCCGGCACCATCACCTGCAACTACGACGGCGTCGCACAAGCACCCGACGCGGATCGAGGCCGGCGCCTTCGTCGGCAGCGACACCACGCTCGTGGCGCCGGTCACCGTGGGCGCGGGCGCCTACGTCGGCGCCGGCAGCGCCATCACCGAGGACGTGCCCGCGGGGCGCCCTGGCCCTCGGCCGCGGCGCGCCAGGTGGTCAAGCCTGGGCTGGGCGCGGCGAGCGCGCCAGGACAGGCGACGGCCAGCCGCGAGGTCTGGCGGCTCGCAGAGCTCCCGCTTGACCGAACGTCGAAGTCCCTCGCGCGAGGAGCGCAATTAGCCCATGTGCGGGATCGTCGGATACGTCGGCACGCGGGACGCGGTGCCCGTCATCGTCGAGGGCCTGCGCCGCCTCGAGTACCGCGGGCTACGACTCGGCGGGCGTCGCGGTGGTCACGACGGCGCGCCTGCAGCGCCGGCGCTCCGTCGGGCAAGCTGAAGAACCTCGAGGAGAGCCTGGCGGCGGAGCCCCTCGCGGGCGCCTTCGGGCTCGGCCACACGCGCTGGGCCACCCACGGCCGGCCCAGCGAGGAGAACGCCCACCCGCACCAGGACTGCCGGGCGCGATCGTGGTCGTGCACAACGGCATCATCGAGAACTACCTGGCGCTGAAGGCCCGGCTCGCGGCGGCCGGCCACCGCTTCGTGACCCAGACCGACACCGAGGTGGTCGCGCACCTCGTCGAGTCGCACTACGCAGGGCTCGCTCGAGGACGCGGTGCGCACGCCGCTCGCGCGAGCTGGAGGGCATCTACGCGCTCGTGCTCCTGCACCGCGACGAGCCGCAGACGCTGGTGGCCGCGCGGCTGGGGCCGCCGCTCGTGGTCGGCCTCGGCGAGGGCGAGCACTTCCTGGCCTCCGACGTCCCGGCGCTCCTGCCCTACACGCGCGACTTCGTCTTCCTCGACGACGGCGACGTGGTGATCGTGACGCCGGACGAGCGCGCGCCTCACCGACAGCGACGGGCGGCGCGGTCGAGCGCAAGCCCCAGCGCATCACCTGGGACCCGGTGCAGGCCGAGAAGGGCGGCTACCGCCACTTCATGCTGAAGGAGATCCACGAGCAGCCGCGGGCGGTGCGCGACACGCTGCTCGGACGGATCGGCCTCGAGGAGGGCGAGGTCCACCTCGAGGAGCTGGGCGCCGCGGCCGAGGAGCTGCGCGCGCGCGCAGCGGGTGATGCTCCTGGCCTGCGGCACCAGCTGGCACGCCGCGCTCGTCGGCAAGTTCCTGCTCGAGCAGGTGGCGCAGGTCCCGGCGGAGGTCGACTACGGCAGCGAGTTCCGCTACCGCACGCCGATCGTCGGACTCGGACACGCTGGCGGTCGCGCATCAGCCAGAGCGGCGAGACCGCGGACACGCTGGCCGCCTTCCGCGAGGCCAAGCGGCTGGGCGCGCTGCCGCATCGCGATCTGCAACGTGCAGGGCTCGATGCTCACGCGCGAGGCGGCGGGCACGCTCCTGACCCACGCCGGGCCCGAGATCGGCGTCGCCTCCACCAAGGCGTTCACGTCGCAGATCGTGGCCCTCGCCCTGCTGGCGCTGCACCTGGGCCGGCTGCGCGGCACGCTCGCCGCCGAGCGCTGCCGCGACGCTGCTCGCAGGAGCCTGGCCAGGTGCCCCACCTCATGGAGCGACGCGCTCCTCGCCTCGCGGCCGCAGATCGAGGAGCTGGCGCGCACGCTCGCCCAGGCCAGCGACTTCCTGTTCCTGGGCCGCGGCATCAACTACCCGATCGCCCTCGAGGGCGCGCTCAAGCTGAAGGAGATCTCCTACATCCACGCCGAGGGCTACCCGGCCGGCGAGATGAAGCACGGGCCCATCGCGCTCATCGACGAGCGCATGCCGGTGGTGGCGCTGTGCCCGCCCGGCGCGCATCTACGAGAAGATGCTCTCGAACGTCCAGGAGGTGAAGGCGCGCGGCGGGCGCGTGCATCGCGGTGGCGGCGGACGGCGACACCGCAGCTGCGCGAGATCCTGGAGCCGCCGACGTGACGCCATCTGCGACGTGCCCGCGGTGGACGAGCTGTGGTCGCCGCTGCTGATGGTGCTGCCCCTGCAGCTCCTCGCGCTACCACGTGGCGGTGCGGGCCGGGCGCGACGTGGACCAGCCGCGCAACCTGGCGAAGTCGGTCACCGTCGAGTGAGCCTCGCCGGCACCCGCCGCCGGTCGCCCACTCCTGGCCGGCCTCAACCCGCAGCAGCGCGAGGCCGTGCTGGCCACCGACGGGCGCGGTGCTCATCCTGGCGGGCGCGGGCAGCGGCAAGACGCGCGTGCATCACCCACCGCATCGCCCACCTGGTCCTGCGAGCACGGGCGTGCGCCTCGGACGGCATCCTGGCCGTCACCTTCACCAACAAGGCGGCGGGCGAGATGAAGGCGCGCGTCGGAGGCGCTGCTCGGACGGGCCGGCGGTCACGAGCTGGATCTCGACCTTCCACAGCCTGTGCGTGCGCTGCTGCGCCGCGAGGCCGCGGCGGCGGGGCTGCCGCGCGACTTCGTGATCTACGACGACGACGACCAGCTGGCGGCGGTGCGCGAGGCGCTCACGCGCGCCTGGACCTCTCGGAGAAGCTGCACCCGCCGCGGCGCGCTCCTGTCGCGCATCTCGGCCGCGCAAGAACTCCGGCCGCGAGCCCGTGGCCGAGGACGACGAGACTCGGTCGCGCGGCTCACGCTGAGCGCGTGGCCGAGCGCTACCGCGCAGACCCTGCAGCGCGGCGGACGCCCTCGACTTCGACGACCTCCTGCTTGCGCACGGTGGCCCTGCTGCGAGCAGACGCGGCGGTGCGCGAGCGCTACCGGCCAGCGCTTCCGTACGTGCTGGTGGACGAGTACCAGGACACCAACCGCGACGCAGTACGAGCTCGTCCGCCATGCTCGCCGGGGCCGAGCGGCAACCTGACCGTGGTCGGCGACGAGGACCAGTCGATCTACTCCTGGCGGGGCGCCGACATCCGCAACATCCTCGACTTCGAGGCGCGACTTCCCGGGCGCGCGCGTGCTGCGCCTGGAGGAGAACTACCGCTCGACGCCAGGCCATCCTCGACGCCGCCTCCGGCCTCGTCGCCCACAACCGAGACGCGCAAGGGCAAGACGCTGCGCGCGGTGAAGGCGGCGGGCGAGCCGGTCGCGGCTGCACCAGCGCGGGCGACGAGTACCAGGAGGCCGCGTGGGTCGTCGAGACGATCGCCGCCGCGCGCGCGAGGCGCCGCGCGGCCGTGCTCTTCCGCATGAACGCGCAGAGCCGGCTGTTCGAGGAAGGCGCTGCATGCGGCATGGGCATCCCGTACCTGGTCGTGGGCGGCGTCGGCTTCTACGAGCGGCAAGCGAGGTGAAGGACGTGCTCGCCTACCTGCGCCTCGTCCAGAACCCGCGCGACCACCATCGCCCTGCGGCGCGTGCTGAACGTGCCGCCGCGCGGGATCGGCGACACGACCGTGGAGCGAGGTGGAGACGCGTCGGCCGCCGAGCGCGGCACTCACGCTCTGGGAGGCCCTGGCGCGTGGTCGTGGACGAGGACGCGGCTGCCCGCGCGGGCCACGCCAGCCGCTGCGGCGCTTCCGCGAGCTCATCGAGGCGGCTGCGCCGGAGGCGGCGGGCCTGGGCGTGCAAGCGCGCTGATCGACGCGGACGCTGAGCGCGACGCGGCTACGCGGCCGCGCTGGCCCAGGAGGACAGCCAGGAGAGCCAGGACCGGCTGGAGAACCTGGCCGAGCTGCTCTCCGCCGCCGCGGACTACGAGGCGCGCGAGCGAGCGCCCGACGCTGGCCGGCTTCCTGGACCGCGCGTCTCCTGCTCGCGGACGCGGACCAGGTGAAGGACGACGCGCCGGTCGATCCTCGATGACGCTCCACTCCGCCAAGGGGCTCGAGTTCGACTCGGTGTTCCTGGTGGGCATGGAGGAGGGGCTCGTCCCCCACACGCGCAGCCTCGTCAGCCCGGCGGCGCTCGGAGGAGGAGCGGCGGCTCATCTACGTGGGGATGACCCGCGCCATGGAGCGGCTGTTCCTGACCTGGGCGCAGAGCCGCCAGGTGTTCGGCCAGCGCCGGCTGACGGAGCCCAGCCGCTTCCTGACGGAGATCCCGCGCGAGCAGCGTCGAGGTCACTCGGGCGAGGCGGTGCGACGCCGCCTGGAGCCGGCGCCCTGCAGCGCTTCACGCGCGCGGGCTATTCGCCCGTCGAGCGAGCCGCTCGGTTCCGCCGTCCGCCAGCCGACCAGGGCGAGATGCGCCCTGGCGTGCGGCGTGCGCCACCCGCTGTTCGGCGTCGGCACGATCGTGCGCACGCGAGGGCACCGGACGACGACCTGAAGCTGACCGTGTCGTTCGCGGGGTGGGCGCCAAGCGCCTGGTCGCCCGCTACGCGGGCCACTGTCGAGCTAGCGCCCGCCTGAGCCGGCCTGCGAGGGGCGGACCAGGTCCGCGGCGATGTCCTGCACCACCCAGCGGCTGACCGGCGCGCGGCCCTTCGCTGCAGCTCGTACCTGCGCAGCGTCATCACGTAGGGCGCGGGCTGCCCGTCGATGCGTGAGGTCCGAGCTCGAGCTGCTTCGTGAGCATCTCGCCGGTCAGGCTCTCCGACGTTGTCGACCTGGGCCCGACCGAGAGCGTCGACGTTGCCGCTTCTCCTTCTCGACGCGCGTCCTTGGCCGTCGGCGAGCGGCCTTCTGCAGGTCGCGGTCCTTCTTGTTGAACTTGTCGCACACGTCGGCCGCGGCGGCCTGCGAGCTTGGCCGGCACCGGCTTGTCGGCCTTGCAGCGCCTCGCTTCACCTCGTCCACCTCGCCGCAGTGGTCGATGGGTAGGCGCTCGCGCGTCCTTCTTGTTCTCGGCGACCTGCGGCCTCCAGGTCCTTCGGCCTTGCTCGCGAGATCGGGCAGCGGCACGGGGACCGCTGCTCCTCGTCGCATCTTCGTGATCTTCCAGCTGGTCCACCTGCTTGTCGAAGATCACGGACGGCGAAGCTGCCGAGGGTCTGGTTGTCCTTGCGCGTTCACGCGCGTTGAAGTACTGGTCGACACGCGTCTGCTCGCGATGCCGCCGCAGGCCGACGGCCAGAGCGCACGGCACGGCAGCCAGGGCCGCGCTCACGGTTCCTCATCGCCGTCCTCCCTTCGCCGTGCCATGCCATCGTCCTTCCGAGCGGCCCGGCTCGGCCGCTCGCGGCGCGGCGGTCTCCGTCCCCGCTCGCGCTCGGCCAGACGGGCCACGGACACCAGGTGGTCGCCCTCCTCCAGCTGGATGAGGCGCACGCCCTGGGTGTTGCGGCCGATGGTCGAGATGTCTCGCCGTGTTCGAGGCGGATGATCATACCCTTTCGGTGATGAGCATCACCTCTTCGTCGCCGCGCAGGAACTTCACGCCCACCACCGGACCGTTGCGGCCCGCTGGTCTTGATGTTGATGAGGCCCTTGCCGCCGCGGCTCTGCACGCGGTACTCGTCGAGGTCGGTCCTCTTGCCGTAGCCGTTGCGCGGTCACGGTGAGCACGGTGCCCTCGCGGCCACCACCTCGAGCGCCACCACCTCGTCGCCCGTCCTCCAGCTCGATGCCCTTGACGCCGTAGGCGGCGCGGCCCATGGGCCGCACGTCCTCCTCGCTGAAGTGGATGGCCATGCCGCTCGCGCGTGGCCAGCAGCACCTCGTCCTTGCCCGAGGTGAGCACGGCCTCGATGAGGGCGTCGTCGTCCTCCACGGAGAGGGCGATGATGCCGCCGGCGCGCGGGTTGGAGAAGGCGGCGAGCTCCGTCTTCTTCACGATGCCCTTGCGGGTGGCGAGCAGCACGTAGCCGCCGGCCTCGAACTCGCTGACGCGGCAGACAGGCCGGCGATCTTCTCGCCCGGGCTGCAGGCTGCACGAGGTTCACCGACGGCCTTGCCCTTGCCCTGCGGGCCCACGTCGGGGATCTCGTGGACCTTCAGCCAGTAGCACGCGGCCGCGGTCGGTGAAGATCAGGACGTAGGAGTGCGTGGAGGCGATGAAGAGCTGGTCGACGAAGTCCTCGTCCTGCGTCTTCATGCCCACGCCGGCCCCGCCCGCCGCGGCGCTGGCTGCGGTAGGTCGCGATGCGAGGTGCGCTTGATGTAGCCGCTGTGGGTGATGGAGATGGCGACGTCCTCGTCGGCGATCAGTGTCCTCGACGGTGATCTCGTCCACCGCGTCCAGGATCTCGGTGCGGCGCGGGTCGCCGTGGTCGTCGCCGGATCTTCTGCAGCTCGTCGCCCACGATCTGGTCGACGCGCGCGGGCGAGGCCAGGATGTCCCTGAGGTCGGCGATCAGGACGCTGGATCTCCGCGCAGCTCGTCCACGATCTTCTGGCGCTCGAGGCCGGTGAGGCGCTGCAGCTGCAGCTCGAGGATCGGCCTCGGCCTGGATCTCGCGTCAGCGCCGAACGCGCTCGATGAGGCCGGTGCGGGCCTCCTCGGGCGTCTTCGGCCCGCGGATGAGCGCGATCACCTCGTCGAGGTGGTCGAGGGCGATCACGTAGCCTTCCAGGATGTGGGCGCGGGCCTCGGCCTTGCGCAGGCTCGTAGGCGGTGCGCCGGCGCACCACGTCGCGGCGGAAGTCGACGAACAGCTCGCAGCGCCTCCGAGCAGGTTCAGGACGCGCGGCCGCTGGTCGACGATGGCCAGCATGATGACGCCGAACGTGTCCTGCAGCGGGGTGTGCTTGTAGAGGTTGTTGAGGATGACCTGCGACGGCTCGCCCTTGCGGACGTCGACGACGATGCGCATGCCGTCGGCGGTCGCTCTCGTCGCGCATGTCGGCGATGCCCTCGATCCGCTTCTCGCGCACGCAGCTCGGCGATGCTGCTCGATGAGGCGCGCCTTGTTGACCTGGTAGGGGATCTCGGTGACGACGATCGACTCGCGGTCGCCCTTGCGGACCTCGATCTCCGCCCGCGCGCGCATGACGATCGAGCCCGCGGCCCGTGCGGTAGGCCTGGCGGATGCCCGCCGCGCCCGCAGATGAAGCCGGCGGTCGGGAAGTCCGGGCCGGGGATGCGCTCCATGCAGCCCCTCGAGGCGCTCGTCCGGCGTGAGGTCCGGGTTCTCGAGCAGGAAGAGTGAGGCCGTCCACCACCTCGCCCAGGTTGTGCGGCGGGATGTTGGTGGCCATGCCCACCGCGATGCCCGGCCGCGCCGTTCACGAGCAGGTTGGGAAGGACGGTGGGCAGCACCGTCGGGCTCGGTCGAGCTGTCGTCGTAGGTCGGGCTGGAAGTCGACGGTGTCCTTCTCGATGTCGGCCATCATCGCGGCGCCGAGCGCGGGTGAGCGCGGCACTTCGGTGTAGCGCTGGGCCGCCGGCGGGTCGCCGTCCACCGAGCCGAAGTTGCCCTGGCCGTCCACGAGCAGGCGCGCATGTTGAAGGGCTGGGCCATGCGCACGAGCGTGTCGTAGATGGCGCCGTCGCCGTGCGGGTGGTAGTTGCCCATCACCTCGCCCACGATCTTGGCGCACTTGCGGTACGGGCCGGCCGGGCTGCAGGCCCATCTGCTGCATGCCGTAGAGCACGCGGCGGTTGGCGGGCTTGAGGCCGTCGCGCACGTCGGGCAGGGCGCGGCCGATGATGACGGACATGGCGTAGGCCATGTAGCGACTGCTGCATCTCGTCGGCCAGGTTGGTCGGGATCTTGAGGGCGGCGATCGGGTCCTGTCGGTCTCCATGCTCAGATGTCGAGGTTGCGGACGTTGAGCGCGTTCTCTTCGATGAACAGGCGCCGCGGCTCGACGGCGTCGCCCATGAGGGTGGTGAAGATGTTCTCCGCCACCTCCTCGTCCTCGAGCTGCACCTGGAGCAGCGTGCGGGTGGCGGGGTCCATGGTGGATTCCCAGAGCTGCTCGGCGTTCATCTCGCCCAGGCCCTTGTAGCGCTGGATGGTGACGCCGCGCTTGCCCTCGGCCGAGGAAGTGGTCAGCAGCGCCTCGCGGCTCGTCCACCGGCGTCTCGCCGCCGTCCGACCGACCGTGAGCGGCGGCTGGTCGAGCTCGCGGAACTCCTCGTAGGTCGAGTAGAGCGCCTTGTACTCCGGGCGACGCCACGAAGCTCGTCGCCGACCCGCACCTCGCGCGTCTGGCCGTTGACGCCGTGCTGGAGCACGATCTCGAAGACGCCGTGCTCCTCGTCCTTCTCGAGCACCACGTCGCGCGCCGGCCTCGCGCAGGGGCCGGATCAGCTCCATGAGCCGCGCCTTGTCGGTGAACGCCTCGGCGTCCTTGACCTCGCCCCGCAGCAGCAGCTCCACCAGCGTGCGCGGGCGTGCCCTTGCGCTCCACCAGGTCGATGCAGCTTGCGGAACGCCGACCATGCGCTCCAGCAGGCGCGACGAGGCGCGGCGCCCTCGATCTCCAGGCCGGCGCCAGCGCGCACCTTGCGGTTCTCCACCGCCCGCTCCATCAGGTAGGCGTCGAGCGCGTGGCTCGTCCTTCAGGTAGCGCTCGCTCTTGCCGTGCTTGGCCTTGTAGAGCGGCGGCTGGGCGATGTAGAGGTGGCCCGCGCTCGATGAGCTCCTTCATCTGGCGGTAGAAGAACGTGAGGAGCAGCGTGCGGATGTGGCTGCCGTCCACGTCGGCGTCGCACATGATGATGATGCGGTGGTAGCGCAGCTTGGTGACGTCGAAGTCGTCCGCGCCCACGCCCGGTGCCGAGGGCGGTGATGATGTTGCGGATCTCCTCGGAGGCCGAGCGTCTTGTCGAGGCGCGCCTTCTCCACGTTCAGGATCTTGCCGCGCAGGGGCAGGATGGCCTGGAACTGCGCGGTCGCGGCCCTGCTTGGCGGAGCCGCCGGCCGAGTCGCCCTCGACCAGGTAGAGCTCGCACAGCTCGGGGTTGCGCTCCTGGCACTCGGCGAGCTTGCCGGGCAGGCCGGCGCCGTCGAGGGCGCCCTTGCGGCGGGTGAGGTCGCGGGCCTTGCGCGCGGCCTCGCGCGCCCGCGCGGCCTCCAGCACCTTCTAGACGATGCGCTTGGCGACCGGCGGGTTCTCCTCGAGGAAGGCGCAGAGCTGCTCGCCCATCAGGCTCTCGACGATGCCCTTCACCTCGGAGTTGCCGAGCTTGCCCTTGGTCTGCCCCTCGAACTGCGGGTTCGGGACCTTGACGCTGATGACGGCGGTCAGTCCCTCGCGCGTGTCCTCGCCCTGCAGCGGCTCCTGACATGTCCTTGCGCGAGGCCGGACGGCGGTCGCGTAGTTGTTGAGGCGTGCGGGTGAGCGCGCTCTTGAAGCCGACCAGGTGCGTGCCGCCGTCGTGGGTGTTGATGTTGTTGGCGAAGCGAGTAGACGTTCTCGGCGTAGCCGTCGTTCCACTGCAGCGCGACCTCGACCGCGACGCCGTCCCGCGTGCCCTCGATCGTAGATGGGCGCGCGGCTGGAGCGTCTCCTTGTTGCGGTTCAGGTGCTCGCACGAACGAGGCGATGCCGCCCTCGTACTGGAAGCGGTGCTTCTTGTCCGTCGCGCTCGTCGTCGAGCGTGATGACGATGCCGCGGTTCAGGAACGACAGCTCGCGCAGGCGCTGCGACAGCGTGTCGAAGCTGAAGACGGTGGTCTCGAAGATCTCGGCGTCGGGCTTGAAGCGTGACCTTGGTGCCGCGCCGGTCGGTGACGCCGGTGTTCTCGAGCGGGCCCTGCGGGCGCGCCGCGCTGGTAGGTCTGGCGGTAGACCTTGCTTGTCGCGCCAGATCTCGACCTCGAGCGTCTCGGAGAGCGCGTTCACCACCGAGATGCCGACGCCGTGCAGGCCGCCCGAGACCTTGTAGGACTTCTTGTCGAACTTGCCGCCGGCGTGGAGCTTGGTGAGCACCACCTCGGCCGCGTCCATGCCGGGCACGGTCGGGTGCGGCCCACCGGGATGCCGCGGCCGTTGTCGACGACGGTCACCGAGTTGTCGATGTGGATGGTGACGTTGATCTCGCGTGCAGTAGCCGGCCAGCGCCTCGTCGACCGAGTTGTCGACCACCTCGTAGACGAGGTGGTGCAGGCCCGACTCGCCGGTGGACCCGATGTACATCGCGGGCCGGACGCGCACCGCCTCCAGCCCCTCCAGGACGCGGATGGCCCCCGCGCCGTACTCCGCCGTCCGTCTCCGTCGCTGTCTTCGTCGTCGTCGGTCATGGCTCCTCGTTCACGCCGCGCGCACCTCGTCCCGTGCCTCGACCTGCGAACAGACGCGCCCCGCGCCCGGCATCGCGCGCCCAGCCCGCGGTGCGCCGTCGTCACCAGGGCCTGGCCCCGCTTCGCCACCTCGCGGCACAGCGCGGCGGCCCGCTCCTCGTCCAGCTCCGAGTCGAGATCGTCGAGCAGCGCCACCGCCGCCTGGCCCGTCTCCGCCGCGATACGACCTCGAGGGTGGCCAGCGCGAGGGCCAGCAGCAGGCTGCGGCCTGGCCCGACGGAGGCGCCGCTCGGCCGCCTCCGTCGCCGTCGATCGTGCAGCAGCACCGGGTCGCGGTGCGGGCCCGACCAGGCCGCGGCGCGCCGCGCGCCTCGTCGCGCGCGGCGCGCCGCCAGCTCTGTCGACCAGCGCGCTGCCGCTGCTCGGCCGTCCTCGCCCGTCGAGCGGCGCCGACGAGCTCGACGTCGTAGCGTCTCGCCCTCGCGGCCGGAAGCCGTCGGGCCAGCGCCCGCGCGGAGCGCGCGCGACGTAGCCGGCGCGGCGGTGCGCGCAGCGTGCCGCCCACGTCCGCGAAGCCGCTCGTCCCACGCCTCGAGGCCGGCGCCGCCCGATCTCGAGCAGCGGCGTTGCGCTGCCGCGAGCACGCGCTCGTAGCTCGCGCACGCGTCTGCCGATAGGCGGGCCACAGCGCGGCGCGCGCCGCGGTCGAGGTAGCTGCCGCCGCTCCCGCATCGGCCCGCGGACCACGCGCAGGCGCTCGGTCGAGTACACGACCACCTCCAGCCGGCCCTGGTACGCTCGCGGCGGCACCTCGCGCCCGTCCACGCGCAGACGGCCGGCCCGGCGGCCGACAGCTCGACCTCCAGGACCGCGGCCTGGTCCCTCGTGCCGTGGCGATGCCCGCGCGCGCGCAGCGCAGCCGCGCCCGGCGGATCAGCGTGCGCACCTGCATCGGTCCGGAACGAGCGTCCCCGGGCGAGCAGGGCCACCGCCTCGAGCAGGCTCGTCTTGCCCTGCGCGTTGCGCCCGACGAAGCACGTTCAGGCCCGGCCCGAGCTCCACGCTCGGCATCGACGGATGTTGCGCAGGTCCGCGATCTCGCAACTCGCTCCACCCACACCCGTGCCCTGGTCCTCTCAGAGCCGCATCGGCATGACGACGTAGCGGTAGTCGGTCGCCGCCTCGCCGTGGGGCCGGAACATGCCCTGGCTCTCCTGGTCCTTCAGCTCGAGCGAGCACGGACTCCGACCCCGCCACGCCGAGGAAGTCGAGCAGGTATTGCGCGTTGAAGCCGATCTCCACGGTGCGCGCCCTGGTACTCGGCGGTCAGCGATTCCCGCGCCTCGCCCAGGTCGGGCGACGGAGGCGGCGAGGTCGAGCTGTGCCCGGCGCCAGGGCGAGCTGCACGGCGCGGCTGCGCTCGGAGGAGAGCAGGCTCACGCGGCGGATGGCGGTGGCGAGGCGCTCGCGCTCCGAGGGCCACGACCTTGTCGCCGGTCAGGCCGCGATCACCTTCTCGAAGGCCGGGAACTGCCCTTCGATCATCTTCGAGGCCAGCGTGCGCCCGCCGACCACGAAGACGAGGTGGTTCTCGACCTGCTGGAAGGTGCGCCGTCGTCCTCCGTCCTCGAGCAGGCGCGCGAGCTCGTGGATGGCCTTGCGCGGCACGAGCACGCGCAGCGGCTCGGTCGACCTGCAGCGCCGCCTTGCGGTGCGCGTAGGAGAGGCGGTGGCCGTCCGTGGCCACCATCGCCACTCCGTCCTTGTCCAGGACCAGGAGCGCCCCGGCCAGGTAGTAGCGCGCGTCCTCGGCGGTGATGGCGAAGCGCCGTGCGCGCGATGAGGTCCGCGCAGCACCGCGGCCGGGATCTCGATGCCTCCCTTGGCCCTTGCGCCTCGGGCAGGGCCGGGAAGTCCTCCTTGGGCAGGCCCGCCATCTTGAAGCGTCACCCGCTCGCACTCGATCGAGGCCCAGGCGTCGGGCAGCGACCTTGAGCGCGCACGTCGCTGTCCGGGCAGCGAGCGCGCGATCTCGTAGAGCTTCTTCGCCGCCAGGGTGATCGCGCCCTCCGACGTCACCTCGGCCGCGCAGCCGCAGCGCAGCGAGACGTCGAGGTCGGTGGCGGCGATGCGCAGCTCGCTGCCCCTGGCCTCCGCCAGGACGTTCGACAGGATGGGGATCGAGTTCTTGCGCTCGACGATCCCCTGCACGAGCTGAGAGCTCCTTCACGCAGGTCGGCCTTGCGGACGAGTGATCTCCATCAGCGCTTTCCTCTCCTGGTCTCTCTATAGCCGAGAGACTGTTTCACGGAGTATGAGAGAGTGCTGCGGAAACGGCGAGAAGCCGCGTCAAGCTCGCTGGAGCGGACCGCTTGGCCTGTGGATGCCTGTGTGGACGGGATGGCTGCCGCGGACCCGCGGGCGTGGATGAACGGGACTGACGCGTCGGCGCGCGGGCGCGGCGGCGGACGGCGTCGTGGAAAACCGCTGCAAGCTTCATCGGAATGCTTGCACGAAGCTGTTGATGAGCCTGTCGAACTCGGGGTCGCGCTTGCGCATGGTGTCGATCTTCCGGACCGAGTGGATGACCGTCGAGTGGTGCTTGCCGCCGAAGCCCTTGCCGATCTCGGGCAGGCGAGGCGTCGGTGAGGGTCTTGGTGAGGTACATGGCGATCTGGCGCGGGCTCGGCCACGGACTTGGAGTTGTTCTTGGCCTTCAGGTCCGTGAGCTTCACGTTGAAGTGGTCGGCCACGAACTTCTGGATCATCTCGATCGTGATCGGCTTCTCCTCGGTGTGCAGGAGGTCGCTGCAGGACTCTCCTGGGTCGAGGGGAGGTCGATGTCGCGGCCGGTGAGGCTGGCGTAGGCGATCAGCCGGATGAGGCTGCCCTCGAGCTCGCGGATGTTCGTGCTGCACCTTGCTCGCGATGAAGAGGGCCACGTTCTCCGGGATCTCGACCCGCTCCGCCTCCGCCTTCTTGCGGAGGATGGCGACCTTGGTCTCGATGTCGGGGGCCTGGATGTCGGCGATGAGGCCCCATTCGAAGCGGCTGTGCAGCCGCTCCTCCAGGGTCGGGATCTGGCGCGGCGGGCAGTCGCTCGAGATCACGATCTGCTTCTGGGCGTCGTGAAGCGCGTTGAAGATGTGGAAGAACTCCTCCTGGGTGCGGTCCTTGCCCGCGATGAACTGGATGTCGTCCACGAGCAGCACGTCGATCGCGCGGTACTTCTGGCGGAAGGCGGGCAGGCGGTCGAAGCGGATGGCGTTGATCATCTCGTTGATGAAGCGGTCGGACGAGATGTACGAGCGAGGTTCGAGGCTGCTGCGGTTGCGCGCCTGGATGTAGTGCCCGATCGCGTGCATGAGGTGGGTCTTGCCCAGGCCCACGCCGCCGTAGAGGAAGAGCGGGTTGTAGGACTCTGACGGGATCTCGGCCACCGCGCGCGCGGCGGCATGGGCGAACTGGTTGGAGGAGCCGACCACGAAGCTCTCGAAGGTGTACTTCGGGTTGAGCGACGGACGAGCTCGGCGTCTCGGTCCGCGCGGCGTCGCGCCGTCGACCGTGGCGCGCGTCGGCGTCGCAGCTCGAAGACGACCTGTACGTCTCCGCGGCCGAGCTCCGTCGAGCGCTTCCGCGATGACGCCCTGGTAGTTCTTGGCCAGCCAGTCCTTGAACTGGGCGTTGGGCACGCTGGACGAGCAGCGCTCGATCCCTGGCAGGGAGTGGAAGCTCGTCGGACGGAACCAGGTCGCAAAACTGTGGCGATTCACCTTGCCTCCACCTTCGCGAGGACATCGTCCCAGAGGTTCATCGGATCGCTCCGAAGGGCGGCGCGCCCAACGGGCCGGCCGCCGTGTTGACGCCGATAATATAGGCACGTAGAATCGTTAGTTTAAACTAATACCGGCCGGTGCGGCGCCAGCCTGTCAAGCCTCGCCCGCCCGAAGCCCTTTTTGCACAGAGATTTCAACACCTGTGGAAAAGCGCAAGCTTGAAATCAGCGATAATTGGGAGCTGGGCGCGTCGCTCGCAAGCCAGCCTAGGCTACCACAGGGCCGTCGAGAGGAGCGCGTCAAGGCATAAGCGGGCAGCAGGCGCGAGTTTGACACGAACAGGGCGGAACCGTATAGACTTACAGCTTTGCCCGGGACGGCCAGTCCCGTCGGGACCGGGCCCGAGGGCCGAAGGACGACCCGCCATGAAGCGGACGTTCCAGCCGAACAACCGAAGCGGAAGCGGACCCACGGCTTTCTGGTCCGCATGCGGACCAAGGGGGTCGGCTCGTCCTCAAGCGGCGCCGCCAGAAGGGCCGCAAGCGGATCGGAGCGCTAGACCCGTGCGGCGGCGCCGGACCCGGCTCCGGCCGCGCCAGCGCCTTGCGGCTCCCGGCGCTCGAGTTCCAGCGGACGCTTTCGCCGGGGAATCCGTATCGACGGCCGTCTGTTCCTGCTCGTGGCCGCGGCCAGCGACCGGACGGGTACGGACCGCCTGGGGCTGGCCGTGAGCCGGCAGCTCGGGGAAGCGCGGTGGCGCGCAACCGGGCCAAGCGCGCTCCTGCGTGAGGCTTTCCGGCGTCAACGCGCGCAGGGGCCCGGCGCCGTGGACCTGATCATCGTCCAAGCCGGAGATCGCGCCCTGTTCGCAGACGCGAGAGGTCGAGCGTGAGTACCGAGATCGCCTGCGCGCCTCGCCGCCCGCGGCCGCGCCCGAGCGTCGCGCCCGAGCCCTGCCTGCTCGCGATTGACGCGTATCGCGCGCTCGCTGGCGCCCCTCGTCGGCGGCTACTGCCGGTACGTGCCCGAGCTGCAGCGCTGTACGCGGAGGAAGCCGATCCGGCGGCACGGCGCCGGGCCGGGCAGCCCGTCTCGCCGCTGCGCCGCCTGCTGCGCTGCCACCCGTTCCACGCCGGCGGCTACGACCCCGTACCCTAGGAGGATGCCCTGAGCAACAGACGACACGCAGCGAGCGAGGGGTTTCCTCGAGCGAGCGACTGGCGGGAGCGCGAATGCGCGCGGGGGGTGCTTCCCCGCTGGCACCCCGATTTCCTAATGGAAGAAAGACGCCTCCTCCTCGCCGTCGCGCTGTCGCTGCTGGTGCTGACCGCCTACCAGACTCTTCTCTCGCGCCACCCCGCCCGCAGCCCGCACCCTCGCCGGCGCGTCCGGGCCTGTCGGCGGCCAGGAGCTGCGGCCCCGTCGTCGGCCCCTCCCGGACCACGGTCCGGTACGTCGCCCTGCGCCGCGCCGCGTGCGGTGGCCCCGGGTGGCCGACGAGCAGGGAGCGGCGAGTCGAGGTCGCAGAGCCACGACGTCGCCGTCGCCTTCTCGAACCGGGGGCCCGGCTCGCTGTCCTGGCAGCCTCAACGCTTCGCGGACCGGCGCGGGCCGGCCGGAGGAGATGGTCCAGGCCACAGCCGGCGGGCCCGCGCGCCGCTCGACCTCGAGACCGGCGTCGCTGACGTGGACCGCCGCCTGCGGGAGGCGCTCTTCCAGCCGTCCGCGGAGAATCGTGACGCTCGGCGCGGCCGCGACGCGACCGAGCTGCGCTTCCGACTACGCGGACGGCGACCTCGAGGCCGAGAAGACGCTCGCGCTTCCAGTCGCCGCGGCTACCTCGTGACGCGTCAGCGCGGCGGTGCAGCCAGGAGCGGCCGCGACCTGCCCGCGCGCGTCTTCTGGGGCCCCGGCATCGGCAACCCGACGCCCGGCCGAGATGGAGGTCCAGGGCTACCACGCCCCGCAGGGCGGTCATGCCTGGGCCCGTCGCGGCGTCGAGCGCGCCTGGCGCCCGAGAAGATCGGTCCGTGCAGCCCGTGTCGCCGGTGCGCTGGGCGGGGGTCGAGAGCACGTACTTCGCCGCGCTCTGGGTGCCGTCGCCCGGGGCCGGGCACGGCCGAGCTGCGAGCGTCGAGCTGCCCGCCGGCGAGGACGGCGAATGCGCGCGTCGCCGGTCTGGCCGGGTCGATCCGTGGCGGACGACGCCCGCGCTCTGCTCTACGTGGGGCCCAAGGACCACCAGGTGCTCGGCCGCGCTCGACCACGACCTGCCAGCACGTGGTGCCGGTCGGCGACTGGATCGGGCCCATCGTGGTCGTCGCTCATGGACCTGCTGCGCTGGGTGCACGGCCACGTCGGCAACTACGGCTGGTCGATCGTCGCCCTGACCGTGCTCATCAACCTGGTGATGGCGCCCCTGCGGCACTACAGCATCGCCAACGGCATCAAGATGGCCAAGCTGTCGCCCGAGATGCGGGTCATCCAGGAACGCTACCGCAAGGTGCCGGCGCTCGACCCGCAGCGGCAGGAGATGCAGAAGGAGGTGGCGGCGCTCTACGCCCGCCACGGCATGAGCATGAGCACCCAGATGACTGGTGGGCTGCCTGCCCCTGCTCCTCACCATGCCCTTCCTGATCGCCGTTCTACCGCGTGCTCCAGGTCTCGATCGAGCTGCGCGGGCGCAGTCTTCCTGTGGATCCCCGACCTCGCGCAGAGGGACCCGCTACTTCGTCACGCCCGCTGCTCATGGGCGCGTCGATGTTCGTGATGCAGCGGATGACGCCCACGGCCATGGACCCGGCCCAGCAGCGGATCGATGATGATCATGCCGCGTGATGCTGGTGGGCATGTTCCTGCTGCGGCCCCGCCGGGCTTCAACCTGTACTGGCTGGCCTCCAACCTGTGCTCCATCGTCCAGCAGGCGGTGACCCTGCGGATCCTGAGGGCGCGCGAGGAACCGGGCCGGCGAGGAGCGGCGGCGAGTGAAGGACCAGGTCGTTTTCCGGCGCGGGACGTCGAGTACGGCCCTGGCCGCCGCCGGCCGGGCGCTCGGGCGTGCCCGAAGGAGAGCCTGCGCTACGTCGTCCTGGAGGCGGGGTCCCCGGCGGGGCCGCGGCGCTCACCGGCCCGGCCGGCCCGGATCGCGGTGCTGGTGGACGCGCGATGCCCCCGGCGGCCGCGCCGCCCGCGCGTCTGCCCGCGCGGCCCCCGCGGCGAAGGACGCGCCGGCGGGCCGGGCCATCGTGCGCGCGATCGCGGAGGCGAGCGCGGCCTGGAGGCGGCGGCCGAGGTCGAGGAGTCGCCGGACGCGCTCACCGTCCGCGTCGAGGGGCCGGGACGTCGCCTCTTCCTCGACGACGACGCCGACGTGCTGGAGGCGCTGGAGCCACCTGCCTGGCGCGCATGTACCAGCGCGGGCTCGGCTCCCGACGGCTGGTCGTGACCTGCGAGGGCTACCGCATCGAGAGCGACGGGGCCCTGCGCCGCACCGGCCCGCGAGCTGGCGGAGGCCAGTGCGCGCCGACGGCGTCGCCCGTACCACCCAGCCTCAACTCCTACGAGCGCCGGGTCGTGCATGTGGCGCTGGACGCCGAGCCGGGCATCCGCACGTTCAGCGTGGGCGAGGAGGGCAACCGCCCGGGTGACGGTGGCGCTCCCGCGGCGCCGACGGGGAGCCCGGAGGAGCCCAGCGCGGGGCGCTAGGCGGGCTCCCATCGCGGAGGCGCTCGCGTCCCTGGGGGTGCCGGAGCCGGCCCTCTCCGGCCTCGAGCGCTACCTGGACCTCCTCGCCGCCTGGAGCGCCCGCGTAAACCTCACTGGCGCCCGGAGCGCTTCCGAGGCGCGCGGCTGCTGGTGGGGCCGTCCTCCCGGCCGTGCCCCTCGTCCGGCCGGGCCGGCTCGTCGACGTGGGCTCCGGCAACGGGTCGCCCGGCCTCGTCCTCGCCCTGCTGCGCCCCGACCCGGCGGTGACCCTCCTCGAGCCGCGCCAGCGCGCGCTGGGCCTTCCTGCGGGAGCCGCCGCGCGCCGCCGGGCGACCCGGACGTCGAGGTCCTCGAGGCGCCGGCCTACGATGGCCACGACGGACCGCCCGGCGGACCGGTCACCCTGCGCGGGCTCGACCTCCCCTGGTCGACCTGGCTCCGCTCCTGGGGAAGGGCGGCCGGGTGCTGGCCTTCGGCGGCGTACGCGGCCCCGACCCCGGATGGCGGGAATCGCCGGGAGCGGAGATATCCGCGTCTCGAGCCGGCCGACGTTTCAGCGGGAAACATGACGGTAGAAACAACGGGCTGGGGGAGGGACAGGGTGGGGGTCAGGAGGCGAAGGCAGTCCCCTCCCCAGTGGGGAGGGATAGGGTGGGGGTCGATGAACGAACGTTCCACGGAAACTTGACGGGTGAAACGCCGGCCGTGGGATCCCTTCGCGGCCATGGGGAAGGCGCATCGGCCGGACGATTTCTCGGCCGGTTCCTGATCGGCCTGCTCGTCGGCGAGGGGCACTTCGGCAGGCGACGGCCGGCAGCCCCAGGTGACGCTCGCGCATGCACGTCCGGCACGAGAAGCTCTTCCGCTGGCTGCAGGGCGCTGTTCCCGGAGGGCCGGCTGCTACGGCCTCGTACCATCACGGCGGCCGCGGACTACTTCCAGTGGATGGCCGCGGCGGCGAGTTCCTGCGCGCGCGACCTCGTGCCCCTGGTGCGCCGCCCACCTGCGACCTCCTCGACGACTACGTGGCCGGGCGGTTCCGTCCAGGATGTGCGAGCGATACGGACTGGCCACGACGGCGACGGCGCGACGGCTGAGGCCGCGCCGGGACGGGCGGGGGCTCGTGCTATCCTGCCGGACTCATTGGCGGGAGGCGCGCGTGGGACGTGTCATCGCGGTGGCCAACCAGAAGGGCGGGGTCGGGCAAGACCACCACCGCCATCAACCTGGCGGCCAGCCTGGCCGCGGCCGAGCGCCGCGTGCTGGCCGTGGACGCCGATCCCCAGGGCAACCTGACCTCGGCCTCGGGCGCCAGGCCCGCGAGCCGCGGCCGAGCCTCTACGAGGCGCTCGATCGACCAGCGCCCGCTCGAGCAGATCCTCGTCTCCACGGACCTGCGAGCACCTGACCCTCGGCCCCGTCCGACCGCAACCTCACCGGGGCGGAGGTGGAGCTGGTGCCGCTCCTGGCGCCGCGAGTACCGGCTGAAGGAGGCGCTGGCCCCGGTCGCCGACCGCTACGACTACGTCGTTCGTGGACTGCCCGCCGAGCCTGGGCCTGCTCACCGTCAACGCGCTGGCCGCCGCCGACACGCGTGCTGATCCCGCTGCAGTGCGAGTACTTCGCGCTGGAGGGGATCTCGGAGCTCGATGAACACGCATGCGCCGCGTGCAGCGCGCGCTCAACCCCGCGCCTCGAGATCGAGGGCGTGCCTCCTGACGATGGTCGACGAGCGCACGAACCTCACCCAGCAGGTCATGGCGCGAGATCCGCGCAGCACTTCAAGGACAAGGTCTTCCGGACCGTCATCCCGCGGAGCGTCCGGCTCGGGGAGGCGCCCGAGCTTCGGCAAGCCGATCCTGCTCTACGACATCCGGTCCAGGGGCGCCGAGGCCTACCTGGACCTCGCCAAGGAAGTGATGGCCCATGAAAAGAAAGGCGCTGGGCAAGGGGCTCTCCGCCCTCCTGCCGGATCCTGAAGCCGTCGCGGCGACGGCGCGAGTCGACGCGACGCGCCAGCTCCGGCTCGACCAGCTGGAGGCCGAATCCCTTCCAGCCGCGGACGGTCATGGAGCCCGGGCCGGCTGCAGGAGCTGGCCGCGTCCATCCGCGAGAGCGGCATGCGTGCAGCCGATCCTCGTGCGGCGGCGCGGCGGGCGCTACCAGATCATCGCCGGCGAGCGGCGCTGGCGGGCCGCCCAGAAGCTCGGGCCTCGCCACGGTGCCCGTGGTCGTCCGCGACGTGCCCGACGACCGCCTGCCTCGAGCTGGCCCTCGTCGAGAACATCCAGCGCGAGGAGCTGTCGCCCGCTCGAGGAGGCCCAGGCCTTCCAGCGCCTCCAGCGACGAGTTCCGGCTCACCCAGGAGGAGGTGCGCGCGCAGGTCGGCCGCGACCGCTCGACCGTCGCGCAACACGCTGCGCCTCGCTGCGCCTGCCCGCGGAGGTGCGGCGAGCTGCTCGCGGCAGGGCCGCCTCGACGCCGGCCACGCCCGGGCGCTCCTCGCCGCTCGAGCGCGCCGAGGACCAGATCGCGCTCGGCCGCGAGGCCGCGCGCAAGGGCTCTCCGGTGCGCGAGGTGGAGCGGCGCGGTGGCACTCCTGCGCGCGCCGCGCCCGCGCGGCCGCCCGCGCGCGATCGCCAACACGCGGCGCGGCCGAGGAGCGGCTGCGCGCCGCCCTCGGCACGCGGGTGCCAGATCGCGCGCCGCGGCAAGGCGGCGCGCTGCGCGATCGCCGTTCGCCAGCGAGGCCGAGCTGCAGCGGCTCTTCGAGCTGCTGCTGCGCGCGGCACGCGGACGTCGGCCGGCGTGCGCCGATCGCTGGAAGCGCGCGCGCGTGAGCGCCGGCGGGCCTGGGGCCCCCGCGGGCTGAGCGGGGCATTCCGCGAGCGAGGAGCGCGATGATCAAGCTCAAGGGCCTGGCAGCCGAGGACCTCAACGGCTTCATGGACGAGGGCACGGAGTTCCGCGGCGAGCTGCGCTTCCGCGACACCGTTCCGCATCGACGGCGCGCCTCGAGGGCACGCATCGTCTCCGAGCAACACCCTGATCGTCGGCGAGTCGGGCATGTGGACGCGGAGATCGACTGCGGGGTCGTCTCCATCCGCGGCACGGTCAGCGGGCGCGTGCACGGCCGCCAGCGCATCGAGGCTGCTCGCGGGCGTCAAGCGTGCAGGCACGCCTCGTCTCGCCGCAAGCTCGTGATCGAGGAGGGCGCGTTCTTCCAGGGCGACTGCGACATGAGCGCCGGGCTGCCCAAGCCACGCGCGCCGGTCGTGCCACCTGCGCCCCGGCGCTCGCGGGCCGCGGCCGACGCCGCTGACGGCGCCGCCCCAGGCCGCGTCCGAGCATAAAACTTGCACCAGGCGAGCGACCGCGGTAGCCGATGAGCCGACGAGCGGCGAGCGCATCCGCCGGCTCACCGGGCGGTGTCGTGCGCCGGTTGAGCGAGCAAGCTCGGGCCCGCCGAGCTCAGCTCAGGTCCTGAGCGCCCTGCCGCCATCCGACGATCCCCGCGTCCTGGTCGACCACCGCACCGGGCGACGATGCCGGCGTCGTTCCGCTCGACGCGCGGACGGCGCTCGTGCAGACCGTCGGACTTCTTCACGCCGGTGGTGGACGACCCGTGCGCCTTCAGCGGCCATCGCGCGCCGCCAACGCGCTGTCGGACGTCTACGCGATGGGCGGACGGCCGCTCGACCGCGCTCTCGATCGCGCGCGTTCCCCGAGACAGGACTTCCCGCTCGGAGTGGGCGGCGAGCCATCGTGCCGCGGCGGGCCGCGAAGCTCGCCGAGGCCGGCTGCGTGCTCCTCGGCGGCCACAGCGTGCGCGACCCGGAGATCAAGTTCGGCTACGCGGTCACCGGCCTCGTCGAGTCCGGCGCGGATGCTGACGAACGCCGGCGGCCGCGCCGGGGACCGTGCTCGTGCTCACCAAGCCGCTCGGGCACCGGCGTCGATCGCGACCGCGCTCAAGGCGGGGCGCGGCGCCGCCCGAGGCCGTGGCCGCCGGCGACCGCGCGTCCATGGCCGCTGAACCGCGAGGCCGGCCGAGGCCGCGCTCGCGCCACGGCGTCGCGCGCCGCCACCGACATGCACCGGCTTCGGCCTGGTCGGCCACGCCGCGGCGATCGCGCGCGCAGAGCGGCTCTCACGCTCGAGATCCGAGCTGCCGACGCTGCCCGCTGCTGCCGGCGGCGCTCGAGCTGGCGCCTCACGCTTCCAGCCGGCGCGGCCTGCAGGTCGAACCGCCGCGGCGTTCGAGACCGAGCGTCGAGTACGGCGGTCGACGCCGACGAGGCGCTCGAGGCGCTGCTCTACGACCCGCAGACCTCCGGGCGGCCTGCTGCTGCTGGTGCCGGCGGGTGCGGCGGGCGCTCGTCGCGAACCTCCCGAGCGCGCGCGTCGTCGGGCCGGACGCGCCGTCGCCGGCGCCGCGCATCGCGATCGTCGTGCGTGCAGGCTCGCGGCACGCTGACGCCGACCGTTGCCCTCGCCGCGCGTGCTAACTTCTGCCGCGCGTTTTCTCAGGCGAATCCTCGACTCCGGAGGGCGCCTCCACGAGGATCATCCAGCTCATGCCCACCCCGAGAAGCAAGGCGCGGCGTGAGCGACCGGCGCGCTGGCGGCGACCACCGCGCCGCGCCGCGCGCTCCTCGACGTGGCCGCGCGAGAAGGGCCAGGCGCGCGGCCGATCCGCGCGACGAGCTGCGCGGTGCGGTCGGCGACGCTCGAGGCCACGCCGAGCTGCGCCGGCGCTCTGCGCCCGCGCCGTCGCGCCGGAGGCCGCAAGCAAGCTCGTGGCGGCGGTCTTGCGCTGGACGCCGAAGGCCCTCGTCCGCGGCTGGCTGGACGTCCTGGTCGCGCGGCGCGCGATCGGCTGCTGCTCGGCGCAGTCGCCGGCCGTTCCTACGACCGGCCCGTGGAACGCGCGGCCGGGGCGTGGTGGCGGCCGAGGCGGTGACGGCCGACGCCGCCTCGACGCCAGCGCGCGCGACAGGCGCTCGAGCAGGCGCTCGCCGGTCACGGCCGGGCGGCATCGAGCTGACGAGCGAGGTGGACCCGACGTGCTCGGGGGCGTGCTCGTGACCAGATGGGCGGGCCGCACCTACGACGGTACCGTGCGCGACCGGCTGGCACGCGCTAAGGCGCCGGCCCTGCGCAGCGAACGGAGGAGCCAGGCAGGACGCCGCATGGAGATTCGCGCCGACGAGATCAGCCGGATCATCAGCGAGCAGCTCGGCGGCTTCACGCGCCGGCGTGGACGTCGCCGAGGTGGGCACCGTGCTCTCCGTGGGGGACGGCATCGCGCGCATCCACGGCCTCGAGCGCTGCATGGCGGGCGAGCTGCTGGAGCTGCCCCACGGCGTCATGGGCCTCGCGCCTCAACCTCGAGGAGGACTCGGTCGGCGTGGTGCTGCTCGGCGAGTCCGCGCAGATCCAGCGAGGGCGACGAGGTCAAGCGCACCGCGCGCATCATGTCGGTGCCGGTGGGCGAGCGCGCTGGTCGGCCGCGTGGTCGAACGCGCTCGGCCAGCCGATCGACGGCAAGGGGCCCGATCGCGACCACAGGCTTCAGCCCGATCGAGCGCATCGCGCCCGGCGTCGTCGAGCGCCAGCCGGTGCAGCGAGCCGCTGCAGACCGGCATCAAGGCGATCGACAGCGATGGTCACCGATCGGCCGCGGCCAGCGCGAGCTGATCATCGGCGACCGCCAGACCGGCAAGACCGCGATCGCGATCGACACGATCATCAACCAGAAGGGCAAGGGCGTCATCTGCATCTACGTGGCGATCGGCCAGAAGCAGTCGACGGTCGCGCAGGTGGTCGAGACGCTCGAGGAGTTCGGGCGCGATGGAGCACACGATCGTGGTCGCCGCCACCGCCTCCGAGCCGGCGCCGCTTCCTGTATCATCGCGCCCTACGCGGGCTGCGCGATGGGCGAGTACTTCCGCGACAGCGGCCAGCACGCGCTCATGCATCTACGACGACCTCTCCAAGCACGCCGCGGCCTACCGCGAGATCTCGCTGCTGCTGCGCCGCCCGCCGGGCCGCGAGGCCTACCCCGGCGACGTCTTCTACCTGCACAGCCGCCTGCTCGAGCGCGCCGCGAAGCTCGACGACGAGAAGGGCGGCGGCAGCGCTGACCGCGCTGCCCGATCATCGAGACGCAGGCCGGCGACATCTCGGCCTACATCCCGACCAACGTCATCTCGATCACCGACGGCCAGATCTTCCTCGAGGCCGACCTCTTCAACTCCGGGCATCCGGCCCGCGATCAACGTCGGCAACTCGGTCTCGCGCGTCGGCGGCATCGGCGCAGATCAAGGCGATGAAGCAGGTGGCGGGCCGGCTGCGCCTCGACCTCGCGCAGTACCGCGAGACTGGCGGCCTTCGCGCAGTTCGGCTCCGACCTCGACAAGGCCACGCAGGCGCATGCTCGCCCGCGGCGCAGCGGCTGACCGAGATCCTGAAGCAGGACCAGTACCAGCCGCTGCGCGATGGAGAAGCAGGTCGTCGTCATCTTCGCCGGCCACCAACGGCTTCCTCGACGCGCTACCCGGTCGCGGAATGCCGGCGCTACGAGAAAGAGAGCTGTACTCCGTTCCTCGACGCGCGCCACGCGGCGCTGCTCAAGGAGCATCGCGGAGAAGAAGGACATCAAGGGCGAGCTGACCGAGCAAGCACGAGGACCGCCCTCGCCGAGTTCGCCGGCGAGTTCCAGGCCGCCACCGACAGGGCCTAGCAGTTCCGCCCGCGAAGGCGGAGGGCGGCCGCGGCTCCCGCGAAGGTCGAAGCACCCCGGCCAAGTCCGCGCACTGAGTCAGCGAATGCGACGCGCTACGCTCCGCGCCTCTCGTCTTCAACGCATCTGGGGATGCGGCGCTCTACGCTTCGCGCCTATCTTGTCGAACGCGACGCGTCGGATTGAATTTCGGCCGCGTCGCGGCAGGAGACAGCGCTCCGCTTCGAGCGCCGGACGTGAGGTCTGACTTCGATATCGGGAGGGTGCGCGTAAACCTATGCCCGCGCTCATCGACATCCGGCGCCGCATCAGGCGTCAAGAACGCAACAGATCTTCATTTCGGAATGCGGCGCTCTACGCTTCGCGCCTATCTTGTCGAACGACGCATCCGGACGAACCGGCCGCGTCGCGGCGGGGGAACGCTCCGCTTCGAGCGCCGGACGTGAGGTCCTGACTTCGATATCGGGAGGGTGCGCGTAAACCTATGCCCGCCCTCATCGACATCCGGCGCCGGATCCGCAGCGTCAGAACACGCAGCAGATCACCAAGGCGATGAAGATGGTCTCGGCGGCTAAGCTCACGCCGCGCCCAGGAGGCCGCATGTTCGCGGCCCGGCCCTACGCGCGGAAGATGCTCGAGGTGCTCAGCAGACCTTGCCGCCCGCGCGACCAGATCGCCCATCCCTCCTCCAGGACCGGGGAGACAAGCGGTCGTCCTCGATCGTGATCACCTCCGACAAGGGCTGTGCGGCGGCTTCAACGCCAACATCACCCGCACCGCGATCCGCTTCCTCGCCGAGCAGCGAGGGCCAGCAGCTGGAGCCTCGCCCTCCTGGGCCGCAAGGGCCGCGACTTCTTCAGGCGCCGCCATTACACGGTGCGCGCGGAGCACATCGGAATCTTCCAGGCCCTGCGCTTCCCACGCCCGGCAGCTCGCCCACGGCATCATCGGAGAAGCTGCGTGCAACGGCGGGAGTTCGACCGCGTCCACCATCGTCTACAACGAGTTCAGAGCGTCATCCAGCAGCGGGTCGTGGTGGACCGCTCCTGCCGATCGAGCGCGGCTGAGATCCGGCCCGACGAGCCCGAGCTCGACTACATCTACGAGCCGCGCGTCCGGGGCGATCTTCGACCGAGTCTCCTGCCCAAGCACGTCGAGACTCCAGGCGTGGCGCGCGACTCCTCGAGTCGGCGGCGGCCAGCGGCAATACGTAACCT
>ERZ1370068.9429-contig-8209_pt1 | contig 76713 bp, 87 predicted proteins | sample MGYA00561227_ERZ1370068 | MGnify/ENA primary metagenome ERZ1370068 (study PRJEB38410, sample SAMEA6850437) | metagenome | study: Metagenomic assessment of the ecological functions of the soil: analysis of the soil microbiota associated with the... | reverse complement strand
TTACGCACATTGTCACCATCTTCGCCCGCGGCGGCAAGAAGCGTCGACGCTCGACGAGACCAGCGCCACGACGAGCGCGTCGGCAGCGCCGCCGCCGCGCAAGTACAAGGGCGATCGCGCGTCAGGTTGCCTACCACGGACGACGATGGGAGCCCTTTCGATCAACGGCATCCCGGCGATCCGCACGAGCGTTCGAGCCGCTCGTCCCCGAGGTGCGGCACGTGATGAACACGAACCGCTACCACCGGCCGGACGACGAGACCGAGGAGGAGTTCACCGCGGTTCTGCTCGACGACCTCGAGCAGGCGATCCTCGCGATGGGGCCGGAGACCATCTGCCTCGTGCACATGGAGCCCGTCCAGAACGCAGGCGGGGCCTTCACGCCGCCGGCCGGCTACTGGCGCGGCGTCCGCGCGCTCTGCGACCGCTACGACATCCTGCTCTCGGCCGACGAGGTGATCACCGGCCTTCGGCCGGCGTCGGCCACTGGTTCGGCTCGGAGCGCTACGACATCCGTCCCGACATCGTCTGCTGCGCGAAGGGCCTCTCGTCCGTCCTACGCGGCGATCGGCGCGGTGATCGCGACCGACGAGGTGATGGAGCCGTTCCTCGAGGGCGCGTCGATGTACTCGCACGGGATCACGTTCGGCGGCCACCCGGTGATGTCCGCGATCGCGCTGAAGAACATCGAGATCATGAAGCGCGAGCGGCATCATCGAGCGCGTGCTCGAGAACGAGGACGCCCTTCCGCGCGACGCTCGAGCACACTGCTCGACCTGCCGATCGTCGGCGACGTGCGCGGCACCGGCTACTTCTACGCGATCGAGCTCGATCAAGAACAACGAGACGCGCGAGACGTTCTGCGGCCGAGGAGTGCGAGACGCTCCTGCGCGGCTTCCTCTCGCCGCGCGCTGTTCGAGCGCGGGCCTGATCTGCCGCGCCGACGATCGCGGCGACCCGGTGATCCAGATCTCGCCGCCGCTCGTCGCCGGCCAGGCCGAGTTCGACGAGATCGTCGGGATCCTCGGCGACGTGCTCGGCCGAGGCCGGCAACGCGCATGCTCGACGGCCTGAGCCGGCCGACCGCGTAAAGGTGTGGTTAACCGCACTGCACGGCGCGTCGATCGTCGGTAGGGTCGAGTGAACCGCCGGGGAGGTCAGATGGAGAACGCGGAAACGCGGGCGGCGGTCGTCGTCGCCGCGCGACGTCACGCGCCGCTACGGCGAGGGCGACACCGCGGTCGACGCGCTGCGCGGCGTCTCGCTCGACGTCGAGCGCGGGCGAGCTGACCGCGGTCATGGGCCCGTCGGGCTCCGGGCAAGTCGACGCTGATGCACATCCTCGCCGGGCTCGACAAGCCGACGTCCGGCACCGTCGCGATCGCCGGCACCGAGATCACGACGCTCGAGCGACACCGAGCTGACGAAGCTGCGCCGCAAGCCACATCGGCTTCGTCTTCCAGTTCTTCAACCTGCTGCCGATGCTGACGGCCGAGGAGAACATCATGCTGCCGCTCTCGATCGCCGGCGAGAAGCCGGACCCGAGCGTGGCTTCGACGAGCTGCTCGACGACGGTCGGCCTCGCCGACCGGCTGCACGCACCGGCCGTCCGAGCTCTCCGGCGGCCAGCAGCAGCGCGTCGCGATCGCGCGCGCGCTCGTCTCGCGGCCGACCGTCGTCTTCGCCGACGAGCCGACCGGCAACCTCGACTCGCACACCGAGCGGCGAGATCCTCGAGCTCGCTGCGCGGCTCGGTCGACGACGTACGGCCAGACGACCGTGATGGTCACCCACGACGCCGCGCGCCGCCGCGATCGCCGACCGGATCCTCTTCCTCGCCGACGGCCTGATCGTCCGCGAGCTCGCCGGCGCGAGCCGCGGCCGAGATCCTCGCGACGATGAGCGAGATCGCCGCGGCATGACCAAGTTCGCGCTCGCGGGCCTGCTCGGCCGCAAGCTCCGGCACCGCGCTGACCGCGCTCGCGATCGTGCTCGGCGTCGCGATGATCAGCGGCACGTTCGTGCTCACCGACTCGATCGACAAGGCGTTCGACGCGATCTTCACCGAGTCCGCGCGGGCTCGGACGCCGTCGATCACCGGCAAGTCGGCCTTCGACCTCTCGCGAGCGAGCGGGACTCGACCGCGCCGCCGCTCGACGAGTCGCTGCTCGCCGAAGGTGCGCGCGCTGCCGGACGTCGGCGCGGCCGAGGGCAGCGTCGACGGCGAGCGCAGCTGATCGGCGACGAACGGCAAGGCGATCGTCTACGGCGGCGCGCCGAACCTCGGCTTCAGCGATCGCGAACGGCGACTCGCCGTTCAACCCGCTCACGCTCGTCGACGGGCGACTGGCCGGGCGGCGACGAGGTCGTGATCGACGAGTCGCACCGGCGAGCAAGGAGCACTTCGACGATCGGCGACGACGATCGGCGTCCAGGCCGACGGGCCGGTCGAGCGGCTCCAGCATCTCCGGCATCGTCAGGTTCGGCTCGGTCTCGACGATCGGCGGCGCCACGCTGGCCGGCTTCGACCTGCCGACGGCGCAGCGGCTCTTCGACAAGCGAGCGGCAAGCTCGACGAGATCGCGGTCGCGGCCGAAGCCCGGCGTCTCCGACGAGCAGCTGCTCGACGAAGTCCAGGCAGATCCTGCCGCCGACCGACGCAGGTCCGGCTCGGCGCCGAGCCAGGCGCAGGAGGACGCGTCGGACACGAACTCAGTTCATCAGCTTCCTCCGCGGCTTCCTGCTCGCGTTCGGCGGCATCGCGCTCTTCGTCGGCAGCTTCGTGATCGCGAACTCGCTCTCGATCACGATCGCGCAGCGCACGCGCGAGTTCGCGACGCTGCGGACGCTCGGCGCCTCGCGCCGGCAGGTGCTGCGCGTCGGTCGTGATCGAGGCGCTCGTCGATCGGCGCGCTCGCGTCGATCGTCGGCCTGGTCTCTCGGCCTCGCGCTCGCGAAGGGCCTCTTCAAGCTCTTCGACGCGGTCGGCTTCACGCTGCCGAACAGCGGCTCCTGCTCGAGACGCGGACGATCGTCATCTCGCTCGCTCGTCGGCATCCTCGTCACGCTGCTCGCCAGCCTGCGGCCGGCGATCCGGGCGACGCGCGTGCCGCCGATCGCGGCCGTCCGCGAGGGCGCGACGCTGCCGCCGAGTCGCGCTTCGCGCGCTTCCGCACGACCGGCTCGCTCGACTGACCGCCCTCGGCTTCGCCGCGCTCGCTCTACGGCCTCTTCGGCAAGCGACCTCGGCACGACCAGCGTCCTGCTCTGGCTGGGCGTCGGCGCGCTCCTGATCTTCATCGGGTCGCACTCTTCTCGCCGCGCATCGTCCGCCGCTCGCCGCGTTCGTGAGCCCGATCGGCACGTGGGCGGTCGTCGTGCTCATTCTGGTCTTGGCCGTTCTGACGCTGCCGTTCTGGCTGCTGCGCGGACGGGCGCCTTCGGCCCGGGCTGCGGGCTGGCGCGTTCTCTTCGGCTGTCATCGGCGCTCGTCCTCAACCCGTTGCTCGCGCTGATCGTCCTGATCATGTGGGTGCGCTGCAAGCCGACCTCGCTGGCAGCCCGAGTGGCCGATCGAGTTCCCGGGCGTGCTGCCTGACCGGCGATGAACCGCGCTCGCACGCGACAACGCGCGGCGGAATCCGCAGCGACCGCGTCGACGGCCGCGGCGCTGATGATCGGGCTCGCGCTCGTCACGCTCGTCGCGACGCTCGCGGCCGGGATCACGAGCACGTTCCGCGGCGCCGTCGACGACATCTTCACGCGCCGACTACGCGATCACGGCGCAGAACAACTTCTCGCCGATCCCGATCGCGACGCGGCAGACGCCGCCGCGAAGGCGCCGGGCGTCGAGGCGGTCGGCGAGCGTCGCGCACGGGCGAGGCGCGCGTCTTCGGCAAGTCGAGCTTCGTCGACCGCGGTCGACCGACGGACGCGGCCAGGTGTTCGACCTGGAGTGGACGGAGGGCTCGCAGCAGACGTCTTCGCCACGCTCGGAGACGACGGCGCGTTCGTCGACGACGAGCTACGCGAAGCGACCACAACCTGCACGTCGGCTCGCCGATCGATCGTCGACGTTCGCGAACGGGCGACGAAGCTGCACGTTCGACGGTCAAGGGCATCTTCGACCCGCCGGCGGGCGGCTCCCCGTTCGGCACGGTCACGATCTCGAGCACGGTCGTGCGACCGAGCTACGAGTCCACCCGAAGAACCTCTACTCGTTCGTGCAGATGCGCGGCGGCGTCAACCGACGCGAACACGGCGGCGCTCGAGACGGCGCTCGAAGGACTTCCCGAACGCGAAGGCGCAGACGCGCGACGAGTTCATCGACAACCAGATCAGCGGGCTCAACGCGCATCCTGAACATCCTCTACGTGCTGCTCGCGCTGTCGGTGATCGTCAGCCTGTTCGGGATCGTCAACACGCTCGTGCTGACGGTCTTCGAGCGGACGCGCGAGCTCGGGATGCTGCGCGCGATCGGGATGACGCGGCCGCCAGGTGCGGCGGATGATCCGGCACGAGAGCGTGATCACCGCGCTGATCGGCGGCGCGCTCGGGATCGTGCTCGGGATCGTCCTCGGAGCGCTGCTGATCGCCCGCGTCGACTTCATCGAGTTCGCGCTGCCCGACGACGCAGATCATCGTCTTCGCGATCGCCGCGATCGTCGTCGGCATCCTCGCCGCGATCTTCCCGGCCCGGCGCGCGGCGAAGCTCGATCCGCTCAAGGCGCTCCAGTACGAGTAGCCTCGGCGCGTGCAGCGTCACGCTCTGCGACGTCGGCCCGCGCGACGGGCTCCAGAACGAGCCGGAGACGCTCGCGCCTGACGTCCGCGCCGAGCTGGTCCGCCGCCTCGCTGCCGCGCGGTCTGCCGCGCGATCGAGGCGGTCAGCTTCGTCAGTCGACGAGCGCGTGCCGCAGATGGCCGGGTGCGGAGGAGGTCGTCGCGGCGGTCGGCGACGTCGAGGCCGAGCTCTCGGGGCTCGTGCTCAACGAGCGCGGCTGGGAGCGGCTGGCCGCAGACGCCGCTCGACCGTGTCAACGTGACGCTCTGCGGCCACGGAGACCTTCAACCAGCGCAACGGCAACGCGTCGCTGGAGAAGCGCACGGCCCGCGTCGAGCGGATCCTCGCGGTCGCCGACCGGCCGTCGACGGCGACGATCAGCGTCGCCTTCTGGCTGCCCGTTCGAGGGCGAAGGTCGACCCGGCGTCGTCGCCGATCTCGCCGAGCGGCTCGTCGCGGCCGGAGCGCGGCGAGGTCGTCCTCGCGCGACACGATCGGCGTCGCGACGCCGGCGGCCGGTGCGCGCGGCTCGTCGAGCGGGTCGTCGATCCTCGGCGTCCCTGTCGGCGGTCACTTCCACGACACGCGCCACACCGGCGTCGCCAGCGCCTGGGCGGCGGTCGAGGCGGGGGCGACCGTGCTCGACGCGTCGGTCGGCGGCCTCGGCGGCTGCCCGTTCGCGCCGCGCGCGACCGGCAACGTCGCCGACCGAGGACGTCCTCTACCTGCTCGACCGCGAAGCGCGTCGAGACGGGCGTCGACCTCGAGGCGCTGATCGGCGTCGCGCGGTGGCTCGAGGAGCTGCTCGGGCCGCGAGCTACCCGGCCGTGTCTACCGAGCAGGCCCCTTCCCGGCCACTAACAGCCTGTTACCCGGCCTCGGGGACGCGGACGATGCCGGCGTCGGCCAGGTCGGCGATCTCCTCGTCGTCGTAGCCGGCCTCGCGGAGGATCTCGGCGGTGTGCTCGCCGAGGAGCGGCGGCGCGGCGCCGGTGCAGCGACGCGCTCGCCGTCGAGCGAGAGCGGCAGCGCCGGCAGCCTGAGGTCGGGGATCGCCGGGTGGCGGAGGTCCTGCATGATCCCGAGCGCCTCTGTCTGCGGTGAGGCGAGGATGTCGGCGACGTCCGCGACCGGCGCCGCAGGGACGCCCGCGCCGGTGAGCCGCTCGTGCCAGGAGGCGGTGTCGTCCGTGCGCGAAGTACGGCTCGAGGAGCGCGATCAGCGCCTCGCGGTTCGCGACGCGGTCGGGATTCGTGCGGAAGCGCGGGTCGATCGGCGAGGCTCGTGCGCGCCGAGCTCGCCGCAGAGCGCGCGTGAACAGGCGATCGTTGCCGGCCGCCACCATCAGCTCGCCGTCGCCGGTGCGGGAACACCTCGTACGGCGCGATCATCGGGAAGCCGGTTCCCTGCCCGCCGGGCACCGTCCCGTCCGCGAGGTAGCCGGCGAGGTGGTAGCCGATGTAGCCGAGCGCGGTCTCGTAGAGCGAGACGTCGACGACGCGACCCTCACCGGTTGCGCTCGCGCTCGAGCAGCGCGGCGAGGATCCCGAGCGCCGCCCAGGTGCCCGTGCCCTGGTCGATCAGCGACGAGCCGACGCGCACGCCAGGCCGGCCGGGCTCGCCGGTCATCGAGATCAGGCCGCCCGCCGCCTGCATCAGCGCGTCGTAGCCCGGCTCGTGCGCGCAGCGGGCCGACGCGGCCGTAGGCGCCGATCGAGCAGTAGACGAGCCGCGGGTTGCGCGCTCGCAGCGCATCGGCGCCGAGGCCGAGCTCGCTCGGCGAGCCCGGGCGCAGGCTCTGCAGGAAGACGTCGGCGCCGTCCAGCGAGCCGCAGCAGCGCCTCGCGCCCACGCGGGTCGCGGAGCGAGCAGGCGAGCGAGCGCTTCGCCGCGTTCGCCGAGAGGAACATCGTTCCCTCGCCGTTCCAGAACGGCGGCCCCCAGGCGCGGCCGTCGTCGCCCGTGTCGGGCCGCTCGACCTTGATCACGTCCGCGCCGAGCGCGCCGAGGATCTGCGGCGCAGTAGGGGCCGGCGATCGACGTCGTCACGTCGAGCACGCGCATTCCTGCGAGCGGCGAGAAGGACATCGGCGCCATCATCGCCACTCGACTCTCTGCGAGGATGCCGCAAGTGTTCCAGTCGATCGTAGATGCCGTCTCCGGCTCGAACTGGAGCTACCTCATCGTCTTCGCGATCGCGATGATCGACGCGTTCTTCCCGCTCGTGCCGAGCGAGGCGACGGCAATCGCGGCCGGAGTCGTCGCGCGGAACAGGCGGTCTGCGGGTCGAGTTCGTGATCCTCGCCGCCGCGCTTGGGGCGCATCGCCGGCGACAACATCTGCTTCTTCGCCGGACACTTCCTGGGCGAGCGGCTCAATCAAGCGGTTCTTCCAGGGCGAGAAGGCGAAGAAACGGGTGCTCTGGGCGAGGAAGACGCTCGAGGAACGCGGCGGTTACATCATCGTCGTCGCGCGCTTCATCCCGGGCGGCAGGACCGTGGTCACCTTCACAGCCGGCTTCGTGGACGGGATGCCGTGGCGGCGGTTCATCCGCTACGACATCATCGCCGGCGCTGATCTGGGGCACCTACACGGTCATGCTCGGCTACGTCGGCGGCAAGACGTTCGAGAGAGCAGCCGTGGAAGGGGCTCATCCTCGCATTCGTCGTTGCTCTCGCAGTGACCGGGACGGTCGAGCTGGTTCGCCACATCCGACGTCGCCGCTCCCACGCATGAGGCTGCACGTCACCGGCGCGACCGGCTATCTCGGCTCGGAGCTCGTCCGCCGCGTGCCGGGCGCGTCGACCGAGCGGGTCGAGGTCCGCGACGCCGTCGCGGTCGAGGACTTCTTCGTGCGCGTTCGCCCTGAGATCGTGATCCACACGGCCTACCTGCAGGACGGGCCTGGCGCGCGCGAGATCACGGTCGACGGCGCCGAGAACGTCGCGCGGGCGGCTGCGGCCGTCGGCGCGCAGGCTCGTGCACCTCTCGACCGACGTCGTCTTCGACGGCCGCAAGGGCGCGCCGTACGTCGAGGACGACCCGCTCTCGCCCGTGACCGAGTACGGCGCGCGCGAAGGCGGAGGCCGAGAGCCGCGTCGCCGCGGGCTCATCCGCAGGCGCTGATCGTCCGCACCTCGCTGATCGTACGGCGGCGCCGAGCCGTCGAAGCACGAGGCCACGGCTCGCCGATCGGTCCGTTCACCTTCTTCACGAACGAGATCCGCTCGCCCGGTCCAGGCCGGCGACCTCGCCGACGCGCTGCTCGAGCTCGCGGAGCTCGACGTGTCGGCCCGCTTCACGTCGCCGGGCGCGGACGCCGTCTCGCGCGCCGAGCTCGCCGAGCTGATCACGGGCCGGCCGTCGCGCAGCGCGCCTGCGCCGCCGACGCGGCCGCTCGACTGCTCGCTCGACTCGTCGCGCGCCCAGGCGCTGATCCGCACGCGGCTGCGCGGCGTGCGCGAGGTCCTTGCTAGCTCTCGCGCTCGAGCCGCTCGGCGATCTCGTCGGGACGCTTCGCCGCCCGGTCCGCGAGCGCGTCCACGTCCGACATCACTCGCTCGAGCGACGCCTCGACCGAGCGCTTGACACGTCGCCTGATTCGGGCCGCCATCCGCTTGCCGAGGTCGCTCGTCCCAGGCTCTCTTCGTCGCCGGCCGGAGCGCGGGCACGGTCGCTTCGGGACCGGCGCCTCGGGCGCGCGGCGCCGTCGATCTCGAGCTCGAACACCCGTTCAGGCTCGTCGATGTCCTTCAGCCGGCGCTCGCCGAGCGGGAAGATCGAGACTCCCTCCGGGCAGCGAGGAGCCGACGAGCGCGCGGGTCGTCTCGGAGAGCAAGCACGTGGCCGCCGCTCCCGGCCGTGCAGAGCCGCGCAGCACGCACGACGTCGAGTCCCAGGTAGCCCTCGCTGCCGAGAGCCGGCTCGCCGGTGTGCAGGCCCATCCGGACGCGGACGTCGACGCCGTCGAGCCACTCGTGCGTCGGCGTGCGCGCGCTGCGCCTCGACCGCTGCGGTGACGGCGTCGCGGGCGCGCGAAAGGCGAAGAAGAACGCGTCGCCCTGCGTGTCGATCTCGACGCCGCCGTGCTTCGCTGAACGCACTCGCGCATCAGCCGCCGGTGCTGCGGAGAGGACGCCGTCGTAGCGCGTCGCCGAGCTGCTTCAGGAGCGCGGTCGACCCCTCGATGTCACTGAAGACGAAGGTGACGGTGCCGCTCGGGAAGAGGAGGCATCGCACCGAGTATTGCGAGCGCGTGGCAAGCTCGGGGGTATGAACCGTCTCGCCGGCGAGACCAGCCCGTACCTGCTCCAGCACGCCGACAACCCGGTCGACTGGTACCCGTGGGGCGACGAGGCGCTCGCCCGCGCGCGCGGACGAGGACCGGCCGATCCTGCTCTCGATCGGCTACGCGGCCTGCCACTGGTGCCACGTGATGGAGCACGAGTCGTTCGAGGACGCCGCGACCGCGGCGGTCATGAACGAGCACTTCGTCAGCGTCAAGGTCGACCGCGAGGAGCGGCCCGACCTCGACGCGGTCTACATGGAGGCGGTCGTCGCGATGACCGGCCAAGGCGGCTGGCCGATGACGGTCTTCCTGACGCCCGACGGCGAGCCGTTCTACGGCGGCACGTACTACCCGCCCGAGCCGCGGCACGGGCTGCCGAGCTTCCGGCAGGTGCTCGAGGCGATCGCCGAGGCGTGGCGCGAGCGGCGCGACGACGTTGACGCGCTCGGCCGGCCAGCTCGTCGAGGCGGTCGGTCAGTCGGCGCTCGCTTCGCCCGTCGCATCGAGCCGCTGACGGCGAGCCGTCTCTCCAGGCCGCTGCGTGCGGCTCGGCGCGGCGTTCGAGCCGGCGTACGGCGGCTGGGGTCGGCGCACCGAAGTTCCCCAATGCGCCGGTGCTCGAGTTCCTGCTCCGCCGCGGTGACGACGCGCGCCTGCGATGGTCGACGAAGACGCTCGACGAGATGGCGGCCGGCGGGATGTACGACCTGCTCGGCGGCGGGCTTCCACCGCTACTCGGTCGACGACCGGTGGCTCGTGCCGCACTTCGAGAAGATGCTCTACGACAACGCGCTGCTCGCGCCGGCGTACCTGCACGCGCTGGCTCGTCACCGGGAACGAGCGGTACCGCGCGATCGCCAGAATCGACGATCGAGTACCTGCTGCGCGAGCTGCTGCTGCCGGAGGGCGGCTTCGCCTCGGCACAGGACGCCGACACCGGACGGCGTCGAGGGCCTGACGTTCACGTGGACGGAGGACGAGGGCGTCCCGGCCGAGCTGCTGCAGCCGTTCGAGCACGGCCGCTCGATCATCCGCGGCGAGCTCGACGAGGAGACTGCGCGTACGGCTCCTCGAGCTGCGCGAGGCAGCGCCCGAAGCCGCTCCGTGACGACAAGGCGATCGCCTCGTGGAACGGGCTCGCGCTCGCGGCGCTCGCGGAAGCCGGGCGTCGCCTCGAGACGCCCGGACTGGGTCGACGCCGCACGAAACCTCGGGGAGTTCCTGCTCGGTCCGCTCTCCGACGACGGACGGTCGGCTGCGGCGCAGCTACCGCGAGGGCCGCACGAGCGGGCCGGGCTATCTCGACGACTACGCGAACGTCGCGCACGGGCTCATCGAGCTCCACATCGCGACCGGCGAGCTGCGCTGGCTCGACGAGGCGAACCGGCTCGCGCGGCTCGCGATCGAGCTCTTCGCCGACGACGAGCACGGTGGCTTCTTCCTGTCCCCGGCCGACGGCGAGCGCCTCGTCGCGCGGACGAAGGACCTCGACGACCACCCGCTGCCGTCCGGCAACTCGATGCTCGCGCACGTGCTGCTCCGGCTCGCGCGGATCTACGGCGACGACGAGCTCGAGCGTCGCGGCGGTCTCGGTGCTCCGGCTCGTGCGGCCCGCGCTCGAGCGGCGCTCCGCCGCCTTCGGCTGGGCGCTCTGCGCGCTCGACCTCCACCTGAGCACGCCGCGTGAGCTCGCCGATCGTCGGGGCCGGTCGACTCGAGGTCGCCCGAGCGGCGCTCCGGCGCCGTGGCAGCCGACCACCGTCGTCGCGGTCGGTCCCGGCGGACGAGGTGCCGTTGCTCGCCGGGAAGACGCTCGTGGACGGCGAGCCTGCCGGTATTACGCTCTGCGAGCGGTTCGCATGCCAGGCTCCAATCACCGATCCGCGCTGATCTGAGCCGTCCTCGCAGCGGGTTCCTAACTTACCGGGCCGCCCGTTGTCTAAGTTCACCGAGAAGGAGTAATCTCGCGCTTCCAGCGGGCCTCTTTTGACTATCAAGGGAGAGTTTCTATGCGTAGGGTCTCACTTGCCGGGGCGGCGATCATCGGAGCGCTTGCTCCTTGCCATTCCGGCGGCGTTTGCAAAGTCCGATCTTGAAGGCGGCAGATCCGGGCATCACCGCCAAGCTCGGTCACGATCGGCGGACACGTTCCCGCTGACAGGACCGACCTCCAGCTATGCGCCGATCCCGGCCGGGATGAAGGCGTACTTCAGCTACATCAACGCTCGCCGCGGTCCCGACGGGAAGCGCGGCATCGGCGGCCGTCAGGTCATCTTCAAGTACTACGACGACGGCTACAACCCCGTCAACTCGGTGCAGCTGCAGCGCAAGCTCGTCGAGCAGGACAAGGTCTTCGCCGTCGTCGGCACGCTCGGAACCGAGGTCAACGAGGCGGTGCAGCCGTACCTGAACGCAGCAGAAGGTGCCGCACGTGCTCGTCTCGACCGGTGCCAGCGAGTTCGGCAAGGCGTACAAGAAGTACCCGTGGACGATCGGCTGGCAGCCTGACTACGTCGCCGAGGCCCGGCTCTACGGGCTCGACATCAAAAGAACCATCCGAACGCGAAGATCGCGATCCTGTACCAGAACGACAGCTACGGGAAGGACTACCTGTACGGCTTCAAGTCGGCGCTCGGCAAGGCGACCGCCGACGAGCATGGTCGTCGGCGAGCAGGCGTACGACGTGCTCGGCGGCGCCACTCCGGCGTCCCAGCTCGCGCGGCTGAAGGCTACCGGCGCGGACACGCTGATGATCTTCGTCACGCCGACGCCCGACGATCCAGACCTACGCGATCATCCGGGCGCTCAACTGGCAGCCGGCGAACATCTACGTGAACTCGGTCTCCGCGACCGACACGTTCATGAGGACCGCGGTCGCACGCTCGAGCGCGGCCACGGTCGAACGGGTCGATCAGCGCCGCGTACCTGAAGGATCCAGCCTCGCCGGTCTGGGCGAACGACGCGACGATGAAGCAGTACAAGTCGCTCATGGCGAAGTACGCGCCGGCGCGAATGCGAACAACGGGCTCTACTACTACGGCTTCGCCAAGGCGGACACGTTCGTCCGGGCGATGTACAAGGCCGGGAAGAACCCGACCCGGCAGGGCTGATGAGGCGCCCTGCTCTCGCTCAACGAGACGTCAGCCGTTCGCCCTCCCGGGCGTGCGGCTGAAGACGTCGGCGACGCGACCACTACATCATCAGCCACCAGCAGCCGATGCGCTACAACAACGGCCTCTGGACGCTGTTCGGCCAGCTGGTCGACGGACGGCCGCGCGGGTAGCGAAGCACGCGGAAATGAAGGATCGTGGGGGCCGGCGACGGCCCGCGTCTTCTCATGGACTTCACGCTCACCCCCGAGCAGGAGCTGATCCGCGCCTCGGCGCGCGAGCTCTGCGAGCGCGAGCTCGTGCCGCACGCCCGAGCCTGGGACGAGGCCGAGGAGCTGCCGCGCTCGCTCGTCGCGCGACGCTCGCCGAGGCCGGGCTTCCTCGCCGCCGGGCTGCCGGAGAGCTCGGCGGCGGCGGGGCTCGACTCGGTCTCGTACTGCCTGCTCTGCGAGGAGCTCGGCCGCGCCGACTCGTCGGTGCGCGGGATCGTCTCGGTCTCGAACGGGCTCTTCGGCAAGACGGTCGCGAAGTGGGGGACCGACGAGCAGAAGGCGCGCGCTGCTGCCCGCGCTCGCAAGCCGGCGAGGCGCTCGGCTGCTACGCGCTGACCGAGCCCGGCTGCGGCTCCGATGCGGCAGCGCTCGACGACGCGCGCCGAACGCGACGGCGACGAGTGGGTGCTGACCGGCTCGAAGGTCTTCATCACGCTCGGCTCGTGGGCCGCGACGGCGATCGTCTTCGCGCGCACGGGCGGCGAGGGCCGAAGGGGATCAGCGCCTTCCTCGTCCCGACCGAGCTCTGCCGGCTTCGAGGCGCGGCCGATGAAGGGCAAGCTCGGCCTGCGCGCGCAGGACACCGCCGAGCTCTCGCTCGACGGCGTCCGCGTGCCCGACTCCGACGCGTGCTCGGCGACGGAGGGCGACGGCTTCAAGGTCGCGATGTCGGCGCTCGACAACGGCCGCATCTCGCTCGCCGCGGGCTGCGTCGGCATCGCGCAGGGCTGCCTCGACGCCTCGGTCGGCTACGCGAAGGAGCGCGAGGCGTTCAGAAGCCGATCGCCGCGCTTCCAGCTCGTCCAGCAGCTGCTCGCCGAGATGCACGTCGAGACCGAGGCGGCGCGCCTGCTCGACGTGGCAGCGCCGCGGCGCTCGCCGACGCGCGGCGAAGCCGTCACACGGTCGAGGCGGCCGTCGCGAAGTGGTACGCGAGCGAGGCCGCCGTGCGCGCCGCGAACGCCGCGGTGCAGGTGCTCGGCGGCTACGGCTACGTCGACGAATACCCTGTGGCGAAATACCTTCGCGACGCGCGCGTGACCACGCTGTACGAAGGGCACGAGCCAGATCCAGACGCTGATCGTCGGCCGTGCCCTGACCGGCGAGAGCGCCTTCACACCTAAGGAGACCGAGATGCCCGAAGCCGTCATCGTCAGCGCCGTCCGCACCCCGATCAGGCGCGCCGGCAAGGGATCGCTCGCGGACGTCCGCCCGGACGACCTGCTCGCGTTCGCGATCAGGCAGGCGGTCGGGCGAGGTGCGACGGCCTCGACCCGAACGAGATCGTCGACGTGATGGTCGGCTGCGGCTTCCCGCAGGAGAAGCAGGGCATGAACCTCGGCCCGCCGCGCCGCGCTGCTCGCCGGCCTGCCGAAGCGCGTGCCGGGCACGACGGTGAACCGCTTCTGCGCGTCGTCGCTGCAGACCGATCCGGATGGCGTTCCACGCGATCAAGGCGGGCGAGGGTGACGTCTACGTCGCCGCCGGCGTCGAGTCGATCTCGCAGGTCGACGGCTATCCGAAGGACTCGGAGGAGCTGCACCCGAAGCTCGTCGGCGAGGGCGCGATCGCGAACGTCTACATCCCGATGGGCCTGACCGCCGAGAACGTCGCCGAGCGCTGCGACGTCTCGCGCGAGGACATGGACCGCTTCGCGCAGCGCTCGCAGGAGCGCGCGGTCGCGGCGCAGGCGTCCGGGTTCTTCGACGCGCGAGCTGACGCCGTACACGAAGGAGGACGGCACCGTCGTCTCCGCCGACGACGGGCCGCGGCCGAGCTCGACGTTCGAGAAGCTGCAGGCGCTCGCAGCCGGCGTTCAAGCCCGGACGGCAAGGTCACGGCCGGCAACGCGTGCCCGCTGAACGACGGCGCCGCGGCGCTCGTGATCATGTCCGAGGAGCGCGCGCAGCGAGCTCGGCGTGCAGCCGCGGGCGCGGATCATCGCTCGAGCGCGGTGACCGGGCGTCGACCCGGAGATCATGGGCGTCGGGCCGATCGACGCCGTGCGCAGGTGCTCGCGCAGCGCCGGGATGACGATCGACGACGTCGACGTCGATGGAGCTGAACGAGGCGTTCGCCGCGCAGGTGATCCCGGTCTGCCGCGAGCTCGGCGTCGACCCGTTCGGCGAGAAGCTGAACCCGCACGGCGGCGCGATCGCGCTCGGCCACCCCTACGGCATGACCGGCGCGCGGATCATGTGCACGCTGCTCAACGACCTCGACGACGATCGACGGCACGATCGGCCTCGAGACGATGTGCGTCGGCGGCGGTCAGGGGATGGCGATGGTTGTCGAGCGGCTGAGCTGAGCGAGGCGGCCCGGACATCGCCGGCGCGACCGAGGGACCGCCGATCGCAGTGGACGAGACCCGTCGCCGGATCTTCGACGACCTGATCGCCGCCGCCCGCGCTGGGAACGGGACGCTCGACGCAACCACGTGCCCATATCCGCTGCACGAGCTGTTGACGCACCTGGTCGCCGAGCACGCCCTGCTCCTGCACGGCTCGAACCACACCACCCTGGAGTTGCTCGAGCCGCGGCCGGCGCCGCGACTTCGACACGGAGCTGCTGGCGGTCGTGGCGTGCAGACGACGGCATCTGGCCGATGTTCTACGCGGTCGTCGACCCGCGAGCGCTGCGAGGTGTCTTCACCGCCTGCCTGCCATGTGGGCCGTCGCCGCCTCTACACCGTTTGCGACGCGCAGCGACCCCGCCGATCCCGCCTCGTGGACGCACGGGAGCCGTCTACGCGCTGCCAGCCGGGCCGGGCTTCCGTCGCGAGTGGGGTCGTGAAGTGGGTGCGCGCGGAGCCGGTCCGCCCGGTCTTGCGCGTGCTCGTCGGCCCGGAGGACTTCCGCTGCGCGACGCGGTCGGTCGCAGCGACGCCGGAGCAGTTCCGCCGGATCCGCGCCTGCGAGGCGAAGGCGAGCGCGCAGCGACAACGTCGCGTGAGCCCAGCCGACCTGGTTCCGCTCGAGGCGGTGGCGCGCGAGGTCGCCGCGGAGTGGGGGTGACGCTCGGCGAGCCGTTCGCGCTTGCACGCTACCGTACGTCGCGGCTGCCGGCGACGACGCGGTGCTGAAGGTGACGCCCCGGAGGACGACGGAATCGGATGAGGAGGCCGGACGCGCTCGAGCTCTGGGCCGGCGACGGCGCAGTGCGGCTGCTGCGGCGCGACCGGTCACGGCGCGCGCTGTCTGGTCGAGCGCGCGCGTCCGGGAGACGACATCGCCGAGCTGCGCTGAGGACGAGGCGACCGCGGATCGGCGGTCGCCACCGGGCTGCAAGCTCTGGCGACCGGCCGGCAGCCGTTCCGCTGGATCGGCGACCACGTCCCGCGGCTGGCTCGACAACGCCGAGGGCCACGAGCTCGATCCCGCTCGCGCGCGGAGCTCTACGCACTCGCTCGACGTCGGCCGAGCGACGCTCGTGCACGGCGACTTCCACCACCACAACATCCTTCGAGTCGGCGCGCGGCGCCGTGTCGCGATCGACCCGCAGCCGATGCTCGGCGAGCCGGAGTACGACGTGTCGCCCTGGTTCTCTGGAACCCGCTCCCGATACCGGATCCGGCTCGACGCTGCTCGAGCGCCGCCTCGCCGCCTTCGTCGCGGCGGGGCTCGACGAGCAGCGGATGCGGATGTGGACGGTGATCCGCGGCGCGTACTCTCCTGCAGGAGGACGACCGAGGCGCTACGCGCGCTCGTCTAGGGTCGGTACCCGCGGAGCTCCTCCCAGAGGTGCTCCATCGTCGTGCGTCCGTGCGGGGTGGAGCGGGTCGTACGGGCACGTAGTTGACCGTGCGCACGATCCAGCCGTCGTCGCCGAGGTCGAGGACGTTGATGCACGCCGGCGCCTGCTCGAAGGTGCCGAAGTACGTCCGGTCGCCGGAGAGCGCGTAGGAGATGATCGATCCGGTTGACGCCGCCGTGGAGGACGGCGAGCGCCGTGTCCCACTCGCGTCGCCACGAGCCGGTCGAGCGCGGGATGGATCGCGGTCGAGCGCCTCGCCGAGCGACTCGCCGCCGAGGAAGCGCGCGTCCTCGTCGCGTGACGCGCGAGAGGCGCCGACGAAGAGCGTGCTCGAGCTCGTCCGGCGGGATGCGCGTCGAGGCGGCCGCCGCGCCACTCGACGAGCTCCGGCCAGCGCTCGACCTCGTGTCCGGGCGCGACGATCGCGGCCGTCTCGGCGGTGCGCGGCAGGTCGCTCGTGACGACGAGGTCGAACTCGACGCCAGCGAGCGCGTCGCGGCCGCCGCGCGCCTGCTCGAGCCCGCGCGGCGTCAGCGGCACGTGCTCCGGGCTGACCGGGCGGCCGGCCGTCGTCCACGTACGACACGTCCGCGTGCCGCATCAGGTAGAGGCGGCGCCTCACTCGTCGTACTTCGCGAGATAGCCGTGGGTTCGAGACGCGGAGCTTCTGCTGCGACCTGCTCCTTCAGGAGCGCGACCGCGTTCTCCGGCACGTCGCCGGCCCGGATCCGGCGCGCCAAGCTCCCAGTCTTCCTCGCGGGGCGGAGTCGTGGCCCAGAGCTCCCGCTCGGCGATCCCGAGCCCGTTGATCGCGACGAGCGTCCGGAACTTCAGCCGGTGGTCGTCGAGGATCGGCAGGATCTCGTCCTGCAGAGAACTCGCGCACGGCCTCCGCGAGCTCCTGCGGTGTCGGGCCGGTCATGCTGCATGTTCGATCAGGTCCAGCAGCTCGTACTCCATCTCGGCGGCGAGCCGGCCGAGCACTGCGAGCTCGACCGAGCGCTCCTGGCCGTTGAAGTGGCGGCGCGACTGGGTCAGGCAGCCGGTCGCCCACTTGACGTTGCCGAACACCTCCCAGACGAGCAGCTCCTCGCGCGTGCACCTCGCGTGCCGGTCAGCTCGGTGTAGCGCTCGAGGTAGCGGCCTCGACATCGCCGATCCCGCCGAGGTGCTTGTCGTCGGCGCCGAAGCGCCAGGCGCGCACGAGCGGCCACGCGAGATCCTCGACCGGGTCGGCGAGATGCGCGAACTCCCAGTCGAGCACGCGCGACGAGCCCGTTCTCGTCGACGGCGATGTTGCCGATCCGCCAGTCGCCGTGCACGACGACAGGCTCGCGATGCCGGCGGCAGGCCGATCCTTGCACCCAGTACAGGCCGAGCTCGATCGCGGGATGCGGCTCGCCGACCGAGTCGAGCTCGTCGTAGAACGCGCGACCAGGTCGCCCGTCTCGAGGAAGGGCAGCCGCTCCGCGCGGGATCGCGTGGATCTTCGCGAGCTCCTCCGCGAGCTGGAGGTCGAGCCCGGGCGGCGGGTTCTTGACGATCCGGCGGCCGATCGTCTCGCCCTTGATCCGTTCCATCACGAACGCCTCGCGCCCGTCGACCTCGCCGAGGTACGCGATCGGCTCGCGGCACCTTCACGCCGGCCTCGTGCGCGGCGCGCGAGCACCTCGAACTCGTGCTCGAGCGTCAGCGTGCCCTGGTGGATGACGCCACCCGCGGCGCGCCGGATCAGGAGCTCGCGGCCGTCGGCAGTCGACCGCCCAGGCCTCCTTCGACGCGCCGCCGGCGAGGAGCACGGCCCGCTCGACCGGCGAGTCGAGCGCAGCCGCGAAGCGCCTCTTTCACAGCAGCAGCTCCGCCATCACCGCGAGCGCCTCCTTCTGGCGCGTCTGGATCAGGAGGGACGAGACGCCCGGCCTCGCGCCAGGCCTCGAGCCGCTCGGCGATGCGCTCCTTCGGGCCGACGAGCGCGATCTCGTCCACGAGCTCGTCCGGCACGGCCATCGCCGCCTCGCCCTTCATGCCGGAGAGGTAGAGCTCCTGGATCTTCGCGGCGGCCTCCTCGAAGCCGTAGCGCTGGGCGAGCGAGTTGTAGAAGTTCTTGCCGCGCGCGCCCATGCCGCCGATGTAGAGCGCGAGCATCGGCTTCATCATGTCGCGGCAGCGCCTGGACGTCGTCGTCCACGAGCACCGGGCACGAGCGGCGCGATCTGGAAGTCCTCGCGGGGCGTTCTCGAGCGACGGCCCGTGGATCTCGCGAAAGCGGTACGGCGAGAAGAAGATCGGCAGCCAGCCGTCGGCGATCTCGACCGCGAGCGCGACGTTCTTCGGGCCGATCGCGGCGAGGTAGATCGGGACCTCGCGCCGGAGCGGCTGCAGGATCAGCTTCAGCGGCTTGCCGAGCCCGGTCGCGTCCGTCGCCGGTGTACGGGATGTCGTAGTGCGCGCCGTGGTGCTCGATCGTCTCGCGGCGGAGTGCGGCGCGGACGATCTCGACGTACTCGCGCGTCCGCGCCGAGCGGCTTGCCCCACGGGACTGCCGTGCCAGCCCTCGACGACCTGCGGGCCGGAGGTGCCGAGGCCGAGCAGGACGCGGCCGCCCGAGAGCTGGTCGAGCGTCGCGACGGTCATCGCCGTGGTCGCGGGCGTGCGCGCCGGCATCTGCATGATCGCCGTGCCGATCCCGATCTGCTCGGTCGTCGCGGCGATCCAGGAGGCGACGCGTGACCGCGTCGGCGCCCCAGGCCTCGGAGGTCCAGACGGAGTGGAAGCCGAGCCGGTCGGCCTCCTGCGCCATGGCGACCGACCCGATCGGGTCGTCGTAGCCGAGCTGCATCCCGAGCTTCATCTGCTGCCGATCCTACGAGACATGCCCTAGCTCGACATGCCGCAGCGAGACCCGTCCGGGGACTGTCCCCGGACCGGTCCCGGAGGGACGGTTGGGGAAGAAGAGTTGCGCAATTGATTCAGAGGTCATGTCCGTTGCGGGCGGGGGGACCGCTCCAGAGCTGCGGGACCATGCCCTCGGCGCCCTCGACCCGCGGCCCGGGGACGTTCGGGAACTTGAACGGCAGCGGCTCGCGGCCCGGCTGGCACACCCACGCCTGACCCGTCTCCTCGCTGCGCGCGGCGACGCAGCACGGCGTCCGCGATCTGCTCCGGCTCCATCAGCGGGAAGCCCGCTGCGTCGAGATCGGCCTGCGCCGGCTCGGTCATCGGCGTCCGCACGATCCCAGGGCAGATCAGGTTGATCCGGATGCCGCGCGGCTCGAGCAGCGGCGCCATCGAACGCGCGTAGCCGACGATCGGCGTGCTTGGTCAGCACGTAGAGCGGATCGGACTCCATCGGGATCAGGCCGGCGAGCGAGGCCGTGACGACGAAGACACTCCCCGCGCATCCGCGGCGTGAGCGCCTGGACGCCGAAGACGACCCCGTCGACGTTCACGGCGAGGATCCGGCGATAGTCGTCGACCGTGCCGTCGCCCTTCGCGAGCACACCGGCGTTCAGGCAGACGACGTCGGCCGGCTCGACGTCGAGCCAGGCCTGCGGGTCGGAGACGTCGAAGCCGTCGACGAGATCGAGCCCGCGCACCTCGGCGCCTTCGGCTTCGAGCTTCGCAACGATCGCGCGCCCGATCCCGCCGGACGCACCCGTCACGAGCGCGGTCTCAGGGAACAAGAACGACCTTGCCGGTCGACTTGCGGGAAGCGATCAGCTCGTGCGCCTCGTTCACCTGCTCCGAGCGGGAACTCGGCGCCGACCACCGGCCGGAGGGCGCCGCGGCGCCAGCAACGCGAGCAGTTCAGCGACCTCCTGCTGGACGAGGTCTGCCCGGAAGCCCATCAGGCGGCCGAGGTAGAACCCGAGCACGCCGACGTTGCGGCCCACGAGCCGTGCCGGGTCGACAGGCTCCCACGCACCGCCGGCGAAGCCGATCCCGATCGCGGCGCCGAGCGGGCGGAGCGAACTTGATGCAGCGGAGAAGACCGCCCCACCGACCGGGTCGAACGCCACGTCGATGTCGTCCAGCTCGCCGATCTCCTCGTAGGACACCGTGCGGGTGGCGCCGAGCCGGCGTGCGAGCTCGAGCTTCTCCTCGGAGCCCGCTGCGGCCGTGACATTCGCGCCGGCGAAGACAGCGACCTGGATCGCTGCTGTCCCGACGCCTCCCGCCGCCGCGGTCACGAGCACGTTCGAGTCGGGATGGAGGCGAACCTGCCGCGTCAACGGGATCCACGCGGTCAGATAGGTCGTCAGAAACGCACGCGCCTTCCTCGTAGCTGGCCGCGTCGGGAAGGTCGAAGATCCACTCGTCGTCCACCACGGCCTTCTCTGCGTAGCCGCCTCCGCTGCCGCGGACGAACGCCAGGACACGCCGGCCGTCCACGTCGCCGGCCACCTCGTTGCCGAGGATCACCGGCAGCGGCGGTGGCTGCGGATACTGGCCGTTCCGGATCAGGACGTCGGCGAAGTTGATCCCCGCCGCCTTGACGTCGACGACGGACTGTCCCTCGCCGGCCTCCGGGCTCCGTGCACGTCCTCCACCGAGAGCGGCTGGCCGACCTCGTGGAGGACAGCCGCCTTCACTTGCCCGTGAACTCCGGCTTGCGCTTCTCGAGGAACGCCATCACGCCCTCGGCGCCGTCGGCGCTGCCGATGCAGCGGATGAAGCCCTGCGCCTCGCGCGCGCATGCCTTCGGAGAGCGGCAGGTCGCGCGTCTCGGCCGCGAGCTCCTTGATCACGCCCATCGCGAACGGCGACCGCTCGGAGAGCGATGCCGTGCGACCTCGAGCGCCGCGTCCATCAGCCCGTCGCGCGGCACGGCCTTCCTCGACGAGACCCCAGTCGTAGGCCTGCGCGCCGGAGATCGGGTCGCCCGGTCAGGTTCAGGTAGAGCGCGCGGCCGTGGCCGACGAGGCGCGGCAGCCGCTGCGTGCCGCCGCCGCCGGGGATCAGGCCGAGCTTGATCTCCGGCTGGCCGAGCTGCAGCGTCCTCGCCGCGATCCGGATGTCGCAGGCCATCGCCAGCTCGAGGCCCGCCGCCGAGGCAGTAGCCGTGGATCGCGGCGACGACCGGTGTCGCGACCGGCATCCATCCGCGCTGCCAGCTTCTGGATCCCGCGCGCGGGCCGGCTCGGCTGCCTCCTCGATCGCCTCGCGCATCGCCGGGAACTCGGTGATGTCGGCGCCGGCGACGAAGGCCTTCTCGCCCTCGCCGCGGATGCACGATCGCGCGCGCCTCGTCCGCGCGGTCGAGCTCGTCGTAGGCGCTCCTCGAGCTCCTCGAGCAGCTGCGCGGAGAGCGCGTTCACGGGCGGGTGGTCGAGGGTCGACGATCGCGACGCGGCCGTCGTGCTCGACCTTGACGTACTCAGCCATGCTGTCTCCGCTTTAGCGGGGGCCCATGCGCAAGCGCGCCGTCGAGACGGATCACCTCGCCGTTCAGGTACTCGTTCTCGACGATGTGCTGTACCAGAGCGCGCGAAGTCCTCGGCGCGGCCGAAGCCGCTTCGGGAACGGGATCTGCGAGGTGAGGCTGCTCGCGGATGTCGTCGCGCATCGCGCCGAGCATCGGCGTATCCGAAGGGCCGGGCGCGATCGTGACGACGCGGATCCCCTTGAGGCCAGGTCGCGCGCGATCGGCAGCGTCATCCCGGCCACGCCTGCCTTCGACGCCGTAGTAGGCGGCCTGGCCGATCTGGCCGTCGAAGGCGGCGTTCGAGGCCGTGTTGACGATCACGCCGCGCGTTGCCTCCTCGTCCGGCTCGCCCTCGGCCATCTTCGCGGCGGCGACGGCGAGGACGTTGAACGTGCTGATCAGGTTCACCTCGATCACCTTCCGGAAGCGGTCGAGCGGGAAGCCGATCACGCCGGCGCACCGCCGCCGATCCCGGCGCAGTTGACGACGCCGTGCAGCTCCTGCGAGCGGCTCGATCGAGCGCGCGCACGCGCCGCCTCGTCGGTGACGTCCGTCTCCGGCCAGGTCGGCGATCACCACCGTTCGCGCCCTCCGGCCTCGAGCATCGCGGCGGTCGCCTCGCCGAGGCCGGAGCGGCCACCCGTGACGATGAATGTCTTCCCGGCGATCTGCACTACGGGGACACCGGCTCTTTGGCGAACTGCTCGCGCAGCGCCGTCTTGCGGAACTTGCCGACCGCCGTCTTCGGGATCTCGTCGACGAACTCGAACGCGTCCGGCAGCCACCACTTCGCGAACTGCGGCGCGAGGAACTCGCGCAGCTCGTCCGCGCGTCGCCGTCTGCGCCCTCGCTGCAGCACGACCGACCGCGAGCGGCCGCTCGTCCCACTTCTCGTCGGGATCGCGATCACCGCCGCCTCGGCGACGGCCGGATGCGCCATCAGCGCGTTCTCGAGCTCGACCGACGAGATCCACTCGCCGCCGGACTTGATCACGTCCTTCGAGCGGTCGCTTGATCATCGATGAAGCCCGCGCGGGTGCGATCGAGACGATGTCGCCCGTCTTGAACCAGCCGTCGTCGGTCCAGCGGTCGGCCTGCTCGGGCGTCGTCGTAGTAGCCGGCGGCGACCCACGGCCCGCGGCACCTCGAGCTCGCCCATCGCCTCGCCGTCCCACGGGAGATCTCGCTCGCCGTCGTCGTCGCGCGCGCGCAGCTCGACGAACGGGAGCGGCATGCCCTGCATCGCGATGTACGTCGAACTGCGTCTCCTCGTCGGCGCTCGGCGAGCTCGCCGCGGCAGCTCGGCACGTCGACGCGACCGGCGAGGTCTCGGTCATCCCCCAGCCGTGGCACGACGGTCATGCCGTGCCGCTGCTTGAAGCCGGCGATCATCGCGCGCGGCGCCGCCGAGCCGCCGACGAGCATCCCCTTCATGCGCGAGAGGTCCCACCGGTCCGGGCTCCGCGTCGAGCATGCCGAGGATGCCCATCCAGATCGTCGGCACGCCGGCCGTCGATCGTCACGCCGTCCTGCTCGAAGTCGTCGAGCAGCGACTCTGCGGGTCGAGGTACGGGCCTGGGAAGACGAGCTTCGCGCCGACCATCGCGGCGAGGTGACGGATAGCCCCAGGCGTTCGCGTGGAACATCGGCACGACCGGCAGGAGCACGTCTCTGTCTCGGCGATACGCGAGCCCGAGCGGGTTGCGCGCGCCGCGACGCCGAGCGTGTGCAGGATCGTCGAGCGGTGCGAGTAGACGACGCCCTTCGGCAGCCCGGTCGTGCCGCTCGTGTAACACATCGCCGCGCGCCGTCGTCCTCGTCCAGCTCCGGGATCGCCCGCAGTCGTCCGGGATCGGCGCCGGCGAGCAGCTCCTCGTACGAGTCCTCGACGACGAAGACGTGCTCGATCTCGGTCTTGTCGTGGAACTGCTCGACACAGCGGCAGCAGCGACTCTGTCGACGATCACCGCCTTGTCGCCCGCGTGCGATGCGCGATGTAGCCGATGTCGTTCGGGTGCAGGCGGAGGTTGAGCGTGTGCAGCACGAAGCCGCCGCACGGGATGCCGAAGTACGCCTCGAGGTGCTGGTAGTGGTTCCAGCACGAGCGTCGCGACGCGGTCGCCGCGCTCGAGGCCGAGGCTCTGCAGCGCCACGGCGAGCTGCTTCGCGCGCCGCTGCCGATGTCGGCGTACGTGTAGCGGTGGAAGCTCTTGTCCGGCAGGCGCGGTGACGATCTCCTGGTCGCCGGGAAGTAGGTCTCCGCGCGCTCGCAGGATCGTCGGCAGCGTCAGCTGGAAGTCCATCATCAGGCCCTTCACTGCTGTTCGCTTTCCGAGGTTGACGCGCGGCTGCCAGATCCTCGTCGCTCGTGACGTGGCCGTCGCGCTCGACGTAGCCGTCCTTGCCGCCGATCACGAGCAGCACGAGGTCGTCGTCGCCGACGTTCGCGATCTCGCGCGGGCGTCGTCGACTCGGCGTGGAAGAGACCGCCCGGCCCGAGGATGCGCTCCTCGCCGTCGACCTCGACCTTCGCGGTGCCGCTGTGGACGAAGTAGAGCTCGTCCTGCGTGTCGTGGTAGTGGCTGATCCCGGGAAGCCCGGGCGGGTAGACGATCGCCGTTGACGCCGAACGCCGTGATCCCGAGCGCGCGGCGCGACCTTGCGGAAGCCGGGCCCGTCGCCGAGCTCGTCGAGGGAAGAGAACGCGTGTGCCATCAGAGCCGACCTCCTCGGTGCGTCCGTGTAGACGCGCTCGCCCTTGAAGCGGCGCGACTCACGGATCCCAGGGAAGAAGATCGCGTTCCGCCAGGTCATCTTCTCGCCGGTCGGCTCGTTGCTCGAGCCACTTCGCGCTGTGCGTGCCGGTCACGATCGCCTCTCGACGACGCCCTGCGGCCCGATCACGATGTTCTGCAGCTCGAAGACGATGTCCGGGAACGCGGTCAGGAGCTCCGTGTAGAAGCGCGCCGCGCCTCGTGGCCGTGCCACGAGACGTCGTCCGGGTAGACGGTGTAGACGCAGTCGTCGGAGAGCGTCGCGAGCAGGCCCTCGATCGAGCGGTTGTCCTCCGCCTTCGAGTGTTCCTTCCAAAGCTCGCGGATCTCAGCGACCTCGTCCAGGTCGACGTCCATTCGCATCAGCTCGAGCACTTCCGCTTTCGGGACGGGCATGGGTCTCCTCAGTCGAGTCGCATTGTCGGTCGAGCAAGCGGCGGCGACGACCTCGCGCTGCTTGGCGGCGTGGCCGCCGAACGCGTCGATCCACTGCGCGCGCTTGTAGTAGCGGTGCAGGACGTGCTCCCAGGTGAAGCCGATGCCGCCGTGCACCTGGATCGAGCCGCTCGCACGCGGCGACAGCCGTCTCGCGCCGCCTGCGCCTTGGCGGCGGCGACCGCGACCGGCGCCTGCTCGTCGTCCACCGAGACGCACCACGCGGCCCAGTAGGCGAGCGAGCGGGCAAGCTCGGTCTCGACGTACGTGTCGGCGAGCGGGTGCGAGACGGCCTGGTAGGTGCCGATCTTCTTCCCGAACTGCTCGCGGTCGGAGACGTAGGCGACGCCGAGCTCGAGCGCCTTCTGGCGCCGACGCCGACCGCCTCGACGCGAGCGCCGCCAGCAGCCGCAGACGCACGGGCTCGAACTCGCCGTCCACCGGTTCTCCGGTCGACGCGCTGGAGCCGACCGAGCGGACGAGTCTCGTCGACGGTGGCGAGCGTCTCGCCCTCGGCCGGGACGGCCGTCATGTCCTCGCGCAGAACCATGGTCGACGGCGTCGAGGTGGGGCACGAGACCGTCGACCTCGACCGACCACGCGCTTGTCGTCCACCTCCGGCAGAGCGGGGAGGACGACCGCGGTCGTCAGGAAGGGCCGGAGTAGAGCGCGCGACCGGCTTCCTCGAGCAGGATCGCCTCGTCGACGAACGAGAGCCCGCCGCCGCCGCGGTCCTCGGGGACGGAGACGCCGAGCCAGCCGAGCTCGCGGAGCTCCGAGAGCGGTGCGTCCGGGTTCGCCTCGAGGAACGAGCGCGCCTCGCGGCGCAGCTCCTCCTGCTCTTGAGCTGAACGCGAACTCCATCAGCGCGACCTCGGCAGGCCGAGCACGCGCTCGGCGATGATGTTGCGCAGGATCTCGGAGGTGCCGGCCTCGATCGTGTTGCCGCGCGAGCGCAGCTGCTGGTGCTGCCAGTAGCCCGGCTGCACGTTTCCGTTGGCGTCCAGGAGCTGCGCTCGGGGCCGAGCAGCTCGAGCCCGAGCTTCGTCACGCGCTGGTTCGCCTCCGACCACCAGAGCTTCGCGCCGGAGCCCTCCGGGCCCCGGGATGCCGGTCTTCATCAGCGTCGTCAGCGAGCGGTAGTTGGTGTAGCGGACGGCCTGGAGCCCGATCCACTCGCGCGCGATCGCGTCGCGCTGCACCTCCGTCGCGCCTTTCTCCTTCGCCAGGGTGATCAGCTTCCGGATCTGGCTCTCGAGCCCGGCGACGAGCGCGAAGCCGAGCGTGCCGCGCTCGTGCAGCAGCGTCGTCATCGCGACCTGCCAGCCGCGCGCCGATGTCGCCCGACGGCGTTCTCCACGGGCACCTCGACGTCCGTGAAGAAGATCTCGTTGAACTCCGCCTCGCCGGTGATCTGGCGCAGCGGCCGCACGTCGACGCCCGGCGCGTGCATGTCGACGAGCAGGTAGGTCAGGCCCGCGTGGCGCTCGCTGTCCGGGTCGCTGCGGGTCACGAGGATGCACCAGTCGGCGATGTGCGCGAACGACGACCAGACCTTCTGGCCGTTGACGACGAAGTTGCCGTTCTCGCGGCGGCGCGCTCGTGCGCACCGCGGAGAGGTCGGAGCCGGCGCCGGGCTCGGAGAAGCCCTGGCACCAGATCTCCTCGGTGGACAGGATCTTCTCGAGGTGCTTCTGCTTCTGGGCGTCGGTGCCGTGCGCGATGATCGTCGGCCCGGCCATGCCGAGGCCGATGACGCCGAGATGCGGAGGCGCCTCGGCGCGCGCCATCTCCTCGAGGAAGATCGCCTGGTGGCTGTACGGGCGGAGGCGCCGCCGTACTCCTTGGGCCAGGTCAGGCCTGCGTAGCCTGCCTCGTGCAGCTTGCGGCTCCAGTCGCGACCCGCTTCCTCGAAGCGGCCGCGGCGAACCTCGTCCGTGAGGTTGGTCTCGATCCACGCCCGCAGCTCGCTGCGGAACGCGGCCTCCTCGGGCGTGTCGCGGAGATCCATGCTCATGACTCTAAACCGCTCAGCGCAAGACAGGGAGCTTCGAGACGTCCGTGCTCAGCCAGCGCTTCTGCAGCCGCGCGAGCGTGCCGTCGCGCGTCAGCGTCCGGAGCGCCGCGTTGACGCTCGCGCGGAGAGGGCTGCCCTTCGGGAACGCGATGCCGTAGCGCTCCCGGGTGACGATCCGGCCAGCGAACGGCCCATACCGCTCCGGCGCAGCGGCGCGCGCCGCGCCGAGGATGTCCGCGTCGTAGACGACGGCGTCGCACCGGTCGTTGTAGAGGTCGTACATCAACTGTGACGGGTCGTTGGCGAGCCGCGGCGCCTTCTGGGGCGTGATCCGGTCGAGGATCGTGCGCGCGCCCGTCGTCGCTCGCTCGCTGCAGAGCTGAAGGTTGCGCAGCCCCGCGATCGAGCTCGGTACGGGCGGGCGCCATCCCTGGCGCATGAGCACAGCCTGGTCGACCGTGAGATAGGGCGCCGAGAAGTCCACGCGTCGGGCAGCGCTCCGCGGTGATCGTGATCGCCGCGATTGCCAGATCCCAGTCGGCGGCGGCGGCCGCTGACCAGGGTGGAGAAGAACGCCTCGTTGACAAAGCGAACCCGCGGCATCCCGAGCTCCTTCGCGAGCGCGCGCGCAGCTCGATCTCGAGCCCCTTTGCGAGCACGACGTCCCGTCCGCGAACGGCTCCCACCTGCAGGCCGGGGCGGGCATCGAGACGGCGACGACGAGCTCTCCGGGTTCCCGGGTCGGCGGCGCCGCGGCGCCGGCGGGCAGCGCGAGCGCGAGCGCGACGAGCACAGCTGCCGCCGCAACCTCACCGTGAGCTCCCGAGCACGGTCACGGCCGTCCCGTTCGGCGCGTGGTCGTACAGCCACTTCGGCGTCGTACCGGGGCACCCGCACGCACCCGTGCGAGGCCGGTTGGGCCGGAACGTCCGGAGACTCGTGGAAGGCGACGCCGCCGACGAAGTAGCTCGCCCAGGGAAGCCACACCTTGTACGGCACTGACCACGAGTTCGTCTCCTTGCGAAAGACGCTGAAGCGCCCGGCGGGCGTCTCGAAGCCTGGAGCGCCGCTCGAGACATGCAGCGTGCGCACGACCGCGCCGTTCTCGATGTAGAGGACGAGCTGGCGGTCGAGCAGCACCTCGAAGCGGCGGCCGGCGCCGGTCGTCCGCGGCGTGGGGCGAGTTGCGTCCGCGAGTGCCGCCATGGTTGCCGGACCAGCCGTGCCGTCCCGACCGAGCCCCTGCCACTTCTGGAAGGCCATCACGGCGAATCGCGTCTGCTCGCCGGCCTTTGCCGTCGACGGCGTCGGGCGGTAGGAAGCGACAGGTCGGCGAGGCGCTGCTGCAGGTCGCGTGCGGCGGCCGTCGGGTCGGTGGTCGGCTCCGGCGCGGGCTCGCCGGGCGGCGGCACGTCGGGAGCACGCGCGAACTTCGCGCTGATCGGCCGAGACGTCACGTAGCCGGGGAAGAGTCCCGAGCGGGTTGCGCCCTTGACGAGAAGGCGGACCGACTTCACGCCGCTGATCGAGGTCGCCGTGAGCACGAGTTGGGTCACCCGTGCCGACAGGCTCGCCGTGTTCGTTCCGGCGGCGAACTTCTCGCCGAGGTCGATCGTCGCGACACCTCCCTTGACCGAGACGGCGCGGAGCGGCGTCCTGCCGGAACGGCGCTCGCGACCTCGCGCCGCTGCTCCGCCGCCGTAGGCCCGGCGAGCAGGGCATCGACCGCCTGGCGCAGCGTGGAGCCGTTCCGCGTGACGTAGACCACCTGCTCGCCCTGAAGCAATGCGACCTTCACCGTCGCCGCCGATGAGCTCGCCGCCGGTTGCGGCGGCGACGAGGGCAGCGGTCGCCAGCGTCGTCGAGAGGAAGATGATCCGGGCGAGGGGGCGCATCAGGTGACCAGGGACCTGTCCAGGTCGCGCACAGAACGTACCCCAGCGAGCGCCATCGTCAGGTCGAGCTCCGCGGCGAGCTGCCTGATCACCGCTTCGACTCCCGCGGCGCCGCCCACCGCGAGGCCGTACGCGTAGAGGCGGCCGAGGAGGACGGCGTCGGCGCCGAGCGCGAGCGCCTTGAGGATGTCCGCGCCGCGCCGGATCCCGCCGTCCATCAACACGGTTGCCTCGGGGCCGACCTCGTCCCGCACCTCGAGCGAGCGCGTCGAGCGAGGCGATCGCAGCCGTCGACCTGGCGGCCGCCGTGGTTCGAGACGACGATCCCGTCGACACCATGCTCCAGCGCGAGCCGCGCGTCGTCGCCCTCGGAGCACGCCCTTCACGAGGATCGGCAGCTCGGTGCGAGCGCGCAGCCAGTCCAGGTCGGACCAGGTGAGCGCGAGGTTCGGGAACGCGGCCAGCGCCATCAGCGACGCGGTCTGGACGTCGTCCTCCGGCGGCACGTCCAGCCGCGCGCGGAAGAGCGGGTCGCTGAAGAACTGCGCGAGCCCTTCGCCGCGCAGGAAGGGCAGGTAGCCGTTACCGAGGTCGCGCTCGCGCCAGCCGAGCGTCAGCGTGTCGAGCGTGACGACGATCGCGCCGTACCCGGCTGCGGCGGCGCGGTCGACGAGGCTGCCCGCGAGCTCGCGGTCCGACCACCAGTAGAGCTGGAACCACCGCTGCGCGTCGCCGAGCTCGGTTGCGACGTCCTCGAGCGCCGTCGACGCGGCGCTCGAGAGGATCATCGGCACGCCGGTCGCCTTCGAGGCGCGGGCGACGCCGAGCTCCTCCTCCTCGCTGACGATCGAGAGTGACGCCGACGGGAGCGAGGAGGAACGGCGCCGGCGAGCGCAGCCCGAGCACCTCGACCGACAGGTCGCGCTCCGCGGTTCCGACGAGCATCCGCGGCCGCAGCCGGCGGCGTTCGAACGCCTCGCGGTTCGCGCGGACGGTCGACTCCGGAGCCGGCGCCGCCGGCGACGTAGTCGAACGGTCCCTGCTCGAGCAGTCGCGTGCGCGGGCCTCCCACTCGTCGGGCGACACCGGCCACTGCGTGCCGCCGGCGAGGTAGATCGCGTTCTGGACCTGGCTTCCGGGCTCCAACACGTGCAGACTCTCTCGCATGACCGAGCTCGCCATCAAGCCGGAGGTCGCCGAGCGCCGCGCCGAGGTGCGGGCGTTCATGGAGGAGCACGTCTATCCGAACGAGGCTGCGCTGGCCCGCGAGGACGAGTCGTCCGACGCATTGATCGCTGAGCTGCGCGCCAAGGCAAAGGCTGCCGGGATCTGGGCGCCGCACCTCCCACCCGAGGCGGGCGGCACGGGCTCGGGCTTCATCGAGTACGCGCTGCTGAACGAGGAGATCGGCCGCAGCATGTGGGCCCAGCTCGTCTTCAACTGCCAGGCGCCCGACGCCGGCAACGGCGAGATCCTCCACATGTTCGGCACCGACGAGCAGAAGGATCGCTTCCTGCGCCCGCTCGTCGAGGGCGACCGCGCGCTCGTTCTTCTCGATGACCGAGCCCGAGGTCTCCGGGGCCGACCCGACCGAGCTTGCGGACGACCGCGGTGCAGGACGGCGACGAGTGGGTGATCAACGGCCACAAGTGGTTCTCGTCCTCCGCCGAGGGCGCGACCTTCGGGATCGTGATGGCGGTGACCGATCCGGACGCGCCGCCGCACCGGCGCATGAGCCAGATCCTCGTCCCGACCGAGACACCGGGCTACGAGCTGATCCGGCCGATCCCGGTGATGGGGCACGCAGGCCGAGGCTGGTCGACGCATTGCGAGGTGCGCTACACGGACGTTCGCGTCCCACTCGAGAACGTGCTCGGCGAGCCTGGCGACGGCTTCCGGATCGCGCAGAAGCGACTCGGGCCGGGCCGGATCCATCACGTGATGCGGTGGCTCGGCCAGATGCAGCGCGCGTTCGAGCTGATGTGCGCCTACGCGCTCGAGCGGCAGGTCGGCGGCGTCCCGCTCGCCGAGAAGCAGACCGTCCAGAACTGGATCGCCGACTCAGCCGCCGAGATCCAGGCGTGCCGGCTCCTGACTCTCGACGCGGCCCGCAAGCTCGACGAGGGAGACGAGGCGCGCGTCGAGGTCTCGCTGATCAAGTTCTACGCCGCGCGCGTCCTGAACGAGGTGATCGACCGCGCGATCCAGGTGCACGGCGCACGCGGGCTCACCGACGAGACGCCGCTCGGCGGCATGTACGAGCAGGCCCGCGCCGCCCGGATCTACGACGGCCCGGACGAGGTGCACCGAATGGTCGTCAGCCGCCGGATCCTGAAGGAGTTCCGGGACGGCGGCACGTACACGTTCGACTGACGCGCGCGGTCGAGGTAACGCGACGTCACCAGGGTCAGACCCGGTTGACGCGCGTTACGAGGGTCAGACCCGCTCGACTCGCGTCACAGTTCAGCCGAGTTCGCGGGCGATCGCGTGCGGCAAGCTCCTCCGGGCTTGAAGCCGTCCGGCCCCGGCTCCCTGGAACGCTACCCGGCCGTCGCGCCCGATCAGGTAGAGCCGGTCGGGCCAGCCGCCGTAGGCGAGTGCCGACCGCGTCGTCGACGTCGTCCAGAGAGGATCGGGATTCGCGTCTGCAGACGCACCGCGCACGCACCGGCCGCTTCAGCCCGTTCGTCGAGCGAGGTCGGATCGACGACGGCGATCTCCTGACGCCGGTTGTCGGCGAGCACCCAGCCGTCTTCCGGATGGGCTTCGCGGATGTAGACGATGAAGAACGCGACCTCGTCACCGTGGCGGTGGTGCAGCTCCTCCAGCTCGCCCAACTGGCGGCGGAAGGGCGGTCAGGTGTACGAGCCGAAGACGAGCGCCACGGGCTGCACGCCCGCGAAGTCGCCGAGGCGGACCCGCTCGCCGCTCGGACGGTGTGTCTCGCCTTCGAGGAGCGGCAGGTCGAAGCCGGAAGGCCGCGGCGCCCGGGGCCACGGTCGGCGTCATCAGCCTCCGGTAGGCCGGGAGGACATCACGTCCTCGAGGGTCAACGGCGAGTCGGGAGGCGTCTCCGGCCCCAACCTGGGCTCGGTCATCTCAGTCCGAGAGGAGCTCGCGGCGGCGGTTCTGCATCTCGACCGTCGGCACGTTGACCTTCCAGACGAGCCCGAGCCGGCGCATCAGCCGGATCACGAGACCGCCGACGTCGAGCTCCCACGGCCTCAGGCCATGGAACGCCGAGGAGGGGAAGGCGTGATGGTTGTGATGCCACGACTCGCCGAACGAGATCCAGGAGAGCCACCAGACGTTCCGCGACTCGTCCTTGACTCGGAAGCGGCGCGGTCCCGACGAAGTGGCAGACCGAGTTGACCGACCACGTGATGTGGTGGAGCAGGAAGATCCGGATCAGCGCCGCCCCAGAACATGGCCTGCAGGCCCGCGCCGAACGTGCCGCCCCAGAGCCAGCCGGCCGCGAACGGCAGCAGCAGCGACAGGGCGACCCAGAGCCCAAACGTGCGCGAGACGAACACCATGCCGCGGTCGGCGAGCAGATCCTTCGCGTACTTCGTCCACTCGGCGCGCCCGACGTTGCGGAAGAGCCAGCCGACGTGGGCGTGCCAGAGGCCCGCGATCTTGCCGCCGGATTCCGGGGCCGAAGCCGGCGTGCGGCGAATGCGGATCGCCCTCACGGTCGGCGAAGCTGTGGTGCTTGCGGTGGTCCGAGACCCAGCGGATCACCGGCCCCTGCACGGCCATCGAGCCGAGCACGGCGAGGCTGTAGCGGATCGGCGCGATAGGTCTCGTACGAGCGGTGCGTGAAGAGCCGGTGGAAGCCGATCGAGATGCCGAGCGTCGTCAGCGCATACCCGACCGCGAAGATCGTCAGGTCGCGCCAGGTGACGTAGCTGCCCCAGAGGAAGAAGATCGACGCGAGGAACCCGACGAACGGAACCGTGACCCCGATGAGGTTGCGTGATCTTCTGACCCCGTGCACATGTGGGTCTCGGCTGCAAGTTCGCTCACTTGCGGAAGAGAGTAGCCGCCATTGCGGAGGGTGCGCGTGTTCCTTTTGCCATTTGGGATCCGACCTCGCATAAGCTGCCCCGGTCGATGGCCCTGCTCTCGCTGCGGAATGTCACTCGCCGGTTCGGCGGGATCGTCGCCCTCGACGGGATCTCGTTCGACGTCTGGACGGGCCAGATCGTCGGGCTGATCGGGCCGAACGGCGCCGGCAAGACGACGGCGTTCAACGTGATCACGCGGCTCTACACGCCGAACGAGGGCGAGGTCGAGTTCGACGGCGAGACGCTGCTGAAGACGCCGCGCGCACGGCATCGTGCGGCGCGGGATCGCGCGCACCTTCCAGAACGTCGAGCTGTTCAAGACGATGACCGTGCTGCGACAACGTGCTCGTCGGCGCGCACACGCGCGGCCGCCAGCGTCGACGCCGAGGCGCTCGAGGTGCTCGACTACGTCGGGCTGGGAGCGATCGCGCAGCGGCCTGTCGCGGCGCTGCCGTTCGGGACGCTGAAGCGCGTCGAGCTCGCCCGCGCGCTCGTCTCGCAGCCCGCGCTGCTGCTGCTCGACGAGCCGGCCGGCGGGCCTCAACCACGAGGAGGTCGACGGATCTCGGCGCGCTTCATCCAGCAGACTCCGCGACGACCGCGAGCTGACCGTGCTCCTCGTCGAGCACCACATGAACCTCGTGATGGGGATCTCCGACCACGTGCAGCGTGATGAGCTTCGGCACGCAAGATCGCCGACGGGCCGCCGGCCGAGGTGCGCGCGAACCCGGCCGTGATCGAGGCCTACCTCGGCACCGACGACGACGCACGCGACGACGTAGCCGGCGCACGACCTGCCGCTGCTCGAGCTGCGACGACGTCGAGGCGCGCTACGGGCCGGTGCCGCGCCCTGCAGAGCGTCTCGCTCGCGGTCGAGGAGGGCGCAGATCGTGCGCTGTCCTCGGCGCGAACGGCGCCGGCAAGACGACGACGCTGCGCGCGATCTCGGGCACGGTCACGGCGGAGCGGCGAGATCCTGTTCGACGGCAAAGCCGCTCGGCCGGCGCGGCCGGAGGCGGTTGCGAAGGCTCGGCGTCGCGCACGTCCCGGAGGGCCGCGGCACGTTCTCCGAGCTCGTCGGTCGCCGAGAACCTCCGGCTCGGCGCCTACACGCGCCGCGGCTCGGTCGAGCGCCGATATCGAGCGGATGGCGCGGCTACTTCCCGCTGGATCGGCGAGCGGCGCGACCAGCAGCGCGGGCACGCTCTCCGGCGGCGAGCAGCAGATGCTCGCGCTCGCCCGGGCGCTGATGAGCCGTCCGCGGCTGCTGCTGCTCGACGAGCCGTCGCTCGGCCTCGCGCCGCTCGTCACGCGCGAGATCTTCCGCATCGTGCGCGAGCTGAACGAGAAGGAGGGCCTCACGGTGCTCGTCGTCGAGCAGAACGCCGCGATCGCGCTCGAGGCGGCCGCACGCGCGTACGTGCTCGAGGTCGGCAAGGTCGCCGTGTCCGGGACGAGCGAGGAGCTCGCCGCGCGACGAATCCGTCCGCAAGAGCTACCTGGGGTACTGAGTGCGTGCCGAATTCTTCCAGCAGGTCGTCGCGGGGCTCGCGTCGGGGCGATCTACGGCGCGCTCGCGCTCGCGCTCGTCCTGATCCACCGCGCCGACCGGGGTGATCAACTTCGCCCAGGGCGAGATGGCGATGTTCACGACCTACATCGCCTGGACGCTGATCGACGAACCACGGCTGGTCGTACTGGCCGGCGTTCGTCGCCACGCTCGCTGTCGCGTTCGCGCTCGGCGTCGGCGTGCAGCGGGTGGTGATCGCGCCCGTCGCGAACGCGTCGCGTCCTGACGGTCGTGATCGTCGACGATCGGGCTGCTCGCTGATCTTCAACGGGCTCGCGAGCGTGGATCTGGTCGGCGCGAGATGCAGGTCGTTCCCGAGCCCGTTCCCGAACGAGACGCTGGCAGATCGGCGGCGTCTCGATCTCGACAGCGGGACGTCGGCACGTTCGCCGTCGTGCCTGGTGCTCGTCGTCGCTGCTGTGGGCGTTCTTCCAGTTCACGAAGGTCGGCCTCGCGCTGCGCGCGCGTCGCGCGCTCAACCCGGACGCGAGCCGGCTCGTCGGCGTGCGCGTGACGTGGATGCTCGCGCATCGGCTGGGGCCTCGCGGCGGCGCTCGGCGCGGTCGCGGGATGCTGGCCGCGCCGACGGTCGTTCCTCGACCCGAACATGATGCAGGCGATCCTGATCTACGCCTTCGCGGCGGCCGTGCTCGGCGGGATCGACTCGCCGGTCGGGCGCCGTCGTCGGCGGCCTGATCGCTCGGCGTCGGCCTGAACCTGCTCGGGACGTACGTCGACTTCGTCGGCGCCGACCTGCAGCTTGCCGGTCGCGCTCCTGATCATCCTGATCGTGCTGCTCGTCCGTCCGGCGGGCCTCTTCGGCAAGCCGGAGTGACGAGGCGCGTGTGAAGCGCCGCGGCGCACCTGCCGTCCTCGGCGTTCTTCGTCGCGTCGCGGTCGCGTTCTGCCGCTGCCCGCGCTTCGTCAGCGACTTCCGCGCGCAGCAGTTCGCCTACGTCGGCATCTACTTCATCGCGCTGCTCGGCCTCAACCTGCTCACCGGCTATCACCGGCCAGATCTCGCTCGGGCACGGCGCCTTCATGCCGATCGGCGGCTACACGACGGCGATCCTGATCTCGACCAGGACTGAAGCTCGGGTGCACACGTTCTCGAGCGACATGACGGACATCTGGACGATCCCGATCGCCGGGCTCGTCGCCGGGCTCGCGTGGGCTTCCTCTTCGGTTTCCGGCGCTCCGCCTCTCCGGCATCTACCTCGCGCTCGCCACGTTCGCGATCGCGGTTGCGACGCCCGCGGTGGTGCAAGAAGTTCGAGGGTTCACCGGCGGCGGCGGCGGCATCAACCTGTTCAGGCACTGCCCGAGCTGACCGGCGTCGCTCGATCCCGTCACGATTCCGATCATCGACGGGATCGACTGTCGTTCAACGAGTGGCTCTACTACCTCTGCTGGACGCTCGCGCTCGTGATGCTACGCCGCCGCGTGGCTGATGCTGCGCGGCCGGTTCGGGCGCTCGCTCCGGGCCGTGCGCGACAGCGAGACTGCTGCCGCCTCCTCGGGCGTCAACCTCGCCCGCTACAAGACGCTCGCCTTCGGGATCAGCGCCTTCTACGCAGGCGTGGCGGGCTCGCTGCTGCGCGATCGCCGACGACGTTCGTCAACCCGGACACCTTCCCGGTCGCGCTCTCCATCTTCCTGCTCGTCGGCGTCGTCGTCGGCGGCCTCGGCTTCGCTCTGGCCGCTCGTCTTCGGCGCGATCTTCATCCACTTCATGCAGATCGAGTGGGCGCAGCGAGTGGAGTCGGTGATCCCGAACTGGCTGCCGCTGCTCGGTGACATCGACACCGACGCTGCCGCGGCGCTCCGGCGGTGGCCTTCGGAGTCATTCTGATCCTGATCATGCTGGTCGCACCAGGGTGGCGCGGCGGGCCTCCTCGCACACCCTCAAGGCGCGCGTACGACCCGCGGCTACCATCGCCGCTCTAGCGTATGGTCGGTCCGTTCTGTTCCGTGCTCGTGCTCGCCGGCGCGATCGCGACCGGCAGCAACCGACGTCGGGTCGATCCCGGGGATCACGACGACGACGATCCTGCTCGGCGGCACTGCGACCGCTCTCCGGCCGCGTCGCGTCGGCCGCGTCGTCCGTGGCGCGGGCGCGTACTTCAGCTACGTGAACGCCCGCGGCGGCGTCAACGGCCGGCACGATCGTCTACAAGGTCGTCGACGACGCCTCGGACCCGCGCAGGCCGTTGCAGGCGACGTGACAGCTCGTCGAGCAGGACGCGGTCTTCGCGATCGTCAATGCCGCCAGGACACGAGCCAGAACCTGGCGGTGCGCGCACTACCTGAACGCGGCGAAGGTGCCGCAGCTCTTCGTCGACTCCGGCGCGACGACGTTCGGACCGACTTCCAGGCGGTACCCGTGGACGATCGGCTTCCAGCCGAGCGGCTGCGCGGAGGGATGGATCTACGGCAGGTACGGCTCCCGCATCGCGGCCCGGCGCGAAGATTGCGGTCTCTGCAGAACGACGTCGTACGGGCATGAGCCTGCTCGCCGGGCCTCGAAGCAGGGCATCGTCGCGCTCGAAGGCGCGGAGTGGTTGCGGCGCAGAGCCGTACGAGCTGACCGCGACCGACTGCCAGGCGCAGATCGCGAGCGCTGAAGGCCTCCGGCGCGAGCGTGCTCGCGCTCTTCGTCGACGCCAGTCCCAGGCGGATCAGGGCTACGCGCTGCGCCAACCGGCTCGGCTGGCGGCCGCTGATCGTCAGCCGGCGCCGGCTCGAACGGTACGAGGGCGCTGGTCTCGATCGCCTTCCTCAGGACCCGAGCCGACGCGCAAGTGGCGGACGACCCGGCGATCAAGCTCTACCGCACGATCATGTCGAGGTACGCGAAGGGCGCGAACGCGAAGGACGTCAACCACCTCTACGGCATGGCGGTGGCCTACGAGACGGTGAAGCTGCTGAAGGCGGCGGGAAGACGCCGACGCGCGCTGCCGTCGTCGCGCCAGATGGGAAGCTGAACGACGCGTCCGAACCCGTTCCTGCTGCCCGGGATCGCGATCAGGACGAGCGCCACCGAGCGGCTTCCCGATCGAGCACGGCGCCAGCTGCAGCGCTGGTCGAAGGAAGCTGGAAGAGCTTCGGCGGACTCTGGGAGCTAAGCGGGTCGTTAACATGGTCATGGATGCGCTGCTCGAAGCGCCGCTCGACGAGCTGCTCGCGGCGGCGCGCGAGCGGCGGCGCGGCGGCGGGCTCGTCACCTACTCGCCGAAGGTCTTCATCCCGCTGACGACGCTCTGCCGCGACGTCTGCGGCTACTGCACCTTCGCGCGGCCGCCGCGCCGCGGCGAGCGTGCGTTCATGACCGAGGACGAGGTGCTCGCGATCGCGCGGGCGGGCGCGGCGGCCAGGCTGCACGCGAGGCGCTCTTCACGCTCGGCGACAAGCCCGAGCTCCGCTACAAGGTCGCGCGCGCCGAGCTCGCGGCGCTCGGCTGCGAGACGACGCTCGAGTACCTCGGCTCGCGTGCGCGAAGCTCGTGCTCGAGGAGACCGGGCTGCTGCCGCACCTCAACCCGGGCGTGATGAGCGCGCGAGGAGCTCGTCGCGCTGCGCGCCGGTCTCGGCGTCGATGGGGATCATGCTCGAGACGACCGCCGAGCGGCTCTCGGCGAAGGGCGGTCCGCACTGGGCCTCGCCCGACAAGGAGCCCGTCGCGCCGGCTCGAGACGATCGGCTCGCCGGCGAGCTGCGGATCCCGTTCACGAGCGGGATCCTGATCGGGATCGGCGAGACGCGCGCGGAGCGGATCGAGGCGCTGCTCGACGATCTGCGGCGCTGCACGAGCGAGCACGGCCACCTGCAGGAGGTGATCGTCCAGAACTTCCGCGCCAAGCCGGGCACGCGGATGGCCTCGCACCCGGAGCCGAGCCTCGACGACCACCTCTGGACGATCGCGGTCGCGCGGCTGCTGCTGCCGGACGACGTCGCACGTCCAGGCGCCGCCGAACCTCGCCTACGACGACTTCCCGCGCCTGCTCGACGCCGGCATCGACGACTGGGGCGGCGTCTCGCCGGTGACGATCGACCACGTCAATCCCGAGGCACCGTGGCCCGAGCGTCGACCGGCTCGCCGAGGCGACCGCGGTCGCGCGGCCTCGAGCTCGCGCCGCGGCTGCCGGTCTACCCGCGCTACCTCGACGGCGGCGTGGGTCGATCCGGCCGTCCTGCCGACGGCGCTGCGCGCGCGTCCGACGCGCCGCGGGCTCGCGCGCGAGGACGGCTGGCGCCCGGGCGAGCCGGCGGCGCCGCCGTTCGTCGTCCGCGCGCGACGCGCTGCCGCGTCGACACGGCCGCCGAGCTGGGCGAGGACGAGCTCGTGCGGCTCTTCGCGGCCCGCGGCGAGGAGCGCCAGCGCGTGTTCGCGGCGGCCGACCGGCTGCGGCGCGAGGTGTGCGGCGACGAGGTCAGCTACGTCGTCACGCGGAACATCCAGTACACGAACGTCTGCTACTTCCGCTGCGGCTTCTGCGCCTTCTCGAAGGGCAAGCTGGCGGCGAACCTGCGCGGCGCGCCGTACCTCGTTCCGCTCGACGAGATCGTCCGCCGCGGCGCGCGAGGCGTGGGAGCGCGGCGCGACCGAGGTCTGCCTCCAGGGCGGCATCCACCCGGCGCTTCACGGGCGACTACTACGCTCGACGTCGTGCGAGGCGATCCGAGCGCGAGCTGCCCGACCTGCACATCGCACGCGTTCTCGGCGCTCGAGGTCTGGCAGGGCGCCGCGACGCTCGGGCTCCCGCTCGAGGACTACCTGGAGCGGCTGCGCGACGCTCGGTCTCGGCTCGCTGCCGGGCACCGCGGCGGAGATCCTCGACGACGAGGTGCGGCGCGATCATCTGCCCGGACAAGGTCACGACCGACGCAGTGGCTCGCGGTGCACGCGGCCGCGCACCGCGTCGGGCCTGCGCTCGAACGTGACGATCATGTTCGGGCACGTCGAGCGCGCCGCGCACTGGGCGCGCCACCTGCTGCGGGCGCGCGAGCAGCAGCGAGCGATCGGGCGGCTTCACCGAGTTCGTGCCGCTGCCGTTCGTGCACATGGAGGCGCCGATGTAGCCTGAAGGGCAGCGCGCGCTCGGGGCCGACGTTCGGCGAGTCGCTGCTCCTGCACGCGGTCGCGCGGCTCGCGCTCCATCCCGCGATCACGAACATCCAGGCCTCGTGGGTGAAGCTCGGCCCGGACGGAGTCGCGGCGGCGCTCGCGCGCCGGCGTGAACGATCTCGGCGGGACGCTGATGAACGAGTCGATCTCGCGCTCGGCCGGCTCGGAGCACGGACAGGAGATGCCGCCGGAGTCGATGGAGGCGCTGATCCTGGCGAACGGCCGGCGTGCCGCGCCAGCGGACGACGCTCTACGCGCGACGCCGCCCGCCGAGCGGCGCGCGCGCCTCGTTCGCGGCGCGCGCCGCTCGCCGAGCCGCTCAACCCGCCGGTCCAGGACGCGGGCCTGAAGGCGCCGCCGCGGCTCGTCCGGCCGGGCCTGCTCGCCCGCGCCCGCTAGCGCGTCTCTCGCACAGCCCGCGGTAGTCCTACGAGCCAGCGGGGATCCGCCGTCGGGCCGTCCTCAGCGCGCTCTCCAGCGCGGCCGGATCGCTGGTGGATCCCTTCGCCGTGTCCCACGAGCAGGTGATCGGGGGCGAGGCCGCGAGCGAGCGCGCGGCGGCCACGGCCGAAGAAACGGGTGGACGCCGGCCGGCTCCTCGCCCGCGCAGAAGAACGGAATCGTGCCGATTGCGTCGGCGACGAGCAGCAGGCGACGCGCTCCTCCCACCAGAGCGCAACCTCGCGCCACCAGCGGAACCTGCACGACAGGGCGGAGCTGAACGGTGTCCCCGGCAGCTGGCGGGGCACGACGAGGTGCGGAACGCCGAGCCGCTGCGCAACCGCGGCGCAGTCGCGGCAGTGGCGGTCGAGCAGCTGGACGACTCCCGCCGGCTCGCCGAGCTCCCGCACTCCGCGCGTCGAGGTCCGGCCAGTCGACCACATCGAAGAGCCAGACGCCGCCCTTCGACCTCGAGGGCGTGCGACGTGCGCGCGCTGGTCGTGCCTCGATCCAGCCGGTTGCGTTCGCGATCTCGTCGACGATCCTCATTTCTCCTCCTCGAGCTGCGCGAAGGCCTGTTCGAAGACCGCCTCCGGCTGCGCGCCGAGCACCAGCAGCCGCTGATCGAGCACGAAGGCGGGCACCGCGTTCGCACCGACGCCGACTGCCTGACGTGTCGAGTCGACGACCCGGTCGCGGTAGCGGTCGCTCGCCAGCACGTCGTCGACCTCGTCCGCAGGCAGCCCCAGCTCGACGGCGAGCGTTCGCAGCACGCTCCTGCATCGCCGATGTTCTGCGCCTCGTCCCAGTAGCGCGTCCATGAACCGGTCGTGCACCTCTGCATGCTTGCGCGAGGTCGCGCGCGAGCTCGGTGAGGCGCAGCGCGCTCATCGTGTTCGGGACGACGTCGGGTGCGGGTTGTAGTCGAGGCCCCGCGCGGCGAAGAACTCACGCATCCGTTCCGTCATCTCCGGGCCGTAGCGCTCGATCAGCTGCTGCCGCGGCAGGCCTTCGGGTGGGTACTTCGGGATGGAGGTCGAAGGGCAGCCAGGTCACCTGGGCGCCGAACCGGCGCTCGAGCGACGCAGCCGTTGGCTGCGCCGCGCGGCACAGAAGGGTCAGATGTAGTCGCTCCAGATCGCAACGGCGTGCTCGCTCACGGCACGAGGCTACCCCGCCGCCGCCATTGGTCAACCGCGGCGGCGGGGCGGTCCGGTGCCTCCACTAGGCGGCAGGCGGGATCAGGACGCGGTCGATCACGTGCACGACACCGTTCGACGCCTTGACGTCGGCGGTCGTGACGCGCGCGTTGTTGATCCGGACGGTCATGCCGGTGACGCGGATGCGCACCGATTGGACCGGCGAGGGTCTTGGCCGACTGCAGCTTTACGACCTTCGCTGCCGTCACCTTGCCGGCGACGACGTGGTACAGCAGCACGCGCTTCAGCGCGGCGGGGTTCTTCGCCAGCGCGTTCAGCGTCGCCTCGGGCACCTTGGCGAACGCCGCGTTCGTCGGCGCGAAGACGGTCAGCGCGCCGGGCGCCGACAGCTCGTCGGCGAGGCCGGCCTTCTTCACGAGCGACAGCAGCGTCGAGAGCTGCGGCGTCTTGGCCGCCAGGGTGGCGATCGTCGGCGACGCCTGCCTTCTGGGCGGGTGCGGCCGTCGCGGCCGGGACTGCGATCGCCAGTGCGGCGAGGACGAGCAGGGCGATGCCGGTTCATCTGCTCTCTCCTTCTCTTGGTCAGGCGGTGACGGTGGGCGACCAGCGGCGGCGAATAGCGGCGTGCTGGGCGATCTGGTAGACGGCGGCGAGGCCGACGAGGCCATACACGAGCCGGCTCGCGGCGTTCGTCTCGCCGAAGTCGAGACCGACGAGCGTGGCGACGGGTCGAACTCGGCGAGCGCGACCAGGCCCCAGTTGAGGCCGCCGACGATGAGCAGGTGCGGCGGCGAGGACATCGAGTTTCTTCATGGGCACTCCTCAATGTTGTCCAGTGTTTGTCCAAGGAAAGTACAAGATGATCAGGCCGTTGTCAAATCTTTGTCCAAACTCTGCACACTCTGGCGATGAGCGACGTCAGCGCAGCTGCGAATCGGCGAGCTCGCGCGCCGGACCGGCGTCGCGACCGACCTGCTGCGGGCCTGGGAGCGTCGCTACGGACTGCTCGCTCCGACCCGGACCGGAGCGGCTATCGGCTCTACTCCACCGCGGACGTGCGCCGGGTAGGGCGATGCGCGAGCTGCTCGCGACCAGGCGTCTCCGCGGCCGGGCGCGCGCGCGAGGCGCTCTCGGAGCCAGCCGCCACCGGCCCGACCTGGAGGGAGTCCCGGTCGAGTTGGGTGAGGCGCTCCGGCGGCTCGACGACTGGGCGGCGCATGCCGCCATTCGACAGGCTCCTCGCGGACTTCTCGCTCGACCGCCGTGCTCGACGGCGCGGTGCTGCCGTCTGCTGCGCGAGCTCGGAGAGAAGGGTGGGAGGAGCGGCGAGGTCTCGATCGCCCAGGAGCATTTCGCCTCACACCTCGTGCAGAGGCCGGCTCCTCGGGCTCGCGCGCGGCTGGGATCGCGGCAGCGGCCCCGCGCGGTGCTGGCAGGCCCGCCGGAGGAGCGGCACGACCTCGGCCTCCTGATCTTCGGCCTCGCACTGCGCGAGCACGGCTGGCGGAATCACGTTCCTCGGCGGCGACACGCCCTGGAGACGCTGACCGAGACCGTCCGCCAGCTTGAACCGGACGCGGTCGTGCTGGCCGCGACCGACCCGGACCGGTTCGGCGCGGTCGCCGCTCCGCTCCAGCGCTCTCTCGTGAGACGACGATCTGGCTCGCCGGCTCCGGCGCCGGTCCGGACGCCGCCGTGCGGGCCGGCGCCGAGCTGCTCGACCTGCCACCTGTCGCCGCGGCGGCGGTCGTCGCGGCGAAGCAGTCTAAGACTCGCGCGCGGCAGGTCGTCGACCGTCTCGCGGCGGAGGTATCAACCGCGTCGGCACCGCCGAGCGAGGACGGCGGCCGGCCGCGGTACGCCGTTGTAGTTCGAGGCTCATCGCGAGGGTGTAGCCGCCGGTCGCCGGGACCGCGATCAGGTCTCCGCGGCGGGGCTGCGGGCAGCACGGCCCGCTCGATCAGCTCGTCGCCGGACTCGCGGTGCTTACCCGCGATCGTGAAGTGGCCGTCCGCCGGCTCTTCCTCCGCCCGGTTCGCGCAGCAGCGCGGCGTAGCGGGCGTCGTAGAGCTGCGGCCGCGGGTTGTCCGACATGCCGCCGTCGATCGCGACGTAGCGCGCGTGTCACGCCGCCTGCTTGCACCGCGCCGACGCGGTAGAGCGTGAACGCGGCCGGTGCCGACGAGCGAGCGGCCGGGCTCGAAGACAGGCGCGGCGCGGGCAGATCCCTCGTGGCCCACTCGCTCGCGACCGCGTCCGCGATCGAGCGCACGAGCTCCTCCACCGGCGGTTCCGACTCTTCCTCGACGTGGCGGATCCCGAAGCCGCCGCCGACGTCGACGAGTGCCGGCGTCCAGTCGAGCTCGTCGCGGCAGCGCGTCGGCGAACTCGCCGAGCTGCGCGACGGCCTCCAGATGCGCGCGGCCGTCCGCGAGCTGGGAGCCGACGTGCACGTGCACGCCCTTCGACCTCGCAGCCCGGCCGTGCGTGCCGCGGCGATCGCGACCAGCGCCTCGTCGGCATCGAGACCGAACTTCGAGCCGCGATGCCCGGTCCGGATCGCCTCGTGCGTCTCGGTGTCGACGCCGGGCGTGACGCGGACGAGCACCCGGCGGACGCCCGCCTCGGCCGCGCGCGCCGGCTCGTCGAGCGCGTCGATCGCGACGAGCGCGCCGGCCTCGGCCGCGGCGCGCAGCTCCTCGTCCGACTTGTTGTTCCCGTGGACGATGAGACGGTCGCCCTCGATCCCCGCCCGCCGCGCGAACGTGAGCTCGCCGAGAGACGCCACGTCGGCGCCGAGGCCTTCCTCGGCGAGCAGCCGCATCACGGCCACGTTCGGGAACGCCTTCGTCCCGTAGACGACGAGCGCATCCGGCGACGGCGCGACGGAACATCCGCGCCCGCTCCCGCAGCGCTCGTTCGGAATTGACGACCGAGCGGTGTCCCGAAGCGCTCGGCGAGCCCGTCGTCGCTGCGAGGCTGTCCAGGTGGAGGACGCCGCTCGCGATGTGAGAGCCGGTGGGGAAGAGCTCGATCATCCGAGCAAGGTCCGGAAACGGTTACGAGCTCGTAGCCGTCCCGGTGAAGGCCCTGCACGATCGCGGGCAGAGCGGCCACCGTGGCCTCCCGGGTGACGGCCGCGTCTTTTCCATCGCCGTCGTGCAGGCAGATGATCGCCCCGGGATGCGCCTCGGCGAGGGCGCGCCGGCGATCGCGTCCGCATCCACACCTTCCTCCCAGTCGAAGCACACCACGGTCCAGAGGACGACCGGACCGAGCCCGAGCTTCGCCGCAGCGCGCGCGGTTCGGCCCGCGTCGCCTCCGTACGGCGGCCGGACGAGCTGCGGTCGTTCGCCGAGCGCCCGTTCGAGCTCGTCGGCGCAGGCGTTCAGCTCGTGCGACAGCTTCTCGGGCTCCCGCATGTGCATGGCGTTGAAGTGGTTCCAGCCGTGGACGCCGAGCTCGTGTCGCCTCGGCGCTCGCCCTCTGCAGTGTCGACTCGGCCGGCCACAAAGCCGCCGACGATGAAGAACGTCGCGCGCGCGTCCTCGGCCGGAAGCACGTCGAGGACGGCATCGGTCGAGGCCGCAGGCCCGTCGTCGAAGGTCAGTGCGACGCGGCGATCGCGCCCCGGCCCGGCGGCGAAAATGGAGGCGGCTGGCGAGTCCACTTGCTGGGTTGTGCTGCAAATGACACGAGCGGAGCTTCTTCCGTAGAGACAGGAGGCGAACGCGGCGGCGCCGCGAGAGCTTCCCATGGGCCTCTCGTGCGAGGAGGCTTTTTGTACCCGCGATCGAACGTGGCAGCCAGTGACCGAGCGAGTACCAGCCGAAGGAGATCGAGCAGCGCTGGCAGCGCGTCTGGGACGACGCGGGCGCGTTCCACACGCCCAATCCCGAGCCCGGCGAGCAGGTCGAGGGCGACAAGACCTACGTGCGTCGAGATGCTGCCGTACCCGTCGGGCGAGCTGCACATGGGGCACGTCCTCAACTACACGATCGGCGACGTCGTCACGCACGTGCGCCGCCGCAGCGGCTGCCGCGTGCTGCGGCCGATGGGCTACGACGCGTTCGGCCTGCCGGCCGAGAACGCCGCGATCCGCGAGGGCAGGCATCCGCGCGAGATCACCGAGCGCAACATCGCCGCGATCCGCGAGCAGATGCGGCGCATGGGCTGGGCGATCGACTGGGCGCGCGAGGTCTCGACCCACGAGCCCGAGTACTACCGCTGGACGCAGTGGCTGTTCCTGCAGCTTCTACGAGCGCGGCCTCGCGTACCGCAAGGCGGCGCCGGTCAAGCTGGTGCCCGATCGACCAGACGGTGCTCGCGAACGAGCAGGTGATCGACGGCCGCTGCGAGCGCTGCGGCGCCGAGGTCGAGGCCAAGAACCTGACGCAGTGGTTCTTCAAGATCACCGACTACGCCGACGCGCTGCTCGACGAGATGGCACTGCTCGAGCACTGGCCGGAGCGCGTCCTGACGATGCAGCGCAACTGGATCGGCCGCTCCGAGGGTGCGCGAGGTCGATCTTCCGCGTCGACGGCTCGGCGAGGACGATGCCGGTCTTCACGACCCGCCCCGACACGCTCTTCGGCGCCACGTTCTTCGTGCTCGCGCCCGAGCATCCCGCTCGTCGAGCAGCTGACTCGGCTCCGGACGGAGAGTGCGCGCGGGTACGTATACGCGCATGCCGCGGCGCGCACGGCAGGTCGAGCGCGCGAAGAAGGGAGAAGGACGGCGTCTTCACCGGCCGCTACGCGGTCAACCCGGTCAACGGCGAGGCGATCCCGATCTGGGTCGCCGACTACGTGCTGATGGAGCTACGGCACGGGCGCGATCATGGCCGTGCCGGCGCACGACGAGCGCGACTACGACTTCGCCGACAAGTACGGGCTGCCGATCCGGCACGGTCGTCGCGCCCGGCCGACGGCGAGGCGCGCGAAGGCAGGCGCGTACGTCCGCACACACCGAGAACGAGGTGCTGGTCAACTCCGGCGAGTTCGACCGGCCTGCCGGCGCCGGAGGCGAAGCAGGCGATCGTCGACGTGGCTCGCGGAGCGCGGCCTCGGGGAGGCGACGATCGGCTACCGCCTGCGCGACTGGCTGCTCTCGCGGCAGCGCTACTGGGGCTGCCCGATCCCGATCGATCCACTGCGAGCGGCTGCGGCGATCGTTCCCGTGCCCGGACGACGAGCTGCCGGTGCTGCTGCCCGAGGTCGACGAGTTCCTGCCGAAGGGCCGCTCGCCGCTGGCGGCGGCCGAGGACTGGGTCGAACGTCGACGTGCCCGCGCTGCGGCGGCCCGGCGATGCGCGAGACGGACACGATGGACACGTTCGTCGACTCGTCCTGGTACTTCATCCGCTACACCGATCCGCAGGAACGACAACGGAGCCGTTCGCGCGCGACGATCGCCGACTACTGGCTGCCCGTCAACCAGTACATCGGCGGCATCGAGCACGCGATCCTGCACCTGATGTACGCGCGCTTCTTCACGAAGGTGATGCACGAGATGGGCCTGCGTCGGCTTCCGCGAGCCGTTCGCGCGCCTCTTCAACCAGGGGATGATCCACCAGGACGGCGCGAAGATGTCGAAGTCGAAGGGCAACATCGTCGACCCGCTCGATCTTCGCCGACCGCTACGGCGCCGACGCGGTGCGGCACGTACACGCTCTTCATGGGCCCGGCCGACCAGGACATGGAGTGGCAGGACTCCGGGCGTCGAGGGTGTCTGGCGGTTCCTGCAACAGGCTCTGGCGCGTCGCGCCGCGAGCAGGCGGCGCAGCCGCCGAGGCCGACGCAGCCGATCGGCGCCGCTGCGCGCGAAGGCGCACGAGACGATCGCGAAGGTCACCGACGACATCGACCGGCGCTTCGCCTTCAACACGCCGATCGCGGCGCGTGATGGAGCTCGTGAACGAGATCGCAGCGCGCCCCGGACGATCCGGCGCGCGCGCTTCGCGGCCGAGACGGCGGTCTCGCTGATCCAGCCGTACGCGCCGCACGTCGCCGAGGAGCTGTGGGAGCGCGCTCGGCGCGCGAGCGGCTGTGGGAGGCGCCGTGGCCTGAGGCCGATCCAGTCGCTGCTCGAGCGCGACACGGTCGAGGTCGTCGTGCCAGGTGAACGGCAAGCTGCCGCGACCGTCTGCAGGTGCCGGCGTCGATCGGCGAGGAGGAGCTCGTCGCGCGCTCGCGCGGGCGTCCGAGCGGGTGCAGGCGCACCTGAACGGCGGCGAGCCTCGGAAGACGATTGGTCGTCCCGGGAGTTAGTCAACTTCGTCGTCTGAAACCTGGCACGGACTTGGCACGGAGGCGTTAGCCCTTCGTGACGGTTCTCCCGGCACGCTCGAGACATGCCCTCCCTGCCCGTGTCGCGCCGGCGGGCGCTCGTTCTCGCCGGCGGTTGCGCTTGCCCTTCCTCGCGGTTGCCGGGCGCACGCTGGCCGGTGCGGGCACTGCCACTGGTTCAGCCGGCCGCCACGCTCGTTCCCGAGCAGAGCAGCTGCGCCCAAGCTCGTCGTCCACGTCGCAGGCGCGGTTCGGCGGCCCGGCCTGTACCGGCTGGCCGAGGGCAGAACGAGTCGCTGACGCGGTCGCCCGTGCGGGCGGAGCGACCGCGTCGGCCGACACCGCCGCGATCAATCTCGCAGCGCCGCTCGCCGACGGGACGCAGGTCCTCGTGCCGGCGCCGCGTCGCCGGCGGTGTCGGGAAGTCGCCGGCGGTTCGTCCGAGCCTGAGCTCGGCCTCGGTCGAGGAGCCTCGACGCCTTCCGGGCATCGGGCCTGTCACGGCCCAGAAGATCGTCGACTACCGCACCGCCCACGGTGGCTTCCGCTCGGTCGAGGATCTGGACGCGATTCCGGGCATCGGTCCGGCGAGGGTCGAAGCAGCTGCGGGACCTCGTCTCGCCGTGATCGCGAGCATCGTCGAGCGCGGCTCGGCCGACGCCTCGCCCTCGCCGCCTGCGTCGGGATCTGCGCTCGCGAATCCGTGCGAGCGCCTGCGATCGTCCGTCGCTCGTCGTGGTGGTCGCCGCTGTCGCCGCACTCTGACGGCGGAGATACGCCTTCCAGCCTGTGCGCTCGCTCTGCTCCTCGTCGGTTGGTGGTGGGGGAGCGTGCGACTCGAGGCGCTCGATCGCAGCGTGCTCGGGCCGGAGATCGGGCCGCTCCGCGGTCGCGACGGTCGTCGTGACCGGTCCGGCGCGAAAGACGCCGTTCGCGATTCGCGTTCCGGCCGAGGTGCGTCGGTTCGATTCGCACACGCTCCGCGAGCGAGTCCTGCTCGAGCTCCCCGTCGGCCGCTCACCGCCGCAGGGCGCCATCCTCGTCCTGCGGGTCACGATCGGCGCACCTCGCGGTGCGGAGGACGGCTTCGACGAACGCGGCTGGCTGGCCCGCCGCGGCGTCCACGTCGTACTCCACGGCGGCGACTGGCGGATCGTTGGCCGGCGCGGCGGGATCGGCGGTGTCTCGGACCGGCTCCGTGCGCCATGTTGCGCGCGCGATCGCCCCTGGGCTCAGCGGCGAGCGACGCGCAGTGCTCGCAGGAATCGTGCTCGGCGAGGACGAGGGGCTCACGGACGAGCTCCGCAGCAACTTCAAGGCCTCCGGGCTCTACCACTTGCTCGCAGTCTCGGGGCAGAACGTCGCGTTCCTCGCGATTGGTGTGCCTCGGCCTCGCCTGGTTGCTCGGGATCCACCGCTTGGCGGCCGAGGTCGCGGCGATCGGCGCGATCGCCGCCTACGTCCTCGCGGTCGGCTGGCAACCGTCCGTCGTCCGCGCCGGAGTCGCCGGCGGCCTGGCCTCGCTCGCGTGGCTGCTCGCCCGCCCGCGCGATCGGTGGCACTTCCTCGCTCTGGCGCGGCGGTCCTGCTCGCGTGGACGCCGGCCTGCCTGTTCGAGCCGGGCTTCCAGCTCTCCTTCGCCGCTGTCGGCGCGATCTTCCTGCTGTTGCCGAGGCTCCAACTCGCGCTCGAGGGCTATCCGATGCCGGCCTGGCTGCGTGACGCGCTCGCGGTATCGACAGCCTGCGGAGCGGCAACGGCGCCGATCCTCTGGCTGCAGTTCGGGAGCGTTCCCGTGTACTCGTTGCTGGCGAATGCGCTCGTCGCGCTTGCGATCGGACCGCTCCTCGGGCTTCGCTCTGGTCGGCTCGCTGATCGAGCCGGTGCTGTCGTCGGCGGCGCTCGCGCTCGCCTGGGTGAACGGCTGGCTTGCGGCGTACATCGCCGCCTGTGCGGAGCTCGTCGCCCGGCTGCCGCTGGCCCAGATCGGCTCGGGCAAGGCCGTGGCCGTGCTGCTCGGCGTCCCGGTCGCCCTGCTCGCGCTTCAGCGGCTTCCCCGGTGGCGGCGGCCGGCGGCGCTGGCGTGCGCTGCGACCCTCGTTCCCGTCCTCCTCGTCTGGCAGCTGCTTCCGTCGGCGTCGCTGCCGCCGCCCAAAGGACTTCGCATCACGTTCCTCGATGTCGGCCAGGGCGACTCGATTCTCCTGCAGGTGCCCGAGGGCGCGATGCTCGTCGACGAAGGCCCACCCGAGGCGAACGTCGCCCAGCAGCTCCGCGCGCTCGGCGTGCGGCGGCTGGCTGCGGTCGTCCTCACACATCAGCAGCGCGACCACATCGGCGGTGCCGAGGCTGTGCTGCGCCGGATTGCCGTCGACCGCGTGCTCGATCCGTACCTGGCGAGATCGAGTGTGTACCGGCACTTCGCCCTGGCCGAAGCAGAGAAGCACGGCGTCGAGGTCATCAAGACGCGGGCAGGAGACACGTTCCGGCTCGGCCGGCTGCACCTGCGCGTGCTCTGGCCGAATCGGCCAGGAACCGGAGAGCGAGGATCCAAACCGGCTTGCGATGGTCATCCTTGCAACCTACGGAGAGGTCGACACGCTCCTGACCGCCGACTCCGAGACTGATGTCACCGCGCCGCTCCTCTCGCGGCACATCGAGATCCTCAAGGTCGCGCACCACGGCTCCGCCGACGCCGGGCTCGAGAGCGAGCTGCGAGAGCTGCGGCCGGATGTCGCCGTGATCTCGTGCGGTCGAGGGAACGACTACGGTCACCCGCGGCCCTCGACCGTCGCCGCACTGCGCCGCGAGCCTGGGACTCAGCCTCTACCGCACCGACGAGGACGGACGTGTCGTCGCTCGAGTCGGACGGCAAGCGGATCACGGTTCGTACGGGTCGTTGAGTAGGGTGGAGGCGATGGCCGCCGCCCGGACGCTGAAGCCCGTTTACCTCCTCACCGGCAGCGATCGTCCCAAGATCGAGACTGCCCTCGCGCCGCCTCAGGCGCCACTTCGAGCCGGAGGCAGTCGAGCTCGTGACGGCGCAGGAAGTCTCCGGTGCGGACGCTGCGGCGCTGTGCAACGTCGGCAGCCTGTTCGGCGACGCGCGGCTCGTTGTGATCGAGGGCGTCGACGGTCGCCGGAACGCCGACGGCCGCCTCGCGAACGGCTGGAAGGTCGCCGACGTGAAGGCGGTCGAGGGTACCTCGCCTCGCCGGCGCCCAGGCACGGTGCTGGCACTCGTCGCCGAGGAGCTGAAGAAGGACGCGCCGCTGACGAAGGCGTGCGCCAAGGCCGGCGACGTCCTGGCGTTCGAGGTGGCGAAGCGCAACGTCGCCAACTGGGTCGCCGAGCGTTTCAAGCAGGCCGGCGCACGCGCCGAGCCCGATGCCTGCGCAGCACTCGTGCACCTGGTCGGGGAGGACTTCCACCAGCTCGCGAACGAGATCGACAAGCTGGCGCTCTGGGCCGGGGACGAGCCGATCGGCCAGAACGAGGTCGAGCTCCTCGTCGCCGCCGTGGCAGAGACGCCGACGTTCGCGCCTCACCGACGCCTGGGCGCAGCGCGACGCGCGGCAGGACGCTCGCCGCGAGCGAGACGATCTTCGAGCGCTGAGGTCGCCCGCGCCGTGACACCGCCCCGCGTATGGCCGGCGCGCTCACCAACCACCTCGCCTTTCATGCGCCGCTGCCAGCACCTCGCGGCCGAGGGTGTTCGGCCGCGCGACGCCGCGTCGACCCTGAAGCGGCATCCGTTCTACGTCGAGAAGGTGTTCGCCCAGGCCGCGAACTTCTCCGAGGACGAGCTGCGCGAGGCAATCGTCCGCCTCGCCGAGCTCGACCACGCGCTCAAGGGAGGCAGCAAGCTGGCGCCCGACCTCGAGCTGCAAGCTGGCGCTGATCGATCTCAGCGCAGAGTGACTAGCTAGCGAGCTAGGAGCCGCTGCGCCGGCGACGACGCGGGCAGCACGGGACTTCTTGCGTGCGGCCGTGTTCTTGTGCAACGCGCCGCGCGGCGGCGCCCTTGTCGATCGTGCGCACGAGCTCGAGGTACTCGGCGGCGAGCGTATCCTTGTCGCCCGCGCGGCAGCAGCCTCGAGCCGCTTCGTCAGCGTCTTGACCGTCGAGCGGTAGCGGAGGTTCTCGTCGTGCTGACGCTCGGCGATCCGGACGCGCTTTTTCTGTTGCTGAATGTTCGGCATCTCGAAGAAGGCCCGCACTCGGCGGGCGCGCAGGATCGTAGCAGACAGGCGTATCGGCGGCTGGCCGCCCCGGCTGACCGCATTCCTATAGCCTCGGCAGCGGACGAGCGACGCCAAGCGGACGGAGGCTCGCGTGGTCGACGGCGATCTTCTCGCTCGCGACCGGCTCTCCCGCGTGCTCGGGCTCGTCCGCGAGGTCGTCGCCGCGTACTACTTCGGCGCCCGCGGCCCGATCAACGCGTTCACGGTCGCGTTCCAGATCCCGAACCTCGTCCGCGCGCTCGTCGCGGACGCCGCGCTCTCGTCGGCGTTCGTCCCGGTCTTCAGCGAGCTGCTCGGAGAAGGGCGAGCGCAAGCGCGCGTGGCGCGTCGCATCGACCGTCTTCTGGCTCGTCCTCCTCGGTCTCGGCGGGCATCACGGCGCTCTTCATCCTCGTCGCGCCGGTCGTGATCGCCGCCTCTCGGCGACCCGGCCTACGACGACCTCGCCGTCGCGCTCTCGCGGATCCTCTTCCCGATCGTCGTCCTGCTCGGGCTCTCCGGGATCGTCGTCGGCATCCTCAACAGCTACGACCAGTTCACCGATCCCGGCGCTCGACGCCCGTGTTCTGGAACCTCGCGATCATCGTCGGGCTCGTCATCGGCGTGCCGCGCGCCGACACGCGAGACGCGGAGCTCTACGTCTACGCCGGCTCGATCGTCGTCGGGACGCGTGATCCAGTTCCTGCTCCCGCTGCCCTGGCTGCGCGGGCTCGACGGCCGGCTCCGGCTCGTCGTTCGACTGGCGCGACCCGGCGGTGCAAGCAGATCTTCATGCTGATGGTGCCGGTGACGCTCGGGCTCGGCCTGATCAACGTGAACGCGCGTGATCGACACGTTCGTCGCCTCGCGGCTGATCGATCCGAGACTCGCGCTCCGGCCGCGATCGACAAGGCCTTCCGGATCTACATGCTGCCGCAGGGGATGTTCTCGGTCGCGGTCGCGACCGGTGCTCTTCCCGTCGCTCGCACGGCTCTCGCGCGCGCGGCGACCTCGTCGGCTTCCGCGCCACGGTCTCGCACGGCGCTGCGCCAGATCGACTTCCTGCTCGTCCCGGCGGCGGTCGTCTCGCGCTGTCCTCGCGGAGCCGATCGTGCGCCTCGCTCTACCGAGCGCGGCGCGTTCGACCGCGAGCCAGACGCACGGTCGTCGCCGGCGCGCTCGCCGGCCTTCTCGCTCGGGCTCACCTTCAACGGCATGATGCTGATGCTCGAACCGCGCGTTCTTCAGCCTGCAGTCGACCGTGGACTGCCGACCGCGGTCGCGCTCGGCGAGCCTCGTGCTCAACGCCGCGCTCGACGCGGTCGTTCTACCGCGCTCGGCACCTGGGGCATCCCGCTCGCGACCTCGCTCGCCAACATCGCCGGCGTCGGCGCTGCTGTTCGTCACTGCTGCGCCGTCGCGTCGGCCGAGCTCGAGCCTGCACACGGATCGCCCGCGTCGTTCGTGCGCGTCACCGTCGCCTCGGCCGTCGCTCGGCGGTCGTCGCCTACGGCGATCTGGCACGTGCTCGACCAGCGTGCTCGGCCGCTCGTTCTGCGGCGCAGCTCGTCTCGCTCGGTGCCGCGTCGCTCGTCGGCGGTCGCCGTGTACCTCGCGTTCTGCCGCTCGCTGCGAGTGCGCGAGCTGAACGCGCTACTATCGCTGCGAGGCCGCCTCCGGCCGGCCTGATCCCATGGACCAAGAACGCATCCGCAACTTCTCGATCATCGCGCACATCGACCACGGCAAGTCGACGCTCGCCGACCGCATCCTCGAGCTGACCGACACCGTCTCGGAGCGGCGAGATGCGCGAGCAGCTGCTCGACTCGATGGACCTCGAGCGCGAGCGCGGGATCACGATCAAGGCGCAGGCCGTGCGCGTGACGTGGAAGGGCCACCAGCTGAACCTGATCGACACGCCCGGGCACGTCGACTTCACGTACGAGGTCTCGCGCTCGCTGCAGGCGTGCGAGGGCGCGCTGCTCGTCGTCGACGCGCGCGCAGGGGATCGAGGCGCAGACGCTCGCGAACGCCTACCTCGCGATCGAGAACGACCTCGAGATCGTCCCGGTCGTGAACAAGATCGACCTGCCGCAGGCCGACCCGGACGGCGCCGCGCGCGAGCTCGCCGAGCTGCTCGGCGACGATCCCGACCGCGTGCTGCGCATCTCGGCGAAGACCGGCGACGGCGTCGAGGACGTGCTCGACGCGATCGTCGAGCGGATCCCGCGCGCCGAGCGGCGACCGCGACGCGCCGGCCGCGCGCGCTCATCTTCGACTCCTCGTACGACCAGTACCGCGGCGTCGTCGCGTTCGTCCGCGTCGTCGACGGCGCGTTCCGACCGCGCGAGCCGCTGCGCGCGATGGCGCACGGCACGCGCTTCGAGGCCGAGGAGCTCGGCTTCATGTCGCCCGACGATGCCGCCGCGTCGACGACGCTCGGCGCGGGCGAGGTCGGCTACGTGATCACCGGGCTGAAGGACGTCTCCGAGCTCCGCGTCGGCGACACGCTCACGTCCGAGGCGCGCGCCGGCCGCCGAGCCGCTGCCCGGCTACAAGGACGTCAAGCCGATGGTCTTCGCCGGGCTCTTCCCGACGGACTCCGACGACTACCCGGAGCTGCGCGACGCGCTCGAGCGGCTGAAGCTGAACGACGCGGCGCTCTTCTACGAGCCCGGAGACGTCGCAGGCGCTCGGCTTCGGCTTCCGCTGCGGCTTCCTCGGCCTGCTGCACATGGAGATCGTCCGCGAGCGGCTCGAGCGCGAGTTCGACCTCGACCTGCTCGTGACCGCGCCGAACGTCGCCTACCGCGTCGCGACGCAGACCGGCCGAGCTGGATCGAGGTGCACAACCCGTCCGAGATGCCGCGCGAGCTCGAGCGAGGTCGAGGAGCCGTACGTCAAGGCGTCGATCATCGTCCCGAAGGACGTACGTCGGCGCGGTGATGGAGCTCTGCAACGAGCGCCGCGGCACGCTTCGACCACATGGAGTACCTCTCCGAGAGCGCGTGCATGCTCATCTACGAGCTGCCGCTCGGCGAGATCGTCCTCGACTTCTACGACCAGCTGAAGTCGCGGACGCGCGGCTACGCGAGCTTCGACTACGACTTCGCCGGCTTCCGGCCGGGCGAGCTCGTGCGCGTCGACGTCCTCGTCGGCGGCGAGCCGGTCGACGCGCTCTCGCTCGATCGTCCACCGCGACGTCGCGTACGACGCGCGGGCGCGCGCTCGTCGAGCGGCTGCGCGAGGAGATCCCGCGCCAGATGTTCGACGTCGCCGATCCAGGCGGCGATCGGCTCGCGGGTGATCGCGCGCGAGACGGTCAAGGCGAAGCGCAAGGACGTGCTCGCGAAGTGCTACGGCGGCGACATCACGCGCAAGCGCAAGCTGCTCGAGAAGCAGAAGGAGGGCAAGAAGCGGATGAAGCAGGTCGGCGGCGGTCGAGGTGCCGCAGGAGGCGTTCCTCGCGGTGCTCAACCTGGACGACACGAAGCGATGAGCGGGGCGTCCGGCACCTCTACGTCCACCTGCCGTTCTGCGCGCACCGCTGCGGCTACTGCGACTTCGTGACCGTGGTCGGGCGCGAGGGCAGCACGGCCGCTACGTCGACGCGCTGCTCGCGGAGCTCGAGCTCGAGCGCGGCTGCTCGCGACCGAGCGTCGAGACCGTGTTCCTCGGCGGCGGCACGCCGACCTTCACCGAGCCGCGCGGCGCTCGCGGCGGCTGCCTCGCCGCGCTGCCCGCGGCCGACGAGGTGACGGTCGAGGCGAACCCGGAGACCGTGACGCCGGAGCTCGCAGCGCTCCTGCGCGAGCCGGCGTCGACGCGCGTTTCGCTCGGCGCGCAGAGCTTCCAGCCGCGAGCTGCTGCGACGTGCTCGAGCGCGCGCGCCGCCCGGACGACGTCCGACGCGCCGTTCTACCATCTTCGTGATGCCGGTTTCGACAACATCTCGCTCGATCTCATCTACGGGATTCCCGGGCCAGAGCACCGCCGACCTCGAGCGCTGACATCGACGAGGCGCTCGCGCTCGCAGCCGGAGCACCTCTCGTGCTACGAGCTCGAGGCCGAAGCCGGGCACGCGGTTCACCCACGCGCACGGGCGGAGCTCGCGCGCCAGGCCGAGGCGATGGAGGGCTACTTCGAGCTCGTCGTCGAGCGACTGACGCGGCCGGCTATCGCTGGTACGAGACGGCGAACTTCTGCCGTCTGCCGAGGTCCGGCGAGACGCGACCTGCGCGCGCAGCACAACCTCGCGCTACTGGCTCGGGCGCGACTACCTCGGCCTCGGGATCGGCGCCGTGTCGACACTCGGCGAGCGAGCGCTGGCGGAACACGCCGCGGCTCGGCCGTACGTGAGCTGCGCTCGCGCGTGGCGAGCGCGCCGCGCGCGAGGTCGAGCCGCTCGACGAGCGCACGCGCGCCGACGAGCGGCTGATGCTCGGTCTGCGGCTCGACAGCGGGCTGCCGCTGGCCGAGGCTGGCGCGCTCGGTCGACCCGGCCGCGCTCGGCCGCGTCGGAGCGGCTCGGTCTCGCGACCGTCCGTGCCGACGGCGGTGGCACAGCGACGCTGGTCCTCGACCGCGCGCGCGGCCGGCGGCTCGGCGGCGCCGTGACGCGTACGAGCTGCTCGCGCTAAAATCCTGCAGAGGATGCCTGAGGCGGGCACGAACGCTGACGGAGCGCCAGGCGAGATCCTGCGTCGCGTCGTCGAGGAGTACGTCGAGAGCGGTGAGCCGGTCGGCTCGAAGACGCTCGTCGACGGGCCGGGCATGACCGTGTCGCCGTCGACCGTGCGGGCGCGAGCTCGCCGAGCTCGAGCGCTTCGGCCTGCTCACGCATCCGCACACATCGGCCGGGCCGGATCCCGACCGAAGCGGGCTATCGCTTCTACGCGGCGATCCTGCTCGACGCGGCTCGAGCCGCGCCCGAGCCGTTCCCGCTCGCGCTCGCGGCCGCGCGCAGCGAGGTCGAGGCAGCGCTCAGGAGACGACCGGAGACGCTCGCAGGCCACGCGCCTCGCTTGCGCTCGTCTCCGCGCCGCCGGCTCCAGACGGCGACCGTGCGGCACATCGAGGTGCTCGCTGCTCCAGCCGCAGGTGCTGATGGTCGTGATGATCACGTCCACCGGTGGAGTGTCGAAGCGGATCTTCGCGCTGGCCGACCCTGTCGACACGGGCCTTGCGCTCTGGGCGGGCGAGTACCTGAACGAGCAGCTTGCGGGGCTCGAGCTCGGAGCGCCGCGCTGCGCCGCCGGTTCGACGATCCGGCGCTGTCCGCACGCGAGCGCGCCTTCCTCGAGCTGCTGCGTCCCGCGTTCACCGAGCTGACGGGCGAGGACGAGCAACGGCTCTATCGTCGGCGGCGCCGCGAGCCTGCTCGGCGAGGTGCGAGCGGACGAGCTCGAGGCCTGCCAGCGCCTCCTCGAGGCGCTCGAGAAGCGGGCCGCGATCCTCGAGCTCGCTGGGCGAGACGCTCGGCTCGCGGCGGCCGTTCGTCCGCGTCGGCGTCGAGCTCGAGAACCCGGCGCTGCGCGACGTCTCGCTCGTCGGCGCGTCGTACGGGCTCTCGACGCGCACGCTCGGCGCGGTCAGCCTGATCGGCCCGCTCCGCATGGACTACGACAAGGCGATCAGCTCGGTCCGGGCGGCTGCGCACGAGCTCTCGCGCTTCGTCGAAGCGGTGTACGAAGAGAACTGATGGCGACCACGCGGTCGCGACTACTACGAGGTGCTCGGCGTCGCGCGTTCGGCCAGCGAAGCCGAGATCAAGCGTGCGTTCAGGCGGCCTCGCGCGCGAGCTGCACCCGGACGTCTCCGACGCGCCTGATGCGGACGAGCGCTTCAAGCGAGGTCGTCGAGGCGTACGAGGTGCTCTCGAAGTCCGGAGACCCGCGAGCTGTACGACCGCTTCGGTCACGCCGGGCTCCGCAGCGGCGGGTTCCAGCCGACGGCCTTCGACTTCGGAAGCCTCGCCGACATCTTCGCCGCCTTCTTCGGCGACGACGCTCTTCGGCGTGGCGACCGGTCCGCGGCGCGCCCGTGGCGCCGACGTCGCGGCCGAGATCGAGATCGACCTCGAGGACGCGGCAACCGGCGTCACGCGCGAAGTGCCCGTTCAGGTCGCGATGCGCTGCGCTGAGTGCGGCGGCGACGGCGTCCAGCCGGGCACGCCGGTCTCGACGTGCGACGACTGCGGCGGAGCCGGGCGCATCCAGCAGGTGACGCGAACCGCGCTCGGGCGAGTTCATCCGCGCACAGCCGTGCGCGCGCTGCGGCGGACCGGGCGCGATCGTCGAGCATCCGTGCGAGGCCTGCTCCGGCGCGGGGCGGACGCTCGAGGAGCGCAGTCTCGACGTCGAGATCCCGCCGGGCATCCACGACGGGCAGCGCATCCGGCTCTCGGGCGAGGGCCACGCCGGCGCGCTCGGCGGGCAGGCGGGCGACGTCTACGTGCTCAGTTCAGATCCGCCCACACGAGCGGCTCGTGCGCGAGGGCGACGACGTCTACTCGACCGTCGACCTGACCGATGACCGAGGCCGCGCTCGGCACGCGCGCGCGACGATCCCGACGCTGGATGGCGAGGAGGAGCTCGAGTTCGAGGCCGGGACGCAGCCCGGCGCGGTCCGCGTTCTCCGCGGCCGCGGCATGCCCGTGCTGCAGGGCTTCGGCCGCGGTGACCACCGCGTGCTCGTCAACGTCGTCGTGCCGCGGCAGCTCGACGCGAGGAGCAGCGGCGACTGCTCGGCGAGTTCGAGCAGACCGCGAGCGAGGAGACGTACCAGCCCGACGAGGGCTTCTTCGAGAAGCTGAAGAGCGCCTTCCGCTGAGCCTCGCTCCGCGCGTTCGTCGTCGTTCCCGGCGCGCGCGTCGAGGAGGCGACGGCCGGCGATGCTCGAGCTCTTTCCGGAGGGTTCGCGGAGCTAGACGGGCCGCAGAGGCGACGGAGCTCGTCGCGTTCACCGACGAGGCGGGAGCCGAGCGGCTGCGTGCGCGCGTTCGATGACGTTCGCGTCGAGGCCGGTGCCCGACGGATGGGAGAGCGAGTGGATGCGCTTTCACCGCCCGGTCGAGGTCGGCTCGCTCTGGATCGGGCCGCCCTGGGAGGAGCCGACGCCCGGCTCGTCCCGGTCGTGATCGACCCCGGCCTCGCATTCGGGACCGGCGCGCACCCGACGACCCAGCTCTGCCTCGAGCTGATCCAGTCTCTCGAGCGCTCGAGCCTCCTCGACATCGGCTCTGGCTCGGGAGTGCTCGCGATCGCGCGCGTGCAAGCTCGGCTACGAGCCCGTCGTGGCGATCTGACGTCGACGAGGCTGCGGTCGCGGCCACGAGGCGCAACGCGGAGGCGAACGGCGTCCGCGTGGAAGCGGCGCTGCTCGATGCCGCCGGCGGCGCGCGCTGCCCGACGCCCAGATCGCGGTCGCGAACATCGACTTCAGGACGGTTTCGGAGCTGGTGCTGCCGGAGCCGTGCCACGCGCTCGCGACCTCGGGGTACTACGAGACCGACCGGCCGGTCGATCGCCGGGTTCGCGCATCGTCGATCGCCTCGTGAAGGAGCGGTGGGCGGCCGACTTGTTCACGCGCGAGTAGCATCCGCGTCCCGTGGCGACGTTCTCCGTTCGCTTCCTCGGCTGCAAGGTCTCGCACTCCGGACGCGCACGCGATCCGCGAGGCGCTGCTCCGAGACGGCCACGAGGAGCGCGGCGGAGCCGAGATCGCCGTCGTCAACACCTGCTGCGTGACGAACGAGGCCGTGCGCAAGTCGCGTCAGGCCGCATCTCGGGCGGCGCGCACCCATCGGCGCGTGTACGTGACCGGGTGTGCGGCCAACCTCGAAGCGCGCGTTCGCCGGTCTGCCCGAGAACGTGGCCGATCGTCTCGCGGCGAGCCGAGGACACTGCGGCGTTCGTCGCGGGCGACGTCGGCGCGATCGGATGCGTTCAGGCCGATGCGCGGCTCGACCGTGTCCGCGCTTTCGTCCGGCGTCCAGGACGGGTGCAGCTTCTCGTGCAAGTTCTGCGTGATCCCGCTCGTGCGCGGGCGCTCGCGGAGCCGCGGCGCCGACGCGGTCCTGCGGGAGGTCGTCAAGCGGGTCGAGCAGGGCCATCGCGAGGTCGTGCTCACGGGCATCAACCTCGGCTGCTTCCGCGATCGTGAGCGCGGCTACACGCTGGCGCGGCTCGTGCGCGAGGCCGGCGCGACGCCTGGCCTGCAGCGTCTGCGCCTGTCGTCGATCGAGGTCAACCACGTGAGCGAAGAGCTCGTGCGGGCGCTGCGGGAGACACCGACCGTCTCCAGGCACCTGCACGTTCCGCTGCAGTCGGGCGACGACCGGGTGCTGAGCGCGATGGGTCGGCGCTACACGGCCGCGACCTACCTGCGGCGACTCGAGCCGCTCGCGGACTTCAACCTGACGGCCGACGTGATCGTCGGCTTTCCGACCGAGGACGAGCAGGCGTTCGAGCAGACGCGCCGTGTGCTCGCTGCGGCAGGTGTGACGAAGGTGCATGTCTTCCCGTATTCGCCGCGGCCCGGGACCGCGACCGCCGCCGAGGATCCGGTGCCGGCAGCGGTGAAGAAGCGCCGCGGCGCCCAGTTGCGCGCCGACTCGCACGAGGCTTGCCTCGAGCGCTGGCGCTCCAAGCTCGGCGCGACCGACGAGGTGCTCGTCGATCGTCCCGGGCGCGGGTACGGGGACGACTACTCGCCGTGGCTCGTCGGCGGCTCGGCTCCGGTCGGCGAGCTCGTGCCCGTGCGCGCGGTGGACGTCACCGAGGAGGGATCGTCGGTGCCGTCTGACTGCCTCTTCTGCAAGCTCTACGCGGAGGGCGACCACGTCCGGAAGGCCGACGGCTTCGTCGCGATCGCCGACATCAACCCGCGCGCCGAGACGCATCTGCTCGTCATCCCGGAGCGCCACGTCGAGACGTTCCGCGACATCGGCGAGTTTCCGGCGGACGAGGCGCAGCGGATGCTCGAGTTCGTCGCCGACACGGCGCGCCGAGGTCGGGCTCGAGGACTATCGCGTGGTCGTCAACGTCGGGCCCGGTGGGCGGACAGACGATCTTCCACCTGCACTGGCACCTGCTCGGCGGGCGAGATGATGGGGATTCCGGGATGAGCCTGATCGCGCGAGATCGAGGAGGAGCTCGCCGTTGCGATGCGGAGCGCGACGCTCCGCGCCGCGACACGCTTCGGCTGATCCTGTCGAACCTCCGCTCGGCCGAGAAGGAGCTGCAGCGCGACGCTGAACGACCAGGAGGAGCTCCAGGTGCTCCAGCGCGAGCGGAAGAAGCGCATCGAGGCGGCGGAGGCGTTCCGCGCGGCCGGCAACGAGGAGCGGGCCGAGGCCGAGGAAGACGAGCTCGACGTGATCGAGGAGTTCATGCCGGAGCCGCTGTCCGAGGAGGAGCTCGAGTCGATCGTCGACGACGCGATCGCCGAGTGCGGCGCGACGAGCATGCGCGATCTGGGGCGCGTGATGGCCGACGTGATGCCGCAGGTCGCGGGTCGTGCCGACGGGTCGGCGGTGAGCCAGCTCGTCCGCGAGAAGCTCGCCTGAGCGCCCCGGCGCGAGGGCCACCTCGTACTCCGGTACTCCCAACCTCCTCCCGAGGCGATCGTATCGGAGAAAGGCGCACGTGTCTGTGCCGGATTCGGGTCGAAAGCGTCGCGGCCCGGGCTCTGTGGCGCGCCTACACTTCGGTCCATGCAGCAGGTGCTCGATGTCTCGAACGACGTTGCCGCGGAGCTCGCGGCGATCGGCGACGGCGTGCTCGACGCGCTGCGCGACCGGCTTCAGGTCACGATTCGCCTGCGCGGAAACCGGCTGACGATCGAGGGCGACGACGACGCGCGTCGCCGAGGCCCGCGCGGTCGTCGACGAGCTCGTCGAGCTGGTCGAGGGCGGGCACGAGATCGGCCCGTACACGGTCGACGCCGTGCTCGGCGCGCTCGACGCAGGCCGAGGACGTCCGCGAGGTGTTCGAGGACGTCGTCTGGCGCCACCGCGGCAAGAAGATCGCGCCGAAGACGCGTCACCCAGAAGCGCTACGTGGACGCGATCCGCGACCGCACCGTCACCTTCGGAATCGGCCCGGCCGGCACCGGCAAGACGTACCTCGCGATGGCGCTCGCGGTCGCGGCGCTCGCAGACCGCGAGGTGGCGCGGATCATCCTCACGCGCCCGGCGGTCGAGGCCGGCGAGCGGCTCGGCTTCCTCCCGGGCGACATGCTCGCGAAGGTCGACCCGTACCTGCGCCCGCTCTTCGACGCGCTCTACGACATGCTCGACGCCGACCGGCTGACCGCGTACATGGAGACGCGGCATCGATCGAGGTCGCGCCGCTCGCGTTCATGCGCGGCCGCACGCTGAACGACTCGTTCATCATCCTCGACGAGGCGCAGAACACGAGCGCCCGAGCAGATGCAGATGTTCCTGACGCGGCTCGGCTTCGGCTCGAAGATCGTCGTCACCGGCGACGTGACGCAGGTCGACCTCCCGCGCGAGCAGGCGTCGGGCCTGATCCAGGTGCAGGACATCCTCGGCTCGCTCGACGGCGATCGCGTTCGTCCAGCTTCGGCCACGAGGACGTCGTCCGGCACAAGCTCGTTCAGCGCATCGTCGAGGCGTACAAGCAAGCACGCGGAGGAGACCGGCACGCAGCGTCAGCGGTGACGCGATGGTCGACGGTCGAGGTCGAGAACCGGAGCGGCGCGGAGGTCGACGAGCAGCGGCGCCGACGAGCTGGCGCGCCGCGTGCTCCGCGCCGAGGGCATCGACGACGGCGAGCTCGGGCTCGCGTTCGTCGGCCCGGAGGAGATGCGCGACGCTGAAGCGCGAGCACCTCGGCATCGACGAGGCGACCGACGTCCTCTCGTTTCCGATCGACGGCCGCGACGAGCTGCCCGACGGGCGTCCCGCGCGCAGCTCGGCGACGCCGTCCTCTGTCCGCAGGTCGTCGGCGAGGAGTGGCGGACGCCGCTCGTCCACGGGCTCCTGCACCTGCTCGGCTACGACCACGGCGACGAGATGGAGCGCCGCGAGGCGGAGCTCGCGTGATGGCTGCCCCGACCGCCGCGCCCGTCGCTCATCGAGAGCTTCAACTTCGCGCTTCGAGGGCGTGATCCACGTCCTGCGCACGCAGCGGAACATGCGCATCCACTTCGCGATCGCTGCGGCGTCGTGCTGATCGCGGCGCTCGTCGTCCGGCGTGCGGCAGATCGAGCTGATCGCGCCTGCTGCTCGCGATCGCGTTCGTCCTGATCGCGGAGATGATGAACACCGGCGCTCGAGGCCGCGATCGACGTCGCGACGACCTCGTTCGACCCGATGGCCAAGCTCGCCGAAGGACATCGCCGCCGGCGCGGTCCTGATCGCGACCGTCGAACGCCGTCGCCGTCGGCTACCTCGTCTTCGCCGACGCCGTTCGCGCGACCGGAGCTCGCGGCTGCTCGAGCGGCTCGCGACGCGCCGGCCGAGTTGACGCTGATCGCGCTCGTGCTCGACGATCGATCCTCGTGATCGGCACGAAGGCGCTACACCGGGCGCGGCACGCCGCTGCGCGGCGGCCTCCCGTCGGGCCACGCTGCCGTCGCGTTCGGCGGCTGGATGGCCGTCACGCAGGTCGTCGGCGACTCGGCAGCACTGGTTCCTGATCTCGCGTCGCTGACCTTCATCATGGCGGTGCTCGTGGCCCAGACGCGGATCGAGTCCGGCGTGCACTCGTTCCTCGAGGTCGTCCTACGGCGGCGTTCTGGGCGCGCTCGTCACGTCTCGTCATCTTCCAGGTGTTCGGCATGACGCGATCGAGCTCCTACGACGCAGGCCGTCGCCGCCTCCGATCGGCGCGTACGCGCCGTACTCGAAGTTCCACGTCGGAGCCGTGCGGTCCTGGCGCGCGACGGACGGCTGTTCGAGGGGGTGAACGTCGAGAACGCCGCCGTATCCGCTCGGGATCTGCGCCGGAGCGGACCGCGCGATCGCGTGCGCGGTCGTCGAGGGCTGCGGCGTCCGGGCGAGCCTCGAGGAGATCGCGATCACCGCGTCGCCCCGCGGCGGGTGCCGGCAGTGGCTCTACGAGTTCCGCCTCGACCGCGTCGACGTTCCAGAACGCGGACGGGGAGCGTCGGTCACGCGCACGCCGGCGGAGCTGCTTGCCCGAGACGTTCGACGCTGTGAAGTCCGGCTTCGTCGCCGTCGCCGGGCCGGCCGAACGTGGGCAAGTCGACGCTCGTCAACGCGCTCGTCGGCGGCAAGGTGGCGATCGTCTCCGACAAGCCGCAGACGACCCGGCGCCGGATCTGCGGCGTCGCGAACGGCGACGGACTCACCAGCTCGTGCTCGTCGACCTGCCGGGCTTCCAGCGCCCGCTCGACGCGCTGACCGAGCGGATGCAGCGCACGCGTCGACCGCGGCGTTCGAGGACGTCGACGCCGTCCTGTTCGTGCTGTCCGCGCGGGAGCGGATCGGCGCGGGCGACCGCTTCATCGCGCAGCGGGTCTTCGCGCTCGGCGTGCCGGTCGTGATCGCGCTGAACAAGGTCGACCGCCTCGAAGCCGGGCGCACATCGCGACGCAGATGGACAGCCGCGGTCGAAGCTCGGCGACTTCCACGCGCTCCATCCGGTGAGCGCGAAGACGGGACGACGGCATCGACGAGCTGCGCGGACGAGCTCGTCGAGCTGCTGCCCGAGGGCCAGCCGCTACTTCCACGCTCGAGCAGCGGACCGACTCGCTCGCATGCGAGGATCGAGGTCGCCGAGCTGATCCGCGAGAAGGCGCTTGCAGCTCACGCGCGAGGAGGTGCCGCACGCGATCTCGGTCGAGGTCGAGGAGCTCGGACGAGAAGGTCGCGCGCGCGAGCCTCTCGTCGAGACCGAGTCGCAGAAGCAGATCCTGGTCGGCAAGGGCGGGTCGCGTGGTGAAGGAGATCGGTGCGCGCGCGCGCCCGAGATCGAGCACCTCGTCGGGCACCCCGTCTTCCTGAGCTCAAGTCGTCAAGGTCGCCGAAGTGGCGCCGCTGACGAGCGGCTGCCTGAGCGCCTGGGGCTCCTGATGTCGATCGAGCTTGTCCACGGCACCCGCATTCCGACCACGATCGACAGCCAGACGGACGCACCGCCACGCCGGCTGGCCCTCGAGGGTCGGTTGTCGGAGGTTGGTCGCGCCTGCAGGCGAAGGGCTCGGCGAGCGCGTCGCGACGACGGTCTCGTGCAGCCGTCTTCACGTTTGGACCTCGGTCGCGCGATCGAGACGGCGGCAGGTCTGCGTTCGCGGGCCTGACATTCCGGTTCACCACGACTGGAGGCTCCGCGAGTGCAACTACGGCGAGCTCAACGGGCGCCGGTCGCCGAGATCGACGCCGCTCGGGCCGTCGCGCATCGAGATCGCCGTTCCTGGCGGGCGAGAGCTACCGCCAGGTCGCTCGAGCGCACCTCAAAGCCTTCTGAACGACCTCTTCTCGACTGCGACGTGCTTCGCGCGCCTGTCGCTGATCGCGCATTCCGCGCAACCGCTGGGCGCTCCGAGCATCTGCTGCTCGGAGTCTCGGCCTCGAGGAGCATCGTCGGCGGCGCCGTTCGCGTGGCAGGAAGGCTGGCGAGTACGCGTCTCGGTCGAGCTGAGCCGGTGCAGGGCCAGACTCCTCGGATGGCCAAGTGCGCCCGTGCTGCGCAACGGATTCGAGCTTTCCGCTCGAGCCGCGGCTAGCCGCGGATCGGATCGGTCGACGCGGTCGCGCTCGAGGAGTGCGCCAGCGACGCTCGCGAAGCGGCTCGATCAAGCGCGAGGCGAAGCTGTTCGCGCTCGAGCTCGCCGATCCGGATGATGGACCTGACGACGCTCGAGGGCGCGGACACGCCCGGCAAGGTCGCGGCGCTCTGCTCGAAGGCGATGCGGCCCGACCCGACCGACCCGACGCATCCCGTCGGTCGCGGCCGTCTGCGTCTATCCGAACCTCGTCCCGATCGCCGTCGAGCGGCTCGCGCGGCAGCGGCGTCAAGGTCGCGTCGGTCGCGACGCGCGTTCCCGTCGGGCCAGACGCCCGCTCGACGTGAAGCTCGCGCGAGGTGCGCGAGGTCGGTCGAGCTGGGCGCGGACGAGGTCGACATGGTGATCGACCGCGGCGCCTTCCTCTCCGGCCGCTACGCGAAGGTCTACGACGAGATCGTGCAAGCGTGAAGGAGGCGTGCGGCGACGCGCACCTGAAGGTGATCCTCGAGACCGGCGAGCTCGGCACGTACGACAACGTCCGCCGCGCGTCGCCTGCTCGCGATGGCGGCCGGCGCCGACTTCATCAAGACGTCGACCGGCAAGCTCCCGCGCGCCGCGACGCTGCCGGTGCACGCTCGTCATGCTCGAGGCGATCCGCGACGTCTACGAGGAGACCGGCCGGCGCGTCGGCATGAAGCCCGCCGGCGGCATCCGCACACGCGAAGCAGGCGATCCAGTACCTCGTCCAGGTGCACGAGACGCTCGGCGCCGACTGGCTGACGCCCGACCTCTACCGCCTCGGCGCGTCGTCGCTCGCTGAACGACATGCCTGATGCAGATCCGCAAGGAGACGCACCGGCGCGCTACCAGAAGCCCGGACTACTTCACCGATTGACTGACATCGAAGCGCAAGCAGAGCGCGCGCGCCGTGCGCCGACCGGCTGGCGGACGTACGCGCCCGCGCCCGAGTCGCGCGACGTCGTCGCAGCTCGCGCGAGCGCTACGGCCTCTTCGTCGGCGGCGAGTGGCTCGAGCCGCAGCGAGACCGTACACGACGATCATCGCCGGCGACCGAGGAGCCGCTCGCCGAGGTCGGCGCAGGCGACGCGCGAGGAGGTCGAGCACGGCGGTCGCGCGCCGCGCGCGAGGCGTTCGACGAACGGCTGGTCGACGCTGCCAGGCTCCGAGCGCGCCAAGTACCTCTTCCGGCATCGCGCGCATCCTGCAGGAGCGCTCGCGCGAGTTCGCCGTGCTCGAGTCGCTGAACGGCGGCAAGCCGATCAGGAGTCGCGCGACGTCGACCTGCCGCTCGCGCGCCGCGCACTTCTTCTACTACGCGGGCTGGGCCGACAAGCTCGAGTACGCGTTCCCGAACCGGCAAGCCGCAGCCGCTCGGCGTCGCCGGGCCAGATCATCCCGTGGAACTTCCCGCTGCTGATGCTCGCGTGGAAGATCGCGCCTGCGCTCGCGGCCGGGAACACGGTCGTGCTGAAGCCGGCCGAGACGACGCCGCTCACCGCGCTCCTCTTCTGCGACGTGCGTGCGCCAGGCCGAGCTGCCGCCGGGCGTCGTCAACATCGTCACCGGCGACGGCCGCACCGGCGCCGCGCTCGTCGAGCGCCGAGCGTCGACAAGATCGCGTTCACCGGCTCGACCGAGGTCGGCAAGGCGATCCAGCGCGCAGCTCGCGGGCACCGGCAAGAAGCTGACGCTCGAGCTCGGCGGCAAGGCCGCGAACATCATCTTCGACGACGCGGCGCTCGACCAGGCGGTCGAGGGGATCGTCAACGGCATCTACTTCAACCAGGGCCACGTCTGCTGCGCCGGCTCGCGGCTGCTCGTGCAGGAGTCGATCTACGAGCCGCTGATCGACGAAGCTCGAAGCGCCGCATGGCGACGCTGCGCGTCGGCGACCCGCTCGACAAGAACACCGACGTCGGCGCGATCAACTCGCGGCATGCAGCTCGACAAGATCAAGGAGCTCGTCGCGGCGGGCGAGGAGGAGGGCGCGGAGATCTACCAGCCGCCGTGCCGCCTGCCGGAGAAGGGCTACTGGTTCGCGCCGACCGTCTTCACGAACGTCGCGCAGAGCTACCGGATCGCGCAGGAGGAGATCTTCGGCCCGGTGCTCTCGCGTGCTCACGTTCCGCACGCCGGACGAGGCGGTCGAGAAGGCGAACAACACGCCGTACGGCCTGTCCGCCGGCGTCTGGACGGAGAAGGGCTCGCGCATCCTCTGGATGGCGCAGCGGCTGCGCGCCGGGCGTCGTCTGGGCGAACACGTACAACCGCTTCGACCCGGCGTCGCCGTTCGGCGGCTACAAGGAGTCGGGCTTCGGCCGCGAGGGCGGCCGGCACGGGCTCGAGCCGTACCTGAGGTTCGACGACGTGAGCGCGTCGCTGCCCGGTCGACAGAAGACGTACAAGCTCGTACATCGGCGGCGCGTTCCCGCGCTCCGAGTCGGGCGCGCACGTACGAGGCGGAGGGGCAGAACGTCGCCGCGGCGCCTCGCGCGAAGGACGTGCGCGACGCCGTGCTCGCGCGGCCCGCGGCGCGTTCGCCGAAGTGGGTCGGGTGATGACCGCGCGTACAACCGCGGCCAGGTGCTCTACCGGATCGCCGAGATGCTCGAGTCGCGACGCGCCGAGTTCGCGGAGCTCTGCTCCGGGCGCCGACGGAGGTCGACGCGCTCGATCGACCGCATCGTCTGGTACGCGGGCTGGGCGGACAAGCTCGCGCAGGTGCTCGGCTCCGTCGAATCCCGGTCGCGGGCCCGTACTTCAACTTCACCGTGCCCGGAGCCGACCGGCGTCGTCGGCGATCCTCGCGCCGGACGAGCCGCCGCTGCTCGGCGCTCGTCTCGCGCGGTCGCGCCCGCGATCGTCGGCGGCAACGCGGTCGTCGTCGTCGCGTCGGAGACGCACCCGCTCGCCGCGGTCGAGCTGGCCGAGGCGCTCGCGACCTCGGACGTTCCGCGGCGGCGTCGTCAACCTGCCTGACCGGCTATCGCGAGGAGCTCGCGCCGTGGCTCGCCGGGCACATGGACGTGAACGCGCTCGACCTCGCCGGCGCCGACGGACGCGGTCGCCGAGCTCGAGCGGCTCGCGCGCCGAGAACGTCAAGCGCGTCGTCCGCGGCGCAGCCGACGATCAGAGCCCGTGGGAGATCGCCGCCTTCCTCGAGCTGAAGACCGTCTGGCACCCGATCGGCGTCCAGTTAACAGTGCCCATCCGATGACCGGCCAGCGCCGCTTTGGCCAGGCGATCTCCGAGAGGCGACGGCATCTCGCTGATCGTCCACGCCGCCGATGCTGACGCCGCCTCGGCGGCCGAGCGCGCCGGGGCCGAGGGCGTCGTCCTCGACGCGAACGTCGGCCTGAAGTCCGGGACGCGACGGGGCTGCCGATCCTCTGGCGCCTCGACGCTCGCCGAGCCGAGGCGCTCGCGGCAGGAGCGGACGCCGTGCTGCTCGCTCGCCGTCTCGCTCGAGGATGACGCCGAGCACGTCGAGCGCCGCTGGCAGGAGTCCCGCGACATCGGCCTCGAATGCGTCGTCGAGGTGCGCGACGCGGACGAGCTCGAGCTCGCCCTCGAAGCGGCATCGACCCGGAGATCTTCCTGCTCGCGCCGCAGGAGGCAGGGCGACGCTGACGACCCGCTCGAGAGCGTGCTCGACCTGCTGCCCTGACGTCCCGTGCCGGCAAGCTCGCGATCGCCGATCGTCGAGGTCACGACCCCCGACGAGGTCGCCGAGCCTGGAGCGCGCCGGAGTGGACGCCGTGATCGTCGCCTCGCAGAACCTCGCAGGCCTGAGCTCATCAGTGCGGCCCCGCCCGAGGTCTGACGCGCTCGTCAAGGCTGGGGCGGCCCGTCGGTCGCACTCGCGGCGCTGCTCGTGCTGGCCGCTGCGCTTCGGCTCGTCGGCATCCGGTACGGCCTTCCCGTTCTCCGCTCCTCGAACCCCGACGAGCGGAACATCGTCCCGCGCGCCTGGAGCGATGGTGCACGGCGGCGGGCTCGACCCGCACTGGTTCGACTACCCGACGCTCGTCATGTACCTGCGCAGGCGCCGTTCCAGGCGTGGCAGCGACGAGCCGTCGTACCTGACCGCACAGGCATCGTCGCTGGTCGGCGATTGCGCTCGGCGGCGTCGCGGCCGCGTGGTGGCTCGGCGTCCGCGGCGTACGGGACCGGTCGCGGGCGTCGGTCGCGCGGCGGCGGTCGCCGCGGTAGACGACGTACGTCGCCTACTTCGCATGGCCGTCACCGACGTGCCGCTGACAGTCGGCGTCACGGTCGCGCTCGCGCTCATGGTCTCGGCCGGATCGAGCTCGCCGGGCTCGCCGTCGGCGCTGGCGGCGAGCGCGAAGTACCCGGGCGATCATCCTGCTCGCGCCGCTCGTCGTCGGCCGCGCTGGGGGCGGTGGAGACGCCTGGCGGTCGGCGTCGTTCGGCGGTCGTCGCGTTCGCGGCGACGAGCCCGTATGTGCAGACTCGACTTCCGGCCAGGCCGCCGGGCGACGCGCTGGCGCGTCGAGCGCTGGCGCGCACGCGCGGCTGGCTCGGCTTCGAGAACGACCAGCTGCGTCCGGATCGCGTTCGTCGGCACGCGCTCTGGGACGGCTTCGGCCCCGCGCTCCTGATCGCCGTCGCGGGCCTCGTCGTCGCGCTCGTCGCACCGAACCGGCGCCGACCTCGTGCTCGGCGCCTTCGTTCCTCGTCTACTTCGTCGAACCTGCTCGCCGCTGCACTCGCACTTCGACCGCTACGTGCTGCCGCTCGTGCCCGCGCTCGGCGCGCTCGCGGGCCGCCTCCGCGCGCTCGCGCCCGTGACGCTGCTGCATGCCTCGTCGTCCCGCTCACCGTGAGTCGGTCGCGCGACGCACGCGACGCTCACGAAGACCGACTGCGCGCGTCGTCGCCGCAGCGCTGGGTCGCGGGCACGCACGTGCCGCGTGGCGCGTACGCTCGCCGCTGACTCGCTGCGACGCCGGACTTCCCGAGGCTACCGAGTCCTCCCGCTGCGCTTGCCGCAGGCCGGGCAAGCCGTACGACTCGAACACGCGACGTGGCGCGGCTCCGCGAGCGCGAGCGTCAGCTACGTCGCTCGTCACCGGCGCCGTCGCGCGACCGCGTGCTGCGCCGCGGCGAGCGACTATCCGGCGCGAGACGCGCTTCTACGACCGACTTGACGGCGCGCAGGCGCAGCGTCTACTCGATGCGCGCCCGCACGAGACGTCTGGCGGGCCCCTGGGTGAGATCTACCGGCTATAACGTGCTCCTGATGCTGCGACTGGCTGGAGCAGTGGTCTTGCGCCGCGTCGGCTCTGCGCCTCGGGCTGCTCGCAGGAACGAGCAGCGAGCCTGCCGCTCAGGCGGCGCAGACGAAGCTCGCGACGCTGCCCGCAGAGCTGGAAGGCAGGCTGGCAGCAGCTCGCGAACCGGATCCACGCGACCGTCTACTGCCCGACGCTGGATGCCGAGCCCGCTCGACGCCGAAGATCGGCGGCCGCTGGGACAACGGCGACCTCGGTCGACAAGGACCGCAGCTACCTCGTCAGCTTCCTCGGCACGAGCCGCCGACGCGCAGGACGATGCACGTCAACCTCCGCGGCTACCCGGGCCGCACGACGATCCCGCGCTGCGAGGACGTCGAGGTCGTCGGCGGCAAGATGCGCAGTGACGACGATGCCGTGCTTCAGCGACCCGCACGGGCAGCGCCGATCGTCGGCGGCGATCACGGCGACGATGTACACGGTCAACCGCGGCGCCGACCAGTGGCACGTCCTCCTACGCGTGGCACGACGCACGGGCACGCTCTACGCGGTCAGCGAGCACGTGCATCAAGCCGCTCACCTACCGCAAGGTCGTGCAGAACCTCGACCGCATGGTGCGCGTGCGCTCGTCGCTCGTCGCGCCCGAGCTGACCGATGAGGCTCACCCGGAGGCAGCGCGCTCGTCGGCGGAGCCGCGGGCGCCGCGCTCGGCGCGGCCGGGATCTACGAGCTCGTCGACACAGCTCGCCGACTCGCCGCCGAGCGTGCCGCCGGCCGCGCGCTGCCGCCTGAGCAGCACCTGCTCGACGGCATGCAGCGATCGAGGAGCGAGGGCGTCGAGGTCGTCGTGCCGCCGCGGCATCACGAGGTCGTCACCGCCAGGGTCGTCGCGCCGACGACCGCTCGCCGACGCGCAGCGTCGTCTGGCCGGCCGTGCTCGCCAGGCCTCGATCGCGCGACGTACGCATCGACGCCCGACGGGCTCGGCGTCACCGATCGCCTGGGGCCTGCCGTACTTCCGACGCTACGTCCCGGACGCCGCGCGGCAGTCACCTGCCCGTCGACCGCCGCGCGCGGCAAGCCGGCGCTGCTGCTCGACGCGATCCGCTTCCCGAGCGATCCGCACGACACGCTGCTCGAGGACGAACGACGTCGCGTTCCTCCTCCGCAGCGACGAGCGCGGAGCACATCGACGACGCCGCGAGCAGATCGCCGACCGGATCGAACGGCGTCTTCGACGTGACGAGCATCCGCAGGGGCTTCGCCGGCGGCGGCTTCGACGGCGGCAGGGCGCTGCCGAAGCAGATGGCGCTCGCCGCGCGGCGTGCCCGGCGCCGACCTGATCCCCGGACGGCTCGAGCTCTTCCTCGGCTTCACGCTCGACGCAGAAGGCGGGCCTCGGGCCGCCGCGGATCGTCAACTTCGAGACGCTCGGCTACGTCGACCTCGGGCCGCGGCTACTTCCGCGGCGGCACGCACATGCACCTCTCGCACATCTCCGAGGACCTCGAGGCCTGGTACCTGAACTTCGACTCCGACGAGCGCGTCGACACGGCCTTCCGGCCGCGGCCTCGCGGTGCAGCCGGCAGACGCAGACCGTGCCGCAGGGCCCCGAGCGACGTCGCCGACGTCGCGCGACGTGCGCCGCGACTACGACCGCTACGGCGCGATCGGCCACAGCGCGTCGATCCAGACGGCCTCGCGCCTGCAGCCGCGACGTCGTCGGCGCCGGACGGCACGGTCTACCCGAAGGGCACGGCGATCCCGCAGCGGGCCGACTTCAACACGCTCGACAACCCGTTCTTCTGGAGCGCGACCCGGAGCGCGACCGCATGGGCGAGAGGCCGGCGGCGGGCGTCCACTTCGTCGTCTTCAACCCGACGAGCGACGACTTCCACCGCAACCGGCTCGCGATGGATGGCATATGCCTGACGGCGAGAAGCCTCGGAGTCCGTTCCTCCGTGCACCTGGGCGGGCTTCAACTCGATCCTTCGCACGACACACCGGCAGAACTTCCTCGTCCCCCGAGGCGCCACCGCTCGTTCCCGCTCGTCGAGCCTGGTGGCACAGAGGGGGGCCCCCTTCGCTTAGGGGCCTGGCCGAAGAAGGCCTTGCGCCACTGCGTACCAGTCCGGCGGCACGGTCTTCAGCTCGGCGGTCGCCTCCGCGAGCGAGACGTCGACGATCTCGTCGCCGTGCAGCGCGGCCATCCGGCCGAAGCGGCCCTCGTGCGACGAGGTCGGCCGCCTTCAGCCCGTAGCGCGTCGCGAGCACGCGGTCGCGCGGCGTCGGCGTGCCGCCGCGCTGGACGTGCCCGAGCACGGTCACGCGGGTCTCGTAGCCGGTCCGCTCCTCGATCTCGCGCGCCGAGCGCGTCGCCGACGCCGCCGAGGCGGACGTGGCCGAACTGGTCGGGTCGCGCGCCTCCTGCGTGACCAGCCGCGCTGCTCGCCGGACTGCGTACGTGAGCTCGTAGCCCTCGCTGACGACGACGATCGAGAAGTCCTTGCCGCGCTCGTGCCGGCTGCTGGATCTCGCGCGCACGCCTCCTCGACCGTGATCGGCTGCTCGGGGATGAGGATCACGTCCGCGCCGCCGGCGATCCCGCTCATGACCGCGATCCAGCCCGTGTGGCGGCCCATCACCTCGACGACCATGACGCGGTTGTGCGACTCGGCGGTCGTGTGCAGCCGGTCGATCGCCTCGGTCGCAGATCGACGACCGCCGTGTCGAAGCCGAAGGTGTAGTCGGTCGCCGACGAGGTCGTTGTCGATCGTCTTCGGGACGCCGACGACCGGGAAGCTCGTGCTCGCGCGTAGAGCCGCGCCGCGACGCCGAGCGTGTCCTCGCCGCCGATCGCGACGAGCGCGTCGAGCCCTGCCTGCTCGAAGTTCTCGAGCACGCGCTCGACGCCGCCCTCGACCTTGTACGGGTTCGTCCGCGACGTGCCGATGATCGTCCCGCCGCGCGGCAGGAGCCCGGAGATCTCGCGCGGGCCGAGCGGCGTCGAACCAGCCGTCGACGAGCCCGCGCCAGCCGGTCGCGGATCGCCGACGACCTCGTCCCCGCGTACCTGCGTGAGCGCCGAGCCACGGCCCGGATGACCGCGTTCAGGCCCGGGCAATCGCCTCCACCGGTGAGGATTCCGACTCGCATTCCGGTGTGATTGCCGAAGGTGGGAGTCGAACCCACACGGAGCTTCCGCCCCACTGGATTTTGAGTCCGGCGCGTCTACCAGTTCCGCCACTTCGGCGCGAGCGCCCATCGTATCCGTGTCATTGAAGAGCTTGATAACGCGGAGATTCCTCAATACTTGGCCCCCTCGCGGGCCGACCTTTAGTTGCGGCTGTCGATCCGCCGAGGAGCAACCGTGACGGAGGAGGAGGTACAGCACGTGAAGAGACTTGGATTGCTAGTAGCAGCGCTACTGGTCGCAATCCCGCTTCGCCTTGCTCGCGGCAGGCTGTGGAGGCGGCGGTGGCGGCGGAGGCGGGGGCGAGGCTACGGCGCTGCCTCGCATCATGCGTAGCCGATTCAGTACGAGGGCAGCGGCAAGCCGACGCGATCATCGCCTCGACCTGCCGCTCCAGGGCTCGAACCGAGCGCTGACGACCGAGATGGCGCAGGCCGTCGAGTTCATCCTCGAGTCAGCACGACTGGAAGGCCGGCGGCAAGAACATCGGCTTCCAGTCCTGTGACGACTCGACCGCCCAGGCGGGCAGCTGGGACTCGGCGAAGTGCACGGCGAACGCCAGCGCCTACGCGAACAACAGCGCCGTCATCGGCGTCATCGGGACGTTCAACTCGGGCTGCGCGAAGCTCGAGATCCCGATCGCCGACCGCGCGCCGGACGGTCCGACTCGCGCACGGTCAGCCCGTGCGAACACGTATCCGGGCCTGACGATCAGCGGGCCGGGCACCGAGTCCGGGTGAGCCGGACGTCTACTACCCGACCGGGCAAGCGGAACTACGCCGCGTGTCGTCTGGAACGACCAGTTCCAGGGCGCGGCCGACGCGCAGTTCGCGAGACGACCAGGGCTTCAAGAACGGTCTACGTCCTCACGGACAAGGAGACGTACGGGAACGGCATCGCGACGCTGTTCATCAACTACGCCAAGAAGCTCGGCATCCGACCGTTCCGGGCTCGCCGGCGGCGTGGGACAAGAACGCGTCGAGCTACGACGTCGGTCGCGACCAAGATCACGGCAGTCCGGCGCGGACGCGGTCTTCCTCGGCGGCATCATCTGCAACAACGGCGGCAAGCTGATCACGGACCTGCGTGCGGCTTGGGCTCGAACGTGACGCTCTTCGCTCCCGACGGGTTCACGCCGATCGACGCGGCGACGATCAAGACCGGCGGCACGGCGACCGAGGGCATGTACATCACGCCAGCCGGGCATCCCGTCCGACCAGCTGCACGGGCGCCGGCAAGAGCGTTCGGTGGCAGGACTTCACGAAGGCGAACCGGCAAGGAGCCGGATCCGTACACGAACTACGCTGCGCAGGCTACGGACGTCCTGCTCACGGCGATCGACGAGGCGAAGGGCGAGCGTGCCAACGTCGCCGAGCACCTGTTCGGCCAGGACGTGAAGGACGGCATCCTCGGCAACTTCAAGATCGACGAGAACGGCGACACGACGCCGGAACGGTGAGCGTCTGGCAGGTGAAGGGTCAGAAGGGCGTGTTCGCTGAAGACGATCACGCCGGAGCTGAGCTTCGTTAAGGGGTAATCGAGAGGACAGTCCGGTCTAGGCTGGGAGGACACGGTCCTCCTCCAGCGCGTTTCAGGAGGCACAATGGCGACCGAGCAGGCGAGGATCCGCGCTGGCGCGACCTCGGCGTACCGGCCCGACGTGCTCACCGATCATCGGCGTGCTCTTCCTGATCGCCGTCGGCGTCTGGCTGCTGGTCAACTTCATCAAGAGCCCTGGCGGACTTCTACAACCTCTTCCTGATCGGGCTCACGAACGGCGTGCGTCTACGCGCTCGTCGCGCTCGGCTACTCGCTCGTCTACGGCATCCTCGAGCTGATCAACTTCGCGCACGGCGACGTCTTCATGCTCGGCGGGATGCTCGTCGCGACGATGGTCACGTCGTCGGCGCTCGTCGACGAGCGGGCATGGTGCTGTGCTCTTCGATCCTGCTCATGCTCGCTGATCGCGATGGCGTTCTGCGCGACCATCAACACGACGATCGAGATCGTCGCCTACCGGCCGCTTGCGCAACGCCCCAGGCTCGCGCCGCTGATCACGGCGATCGGGATGTCGTTCATCCTCCAGAACATCGGCCTGCGTCTGGAAGGGCGCGCGACCTACGTCGCGTCGCCGGACATCCTCCCGCACGGGACGGTCGTTCACGATCGGCGGCGTCCGTACACGCTGGAACAAGCTGATCGTCCTCCTGTTCACGATCCCCGTGCTCATCGGCCCTCATGTATCTCGTGCAGCGGACACGGCACGGGAAGGCGATGCGCGCGACCGCGCAGGACCGCGACGCCGCCGCGATGATGGGGATCAGCGTCAACCGCACGATCTCGTTCACGTTCTTCCTCGCCGGCTCCCTGGCCGGCTCGGCGGCCTCCTCTACGCGCTCTACTTCACGAACATCCGCTACGACGGAGGGCTTCCGCGTCGGGCCTGATCGCCTTCACCGCCGCGGTGCTCGGCGGGATCGGCAAATCTGCCGGGCGCGGTGCTCGGCGGGCTCGTGATCGGGTTCGTCGAGTCGTTCAACAACGGCCTCGGCTGGCACGCGCCGGGCAGCGACTGGACCCAGTCGATCATCTTCGCGATCCTGATCCTGATCCTCGTCTTCCGGCCCGAGGGGCTGCTCGGCGAGCGCACTCCGGAGGGCGCGTAGTGGCGCCCGGAATGCAGGCGATCCGCGACAGCACGCCTCGAGCTGAAACGGCGGGAGCAGGCCGCGGGCGAAGCGCGCGGCGATCGTCGGGATCCCGGCGTTCTTCGTCCTCGCGATCACAGGCTCGGCGTCGCTCGGCCTGATCGTCGCCGCCCTCATCTTCGTGGCGCTCTACGTGCCGGCCTGACGCGTCCCCTGGCAAATAGCAATACGTAACTGAAACGCAGGCGTTACC